>Ga0302326_10000429_pt1 | contig 118180 bp, 110 predicted proteins | sample Palsa_T0_3_FD_202264 | JGI IMG/M metagenome (GOLD analysis project Ga0302326, IMG submission 202264) | Peat permafrost microbial communities from Stordalen Mire near Abisko, Sweden - Palsa_T0_3 | ecosystem: Environmental > Terrestrial > Soil > Palsa > Peat permafrost | place: Sweden: Abisko... | reverse complement strand
CCCGACCACGACGGATTTACAAACCTGGAGGAGTATGAAGCCGGCACAGACCCGCAAGATCCGAATTCGAGTCCGTTCCGCATCACGTCCATTGTGCAACAAGGCAACGACGTGCTGTTGACGTGGAGGACCGCTGGCGGCAAGACCAACGTGGTGCAAGCGACCCGCGGCGTCTCCGGCAACTACTCCAATAGTTTCACCGATCTCAGCCCGATCATCGTTCCGAATGGCGACGGACTCATAAGCGCCAATTACACCGATGTCGGCGGTGCGACCAACAAACCCGCCCGCTACTACCGCGTGCGGCTCGTGCCGTAGGCACCATCTCGCCGGATCCGGGTGAATCCTGCTTGAATGCGACTCTGACCTCCAAGCCTCTGTACCCGCCGACCTGCCGTGCGGAATGGTGGCCAACGCAGGCTGAACGCCAAAGGTTCGCGAGTCGTCCAACGCGCGTAGCCAATTCCCCGCCGACGCCATTCTATTGCCGGCCGCACCGCTCACGCGCTGGAACTTGGCTTCGCTTTCAACCGCGACCTCCACGGCGAGATTTGTCCAACCCCCTGTTGTTCAAGCAGATCAACACGCGCAACCACGCGCCGCCGATTTGGGTTCGTTTCGCAAAAAACATCTCTTTCGCGCGGCCCTCTCCCCTGTAGCCGCGCTTGATGAGCGCGGTCCCGACCGGCCCGCCCTCGTTCCCCAATCACTTGTTGTCAAAGAACCGCGCCGAATATATCGGAAAGCGATATCATAGTCAAATCCAAAGCTCCCTGCGCACGAAACCGCCACGCAACATGGACGAGCTTGCCCGCCGCCGGCGCGGCTTACCCCGATTCCGATACCCTCGCCGTTGACGGGTTGATGCCTGCTGGGCGACAGATGCGGAAAGGAAGAAAGTGCTGGAGGCGACATTTTGTCTGCGTTTGGTCGAAAATCGCTGCGGGACGCGACGGAGGGGGAAGACTGTCTCCACAGGAGTCAGTACACCGGTCTTGGAGACGCGAAAGGGCTTGGCAGCACTCTGAGAGAGGATAGTATGTTGGTCAAAGCGACTGAGTGGCCCATGGTGGTCGTGGGCACGAAGTCCTATGGGAAATGGCGGCTTAATAAGTTCAAACAATAGTCTTTCCATGAAGCCCGGCATCCAATTCACGCTCTGGTTGTTCGGTCTGGCCTTCCGGTTGATCGTGGCGTCGGTCCTCACCGGCATTCTCTACATACTGTTTGGTTCGCATCTCTCGGAGACTTCACCCGCATGGCTGCTGCCTATTCTCCTCCTGCTCGTCGGCTACACTTGGGCGGTTTATTATCATCTGCCCCTCCTTCGCAAACAGTCTCGCCCGCAACGAATTCTCACCTCATCCGGTTTGGCTGCGCTTATCGCATTGATGACATTCTTGATGGTACATTCGGGCGCGGCCGCTCTGGATGCTTTTTCAATCAGAAAAACCGACCAGCGAGTGGAAACTGTGACCCTGCCCTCCGGCGAAGTGCTGGAAAACCATACTTATTTAGAGGATGGGGGTTGGGGAGTTGACCGATACAATGCCCTCTCCCTGAAAAATCCGGCCACGGGCGCTTCCGAGCGGATTGGTGATCCCAATTGCCCTACCTGTGGCTTCTCGGAATTTGAAGTTAATCTCGGCGATCCCTCCTTGTTGCAACGGTATCCCCATCCGCAAGAATTCGTGTTCGGGAACAGAAAGGCGTTGATCATCGGTCCCTATGTCTGCAAACGGTTTAATGGGACCTTGGGGCCTGAATGGAATATCGACAAGTTCGTTACGGCTCGGGGCGACGCGACCGAGTATCTCCAATCATTCTGGAAACCAGCCGATCCCACGCAAGCCTCCAGACTGGCCTCTGGGAGATTGTTGCCCGGCGAAGGTCCGAGGCTGGATTATCAGATTGACAGCCTCGATCTGACGAACGGTTATGTCTTGACCGTCAAACGGGTTCCTTGGAAGCTTCACAGGGATTCACCGGAGTTTCGCCATGGCTTTCCTAAATATCTGGTTTACGATGCGCACGACCACTACGAGTTCCCAGGGCAATTTGCATGGAAATTTGATCTGCTCCGCACCAGCGCCACAAACGGCCCAAGCTGGAAAAAGCCCATGCCCTTCAAAATGGCGTTGGATTATTCGGTCATCACTTTTCGAGGAACGCCGGGCGTTCCTTGGGAAGAAAAACGCGCCGTCTCTATGGCCCGCCCCGGCGCGAAGGAAATTGCCACAGTCACATTGGAATTGTCCGACCTGAAACCGAGCAGCGTCGAATGCCGCTATACCGTCTCCAACACCAACCACATCACGGAACACATCGAGGCGATGTATGGTTTTGCGTCCAATCCAACGAACCGCTTCGGCATTGTCTGGCAGCCGCAGGATCCTGACGCCTGGCCCGTCCCCGGCCTGACTCTCGATCAATGGTGGCAGGTGGGATACTCAGACTTTAATGGCAATGAAGGCAACCTGAACTGCGAAGAATTCATCCGGCTCCGCCGAATCGAACCGTGAAAACCCGCACGTCACGTGAGATCTTCCTCATTATGAGTCCCCCGCTCTGGTGTTGTTGACGCGACTCTGTGTTCGTTTCTGCAACTCCATTTTGTCCAGACGCAGAGGTAACGCCGCCAAATGCCGAAATCCAGTAGGAATTACACCGTTTCTGCGCCTGCCGCTCAGGCTTGCGGCGCGGCCTTTTCGGGAATGCCCGAGCCTTGGCTGTCGGCGTCGGCTTGCATGCGTGGTGACAGCAATTCCTCGATGCATCGCGAGTAAAACGGGAAGTCACCCTGGTCCGTCGTCGGCCGAAACTTCCAGCGCTGGTAAAACCACAGCCAGTACTCGGGTTGCCGGCGGATGACGTTTTCGCAGTACCGTAAACATTCCTGGCTGATCACCTGGATATCGGCGTCATCATCACCCGTCCGGGTGCACGGAACCTCCGGCCCGTACACGACGCGCATGCGCCCATCGGGCAGCGGATGGACAAAACAGGGCATGATAGCCGCCCCGGTGCGCAGCGCCAACCCGGCAGCCACCGAATAGCCGAAGACCGGCTTGCCAAAAAAATCCAGCCACACCCCGCCGCGACGGGGCGGGGCGTTCTGGTCGATCAACAGCGCGATGTTTTCCCCACGCTTCAGCGCCTTGAACAATTTGGTCACCGCCGACCGTCGGGGGATGATGCGGTTGCCCGTGCTCGCTCGCAGCCGCTCCACAATGCGTGTCGCGTGGGGATTGCGCGCCGGCTGGGCCACGACGGTCATCGGGAACCCCTGCAGCGCCGTGGCCAGCCCGTGAAATTCCCAGTCACAATAGTGCATCGTGAGCAATATGATCCCTTTGCCACGCGCACGGCATTCCTCGATGCGTCGCAAACCTTCCGCATCGAATTCGGCCATCTCGTTGAGAATCTCCCGATTGAGCCGTGGCGCCCAAAACAAACCGAGGGTACTGCGCACAGATGTTTGAAAGGCGGAACAGGCGATGCGCCGCTTTTCCTCGGGCGATTTGCTCGGACCAAAAGCGATGTCCAGATTCGTCAACGCCACCCGCCGTTCGCGACGAGCCACATGGAATGCCAGCCAGCCAACCGCGTTGGCGATCCGCGCCAGCACCCGCCGCGACAACAATGGGACCAGCGCCGCCACCATCCCCAACAGTAACCCGCCGAGGGCGTGCTGGATGGGTTTCTGACGCATCCGAGGTTTTTGTTCGATGCTCACGTTACATACTCACCAATGCCGGAAGTCGTCGCATGTCCCGTTGAGTCTCTGAGGCCCCCGCGGATTTGTCCAACGAAAACTCAAAGTCCGGCACCGGGGCAGAGCCTACTTCTTCATGAACTGCCGCATGGCTTCCAGGCCGGCCATCAACTCGGCATGTTGGGCCGCCAGGGTCGGGCGCTGGTTGGGGAGGGGAATATCGTTCGTGTCCATGACGGTCACACTGCCGTTGTAGGCTTCCAGCCCGAACTGTGTGATGAAATTCGAGTCCACCATGGCGGCGGTGCCCCAACTCGCGATGAGCACAAATGGCCGCGTCGCGTTGGTGGCCAAGGGCAGTCCCTGCGTGTAATCGGACAATGGGTTTTCCGCCCCCATGTACGTGAGCACGGTCGAGGGGACGTCCTCGTGGCTGGTCACGCGCTGAATGTGCCGTGGCGCTTCGCCGGGAATGTTGGCGACGAACAGCGTCTTCGTCTGATAGCGGTCGAACGCGCTGTCGTGCCCGAACAAACCCAGCTCATTGAAGGCCTCACCATGGTCGCCCGCGATGAAGACCAGGGTGTTGTCCAGTAATCCCTGGCTTTCCAGTGTTTGGAGCGCGCGACCGATTTGCTCGTCCACGTAATGCAAACTGTTTTGGTACCGGTTCTTCACGAGTTGGACATCGGCCCCTCGGCCAGCGATCTTGATGTAGTTGATTTCATCACTCAACGTCCCCGTGTCGAAGATCGCGTGTTCGGCCGGGTAGCGATACGGCTGGTGTGACGCATCGTAGAACATAAAGGCAAAGAATGGCTCAGGTTTCTCATGGACGAACTTGATGAATTCATCGGTCATCACACGGTCGCGGTCCACGCGCGGACACGTCCACTGATCGGTGATGAATTCAGGTACGTCGACGAACGCGGTGCTGCGAAATTCCGGGTAGTTGAGATCCGTGCAACTAAGAATGCGAAATCGGTACCCGAGTTGTTTGAGGGTATGGATCAGCACCGGTCCCTGCCGGCTGGCGAAGGCGCTTTCCCAATAGGTGCCGTGAATCCCGTACAGGAGACCAAAGATGCCGTACCGCGTGGTGTTCCCGCTGCTGAAGTTGTCATCGCCCACAAGATGGTTTTCACCCCAACGCGTCAGCGCCGGCATGACCGCGGATGTCAGCATATCCGAGCGCGCTCCTTCGATGGCAATCACGACGACATTCGGCCGCGGCCCGCCGGGCCGAAATCGGATCGGCGACTTTGGGTAATCGAGGGCTCCCGCGCTTTTCACTTTTACCTGCCCCTGGCCAATGTTGACGCCGAAAAAACGGTGCGCCAGACGTTTCATCGTGACCGTCTGATACACCGGCAGCACGCCGTGCAGACGGATCACCTCCAGATCGTCGGCGAGGTCGCCAATATCGTAGAAGATCTTGTCGAGCGCGATCAGCAGCACAATGGCCGAGCAGAGTACGATGAATCCGCGACGGCCTCGTCCGCGAGCGGCGAACTCCCGCGCGGACAACCAGGGTAGGGCGACCCAGGCAAATCCGAATTCCAGTCCAAAGATCACGAGAAGAGCGACCGCAGTGTAAATGACCGTGCCCCGTCCGGCGGTTACGGTATCGCCGGCCCCCGAAGTCGTCAGAAGATTCCACACCATGCCGTTGAAGTGGAAGCGCCACAGTACGTATATGATGGAATCCGCGTAAATGAACACGTTCAAGAGCCCGAACAGCAGCGGCGCCAGCGTCAGGGTCAGCCCCCGGCGACGCACCAGCAGCGTGGGCAGGGACAGAATGCCGGGCACGAGCGCCAGCATCGCGAAATTGGCGGTGTACGCCAACGCCGTCATCGCCCAGCCCACGAGCGATGTGCCCTGCGGGATACTCGCGAGATAACTCCGGCCGACCACCAGTAGCAGCAGGACATTGAACGCGTAGATGTAGGCCAGCGACTCGACGTGGTACGCCAGAGTCTTGGGATCGGTTGTCGAAGGCGCGCGCGTCATTTGTCTGGTACGCTCGCGAGCGCGTCCGCCAGCGGGCTCGAAATCTTCATGGCAGTTGTCAGGTCGATGAATATTGCCAACGCTTGAACCGAAGAGAAGCAAATTCTATCGATGCGGCAGCCTGTCTGAATCGCAAATGCATTGCGTTTCGCGGCACGGTCTTGTACTGAATGAAGTCGCATGAAGCGGCGCAAGCGGATTGGCATCCTCGGCGGAACATTCAACCCCATCCATCTCGGTCATCTTCTCATGGCACAGGACGTGATGGAGCAGGTGAACCTGGATTGTGTGAAATTCATCCCGTCGGCCGCGCCACCGCACAAGACTGTCAACAAACTGGCCAGCGGGCGCGACCGACTGCATATGATCAAACTCGCGATTCGCGACGACAGTGGTTTCGAGGTCGACGATCTAGAAATCAAGCGTGGTGGCATATCGTACACCGTGGATACGTTGACCGAACTGCGGCGGCGCAGTCCGCAAGCCGATTTGTATTTCATCATCGGCGCCGATTCGCTACGCGAGTTACATTTATGGCGGGAGGTGGAGCGGCTCGTCACGTTGTGTACGTTCGTGACAGTTCCCCGACCGGGGTTCGAGCCAAAGCCGGTCATCGATCCACGTTTGGATGCCTCCACGCGGCGGCGGTTGCGCCAGCACGTGCTGCGGGGGCATTCTTGCGACATCGCGTCACGAGAAATTCGCGCGCGAGTTGCCAGCGGGCGGTCAATACGCTATCTTGTACCAGATGCCGTCCACCAATACATTCGGAGGCGAAGGCTTTATCAGTGAAGGGCACTAGCGGGCTCGTTTCCGAAAAGCTGGTCAAACTCTGCCGTGAAATCGCCCTCGCCAAGAAGGCTGAGGACGCCCTCATTCTCGACGTTCGCACCGTATCCAACGTCGCCGACTTCTTTCTGATCTGCAACGGCACGTCCGAGCCGCATCTCAAAGCCATCGCCGACGAAATCGCCCGTCGCCTCCGTGACGAAGGCATCCGCCCGCTCCACCGCGACGGTTACCCGCCCAGCCGCTGGATCGTCATGGACTACAATGATGTCCTGATCCACATTTTCCACCCCGAACTCCGCCTGCGCTACGGCCTCGAAGACCTGTGGGGCGACGCGAAGCGGGTGAAATGACCCGCGCACTGTGTCCTGTAGGGCACGCGGCCCGCGTGCCGCCGTGGGTGATTCATTGCCAAGCCATCGGCTCGCTTGCGAGTGCGGAGAATATTGCTCAGCGCTTGGCTTCCTTCGTGATCTCGCCGAGCAGCGTCTTGTAGCCCTTGCCTTCGGCGGACATTTCGTTGATCACCGTGCCCACGCCCTTGGATTTTTCCAACTCGAAAATCACCACGGTCTGGCCAGCGCGGATTTTGTCGTTGGGCTTCAAGTCCTGCTCGGTGATCCGGCTGTTGTTGACGAAGGTGCCGTTGGTGGAGTTCAGATCGCGCACGAAAAACTTGTCGTCCCGCGCGCCGACGACAAAATGCTGGCGGGACATGCGCTCATCCGTGATCTGGATATCCGCTTCGTCGCCGCGTCCGAAGGTCATGGGGTCGTCCTTGATCTCCCAACGATCCAGCGCCGAACCATCCAGCTTTTTGCGAACAATATAGGCCATCGCATCCTCTCCAAGCGGGCGCATTGTGCACACATCGTCGGTCTGCATCAAGCCAAAAGGCGGGTCTTGGCGTACCCGTGATGTCCACGCCGGTGATCGCCGACATGAACGGCGACGGCGTACCCGATATTATTGTCGGCACGATGGGGCGACGCGTGCACTGCATTTCGGGGAAGGGGGATCAACAACTGTGGAGTTACGAAGTCGGCGCGCAGATCCGCTACTGTGTCCCCGCATTGGTTTGGGGCTCGAGCACAAACGGCGCACCGCGGGTGGTTGTCGGCACCGGACCGCCGGAAAATGGCCTGTACTGTCTCAGCGGCGATTCGCCCAGATTAAAGGATCGCGGCTGGTTCGGTCCATGGAAGGAACTGACGACGCCGAAATAGGAAATTCTTCTCTGATGGCCGAAATTACCAAAGCCCGAGGCGTTTCTTGCCGTCGTCGGTGATCATGCTCTGGTTCCATGGCGGGTCCCACACGATATCCACGCTGGCTTCTTCGACGCCGGGCACGTCCAGCAAGCGGTCACGCACTTGCGCGGCGATGGCTGGGCCCATGCCGCAGCCCATTGCGGTGAGAGTCATTTTCACGTCCACGCGGCTCCGCTTGGTCGGTAAATCCGTCCTCTTCACGTCATAAACCAGACCGAGGTCGACGACGTTGCATGGAATTTCGGGATCGTAGCACTGCTTCATCGCTTCCCAGAGAGCCTTCTCGTCAGCCGGCCCTTCAGGTTTCTGTTCAGCAGTGGCGGATGCAGACGGCGCTACCACGGGTTGCCCATCCTTCAAGAGCGCGTCCAGGTTCCGCCCCGAAACTTGCACGAGTCCAAGTGTGGAAATCTGCAGCGTGACGTTCCCGCCGAGTGTCTGGCCGACATACGCGGGCGTGCCTTTCGGGACAACGATCCGCACACCGCTGGGAATCTGCGTCGCTTCGCAGTCCCGGTCGAATTGCACTTCGTCGGACACGTGTAGGGTTTCAATGCCATTCATGATTTGCTCCTCAAAACAATTCACTCGCCATCTCTGTGACGACAGAACTGTAAGCGCAGTCATGCAATCTGTCGAGTGCCATTCAAAACTCTTACCCGTATTCCCTCAAACGGAGCGGGGGCACAGTGTTTGAACGCTCGCCTCCGTAATTCCTCTCTCCTTGGGGGGAAAGGAGCCCTGTTGGGTATTGCCCATCCGCAAATTCGCATTCGGATGGCAGGCGGAAGCGCTGGCCCTTCCAGCCGGTTGCAAATTGCGAGAAGCTGCTTCTGGGAACTATATACTGTTTACCGTTGTAGCCCGCATCTCGCCTGCGCGCGGTTGACACTTCCAAGGTCTGACCGTTGTACTTCTTGAGTCTCTACAGGACTGGAACGTGCGTCTTCATGATGCCGTCGCTTATTCTGACGGTTGTCAGGTCACGGGACACCGGTGCTTAGTAGATGCCCCAATCAATGCCGACGCCGGCCAGCGAGGCTTTGGTTGCCGTGTTGATCGAGATCTGGGTCGAGCCGACCACGGTCAGGTTGTACCCATTCCCGATTAGATCGACTGTATTCCAGGCTGTCTTCAGGTAGCTGGAGGCGCCGATCGTGTCGATCACAGCGCCATCGGTCTGGCCGGTATTAAGCGCCCATTGGTCAACGGCGGAGTCCATCTGGCGGACATCATTCATAATGCGGCGGCCCTGCGACTGCTTGCGGGCTTTGACAAAGCCCGGTACCGCCATGGCGGCCAGCAACCCGATGATGGCAACGACGATCATAATTTCAACGAGGGTGAAGGCCGCCTGACGATTCCGCGTGCTGTTAGACTGAATGTTTCTACGCATACTGATCACATCCTTTCTCAGAACTGCGTCCGGCAGTTCATCCATTATCAGCAGCAACACGGATGCCGTTGGTACGGATAAGCCTGTAAGGTGTGACCTATACTTCGAGTAGGGTTAAACCCTACACGCGGTTGCGATGGTCTTCCCAGCGGATAGCTTCGCGGAGTAACTCGGTAGCGTTCGCGAGCTTAAGCTTGTCTTTGATGCGGGCGCAGTATGCTTGGACGGTTTTCATACTCAGGTGGAGTGTTTCGGCGATCTGTTTGGTCTCGCGGCCCTGCCCGAGAAATTGGAACACTTCCAGTTCACGATCGCTGAGCAACGTTACCGGCGACTCCGTGGTGACTGGCGGCGCACCTGCGTACTTGTTGGCGATCCGGGCGGCCATCCGATCGCTCACGTGCAATTGGCCGGCGAGCACCTGGCGGATGGCAGTGATGATGTTCTTCGTGACCTCGCGCTTCATCACGTACCCGCGGGCGCCCGCCCGCAGGGCGCGCTCGGCGTACAGGGATTCATCGTGCATCGACAACACGAGAGCAAGTAGACCGGGGTGCAGTTCCTTGAGGTTTTTGATCAGTTCGATGCCCGAGCCGGCTTTCAAGGAGAGATCGACGACGACGAGGTCGGGCCGGCTGCTGGCGATCACCGAAAGCGCGTGGGACGCACCCTCGGCCTCACCGCAGACGACCATGTCGGACTGTTGGTTGATCAGGTTCGTCAGCCACTCTCGAACGAGCGGATGATCATCCACAAGCAGGATCTTTGTCTTCGTCATGGTATGGTGCAGGTGACAATGGTTCCTCGCGTTGCCCCCTGCGATATAACGAACGTTCCTCCCACTATGTTCGCCCGATGCGCCATAATACGCAAGCCCATTCCATCTGTTTTCGGTAACGGTTCGGGCAGCCCATCACCATCGTCGGTCACAGCGAGGTGAGTGCCGGTACCGGACCGGGACAACCGGATCCAGATGTGCCGTGGATGTCCGTGCTTGACGGCATTGGTTACGGCCTCCTGCGCGATGCGATAGAGATGCGTCGCCATCGTGCCATCATTAATCGGCACAGGCTGCTCACACTCGCACTGGCAGTCGACGTTGAACCGGTCGCTAACGATGACCGCCAACTCCCCCAGACTCGTTACAAAGCCGTCGGCGCTGATCTCCAGCGGATGTAATCCCCGCGCCAGACTGCGCGTGAGTTCGACACCGTTTTCAATCAGGTCCACGACCTTGCGCGCGTCGGAGGCTTCCGGCAATGATCGGGCCGTGAGTTTTTCCTCCAATACCTGCCCTGCCAGCGCCGTGGCCGTGAGATGCTGGCCCAGGCTGTCGTGCAAATCGCGGCCAATAGCACGGCGCTCGCGCTCACTGATCTCCAGAATCTGCTGCTCCAGCCGCTGCTTTTCGGCCATCTCCTCCGTCAAGGCCGCCGTGCGTTGTCGCACGCGCTCCTCCAGTTCTTTGTGTAGCGACCGCAAACTCCCTAACAGCCACACGACCACCAGATAGGACGTCAATGTGAGCGTGGCATTCCACACGGGGATCAGTGGACGCGAATAGTGTGCGCCCGCCGCCACATCCGACACCACCGACGCAGTCAGACTCAGGACCGAGATCAACACACCGAACGGCTCCCCCACGTACCATGTTGCCAACGCTACCGCCACGAGGTAGAAGGTCGCGCAGGAAAGCTCGTAGCCGGTCAGGTAGTCTAACAGCCCCACAGCGGCGACAATCACCAGCGATGTGCCGATCAGGAACCGCTGGGATCGTCTCTCCAAACTGTCCAAAAGCTTTGCCAAGGTTTCCCCAAGCCGATAATAGCACGAATGTGGCGCATGCACAGGGGAGAAAGATGCCGAAAAGGTCCATTCCTCCTGATTATCTGCGCAGGGACGTATTATGGGGAGGGAGAGCCGCGGAGGCGTTCTTGGAGGTTGGTCGAACGCCAGCGATGCACCGAGTGTCTGTCTACAGGCAAGCCCCTCAGCCGACAGCGTCAAAGGCCGTAGGCGCGCGAGTTTGGTCGCTACAGGAGACAGGCGATTTTTTTCCGCAAGAGGCTCTTGACACAGATTGGGAATTCGCTATAGTCGGCGCGACTCCATGAAGGGGTGATACAAAAAAGACAGGCTAGTTCAGGGGGCGTAGCAGGATCCACCGGCTGTTTCCTTAATGCAAAAGGGCAGATGCAGGAGACAGAGGGGGGGGTCTGGCGTCTTTTTGTGTCTATTGTGGCTTCGCCAAGGCGGGAACAAAAAATTGGTACGGTAGGGGTGCCGGATGGCCTTGGGACCGGACAGTGGCCCACGTAGCTCAGTTGGTAGAGCACGTCCTTGGTAAGGACGAGGTCATCGGTTCAAACCCGATCGTGGGCTCCAGAAAACAAATGCAGTTCATAGAATTCGTTGAGAGTGGATTGGAAGACGCGCCGAGCAAGGTAGGCAATTAAGGAGAGAGAACAGGAGGAGAGCATGGCCAAAGGTAAATTTGAACGGACGAAACCGCACGCCAACGTCGGCACCATCGGTCACATCGACCATGGAAAGACAACTTTAACGGCTTCGTTCCTGGCGGTATTAAGCAAACAAGGCAAAGCGGAGATCAAGAGCTACGCGGACATCGCCAAGGGCGGTACCGTGCGTGACGAGACCAAGACGGTTACGATCGCCGCGGCGCACGTGGAGTATGAGAGCGAAAAACGGCACTACGCCCACGTGGACTGTCCCGGCCATGCGGATTACGTCAAGAACATGATCACCGGCGCCGCCCAGATGGATGGCGCCATCCTCGTTGTGAGCGCCGCCGACGGTCCGATGCCGCAAACCCGCGAGCACATTCTGTTGGCTCGTCAGGTCGGTGTGCCCGCCATCGTTGTGGCGCTGAACAAGGTGGACTTGGTCGATGACCCTGAACTGCTGGACCTCGTCGAACTCGAAGTTCGCGAACTACTCTCGGCGTACCAGTTCCCCGGCGACAAGACGCCGGTCATTCGCGTTAGCGCGTCGAAGGCATTGAATGGCGATCCCGAAGCGGAGAAGCAATTGCTGGAATTGGTCAAGGCGGTGGATGAGTTTATCCCGCAGCCGACCCGCGAGAAGGACAAGCCGTTCCTGATGCCGGTCGAGGATGTGTTCTCGATCACGGGCCGCGGCACGGTGGCTACGGGCCGTGTCGAACGCGGCACCATCAAGGTCGGCGATGAAGTGGAGATTGTTGGCTTGCGCGACACGGTGAAGACGGTGGTGACCGGCGCGGAAATGTTCCGTAAGATTTTGGAACAGGCGGAAGCCGGTGACAATGTCGGCTTGCTGTTGCGTGGCATTGAAAAGGAAGGCATCGAGCGCGGCCAGGTGTTGGCCAAGCCCGGTTCGATCAAGCCCCACAAGAAGTTCAAAGCCGAAGTGTACGTGCTCAGCAAAGAGGAGGGCGGTCGTCACACCCCGTTCTTCAATGGATACCGGCCGCAATTCTACTTCCGCACGACGGACGTCACGGGCGTGGCAAAACTACCCCAAGGCGTCGAAATGGTGATGCCGGGCGACAATGTAAATATGGAAGTCGAGTTGATCACGCCGATCGCGATGGAAAAAACGATGCGCTTCGCCATCCGCGAAGGCGGTCGCACGGTTGGCGCGGGACGCGTGACCGAAATTATTGTGGAATAAGGTACGACGAACGATTCGGGAGCTGACGCACAATGCCCAGAGAGTTGATTACGCTGGCCTGCACTGACTGCAAGAGCCGCAATTACACGTCGACGCGGAACAAGCGGGCGCAAGGTTCCGAGCGGCTGGAATTGCGAAAGTTCTGCCCGAAGTGCGGGAAACATGTCTCGCATCGAGAGACGAAGTGAGCGAAGACGGAGGTTCGACGCGGACGAGACCGCAATGCGGATACGCCAGTAGCTCAATTGGCAGAGCGACGGTCTCCAAAACCGTAGGTTGGGGGTTCAAGTCCCTCCTGGCGTGCCAGCTCCGGTGAGTCCGGGGACGGCTTCCAGAGGATGGCGGCGATGGCGAAAGAGAATTAGGGACACATGACGAATCCATTTCTCAAACTGCGCGATTTTCTGACCGAGGTCACGGCGGAACTGAAAAAGTCCGCGTGGCCGACACGGAAAGAGTTGATGGATTCGACCTTCGTCGTGATCGTTACTGTGTTGATTTTGGGGGTGTTCGTCGCGATGGCGGATTTGGTGTTTTTGCGCATCATCGCCTTCTTGACCAAGGCCTAACGAAAGAGAAACAGGATGGAGACGACGACAAAATCAGAATTTCAGTGGTTCGTGCTCCACACGCTTTCTGGCCAGGAACAAAAGGTCAAGGACAGCATTGAGAAGCGGATCAAAGTCGAGGAAATGGCCGAGTGGATCAAGGAAGTGCTGATCCCGACGGAAAAAGTCGCCGAGGTAAAAAAGGGAAAGAAGACGACGAGCACCCGGAAGTTTTATCCGGGATATATCCTCGTACATATGAAGCTGCTCGATGAAAAGAACCAGTTGCACGACAAGTCGTGGTACTTCGTCCGCGAGACGCCGGGCATCATCGGCTTCATCGGCGGCGATCGCCCCGTACCGCTGAAGCAGGACGAAGTGGACAGCATTCTGGCCCAGATCGAGGAGCGTCAGGAGAAGGTGGCGCCGAAAGTGGCCTTTGAAAAGGGCGAGACGGTCAAGGTCACGGACGGGCCGTTCCAGAATTTCACGGGGGTAATCGACGAAATCGATCCCGACCGTGGGAAACTGAAGATTTCGGTATCAATTTTCGGGCGTTCGACACCGGTTGAGTTGGAATACTGGCAGGTCGAGCGCGCGTAGCGAGGGAATATGGCAGGAAAACCAATTACAGGCATGATCAAGCTGCAGATTCCGGCGGGACAGGCCAATCCCGCCCCGCCGGTCGGCCCGGCCTTGGGCCAGCAGGGCGTGAATATCATGGAATTCTGCAAGCAGTTCAACGCGGCCACGCAGAAAATCGCGGGAACGATTGTCCCGGTGGTCATCACGGTTTACAAGGACAAGACGTTCACGTTTATTACGAAGTCGCCCCCGGCCAGCGCACTGCTGAAAAAGGCGGCGGGCATCGCCACCGCCAGCGGCGAACCGAACCGTAACAAGGTCGGCAAGGTCACGCAGAAACAGGTCTTGGAAATCGCCAAGGCGAAGATGCCGGACCTGAATTCCAGGAGCGAAGAGGCAGCTTGTCGGGTCATCGCGGGCACGGCGCGCAGCATGGGCATCGACGTGATCGATTAGACGGGTACGAGGTTCTTATGGCAACACACGGCAAACGGTATACCGAGTCAGTCAAACAGGTCGATAAGAAGCGCCAGTACAAGATTGGTGACGCGGTCGAGCTTCTCAAAAAGCTGCCCAAAACGAAATTTGATGAGACGATTGAACTCGCGTTCAAGTTGGGTGTCGATCCCAAGCAAAGCGACCAGATGGTGCGCGGCACCGTCGCGCTGCCGCACGGCAGCGGCAAGAAAGTGCGCGTCGCCGTGTTCGCGAAAGGAACTCCCGCGCAGGCGGCGAAGGATGCTGGTGCCGACTTCGTCGGGTTTGAAGACCTCGTGAAGAAATGCCAGGAAGGCTGGACGGATTTTGACGTGGCGGTCGCAACGCCCGAAGCCATGCAGGAAGTCCGCAAACTCGGCAAGGTTCTCGGTCCGAAGGGTCTGATGCCGAACCCGAAAACCGGAACGGTCACGGAGGATACCGCCAAGGCGGTCAAGGAAGTGAAGGCGGGTCGTGTCGAATTCAAGATGGACAAGGCAGCCAATATCCACGTGTCGTTTGGCAAACTTTCGTTTGAGGGCAAGGCGATTGAGGAAAACGCGAAAGCGGTCATCAACGCCATCGTGCACGCCAAGCCGGCGACCTCCAAGGGCCACTTTATCGAGAGCTGCACGTTGTCGAGCACGATGAGCCCGGGGATCAAGATCGACCATCACGAGTTTTCGGCAAGTTGACGTGAGGGGCAAGGATTTTCATGAGACCAGAGAAACAACTGATTGTTGAAGATTTGAAAAAACAGGTCGGCGCGTCGCCGTTCGTAATCCTGACGGAGTACAAAGGGATGACGGTCGAGCAGTTTGCCGAGCTGCGCAAGCGGCTGCGGGGCGCGAAGGCCGAGTATCACGTGGCCAAGAACACCATGCTGCGCCATGCGCTGAAGGCCGCGGAACTCCCCGAGTTCGACCGCAACTTCGGGGGCATGACCGCCCTCGTCGTGGGCAACGAGAAGGCCGATATTGGCGCGGTCGCGAAAGTGTTGAAACAGTTCGGCAAGGAATTTGAGAAACCGAAATTCAAAGTCGGGTCGATGGGCAAACAGGCGCTGAGTGCGGACGAGATTTCCGCTGTGGCCGATTTGCCTTCGCTGGATGCGTTGCGGGCACAGTTGGTGGGCCTGTTGCAGACACCGGCGACCCGCATCGCGGTCGTGCTCGGCGCGCCCGCGGCTCAGATTGCGCGTGTGCTGAAGGCGCACGCCGACAAACAGGGGGCCGCGGCCCCGGCGGCAGTCGAGGCGGCTCCCGCGTAGAAATGTAAACAAATGGTTCCTCGTCGCCCCGAAGGCTTTCGGGGATAAATGGCCTGAGGCTTCAGGACACAACGATACCGAGAAAAGGATACGAACATGGCAGCGAATCTGGAACAAATCGTGGAACAACTGAGTGGTCTGACGGTTCTCGAAGCCGCGGAACTCTCGAAGAAACTTGAAGAAAAGTGGGGCGTCAGCGCCGCGGCCCCGGTCGCGATGGCGGCCGGCCCGGCAGCGGGTGCGGCGGCTCCGGCAGCGGAAGCCAAGACGACCTTTGATGTCGTTCTCAAGGAAACAGGCGCGAACAAGATCGGCGTGATCAAGGAAGTCCGCGCGGTCACCAGCCTCGGCTTGAAAGAAGCCAAGGACCTGGTCGAAGGCGCGCCAAAGACCGTCAAGGAAGGCGCCTCGAAAGAAGAGGCCGAAGAGATCAAGAAGAAGCTCGAAGCGGCCGGTGCCAAAGTCGAGCTCAAGTAGTCTCATTGGTTGGTTCGAATTCGGGTGGGGGCGCGGCTCAAACCGCGCTCCCGTCAAAACGGTTGTCAACACAGCAGTCAGAGGGCAGGGATGCCCGGGAAGTAATCCATGGCTGAGCGAAAATATTTCGGCAAGTTGGGCGACGTAATCGAGCCTCCTCCGTTGATCGAGGCTCAGACGGACTCGTATGCTGAGTTCCTCCAGGCGGAGGCTGCGACGACCCGCCGCAAGAACATCGGCCTACAGGCCGTGTTCAAAGAGGTGTTCCCGATCGAGAGTTACGATGGTCAAGCGACACTCGATTTCGTGGAATACACCATCGGCGAATCCAAGATCTCGTGGCTGGATTGCCTGCGTGAGGGCATCACCTATAGCGGCCCGCTGCACGTCACGTTCCGGCTCAAGGACACCAACGGAACGAAGGAAGAGAAAGTGTACATGGGCGAAATCCCGCTCATGAGCCCGTCCGGCAGCTTCGTCATCAACGGCGCGGAACGTGTCATCGTCAGCCAGTTGCACCGTTCGCCCGGCATCTGCTTCGAATCGTCCATTCACACCAGCGGCAAGGTGCTGTTCGGCTTCCGCATCATTCCCGACCGCGGTTCCTGGTTGGAAGTGCAGTTCGACAATAACGACCTGCTCAATATCTATCTCGACCGACGCCATCGCCGCCGCAAGTTCCTGGCGACGACGTTCTTGCGCGCGCTCGGCTACAGCACGGATGAAGACGTTCTCAAACTGTTCTATCAAATCGAAGACGTCAAACTGAAGGACTTCACGAGCGGCGAGGAGACGGTCAACAAGGTGCTCATCGCCGACGTAATGGACACCGAAAAACAACTCGTCGTCGGGCGGGCGTTCGAGCCGCTCAACAAAACCGTTGCGCGTCAGTTGATCGATCTCGGCGTCGACAAGGTCAAGGTTGTTGATATTTCGGCCGACGACGGGTGCATCATCAAGTGCTTGCGGAAGGACACGTGCAAGGACCAGGACGAAGCATTGAAGGACATTTACCGTCGGTTGCGACCGGGTGATCCGCCGACGACTGCGAATGCCAAAGCCCTGATCAATCGATTGTTTTTCGACGCCCGCCGTTACGATCTGGGCCGCGTTGGTCGCTACAAGATCAACCAAAAGCTGAACCGCAATGCCGATATGGAGAGCCGCGTCCTCGAGAAGGAAGACCTCATCGAGGCGATCAAGTATCTCTTGAGCCTCCGCAAAGGCGAAGGCTCGGTGGACGATATCGACCATTTGGGCAGCCGCCGGTTGCGTACCGTGGGCGAGTTGCTCGCCAACCAATGCCGCATTGGTCTCGCGCGCACCGAGCGCGTGGTCAAGGAACGTATGACGTTGTTCGACGTCAATACCGATACGATGACGCCGCAGCAGCTCATCAATCCCAAGGCGCTGTCCGCGGTCATTCGCGATTTCTTCGGTCGCAGCCAGCTGAGCCAGTTCATGGATCAGACGAATCCTCTGAGCGAACTGACGCACAAGCGTCGCTTGTCCGCCCTCGGGCCGGGCGGCTTGTCACGTGAGCGTGCGGGATTCGAAGTCCGTGACGTTCACCCATCACACTATGGCCGGATTTGCCCGATTGAAACGCCTGAAGGTCCCAACATCGGGTTGATCAGCGCCATGAGTTTGTACGCGCGGATCAATGCCTTCGGTTTCCTCGAGACGCCGTACCGCAAACTCAAGGATGGCCGCGTGACTGAGCAGGTGGATTATCTGACCGCCGACCAGGAAGAGAACTACGTTGTCGCCCAGGCGAACGCGCCCCTCGACAGCCGTGGTCATTTCCAGGTTGAGAAAGTTTCCTGCCGGTACAAGGGCGATTTCATTGAAGTCGAGCCCGAGCGCGTCCATTATATGGATGTCTCGCCGAAGCAGCTTGTGTCCGTGGCTGCGGGTCTGATCCCGTTCCTCGAACACGACGACGCGAACCGCGCGTTGATGGGCTCGAACATGCAACGCCAGGCGGTACCATTGCTGCAAAGCGATTCGCCGCTGGTGGGCACGGGATTGGAAAGTCGCATCGCACGCGATTCCAAGGTGTGTATCGTGGCGGAAGAAGCGGGTGTGGTGGCCAGCGTCGATGCGCGGCGCATCGTCATCACCAAAGATGGCGAGATGCCGGAGGGCAAGCGGAAGATCGCCACCGACCCCGAGAGCCATTTGTGGGTGTATGAACTCCGCAAGTTCATGCGCTCCAACGCGGGCACGTGCTTCAACCAGAAGCCGATCGTCGCGCGCGGCGCGAAGATCAAGAAGGGGCAGGTATTGGCCGACGGTCCGTGTTGTGAAGACGGCGAACTGGCCCTTGGTCGCAACGTGCTCGTGGCGTTTATGCCGTGGTGCGGATACAACTTTGAGGACGCCATTCTCGTCAACGAACGCCTTGTGAAAGAGGACGTGTATACGTCGATTCACATCGACGAGTTCGAGGCGGGCGCGCGCGACACGAAGCTCGGTCCTGAAGAAATCACGCGCGATATTCCCAACGTCGGCGAGGAAGCCCTCAAAGACCTCGGGCATGACGGTGTCATTCGCGTGGGCGCCGAAGTCAAGCCGGGCGACATTCTCGTCGGCAAAATCACGCCCAAAGGCGAGACCGAATTGGCTCCGGAAGAACGTTTGTTGCGCGCGATCTTCGGCGAGAAGGCTGCGGACGTGAAGGATACATCGTTGCGCGTGCCCAGCGGCACCTATGGCATTGTGATGGACGTGAAAGTGTCGGCCCGCAAGGAGCCGTCGCGTCCCAACCTCACGCCGACGGAGGTTCGTCGCCAGAAGAAGCAGATTGAAGAGGAACACAAGAAGAAGTCCACCGAGTTGCGCGAAGAACTGACCGAGAAGCTGAGCAATATTCTCCTTGGTGAAAAGATTCCGCTCGATGTCGTCAACGCAGAGACGGGCGAGATCATTATCCCGGCCAACCGCAAGATCACCAAGACGCTCCTGCGCAAACTGGCCACGGTGTACGATCACATCGAAATCGATCCGTCCCCGATCCGTATCAAGATCCGCGAAATCATCGGGGAGTTTGAACACCGTTTCAGTGAACTGGACATGGAACGTGACCGCCAGCTTGACCGCATTGAGAGTGGCGAGGATGTCGATCCGGGAATCATCAAGCAGGTCAAGGTGTACATCGCCAGCAAGCGCAAACTGAGCGTCGGCGACAAGATGGCTGGCCGTCACGGGAACAAGGGCGTCATCGCCAAGGTGTTGCCCGAGGAAAACATGCCGTTCCTCGATGACGGTACGCCGGTGGATATTGTGTTGAACCCGCTTGGCGTGCCCAGCCGTATGAACGTCGGTCAGGTGCTGGAAACGCACCTCGGTGTCGCCGCCCGAGCACTCGGACTGAAGATTGCCTCGCCGGTATTCGACGGCGTGACCGAGAAGGAAATTCACGAGATGATCGGCCAGGCCAAAAAGATCGACGGCTACTCGTGGGTGAAAGAAGACGGCAAATCCCCACTCTATGATGGCCGCACAGGCGAGCTGTTCGACCAGGAGGTCGTGGTCGGCTACATCTATATGTTGAAGCTGGGCCATCTCGTGGCGGACAAGATTCACGCCCGCGCGGTGGGGCCGTACTCACTCGTTACGCAACAGCCGCTCGGTGGCAAAGCGCAGTACGGCGGCCAGCGTTTCGGCGAAATGGAAGTCTGGGCGATGGAAGCCTACGGCGCGGCGTACGCGTTGCAGGAGTTGCTCACCGTCAAGAGCGATGACGTGCAGGGGCGCACGCGCATTTACGAATCCATCGTCAAAGGCGACAACACGCTCGAAGCCGGTACGCCGGAATCGTTCAACGTGTTGATGAAAGAAATGCAAAGTCTATGCCTCGACGTTCGCGTCGGGAAGAACGGAGGCGAGCACAAGTTATGATCGCAGCAAAGCCCGGAACCTCAGTACCCTCCACGGCGGCCGCCACGGCGGCCGCGCGCGCCGCGCTCGGATTGGAAAAGGCGGATGTATTCGACCAGGTGAGCATCGGCGTGGCGTCGCCGGACACGATCCGGTCCTGGTCCCACGGGGAAGTGAAAAACCCCGAGACGATCAACTATCGCACGTTCAAACCGGAAAAGGGCGGTTTGTTTTGCGAACGCATCTTTGGTCCCGTGCGGGATTGGGAATGTAATTGCGGCAAGTACAAGCGTATCAAGCACCGCGGCGTGATCTGCGATCGTTGCGGCGTCGAAGTGACGCTGGCGCGGGTGCGCCGTGAACGCATGGGCCATATCGAGTTGGCGGTGCCCGTCAGCCATATCTGGTTCTTCAAGTGTATGCCCTCGCGCGTGGGATTGATGCTGGACATGACTGCCCGCGACCTGGAGCGCGTGTTGTACTACGAAGACTATATGGTCGTGGACCCGGGTAAGACGCCGCTGAAGGACAAGCAGCTTCTGACCGAGATGGAATACCGCGAAGCGCGGGAGCAATATGCGGATGGCTTTGTCGCCAAGATGGGCGCGGAAGCCGTGAAAGAAGTCCTGGGGAAGATCGACCTCCGCAAGCTCGCGCATGAGTTGGAGCATCAACTCGACTCGACCAAGAGCAAGCAGATTCGCAAGAAGATTGCGAAGCGCCTGAAGCTTTCGAAGGGTTTCCTCAACTCGAAGATGCGTCCGGAATGGATGATCCTCGAAGTATTGCCCGTGATCCCGCCGGACCTCCGTCCGCTGGTCCCGCTGGAGGGTGGGCGGTTCGCCACGAGCGATCTCAATGATCTGTACCGCCGCGTGATCAACCGGAACAACCGCCTGAAAAACCTTCTGCAGTTGCGGACACCGGACGTGATTATCCGCAACGAGAAGCGCATGTTGCAGGAGGCGGTGGACGCGTTGCTCGACAACGGTCGGCACGGTCGGCCGGTGACAGGCGCAGGCAGCCGTTCGCTCAAGTCATTGGCGGACATGCTCAAGGGCAAACAGGGCCGCTTCCGTCAGAATCTGCTCGGCAAGCGCGTCGATTACTCGGGCCGCTCCGTCATCGTTATCGGTCCGGAGTTGAAGCTGCACCAATGCGGGTTGCCCAAGAAGATGGCGCTGGTGCTTTTCGAGCCCTTCATCATCCGCCGGTTGCGGGAGATGGGTTTGGTGCACACGATTCGCTCCGCGAAGAAACTCATCGAACGCCAATCGCCCGAGGTCTGGGACATTCTCGAAGAAGTGAGCAAAGGCCATCCGGTACTGCTCAACCGCGCACCCACGCTCCACCGTCTGTCGATTCAAGCATTTGAGCCGCAGCTCATCGAGGGCGATGCGATCCGCATTCACCCCTTGGTGTGTACGGCGTACAACGCGGACTTTGACGGTGACCAAATGGCCGTGCACGTTCCCCTGTCGGTCGAAGCCCAGATGGAAGCGCGGCTGCTGATGCTGGCGCCGAACAACATCTTCTCGCCCTCGAGCGGCAAGCCAATCACAACTCCAACGCAGGATATCGCGCTCGGTGTGTATTACCTCACGCATGGCGGCAAGAAAGACAGCGGCGGTGAGGCCATCCGGTTGAAGCTGTTCTCGGATGCGCATGAGGTGTTCTTCTGCCACGACGAGCGCGACGTGAAGATCCACGAGCGCATTCGCTTGAAGAACCCCGACTACGGCCGCCCGACGGTGTACGGCGACTCCGTCTCCAAGATCATCGAAACTACCGTTGGCCGGGTGATTTTCAACGAAATCTGGCCGCCGGAACTCGGGTTCATCAATCGTTCGATCAATAAATCCTCACTGGGCGACGTCATTTGGCAGTGTTACCGCACGGCGGGACATCACAAGACGGTTGACGTGCTCGACAAGCTCAAGGCCCTCGGGTTCGAGCACGCCACGCTCGCGGGAATTTCCATCGGCATTGAAGACATGGTTGTGCCGAAGGAGAAGACGGCGGTGATCGGCGACGCGCTCAAGGACGTTGCCGATGTCGAGAAGCAGTATCGTCGGGGTATCATTACCGATGGCGAGCGCTACAACAAAATCATCGACATCTGGACCCACGCGACGGACAAAATCTCCAACATTATGTACGCCGCGATGGAGCACAACGAGGCGCGTGCCGAGTTGAACCCGGTCTACATGATGGTGGACAGCAAGGCCCGCGGCTCGCGCCAGCAGATCCGTCAGCTCGCGGGAATGCGCGGCCTGATGGCCAAGCCGTCTGGTGAAATTATCGAGCGCCCGATTCTATCCAACTTCCGCGAAGGTCTCAGCGTGCTGGAGTACTTCATCTCTACGCACGGAGCGCGCAAAGGTCTGGCTGATACAGCGCTCAAGACCGCCGACTCGGGCTACCTCACCCGTAAGCTGGTGGATGTGGCCCAGGACGTAATCGTTCTCGAAGAGGACTGCGGTACGGTCAACGGTATTTGGGTGAAGCCGATCTACGAAGGCGAAGACGAGGTCGTCAAGTTGAGCGAGCGCATTATCGGGCGCATTGCGGCGGAAGATATCGTGGACCCGATCAGCAAGAAGAAGATCGTAAAGGCGAACACCGAAATCGATGAAGCAGCGGCGGAGGCGGTCAACAAGCTGGGCATCGAGCGTATCAAGATCCGGTCCGTGCTCACGTGTGAATCACGTCGCGGCGTCTGCGGGATGTGCTACGGACGCAACCTTGCGACCGGCAAACTGGTCAAGCTCGGCCAGGCGATCGGCATTATCGCCGCGCAATCAATCGGTGAACCGGGCACCCAGCTCACGATGCGTACGTTCCATATCGGCGGCACCGCGAGCCAGGTGTTCAAGCAACCGCAGATCAAAGCCAAGAACGATGGTGTCCTCCACTATCAGGATGTGCGTGCGGTACAACGCGCGGAAGGCAATTGGGTCGTGCTCAACAAGAATGGGCAGGTCGTCGTCAGTAATGACGAGGGCCGTGAGCTGGAGCGCTATTCCGTCGTAATCGGCGCGGAGATCGCGGCGGCGGATGGCGGTCGCGTGAAGAAGGGCGACGTGTTCGTGCAGTGGGATCCGTACAACGTGCCCGTGCTTTCGGAAGTCGCGGGCGTTATCAAATTCCACGACTTGATTGAGGGCATTACGGTCAAGCGCGAGTTGGATGAAGCGACAGGCCTGATGGGCACGGTCGTCATCGAGCACAAGGAAGACCTGCATCCACAAGTCAACCTCGTGAATGACAGCGGGGAAGTGATCGCGTTCTACGCGATTCCCGCGGGTGCGCATATCGTCGTGGAGGAGGGCAGCCGGATCGAACCGGGCGTGCTCGTTGCCAAGACGCCACGAAAAGTGTTCAAGACGAAGGACATCACGGGCGGTCTGCCACGTGTGGCCGAGTTGTTTGAAGCGCGCCGCCCGAAGGACGCCGCCGAGATTGCGAAGATCGACGGGATTGTGGATTTCGCCGGCACGGTGCGCGGCAAGCGCCGCATTATCGTGAAGGATCCGAAGACGGGTGCCGAAGAAGAGCATCTGATTCCGCACTCGAAGCACATCATTGTGTTCCGTGGTGACTCGGTCAAAAAGGGGCAACAGCTTACGGAAGGCCCGGTGGTTCCGCACGAGATTCTCGAAGTGTGCGGCCCGCAGGATTTGCAGGAGTATCTCGTTAACGACGTGCAGGAGGTGTATCGACTGCAGGGCGTCGAGATCAACGACAAGCATATCGAGATCATCGTTCGCCAGATGCTGCGCAAGGTGCGCATCGTGGATCCGGGCGACACGCGGTTCCTGTGGGGAGATCAAATCGACAAGGTGACGTTCGAAGAGGAGAACAAACGCGTGGCCGAGGCGGGCGGCAAGCCGGCGGAAGCCCAGCCCGTTCTATTGGGAATTACCAAGGCATCGCTGGAGACAGAGTCGTTCATCAGCGCCGCGTCGTTCCAGGATACCACGCGGGTCTTGACCGAAGCGGCGACGCTCGGCCGCGTCGATCATCTGCGCGGGTTCAAGGAGAACGTGATCATGGGACATCTGATCCCTGCGGGCACGGGTTTTTCAAAACACCGGGGCGTGAAACTCGTAGCGTTGGCGGAGCCGGTCGAACAGCCGCGCGAAGAAAGAATTGAGCCGCAACCGGAGGAAGCCGCGATCTGAAACAAGCCCTCGCGAAAGGACTTGCGTTGCCCAAGGGCGTGTGATACTTTTCGCGCTCCTTGCGTCATCAGAAAACTGGTGCCCAACAGGTTCAGCAAATGCCGACAATTAACCAACTGGTTCGTAAAGGCCGACGCCAACTGAAGGCGAAATCGAAGGCGCCTGCACTGGCGTCGTGTCCGCAACGCCGCGGGGTTTGCCTGCAGGTGATGACGCGTACGCCGAAGAAGCCAAACTCGGCGCTGCGGAAGGTCGCCAAGGTGCGTCTGACAAATGGCGTGGAAGTGATCGCGTACATTCCAGATGAAGGGCATAATTTGCAGGAGCACTCGATCGTACTCGTGCGCGGCGGTCGCGTGAAGGATTTGCCCGGCGTGCGGTATCATATCGTGCGCGGAACATTGGACGCGATGGGGGTGGAAAAACGCCGCCGCAGCCGGAGCAAGTACGGCGTCAAACGTCCGAAAGACACAGGCGCCAAGAAGGCCTGAGCAATTTGAGAGTATTGGAACATGCGGAGACGAAGAGCAGATCGACGACCTAAAGTACGTGACGTTCGCTTCAACAGCGAAACGGTCACGAGGTTGATTACGTGTATCATGCACAGTGGAAAAAAATCTGTGGCCGAGCGCATTGTGTACGGTGCGTTCGACCGGATTGTAGAGAAGGCCAAGGACAAAAATCCGGTCGATGTCCTGCAGACGGCGCTGGAAAACGTCAAGCCGCGGCTGGAAGTCAAGTCGCGGCGCGTCGGTGGCGCCAACTACCAGGTGCCGGTCGAGGTGTCGCCCGACCGTCAAGAGGCATTGGCGATGCGCTGGATGATTCAGTACGCCAGCGCCCGCAAAGGCACGGCCATGACCGACGCCCTAGCGTCCGAGATTTTGGATGCGTCGAATAATACGGGCGCGTCCGTAAAGAAGCGCGAAGACACGCACAAGATGGCGCAGGCCAACCGGGCGTTTGCGCATTACCGCTGGTAGTCCGAGGTGAATTCTACCATGGGAACGAGCCACGGTTGTGTCTTCGTAAAATTCGGTGAAACAATTTTGATTCGAAAATAGAAAATGCAGGCTGTGTTAGAACAACCAACAGAGACAGGACAGCAGAAGCTGAGATCGTCGCCGGACAGACTGGTGCCGTTGGAGCGTACTCGAAACATCGGGATTTGCGCGCACATCGACGCCGGCAAGACCACGACGACCGAGCGGATTCTGTTTTACACCGGCAAGGTGTACAAGGTCGGCGAAGTGCATGAGGGCACGGCGACCATGGACTGGATGGAGCAGGAGCGCGAGCGGGGGATTACGATCACCAGCGCTGCGACCACCTGTTTCTGGCGCGAACATCGCGTTAATATCATTGATACGCCCGGCCACGTGGACTTCACGGTTGAAGTCGAACGCAGCCTGCGGGTGCTCGACGGCGCCTGTGCGGTGTTCTGTGCGGTCGGCGGCGTCGAGCCGCAATCCGAGACCGTTTGGCGGCAGGCCAACAAGTACAAAGTGCCGCGCATCGCCTTCGTCAATAAAATGGACCGCACGGGAGCCGATTTCGAAGCGGCAGTCGCCCAGATGCGCGAGCGCCTGGCGGCGAACGCCGTGCCGATTCAAATCCCGATCGGCAAAGAAGGGGATTTTAAGGGCGTCATCGACCTCGTCAAGATGAAGGCCATGATCTGGTCGGGTGAGGAGCTGGGCGCAACATTTGATGTTGTCGACATTCCTGCCGATATGAAGTCCGCAGCCGATGCCGCTCACGCCAAGCTCGTTGAGGCCGTATCCGAGAAGGACGAGGAGCTGATGCAGCTCTACCTCGAAGGCAAACCAATTAATACGGAACAGCTTCAAGCGGGGATCCGTCGGCTGACGATCAAGAATGAATTGGTGCCGGTGATTTGTGGCGCGGCATTCAAGAACAAGGGTGTGCAACCCCTGCTCGATGCCGTCGTCGATTATCTGCCTTCGCCCCTCGATATTCCTGACATTGTTGGCACCAATCCAGATTCCAAAGAGCCGGAGAACCGCTCTTCTGATGACAACGGTCCGTTCTGCGCGCTGGCATTCAAAATCTGGACGGACCCGTACGCAGGCCGGCTGATTTTCTTCCGTGTCTATTCTGGCAAAGTGACCAAAGGCATGACTGTTTATAATCCGCGTAACAACAAGCGGGAGCGTATTGGCCGCCTGCTGGAGATGCACGCCAACCATCGGCAGGAAATCGACGTGTGTTACTCGGGTGACATTGGCGCGCTCGTCGGCCTCAAGAACGTCACGACGGGCGACACGGTTTCGGACGATGACCATCCGATTCTGCTGGAATCGATCACGTTCCCCGAGCCTGTCATTTCCATGGCCATCGAGCCGAACACGAAGGCCGACCGCGACAAGATGTCCACCGCGCTGCAACGACTCGCCGAGGAAGATCCGACGTTCCGTCTCACAACGGACCAGGAGACCGGCCAGACCATCATCTCTGGAATGGGCGAGCTGCACCTCGATATCATCAAGGATCGTATGTTCCGCGAGTTCAACGTCGGCGCCACCGCGGGTAAACCGCAGGTCGCGTATCGCGAAACGATTACGAAGTCCGCCGAAGCCGAAGGGAAGTTTATCCGTCAATCGGGCGGTCGTGGCCAATACGGACACGCGGTCGTGACCGTCGAGCCCGGTGAGAAGGGTAGCGGCATCGTGGTCGAGGATGAGGTTGTGGGTGGCGCGATTCCTCGGGAATACATTGGCGCCGTTGAAGACGGCATTATCGAAGCCGCGCAGACGGGTGTACTGGGCGGCTATCCGATGGTGGATATCAAGATTCAGATTATCGACGGCACCTACCACGAAGTGGACAGCTCGGAGATCGCATTCAAGATGGCCGGCAGCTTTGCCTTCAAGGAAGCGGCCCGCAAAGCGGGTGCGATCATGCTCGAACCGATCATGGATGTCGAGGCGATCACTCCCGAAGAGCATATGGGCGACGTCGTCGGCGATCTCAATAGTCGGCGGGGTAAGATCAGCCACATTGAATCGCGTGCGAATTCGACCATCGTACACGCGACCGTGCCCCTCGCGGAAATGTTTGGCTACGCCACGGCACTGCGCTCGCTCACCAAGGGACGCGCCAGTTACTCGATGGAACCAGCAGCGTTTGAAAAAGTGCCGGAAAACATCCTCACGCAGATTTTGGACAAGAACGGTACACCGAAGGGCGGACAGCAGAAACGATGAGCAATCAGCGCATACGAATCCGCCTCAAAGGCTACGACCACCGCTTGCTCGATCAATCGGCCCATGACATCGTCGAAACGGCCAAGCGCACCGGCGCGAAGGTCGCCGGGCCGATCCCGTTGCCGACGGACATTTGGCGTCACACGGTTAATCGTTCACCACATGCGGACAAGAAGTCGATGGAGTCGTTCGAGATGCGGACTCACAAACGCCTGCTCGACATCATCGATCCGACGGCCAAGACCGTGGATGAATTGAAGAAACTGAACCTTCCCGCGGGCGTGGACATCACCATCAAGATTTAGTCATGGAACTACTCGGCAAAAAACTCGGAATGGCGCAGTTGTTCGACGCGAACGGCAACTTCGTGGGCGTCACCGTCATCGAAGTGGGTCCTTGCACCGTGTTACAGAAAAAGACGCCCGAGAACGACGGTTATCACGCCGTGCAGATCGGCTTGGGGACGCGTAAGGAAAAGAACGCGGGGAAGCCGCTCATCGGCCATTGCAAAAAAGCGAACGCGGCGCCGGCGCGGTTTATTCGTGAGTATCGCACGGAGGAGCCCGTGCAGTTTGGTGTCGGTGATACGATCACCGTGAAAGAATTTCAACCCGGCCAGTACGTGGACGTGATCGGTACGGGCAAGGGCAAGGGATTTCAAGGCGTCGTACGACGCCACAAATTTGCCGGCGGCGATATGACACACGGTGCAAAGGGCTGGCATCGCCGCGGTGGCGCGATTGGTCAGCGCTTGTTCCCCGGGCGTGTGTTCAAGAACATGCGTATGCCTGGTCACATGGGTGACCGTCGGGTCACGACGCAGAACCTGCGGGTGATCCAGGTGCGTGAGGCTGAGAACCTGTTGCTCATCGAAGGCGCGGTACCCGGAGCGACCGGCGCGTTTGTGGTGATCCGCCACGCGTTGAAGAAGACGAAACCTGTTGTAAAGGCGACGAAATGAAGCTGCCTGTCATTACAATTTCCGGTCAGTCCAAAGGCGAAGTTGAATTTGCTGACGAGTTGCTCATCAAGAATGGCAAGGGGACGCAAGCCGTGCACGATACAGTGACGGCGTACATGGCGAACCAGCGTCTCGGCACGGCCAGCACGAAACAGATCAGTGAGGTGCATGGCAGCGGCAAGAAGCCGTGGAAGCAAAAAGGAACAGGGCGCGCGCGCGCGGGGTCGTTTGCCTCACCGTTGTGGCGTGGCGGTGGCGTGGTCTTCGGTCCGAAGCCGCGTGACTATACGATCAACGTGCCGAAGAAGGTCAAGGCGCTCGCGTTTCGCAAGGCTTTGAGCGAGCGGCTGATCGCCGGCGACGTTGTCGTGGTGGATGAATTGAAGCTGGCGAGCCACAAGACCAAGGATTTTGCGGGCATCCTGGCGAAGCTCGGCGCGCAGAATGCGCCGACGCTGATCGTCACGGAGCAGGTGGAGCAGAACTTGAAATTGGCGTCGCGGAATGTGCCGAATGTGCAGGTCGAACCAGCGGCTTCCGTCAACGTGTACGAGTTACTACGTTTCCAGAAGATCGTCGCGACGAAGGCCGCGCTCGAAAAGTTGAGCGCGCGATTGGGCTGAGACCGATGAAGGATCCCTACACAGTGGTCAAGACGGTGCGCGTTACCGAAAAAGGGACGGCGCAATCGGAAAAGCTCAATCAGTATCAGGTCGTCGTCGACAAACATGCGAACAAGGTAGACGTCAAGCGCGCGGTAGAACAGTTGTTCAAGGTAAAGGTGCTTCACGTGAACACCATGAACGTGCGCGGCAAGGCGCGCCGCGAACGCACGGTGCAATTTGGACGCACGCCAAGTTGGAAAAAGGCAGTGGTCACCCTCAAAGAGGGCGACAAGATTGAATTGACGTAGAGATTTATGGGACTCAAAACTTTCAGACCGTTGACGCCGTCGTTGCGCGGGACAGTGCTGTCCGATTTCTCGGAAATCACGAAGCACAAGCCGGAAGCCAGGCTCACCGTTGCCAAGCGGAGGACGGGTGGTCGCAATAATCACGGGCGAATGACCTCGCGCGGCATCGGCGGCGGCCACAAGCAACGCTACCGCATCATTGATTTCAAGCGGGACAAGGTCGGCATCGAGGCAGTTGTGGAAGCCATCGAGTACGATCCGAACCGGTCCGCGCGTATTGCACTGTTGAAATACAAGGACGGCGAGAAACGCTACATCATTGCGCCGCTGGGCTTGCAGGTGGGTGCGAAGCTGATGAGTGGTCCAAACGCAGAATTGTCAATTGGCAACGCGTTGCCACTAAAGAAAATCATTCCCGGCATGCCGATTCACAACATTGAGTTGCATCGTGGACATGGCGGACAGATTTGCCGTAGCGCGGGCATGGCGGCGCAGGTCACGGCCGGCGAAGGTGACTATGTGACGGTGAAATTACCTTCGGGAGAGATTCGCCTGATCAATCGCGAGTGCTATGCGACACTCGGGCAAATTGGCAACACCGATCACATCAATATCCTGTTGGGGAAAGCGGGACGGAATCGTTGGCTCGGGCGGCGTGGCATTTCGCGCGGGATGGCGCGCAACCCGGTCGACCATCCGATGGGCGGCGGCCAGGGCAAGAGCAAGGGCGGCGGCGGCTGGCATCATCCGTGTTCGCCATGGGGCAAGCTCGCGAAGGGCGGCAAAACCCGTCGGAAGAAGAAATATTCGAACTCACTGATTTTGGAGAGAAGGAAGAAATAGATGGGACGTTCCCTGAAAAAAGGCCCGTTTGTCGACGACCATCTGATGGAAAAGGTCGAGGCGATGAAAGCCAGTGACAAGAAGCCGATCAAGACCTGGTCGCGACGCTCGATGATTATCCCCGAGTTTGTCGGACACACGTTTCTCGTTCACAATGGCAGGGTGCATACGGCGGTGTTTGTGACGGAAAATATGGTGGGCCATCGGCTGGGCGAATTTGCGCCCACGCGCACCTTCAAGGCGCACGGCGCTCATACGGAGAAGGCCGTCGCGAAGTAACGCGGCCGGGAGCCAGTCGTGCTCGCACCTGGCACACGAACGAGAATTTGGGCGGTTTGTTTGTTCTTTGTAGCAACATGGCCGGTGGCGGCTGAGGATGCGCAGCCGACGGCAGTGACAACGAATGCGGCGACGGATGAGTTGCGGGTGTTGGTCGAGAAACTGACCAGCGACAACCAGCGACTCGCGGCGGAGTTGGAGCAGCGGGAGACGGTTATTCACCTGCTGACGGAAAACCTGGCGGTCGCTCGCACGGAGAGTGAATTGTTCCAGAAGCGCTGGAGCGAAGAGCAACTCCGGGCTCAGGCCTTGGGCGTCAATTTCGCTGATGACAGCGGACGGCAGGTGCAACGCCAGCTCGTGGAGAGCGTACGGGCCTTGTATTTGGCGGATGCGGAACGACAGCGGCTGATCGCGCAACTACGACGGTTGCTGGACGCCGTGCAAGGGCAAGCGGATGCCACAGGCGAGATCGCGCGGACCAAGGCGTTGCTTGCGGCCATGGACAGATCGGCGACGGGTGAGGCGAGCACGGATGGCGCGCTTGATGCCGCCACGGTGCTGGAGGTGAATCCAAACCTGCGGCTGGCGGTGCTGAATATCGGCTTGCTGCAAGGGGCGCGGATCGGGATGCCCGTGGTGATCCTGCGCGGAGATCGCGTCGTGGCGGAACTGAAGATTGTGGAAGTCCGGCGGCGGATTTGCGGCGCGCTGATTGGACGAGTGGACCGAAAGGTCACGCTCCAGGCGGGAGACATTGGGCGGGTAACGAAGAATCTGTGATTGTGAATTTTATGGAAGTACAAGCGACAACAAAATATGCGCGGATGAGTCCGGCGAAGGTAGGCCAGGTGACGCGGCTGATCCAGGGATTGAGCGCCTCAAGCGCGCTGGATGTGCTGCGCGTGATTCCGCGCAAGTCGGCGCGGATGATCGAGAAAACGCTGAAGTCGGCCATTGCGAACGCGACGAACAATGCGAGTTTGGCGGCGGATGCGTTGACGGTGAAGCAAGCCGTCGCCAACGAAGGGCCGCGACTGAAGCGCTGGCAACCAAAAGCGCGCGGCAGTGCGGGACCCATTATCAAGCGGACGACGCACATTCACATCATATTGACGGACGGACAATAACTTATGGGACAAAAAACGAATCCAGTGGGCTTTCGCATAGCGGTCACGAAGGACTGGCTCTCCAAGTGGTACGCCGACAAGAAGGACTACGCGCCCCTGTTGCTGGAAGACATCAAGATTCGCGAGATCGTGAAGAAGAAGCTGGCAACCGCCGCGGTGCCCAAGATTGCTATTGAGCGTTACGCGAACCGGGCACGCATCACGATTTCGACGGCACGTCCGGGCATTGTCATTGGTCGCAAGGGCGCGGAAATCGACAAGCTCAAGGAAGAGTTGGCCGCGATGACCGGCAAAGAAATCTACGTGGATATCGTGGAAGTTAAAACGCCCGAAACCGACGCGCAATTGGTTGCCGAGAATATCGCGTTGCAGTTGGAGCGCCGCATCAGCTTCCGTCGGGCCATGAAGAAAGCCATTCAGACGGCGATGGATTTCGGGGCGCAAGGGATCAAGGTGGCATGTGGTGGACGGCTTGGCGGGGCCGAACTGGCGCGGCGCGAGAAGTATCGCGTCGGCAAAATTCCGCTACACACGTTGCGGGCGGATATCGATTACGGTTTTGCGGAAGCCCAGACGGTGTACGGCAAGATCGGTGTGAAAGTCTGGGTCTGCAAAGGCGAACGACCGTTGCGGCCCGCATTACAGGTTCAACCCGGGTTGTCACCCGTGGGTGCCACGCCTGCGGCAGCGTAGTGATGAGGTAACGGAGGAATTTTCAGACGATGCCAATGATGCCGAGCAGAGTGAAGTATCGGAAGGCCCAGCGCGGAAGCCGCACCGGCACGGCGTGGCGCGGCGCGACGGTTGCGTTTGGTGAGTATGGATTGCAGGCGCTGGAGCGCGCGTGGGTGACAACGACGCAGATCGAGGCGTGCCGTGTCGCCTTGTCGCGCAACATGAAACGGCGCGGCAAATTGTGGATTCGGGTGTTCCCGGACAAACCGATCACCAAGCGGCCGCCGGAGACGCGCATGGGCAAAGGCAAGGGGCCGCCGGAGACCTGGGTGGCCGTGATACGACCGGGGAACGTGTTGTTTGAATTGGGCGGCGTAACCGAGGTGTTGGCCCGTGAATCATTTCGGCTGGCGGCGTCGAAGCTGCCGATTGCAACGCGCTTTGTATCCCGACGATAGGCGAAGACATGAAAGCAAAGGAAATCCGTGAGTTGACAGATGCCGAGGCGCAGGCCAAACTGCGTGACCTTCGGCAGGAATTGTTTAATCTGCGGCTTCAGCAGCAGACGGCCCGGTTGGAGCGTCCCAGTCGGATTCGCGAAGTCCGTCACGACATGGCGCGGATCGAGACTGTGTTACGAGAGCGACAGCTCCAGGCTGTACCGGCAGGGGGTAAATAGCCGCGCGGCCCGGGCGAACTTTTTTGGATTCATATGGCGGATCAAACGACAATCGAAGAGAGCAAGAAGCGAGAGTTGGTGGGTGAAGTCGTCAGCGACAAGATGGAGAAGACCATCGTGGTCGAGGTCGCCCGGCGAATCCGTCATCCGCGCTATCAAAAGGTCATGACGACGTACAAGAAATTCTACGCCCACGATGAGAAGAGCGAGGCCGGCTTGGGCGACAAGGTGCGCATCGTCGAATCGCGACCGCTCAGCAAGTTGAAGCGCTGGCGGCTGGTCGGGGTGTTGGTCAAGGCGCCAAAGATCGAGAAGGTCGCAGTATGATTCAGATTCGGACGCATTTGGATGTCGCGGACAACACCGGCGCGCGTGTGGCGTGGGCGATCGGAGTGCTCGGACACCAAAAGCGCTATGCCCGGGTCGGCGACGTCATCAAAGCCCACGTGAAGGAAGCTGCTCCAGACGGTACCGTGAAAAAGGGTGAAGTCGTGACCTGCGTGGTGGTGCGGACAAAATCTGCGCTCCGGCGCAGCGATGGTTCGTACGTGCGCTTCGACAATAACGCGGTGGTGATCATCGATGACCAACTCAATCCGAAAGGGACGCGCATTTTCGGACCTGTCGCGCGGGAGTTGCGTGACAAGAATTTTACCAAGATCATCTCGCTCGCTCCTGAGGTCCTATAGGTCATGAAACACTCGCCCGTAAAGAGGAATGACATGGTCGTGGTGCTTTCCGGAGACGACAGGGGAAAGATCGGGAAGGTGTTGGCGACGTTCCCCGGTAAGAACCGCGTTTTGGTGGAGGGTGTCAACATCATCAAGAAGGCGTTGCGAAAGAGCCAGGACAATCCCAAGGGCGGGGTTATCACCAAGGAAGGTGCGATTCATATTTCAAAAGTAATGCAGCAGGAGCGGTACGAAGCGCGACGTAAGAAGCACGAAGACGCGCCGGCGGGAGCCGAGGCGTAGGCAAGCATATGGCGCAGCTATACGAATTCTATAAGAAAGACGTGGTGGAGAAGCTCATGCAGGGCGGCCGGTACACCAATCGGATGCAAGTGCCGAAGGTGGAGAAGGTGGTCCTCAACATGGGCGTCAACGCCAACCATGACAAGGATGTGATTACGGAGGCGCAACAGGAGTTGGCCACGATCACAGGACAGAAGGCGTTGGTGACGAAAGCCAAGAAGAGCATTTCAAATTTCAAGGTGCGCAAAGACATGCCCGTTGGGGCGAAAGTGACCCTGCGTGGCCTGCGCATGTACGAGTTCCTGGAACGGTTCTTTAACGCTGCGTTGCCCCGCATCCGCGACTTCCGCGGCGTGAATCCGCGCGGGTTCGATGGTCGCGGCAGCTACACGTTGGGCGTGAGGGACCAGACGATTTTTCCCGAGGTCGAACTCGACAAGATCAAACACAACCTCGGGATGGACGTAACGATTGTGACCACGGCAAACACCGATGCGGAAGCGAAGGAGCTTCTCAAGCTGCTCGGGATGCCATTCAGCAGTTAAAGGATCGAGTTATGGCGAAATTAACCTGGGAAGTGAAGCAACGCCGGCCCGCCAAGTTCAGTTCGCAGCAGTACAACCGCTGCCAGAACTGTGGCCGCCGTCACGCGTACATCCGGCGATTCAGAATCTGCCGCATTTGCTTCCGTGAACTGGCCAGTCAGGGCAAGATCCCTGGCGTGGTGAAGGCGAGTTGGTAATTCGATGAATGTAACCGATTCCATTGGCGATATGTTGACGCGGATTCGCAACGCGAACCAGGCGCTCAAGCCCGAAGTTCTCATCCCGTACGCAAGGCTCAAAGCCGAGATCGCGAAGGTGCTAAAGCGGGAAGGATATATTGCGGATTTTTATGCGGAGAAACAAGAGGACGGCCGACAGGTGTTGAAGGTCCAATTGAAAATTGTCGGGAAGGAACGCGCCATCGTCGGGATCAAGCGCGTGAGTCGGCCGGGGTTGCGGCGCTACGTCGGTTCGCAAGAGGTGCCGCGCGTGCTCGGCGGCATGGGGATTTCCATACTGACGACCTCGCACGGCATTATGACCGGCCGGGAAGCCAGGAAGGCGAACGTGGGCGGAGAGTTGTTGGCGTACGTGTGGTGATTCGCTATGTCACGAATTGGCAAAAAACCAGTTGAGATTCCGGCCAAAACCAAGGTCGAAGTGAAAGGCCAGACCATTCTTGTGGAGGGACCGAAGGGCAAGCTGGAATGGACGGTGCCTTCGCCGATCAAGGTGGAAGTGAAGGACGGCAAGGTGCTGGCGACGACCGCGCAATTGGATCGCGTCGGCAAATCCCGCTGGGGTTTGTCGCGCAGCTTGATTGCCAACATGGTGAAAGGCGTCAACGACGGATATGTGAAGAAGCTCCTCGTGGAAGGGGTCGGTTTCCGCGCGGCAGTACAGGGAACAAATTTGCAGATGTCTTTGGGGTATTCTCATCCAATTGTGTTCGCCATTCCGAAGGGCGTAAAGGTTTCCGTGGCCGACACCCAGGACAAAAAACCCGAGATTACCATTGAAGGGACGGACAAACAGATGGTCGGCGAGGTGGCCGCGCGGATTCGCCGCTTCTATCCGCCCGAACCGTATAAAGGCAAGGGTATCCGCTACGTTGGTGAACAAGTGCGGCGCAAGGCGGGCAAGACTGTCACCACAGCCGGTGGATAGAATAGGTGTTGAGTTATGATTCCACGAACGAGAGTTGAAGCGCGACATCGGCGGCACCAGCGGCTGCGGCAGAAAATCCACGGCACGGCGCAGCGTCCACGGATGAGCGTCTGCATGACCGGGAAACATATTTACGTCCAGTTGATCGACGACGTCAAGGGAGTGACATTGGCCACCGCGAGTACGGTGACATCGGAATTGAAGGGGGCGAAAGGCACGGTTGCAGGCGCAAAGAAGGTTGGCCAGCTTGCAGCGCAACAGGCGAAGGCCAAGAACATCACCGAGGTCGTGTTCGACCGCGGTGGGTTACGGTATCATGGACGCGTCAAGGCGCTGGCAGACGCTGCGCGAGAAGCAGGATTGAAATTTTAATATGGCACCTGAGAGAAAACCGAGAACCGCGAAGCCTGTTGCCCTCAAAGACAAGGAAGCCGCGCCGGTGGCGGCGGTCGAAGATCTGGGGGTGGAACTCGATCGCGGGAGCGGCGAAATCATCGAGAAAGTGGTGTACGTCAACCGCAGTGCGAAGGTCGTGAAAGGCGGTCGCCGTTTTCATTTCAGTGCTCTGGTGGTTGCCGGTGACCGTCGAGGCCATGTGGGCTGGGGTTTTGGCAAGGCCAACGAGGTTGCGGATGCGATCCGCAAAGGAACTGATCAGGCGAAGAAAGCCATGGTGTCCGTGCATTTGAGGAATACCACGATTCCGCACGAGGTGATCGGCGTGTTCGGTGGCGGGCGCGTGTTGCTGCGGCCTGCGTCTCCGGGCACGGGCGTCATCGCGGGCGGCGGCGTGCGCGCGGTCATTGAAGCCGCGGGAATCCGTGACGTACTGACGAAATCGCTGGGATCGAGCAATGCGGTGAATGTGGTCAAGGCGACAATTGATGCCCTGTTGAAGCTGCGTCCCCGTGAAGAAATTTTTCGCGTGCGCGGGCTGTCGCGACAGGCGACCTCGGGGATAAGCTAACATGACGATGCGACTGCACAATTTGAAACCCCGCCCTGGCGCGAAACACCGCACGAAGCGGCTGGGCATTGGTGAGAGTTCCGGGCACGGCAAGACCAGCGGACGCGGCGGCAAGGGGCAGACGGCGCGTTCGGGCGGCTCGATTCGCCTTGGATTTGAAGGCGGCCAGATGCCGCTGTTGCGACGCATTCCCAAACGCGGGTTTAACAATGCAAATTTCCGCACCATCTATGCGATTGTCAATGTCGAGCAGCTCAATGCGTTCGACAACGGCGCGACGGTCACACCGGAATCGCTCGTCGAGGCAGGATTGGCGGACAGGCTCTTTGAAGGTGTGAAGGTGCTCGGCAACGGTGAACTCAAGAAACGGCTGACGGTGAAAGCCCAACGTTTCAGCGCGTCCGCACGCGACAAGATTGGGAAAGCCGGTGGTCAGTGCGAAGATTTGCCGCTGCGCAGCATCCATCACAAATCGGCGGTACCCGCGACCGCGGCGAAGACACCCGCAGGGGAGAAGTAACGGGCGATCTTTGACAACGTATGTTTTCCGCATTCCTTAACTGCTGGAAGATCCCCGAGCTGCGGCGTCGGATTCTGTTCACCTTGGGCATGGTGGCCATTGCGCGTCTGGGCGCGAATATTCCCTGTCCAGGGGTCAACCCTTCCGACCTCAACCAGTACATGGACGAGGTCCAGAAGCATGTCGGCGGCAGCGTCGTGGGGTTGGCGAACATGCTGACCGGTGGCGCGCTACAGCAGTGCGCCGTATTTGCCCTTGGAGTGATGCCCTACATCAGCGCCTCGATTATTATGATGCTGCTGACGGCGGTCATGCCGTCGCTGGAACGGCTCAAGCAGGAGGGGGAAACGGGGCGTTCCAAGATCATCCAGTATTCGCGGTACATGACGGTCGGCCTGTGTATCGTCCAAGGGTGGTTGTTGGCGCGGGCCTTTGAACATCCCGAGGTCCTGTTCTCCGGCTTTAATGGCGTTCTGGTAGCCAATCCTGGTATCGGCTTCGAGATCATAACCGTCATCACCATTACCAGTGGGACCATCCTGCTGATGTGGGTCGGCGAACAGATCACGGAGCGGGGGATTGGCAACGGGATGTCCATTATCATTACCGTGGGCATTGTTGACCGATTGCCCCGGGCGATCGGGCTTACCTGGCAGTTGTTCGTCGGACCCGAGAGCCAGTTCAACGCGCTTCACGCGATCTTGTTGCTGGTCATGGCGGTCGCGGTGACGGCGGCCACGATCGCCGTGACGCAAGCGGAACGGAAGATCCCCGTACAATATGCGAAGCGAATGGTTGGTCGCAAGATGCTGGGGGGCGGGCAGACGTTCATGCCGCTGAAGATCAATTATTCCGGGGTAATGCCGATCATTTTCGCGCAAGCGATTCTGCTGTTTCCCGCAAAGCTCTTCCAGATGATGCAGATGCCCATGTTCCAAAACCTGGCGCGCATGCTCACGGAAGGCGAGGGACTTTACCTGATGTTGTACGGGTTGATGATCCTGTTCTTCTCGTATTTCTGGGTGGCCACACAGTTCAACCCGCTGCAGATTGCCGATGATCTGAAAAAATATGGCGGGTACTTGCCCGGGATCCGGCCCGGCCGACCGACGGCAGAGTACTTGGATCGCACGATGACGCGCATTACGCTGGCTGGCGCAGTTTTCTTGACGGTCATCGCGGTGATTCCCCCCATCTTGTCGCGTAACTTCCGTATACCGTATTTGACCGCGAGCTTCTTCGGCGGAACGAGCTTGCTGATTACCGTCGGCGTCATGCTGGACACGATGCGTCAGGTCGAGTCCCATCTGGTGATGCGCCACTACGATGGCTTCCTGCGCAAGGGGCGTTTGCGAGGCAGGTTCTAGGGGTGGGAAGGTGACGTCGTTGAGTCACCACAGGATGGTTTTTTTGGGGCCGCCCGCCTCGGGCAAGGGAACGGCGGCGATGGCGTTGAGCGCAGCCTTGGGTGTGCCGCATGTTTCGACGGGCCAGATGTTCCGGGCCACGATCCGCAAGGGCGGTCCGGTCGGCGAAGCGGCGAAGCAGTTCATTGACAAAGGGCAGCTGGTGCCCGACGAGATCACGATGGAAGTGGTTCGGCTGTGGCTGGACGAACACGGACGCGATGGCGGATTCATCTTCGATGGGTTCCCGCGGACGCGGGCGCAGGCGGAAGCATTTGACCGGGTCTTGCACGAGAAAGAGATGGAGGTCACCGTGGCGGTCTTGCTGGATGCCAACGAGGCTGACATCCTCGAGCGCGTGCTTGGACGACTGAGTTGCGAAAAATGCGGTGCGTTGTATCATAAGACGTTTGTGCCGCCACAGCAGCCGGGCGTCTGCGACAAGTGCGGCGGCAAGCTGGTGCAACGCGCCGACGATACGGCGGAGACATTGCAAAAACGGCTTGAAGTTTATCGCCAGTTGACGCTGGATGTGGCCCGGCACTATGAGCAGGCCGGGATCCTGAGGCGCGTGGATGGGGGACAGCCAAAGGACAAAGTGTTCGCAGACATTATGGGGTTGTTGAAGTCGTGATCGTCATCAAGACACCAGACGAGATTGAACGGATGCGCGCCGCGTGCAACGCGGCGGCGAAGATCCTTTCGAAGGTAGCAGCCTTGGTGCAGCCAGGGCGGACAACGCAGGAATTAGACGAAGCTGCTACCGAACTGATCAAGAAGTGTGGCGGAGAAAGTCCGTTTTACGGGTACAAGGGTCAGCGGAGTGCTCTGTTTCCGCTGTACCCCGGACATATTTGCGTGTCGGTCAACGAGGAAGTCGTGCATGGAATTCCTACGCCGAAACGCAAAGTTCAGTATGGAGACATCGTCAGCCTGGATGTGGGAATTATTTTGGATGGATTTGTCGGCGACAATGCGACGACCGTGGCTGTGGGTGTGGTTGAGGCCCGGACGCAGCAGCTGCTGCGGGTAACCGAACAGGCGTTGGGTGCGGGGATTGCGGCAGCGCGAGCTGGAAATCGCGTAGGGGATATTTCCCACGCGATACAGACGACGGTTGAGTCACAAGGGTTTTCAGTCGTCCGAGAATTTGTGGGACACGGAGTTGGGCGGAAAATGCACGAAGAACCGCAGATCCCGAACTATGGTCGGGCGGGAGACGGACCGAAGTTGAAGCCGGGAATGACGTTGGCGATTGAACCGATGATCAATGCAGGCACAAGCGATGTGGTGATGCTGGGCGATGGGTGGACCGTGGTTTCCGCCGATGGTGCGCCCAGCGCGCACTTTGAGCACACGGTTTTGATAACGGGCGGCGAGGCAGAGATCTTGACGTGGCTAAGGAAGAGCCCATACGAGTCGAAGGCACGGTAGTCGAATTGCTGCCGAACACGATGTTTCGGGTGGAGTTGCCGAATAAGCATCGAATTCTGGCGCATATTTCTGGTAAGATGCGGCTGCATTTCATCCGGCTGCTGCCTGGCGACAAGGTGATGGTGGAGATGTCGCCGTACGATTTGAGAAAGGGCCGGATTACGTTTCGGCAGAAAGAGCAGTAACGAAGCAAGGAAGATATGAAAGTGAAACCGTCAGTGAAACGATTGTGTGAACGCTGCAAAGTGGTGCGGCGAAAGGGCGTGGTGCGGGTAATCTGCACCAACCCGCGCCACAAACAACGTCAGGGCTAGAGGTGTAATCATGGCACGCTTGATTGGTGTGGAAGTACCGGATCGAAAGAAAATCGGGATCGCGCTACGATATATATATGGCATCGGTCCCACGACGGCGCTCCAGGTATGTGAGAAGGCCCGCGTGGATCCGAATGTTCGCGCGAAAGATTTGAATGATGAACAACTCTCGCACTTGACGACGGTGTTACAGGGCTTTCGTATCGAAGGCGATTTGCGCCGTGAAGTACAGACGAACATCAAACGCCTGATGAGCATCAACTGTTATCGCGGTATCCGCCACAAGAAGGGGCTGCCCGTACGCGGCCAGCGCACATCAACGAACGCACGTACGCGCAAGGGCCCGCGTAAGACGGTCGGCGTCGTCCGCAGCAAAGAAGCAAAGACCGGCAAGGTCTGATCGTACGATCAACATGAAGGAGCACGATGGCTAAGGAAGCATCCAAGAAACCCGAGGAGCCAAAAACGAAACCCGCGGCGATACCCGCGACCGAGGCTGCCGCACCGGTGGCCAAGGCTGAAGCGCCCGGAACGGCAGCGCCTGCGGCTCCCGCAGTCCCGACGACGGCCGCGGAAGCATTGGCCGAAGGCGAAGTGGCCAAGAAGGTTGTCAAGGCCAAGCACAGCAAGAACGTCTTTCAAGGCATCGCCCACATCATGGCGACGTTCAACAACACGGTTGTGTCCATTTCTGATTTGAAGGGCAAGATCATCGGGTGGTCGAGCGCCGGTCGCGTCGGGTTCAAAGGGTCGCGCAAGAGTACGGCGTATGCCGCCCAGTTGGTTGCGCAGGACGCCGCGCGTCAGGGGATGGCGCACGGTTTGAAAGAAATTGAAGTGTGGGTGAAGGGCCCCGGGAGCGGGCGCGAAGCGGCCATCCGCGCGCTGCAGGCGATCGGGTTGGAGATCACGGTGATCAAGGATGTGACGCCCGTCCCACACAACGGCTGTCGGCCGCCGAAACGCCGTCGCGTGTAGTCAGGAGATTTCGTCACCATGGCACGATACAAAGGACCACGAATTCGCATCAGTCGCCGATTTGGCCAGCCGATTTTCGGCCCGTCCAAGTATTTGGAGCGCCGCGCTTATCCGCCCGGCGTGCACGGCCCGAAAAAGTCCCGCCGGAAGCAGAGTGATTACGGGATTGGGTTGGCGGAAAAGCAAAAGCTTCGTTATCAGTACGGGCTGATGGAAGCGCAGTTTCGCCGGATGTTCGAGAAGGCGCTGAAAAAACGCGGTGTCACGGGAGAGACGTTGCTGCAGTTGCTCGAAACGCGACTCGACAATGTCGTGTTCCGGATCGGGTTTGCGCCGACGCGTCCGTCGGCGCGGCAGATGGTCACGCATGGGCACATTCGCGTGAACGGTCGCAAGGTTTCATCGCCGTCGTACAACGTGAAGCCCGGTGATGTGGTAGAGATCCGCAACACACCGGCTACCCAGCAACTGGCAACGAAGAGCTTGGAATCGGCGCAGGTCCGCCCCGTGCCGAGCTGGATTACGTTCAGCCGGGACGCGTTCCGGGCGCAGATTGGGCGAATTCCATCGCGCGACGACATTCAGCCAATCGTTAACGAACAGTTGATCGTCGAATTTTATTCTAGATAACCAAACGCAGCGTCCGGTTTGTCTGGACGCGAGAACGAACCGTTGGTCCGCGCTTCTAGAGCACGGGAAACCCGGTTCACAGGAGGTAGTTTACCATGCCAGTTCGTCTGGGTCGATTTGAAATGCCAAAACGGCTGACGCGCGATGACGCGGAGGCCACACCCACCTATGCCAAGTTTATTGCCGAGCCGCTGGAAGCGGGATACGGCAATACGATTGGGAATTCGCTGCGGCGGGTGTTGCTCAGTTCGCTGGAGGGTGCGGCGATCAGTTCCGTCAAAATTGAAGGCGCGCCGCATGAGTTCACCAGCATTCCCGGAGTCGTCGAAGACGTGACCGACATCGTGCTCAACCTGAAGAAGGTGCTGTTGAAGTCCCATAGCCGCGAGCCGCACGTGGTTTACCTGTCGGCCAATAAGGAAGGGGCGGTCACAGCCGCGGACATCAAGAGCGATCAGGTGGTGGAGGTGCTCAATCCCGACCAGCATATCTGCACGCTCGACAAGAAGATGCACTTCGAGATCGAGCTGGAGATCAAGGTCGGTCGCGGGTTCTGTCCAGCCGAGGAGAACAAGAAGCCGGAACAGGCGATCGGCGTGATCGCGATTGACTCGCTGTTCTCGCCGGTGCGCCGGGTGCGTTACAGCATCGAGGACACACGCGTCGGCCAGCGGACGGATTACGACAAGCTCATTGTGGAAATGTGGACCGACGGTCGCATCACACCGGAAGACGCGATGGTGCAATCGGCCAACATCCTGCGCCATCATCTGGACGTGTTCTGCGATTACGACAAGAACATTGTCGTTGAGTTTGAAGAAGCTGGCGAGAAAGTGAGCGCCGAGGCGGCGAAGCTGCGGAAGATCCTTAACATGAGCGTGAACGAGATCGAGCTCAGTGTTCGGGCCGCCAATTGCTTGAACAATGCGAACATTACGACGGTCGGTCAATTGGCCATGAAGACGGAGCAGGAGATGCTCAAGTACCGCAACTTCGGCAAGAAGTCGCTCAACGAGATCAAGGAAAAGCTCTCCGCGTTGAACCTTACGCTCGGAATGAAGTTCGACCCGGCCTTGCTCGAAGCGCCGGATGTGAACAAAGGCGTGGAAGCCGTGCTCTCCAGTCCGGCGCCCGTGGTGGAATAAGAGCCGGACTTACACAAGGGACACAACGCCATGCGACACCGCAAACGCACAGCCAAACTCGGGATGAAATCCCAGCATCGGCGCTCCACACTGGCCAATCTCGTGTGCAGCCTGATTGAACACAGCCGTATCACCACCACGATTGCCAAGGCCAAGGTGGCGCGTCGGTACGCCGATAAGATGGTCACACTCGCCAAGAAGGGCACGGTGCATCACCGTCGCGAAGCGCTCGCCTTTCTCCGGCACAAGCCGGCCGTTGCCAAGCTGTTTTTGGAACTTGGTAAACAGCACGGCGACCGCAATGGAGGTTATACGAGGGTCATTCGGATCGGGCCACGACTCGGCGACGCCGCCGAGATCGCCATCCTCGAGTGGACCGGCACGGTCAGTCCGGCACCGGAGCCTCAGACAGACAAGAAGGCCGAAGAACCCAAGGTGAAGGAGAGAAAAGCTCCCAAGGCGAAGAAAGAAGCCGCCGAGAAGAAAGAACAGGGGACGGCCTCCTCCTAGGATATCTCGGATAGAATTACGACCCACAACGGCTTCCTCTATCGAGGAAGCCGTTGTTGCTTCTGGCCGCGATGACTCGCGCGGAGCACCTCGCGGCAGGTATCTCAGATGTGCCGACTATCGTGCTCATCCTTGGTGTGGTACCCGCTGTCCTGGCGGGCAAGATTGACCTGGTGCTTTTTGGCATAGGCGTCGTAGAAATCAGCGGGGGTCATTTCCAAGACTTGGGCGATGGAGATGAGGAAGTGCAGCAGATCGATGACTTCCACCCGCGCGTTCTGTTTGTCGAACTTCTGGTACTTGGCCCACCACTTCCAAGGGACACTGTCGGTCAGTTCGGCGACTTCTTGCGTCAGCGCCCGGCAATAATTCAGCACCCACTGCTGGCGTTGTTCGTCCGTCATGGAGGCGGTATCGACGCCGATGCGCTTGTTGAGTTGCTCCTGCAGGCGAAAAATCTCTTCCAGTTTGTCGGGTGTGCTCATAATTAGGTGTGCTTCCATTATCGTGAGAAAGTCGTGAAAAATCACTGTTATTCTGCTATACGTACTGGTGAAGTGACCCGGCGATGAAACTTCCTGATGGCACAGCGTCCGGACCAAAGCCGTTGCGCGACCCGCGTCTGACGGCGATCAATTTTGTTTCTGACGCTGTCAACCGCACTCTCGATCTCAAGGAAATTGCTGACAACGCGTTGGATTCCATACTGGCCGTAATGAAGGTGGATGCTGGCGCCGTATATATCTGGCAGGATACGGATCAGTCTCTGCGCATGTTTGCTTCGCGCGGGCTGAACGAAACATTTGCAAGTCAAATCACCGTACTGCACAAGGGCACGGAAACTATCGACGCGGTGCTGAATGGCGAGGCGCGTGTGATTGAGGATTTCACGTTGAATCCACAGGCGTACCGCAGCCCTGCCGTTCAGGCGGGTTTCCAATCGGCGGTGCTGGTGCCGATTCGCGCGCATGGATTTGTCGTCGGCATTCTGGGGCTGGGCACCTATACGCTGCGGAGATTTGACGAAGCCGACGTCGATCTTATCGAAGTGGTCAGCAATCAGATCGGCAACGCAATGGTGCACGCGCAACTGCAGGCGGACTTGCGTGCCAGCGAGGAGCAATATCGCGCGCTCGTGGAGAATTCAGAGGATGCGATTTACATCGCCGACACGTCGGGGCACCCTCGGTTTGCCAACAGCGCCTTCCCGCGAATCTTCGGATACGGCCTGGCAGAAGTGGCGCGGAAGGATCTGTTCGATTTCGTCCACCCCGAGGACGCTGAGATGGTGCGGCAGGCGTTTGAGACGTTATTGCGGGGAGAACCCGTCCGCAACCTTGAATACCGGTTTCGCCGCAAGGACGGGACGTGGATTGATGTCTTGTGCAGTGGGAGTGTGTTCTCCCGGGACGGGGAACGTGTGCACGAATTGCAATTCATTGTCCGAGACGTTACACAGGCCCATCGGCGCCAACAACAGTTGCTCCGCCGTAATCGGCAACTGGCCGGACTTGCCAAATTGGCCGAAGTGGCGAATTCCTCGCTGAATATCGACGAAATCGCCCGCAACACGCTGGAGGTTGCCTTGGAAACTACCGGAATGACCGGGGGGGGAATCCACCTGGCTGACCCCAAGAACCAAACTCTTCATCTCTACATGCAGTCGGGTCTGACAGACGAATTCGTTGCTCAAATCCGAACACTCAAGTGGGGCGAAGGGATACCGGGCCATGTCGCCGCATCCGGCCAGGCGGTCGTGGCGGGCGATTTGACTGCGCGCCAGTTGGCCGTATCGTCTCTGGCGGCACAACAAGGTTTCCGCTCCAGCATCGTGGTGCCCGTAAAGACGAAGGGTGAGTTGCTGGGTACACTCGGGCTGGTGAATCGCGAAGAGCTGGCATTCTCGCCCGAAGTCGTCGAGATGGTCACGGCCATGGGGAACCAACTTGGAATCGCGGTCGCCAACGCGCGGCTGTACGAGAGACAACTGCGCGAAAACGAGAAGCTTACCGCGTTGGTTGATATTAGCAGCGGCAGTGCCCAACAACTCGAGTTGGAGTCCCTGTTGCAGCGGATTCTGGAGCGGGCCGCGGCGTTGCTCAATGCCGACGCGGCCTACATCTCTCATTACGACGCGACGGCGGAACAGGCGGAGATTGTGGCGGCGAGCGCAAATTTCACAGGCCTGATTGGAATATTGTATCCCGCAACGCAGGGTTTGTTCGGGCAGATTCGCCCGCACCGTCAGGGAAAGATTTTCACTCGTGACGAGATCCAAAAACATGGGTATAGCGCCGTATTACGAGAGTCAGATATTCGTTCCGCCCTGGTTGTTCCGTTGATTTCGCGCAATGAACTGATTGGCGCGTTGAGTCTGACGAGGCACGGGGCGAACGCCACCGGGTTCACGACGGCAAACCTTGAGTTGATGGAGGCGTTTGCCAGTCGCGCAGCGGTGGCGATTGACAATGCGCAGTTGCTGAAGGACCTGGGCCACAAGAACAAGCTGTTGCAGTTGCTGATCGAGGAAGCCCATCACCGGATCAAGAATAACCTCCAAATGATCTCGGGCCTTCTTCAGTTGGAGGCCGATACAGCTACCGTGGACTCATCGAGACAGTTTCTACGAACGGCCATCACCCGTATTCAGGCAATTGCCCAAGTGCATAATCTGCTGAGCGAGGAGATGCCGGAGAAGGTGGATGCGCATACGCTGATCACAACGATCATTCACACGCTCGTCAGTTCAGCGCCTGCGGCACGAGGGAGCCCGGAGGTGACCGTCGACGTGGAACATCTGTGGCTGGGCGCAGATCAAGCCGTGCCGCTGGCGTTGATTGTGAACGAGTTGGTGTCGAATTCCTTTCTCCACGGTCGCGTACCTGTTGGCCACGCCCTGCACACCAGGATCCAGTGCCGCGAGCAAGAGGGTCAGGTATTGTTGATCGTGGAGGACAACGGAGGCGGATTTGCGGACGGCAAGGACTGGCGGGAGTGCGAGGGGCAGGGGATGAATATTGTCGCGCAACTGGCGCAGGTGAATCTTCGTGGTCGCTTGCAGATTGATTCGCGTGGCGGAGGTGTTCGCGCCGAATTGCGGTTTGAGGTTGTGGCACACGGACCAGGCCCCGCGGCTCGCATGCCCTGGGCGCCGACACCCCCACGGGCTTGACTTTCAAATGGGTAACTCTAAGATATCGATTTAGAGGCGGGTCAAGATGGCGGATGCTAGATGAAATCACTTCGAGTCCTGATTACGGACGACGATGGCCTGACGCTAATGGTGGTCCGGAAAATTCTCACAACGATGGGGCACACCGTCGTCGGTGAAGCGGGTGACGGACAACAAGCTATAACACTCGCCCGCGAGACCAATCCGGATTTGATCATTCTTGATATCCGAATGCCCAAGATGGATGGGTTGGAAGCCGCGCGGGTGATTCAGAACCAGCGCCCGACACCGATCATCATACTCAGCGCTCACACAGAGTCAGGTCTTGGCAGTGAGGCGGCGGGGGCGGGAGCCAACGCATACCTCGTCAAGCCCTTCACCGGCGAGCAACTGAAGCCGGCGATCGAGTTGGCGCTTGCCAATTTTGAAAAATCGAAGGAGTTGGAGGCGAAGCTCCAGCAAATGAATGCGGCCTTGGAGTCGCGCAAAATTGTGGAACGCGCCAAAGGCATTCTCATGCGTCAGACCGGGATGGACGAGGAGGCCGCCTACCTCAAGTTGCAAAAGACCGCTCGCAACGAGAATCGCAAACTGGTCGAGGTGGCTCGGGCGATCATTCTGGCCGAACAACTTCGCCGTGACAGCACGAGGCCTGCACCGGCACGAGGCCACGGACGGCCGTAGCAACAGGCGCTACGAGCGACAGCCTTCGGTCTTGACCCCCACCGCAACTTCTCGTTAGTCTGCGCATCTTATCTAAAAACAGCGGGATAACTCATGGAAAATGTGGTCATCATTGGTTCTGGTTGTGCGGGTTGGACGGCGGCGCTGTACACTGCGCGGGCCAATCTGAAGCCGTTATTGCTTACCGGTCAGCAACCGGGGGGGTTGCTGACTACGACCAGCATCGTCGAGAATTATCCTGGTTTTCCCGAGGGAATCGACGGCACCGATCTCATGATGCGCATGCAGAAACAGGCGGAGCGTTTTGGTGCGCAGACCCGCTATGGAGTGACGGTAACAAAGGTGGACTTTGGCAAAGCACCGCTCAAATTGTGGTTGGATGACGAGGTTATTGAGGCCAAAGCGGTAATTATCGCGACCGGCGCGTCGCATCGTCACCTCGGCCTGAAAAATGAGGAACTTCTTGAACGCAAGGGCGTTACCTATTGCGCCACGTGTGATGGCGCCCTGCCGATGTTTCGGAGCAAGCCGCTCGTCGTGGTGGGCGGAGGGGATTCCGCCTGCGAAGAGGCGACATATCTGACTCATTTTGCGTCGAAAGTGTACCTTGTGCACCGACGCGATCAACTTCGCGCATCGAAAATCATGGCCGACCGCGCGCTCTCGAATCCGAAGATTGAGCCGGTGTGGGACTCTGTCGTCACGGACGTTTACGATATAGCCAAGGACACGGTGACGGGAGTGCAACTCAAGAACCTCAAGACGGGCGCAATCACGGAACTGCCCTGTGCCGGCGTGTTTGTGGCCATTGGCCACGTACCTTCCACGGATCTATTCCGTGGTAAGGTCGAAATGGCTGACGATGGGTACATTGTGTGCCACAAGGGGACTTATACGAATGTGCCCGGCGTATTTGCCGCCGGGGATTGCGTGGATCGCGTGTATCGGCAGGCTGTCACGGCAGCAGGGACGGGTTGTGCTGCCGCGATTGATGCAGAACGGTATCTCGCTACGCAGCACGCATAAGGCGGACCTCGCTTACGATTCGGCGGCTTCGATAATCTTGATGAACGCAGCGGCGTCGGGCGCGTCCAGCAACCGTTGGCGAAGATCATCTTGCCGCAGGAGGCGCGCGAGGGTCCCCACAACCCGCAGATAATCGGTGACCATCTGCTTGGGTGTGCCGATCAAAAAGATCAGCCGGACGGGGTTGCCATCCTTGGCTTCAAAATCGATACCCTGACGACTGCGACCAATGGCGATGAGAATGTCGGAACACTGATCGGTGCGAGCATGTGGGATCGCGACGTCATGACCGAGCGCTGTGTTGCTGACGCGTTCCCGTTGGAGGATCTCGTTGAAAAACGCCTCAAAATCGCCGACGCACTTGTTTTGAACCAGCAATTCCGCGACTTCGCGCAATGCGGGAACCTTTTGCGTGTTCTGCAACTCCAGGCGGATTGTTTCGGGACTCAATAGCGACGCAATTTTAGATGGAGAAGCGTTGGGTCCTTTAGACATTGGCTCCACTCCATTTCATTTTTTCGCGTAACACTTGAAAATACGAATGCTTTTTCGGCGTCACCAGTTGGACGGTTCTCGATGACTGGCGTACTTCCACTTCATCACCTACTTCCATCCGCACTTGCACCTGGCCATCGACTGTCAACAGCAACTCCGCCGCCGCGCCCGCAACCTGGCAACGGATCACCGAGTGCTCTCCTGCGATGACAGATCGATTGCTCAAGGCATGCGGACAGATCGGCGTAATAATCAGCGCCCGCGCCGTTGGCACCAAAATCGGACCGCCTGCGCTCAACGAATACGCCGTTGAGCCTGTTGCCGTGGCGAATATCATGCCGTCACAGACATATTCTGTCAACAACTCGCCATCGACCGACAATCGCAGGCGGACGACGCGCGAAAATGCCCCACGGGAAATCACGACGTCGTTGAGCGCACCATGGACCTCCTTGCGCTTGCCATCTCGGATGACAGCGGTCTGGAGTGTTAGACGTTCGCTGATGTCGTATTCCCCGCGCAGAATTCGGCGCACCGGATCCTTGAGTTTGTCGCCACGAACGCTTGTGAGGAACCCCAGGCTGCCCAAATTGACGCCCAGGATGGGCGTTGGGAAGCCATCCAATGCGCGAGCGACACGCAGGATCGTGCCGTCTCCCCCGAGTACAATCACCAGATCGGCGACCCTCCCGATCTCTGACAGCGTTGCCGCAAGCTTCGGCTTGCCAGCCAGCCCGGCCGCTTCCCGTTCGAGCAGCACCTTGAGTTTGCTTTCGCCGAGCACTGCGAGCAGTTCCAGCAGGCGGTCGCGTGCCGCGGCCTTGCCAACGTGGGCAACGATGCCGATGGTCTTTGGTACTCGTGATCTCACGGTTTGCGCATCCCAATGAGGAATTCCTTGTTCCCGGCCGGACCAAGCAGCGGAGACTCGATCATGCCGAGCAATTCCAGTCCCAACGTCTTCGTCGTGAATTCTTGAATCGCTTTGGTCACGGCTTCGTGCACGCGAGAATCTCGCACAACACCACCCTTTTTCACGAGCTTTTTCCCGGCCTCGAATTGCGGTTTGATGAGTGCCACGATGGTCCCTCGTGCGTTGAGCAGGGCTACCGCCGACGGTAGAACCTTTGTGAGTGAGATGAAGGACACATCAATTGTCACCAGATCGACGTGTTCCCCCAAAGCAGCGTCGGTGAGGTATCGGGCATTGACTTCGTCGTGAACGACGACGCGCGTATCCTGACGCAGCTTCCAATCCAATTGTCCCTTGCCCACATCCACGGCGTGTACGCGCGCGGCATCCCGTTGCAGGAGACAATCGGTAAATCCACCCGTGGAGGCGCCGAGGTCAGCGCAAACCAAACCGGCGCATGAGATGCCGAACGCGTCGAGTGCCGGCGCGAGCTTGTGGCCCCCGCGGCTTGCATATTGCTCGGCAGCATCAACGACGAGCGCGGCATCCTCTTGGACAAGGTCGCTGGGTTTGTGGGCCAGTTGGCCATTGACGCGAACTGCCCCCGCGAGAACGAATCGCTTGGCCTTTTCGCGGCTCTCAGCCAGGCCGTTGGCAACCAGTTGCGTATCAAGGCGCACGCGCATGCTACAACAAGCCACGAGTTCCATTCACAGTCAACGAGTCGTGATCACGCTGTCCGTGCCGCGGTGCCCAACACGCGAAACTGCTGCGGTTTCGCCTGCCGCGTGGCGCCGTCCGCCAGCAATTCTTTGACTTTGGCAACGGCGACCTTGGAACTCAGGCCATATTTCTCCTGCAGCTCCCGATTGCTGCTGGCATGCTCGATAAAGTTATCAGGCCAACCGACACGAGCCACCGGTATGTCGATCCGCAGGTCTTCCAGCGTCTCCAACACCGTGCTTCCGAAGCCGCCCATCAAAACGTGGTCTTCCAACGTGCATAGCACCTTGCAGATGCGTCCGTATTTCTCAATCACCTCGCGGTCAATGGGTTTGCAAAACCGCGCGTTAATCAGCGCAACAGACAGGCCTTCCGCTTGGAGTGCGGCGACCGTCTCCTGTGCCATTTTGGTCAGGGCGCCGTAGAAAATTATGGCTACATCGGTTCCGTGCTGAAGCACTTCGGCCTTGCCGAAGGGGAGAATGGCCGGACGCTCTTTAATGGGCACGCCTTCGCCGGCCCCGCGCGGGTAACGGATGAAAATTGGGCCGTGATTCTGCAATGCTGTCCAGAGCATATCCACTAATTCATCTTCGTCCTTTGGCGCCATCAGGATGGCGCGCGGCACGCAACGGGCGTAGGCGATATCGAACACACCGTGGTGCGTTGGGCCATCGTTCGCCGACAGGCCGGCGCGATCCATCGCGAAGATGACATCCAGGTTCTGCAAGGCGACGTCGTGGATGATGCAATCATAGGCGCGTTGGAGGAACGTCGAGTAAATGGCGCAGACGGGCCGATAGCCCATCGTCGCCATCCCGGCAGCGAAAATGACGCCATGCTCCTCCGCGATGCCGACGTCGAAGTAACGGTCCGGCTTGGCCTTCTGCAGTTTGATGAGACTTGTGCCGCTGGGCATGGCGGCAGTGATGCCGATCAGCTTGCTGTTCACGTCGCAGAAGCGCACAAGCGCGTCGGCGAATACATCCTGATAATTTGCCGGTACACCTTCCTTCTTGGCGGGCGACTTGCCGGTGGCGATATCAAACGGCCCGCAACCATGAAATGTCTGTGGGTCTTCGAGCGCCTTCTCGTAGCCTTTGCCCTTCTTGGTGAGTATATGAATCAGTACGGGTACATCCTGCCGTTTGGCCCACTCCAGCGTCTCAATGAGCAACGGTGTGTTGTGTCCATCTAATGGGCCGATATAGCGGAGGCCAAATTCTTCAAATAACAAGCTCGGTACAATGATGCCCTTGACGGCCTCTTCGACCTTGTACCCGATCTGGGCCAATTCAGGGCCGACGCGGGGGAAACGCCCGAGGAAATGTTCGATCCGCTTGTGGGCCGCAGTGTAGGAAGGGTGGCGCACGATGCGGTTAAGGTATTCGGACATCGCGCCGACATTTTTTGCGATGCTCCACTCGTTGTCGTTCAGGATGACAATGAGGCGTTTGGTCGTGGTCTTGATGTTGTTCAGGGCTTCGTAGGTGATCCCGTTTGTCAGGGCGGCATCGCCCGCGATGCAGACGATATTCTCATCCGTTTTCCCATGGTCGCGCGCCGCAGCCATGCCCAACGCGGCGGAAAGTGCCGTGCCTGCGTGGCCCGCGCCAAAGCAGTCATGCTGACTCTCCGCACGGAATGCGAATCCCATCGGCCCACCCGACTGGCGTATCTTCTGAAAACCCTCGCGGCGTCCCGTGAGGAGTTTGTGCACGTAGACCTGATGGCTGACGTCCCAGACAAATTTGTCCTTCGGTGATTCGAAAACGCGGTGCAGGGCGATGGTCAATTCCACCACACCGAGATTTGGCCCGAGGTGGCCGCCCGTTTTGCTGAGTACGTTGATCAGCTCGTCGCGGATCTCCTGCGCCAGCGTCTGAAGTTGGTCGCTCGTGAGCAATTTCACGTCGGCCGGCTTGTTGATCATGTCTAGGTAACGTCCCATTCTCGGCTCCTTATTGGTCAGAACAACTTGCCACCTTCGTCTTCGGACTCCGTGTCTTCGCTTTCACCCGGCTCGGGCTCAAACGGTTCCAGGGCAACGTTTCCATCCGTTTTCTTGGTCAGCACTTCGATTTTCTTCTCCGCCTCTTCCAGCTTCTGGCTGCAGAAACGAACCAGCCGGGTGCCTTCCTCATACTTCCTGATCACATCTTCGAGCGGCAATTCAACTCCCTCCATGTCGGCAACAATCTTCTCCAAACGCTGGATGGCTTGCTCAAACGTTAGCCCGTTCTTGCTCAGAACGGGCTCAGTACCCTTTTTCTTGCCTTTCATTCAACTTCTGGGGTTGAACATACCACAGAACTGAAGTCGCCATCAAGCACCTTGGTTGAAATCTTAGTGCCTGGCGCGACGTGGTTTATGCTGCGGACGATGCGGCCTGTTTCAGGAATGAGCGTGATGCTGTATCCGCGCTGCAACGTGGCATTGGGACTGAGAAGTTCCAGCTTGGCGGTTCCCTGGTCGAGTTGGTGCCTCGCTGTCTGTCGATACTGTGTCCAGGCCCCTTGCAATCGCCGCTCCTGGGAACCAAGTTCCTGTCGCCAATTGGCGACCAGCGATCGCGGACTGAGCAGTTTGAACTTGTCACCGGCCGCTTCCACTCGGGCACGCTGCGTGTCGAGCGCTACGCCCGCCGCGCGCGCGAGACGGTGGCCATGGTCATCCACCTGCTGTTGGTGCTGACGAATTACTTCCGCAGGGCGACGGAACACGTAGCTCGAAGCCAGATCAGAGAAGCGTTGGCGAGTTTCTGCCAGTCGCAGGCGCAAGTCCCGTTGTAGACGGGACTGGTATTGCTCGAGTTGACGGACGAATTCCTCCTTCGCCTTCACGACCAGTTCGGCGGCGGCGCTCGGAGTCGGGGCACGCAGGTCGGCAACAAAATCAGAAATGGTAAAGTCGATCTCATGACCGACGGCCGAAATCGTCGGAATGTGCGAGCGGGCGAGAGCACGGGCGACAATCTCTTCGTTGAACGCCCACAAATCCTCCAATGAGCCTCCGCCACGGGTGACGATCAGAACATCCAGTGACAAGCGGCCCGACGCGCGCAACGCATTGAACTCATCGATGGCGGCGGCGATTTCCTGCGCCGCGCCGTCGCCTTGCACACGCACGGGATTGATCACGATGCGCACATTGGGAAAACGGCGACCGATGATGTTGAGGAAATCGCGGATCGCGGCGCCCGTCGGGGACGTGATCAAGCCGATGCGTTGGGGAAGGGTAGGGATCGGTCGTTTGCGAGCAGGATCGAACAGGCCTTCTTTCGCGAGACGTTGTTTGAGTTCTTCAAACGCGAGCTGCAGTGCACCAAGCCCTTTCGGAAGAAGCCGACGGGCGACCAGTTGGTATTGTCCGCTCCTCTCATAGACGCCGAGATCGCCGAACGCTATCACCTGTAGACCGTCCTTGAGTTGGAAACCGACCTTTGCTGCGACGCCGCGGAAGAGCACGACCGCAAGCTGCGCGCTGGCATCCTTCAGGGTGAAATACACGTGGCCGGATAACGGGGAGCGGAGATTGGAGACCTCGCCCTCGACCCACACGCTCGGGAAACTGTCTTCGAGCAGGGCTTTGATGCGTCGCGTCAGGTCGCTGACGCTGAGGACTTGTGCGGGCGGCTTTGGCATCGGAGTGCTAGTCCAGATGTGATTTCACCCGCGTCAGCGCCTGGCGGGCCTGGTCCCAATAATAATCGTCTGTCACCCACGCCTTGGGCATCGCCAACGCCTTTTCCAGATTATCGTTGGCTTCCTGCCAGCGATGCGCCGCGGCGAGCGTGATGCCGAGTTCGACACGATGAGGGACTGTCTTGGGCGCGAGTTGGGCCGCCCGTTCAAGGTCATGGATCGCATCATCCAGCGATGCGGGAGGGAATTTCCCATAAATCAATTCGGCGAATTTGCGTAGGACCCAGTTCAGATCGACCATCTCGCGGTTCCAGACGCCGAGGACATGATAGGCGAGGTCTTCTTTATCGTTGCGCTGGATGGCCGAATCGGCTTCCGCCTTCACTTCGTTGGAGAGTTCGACCTTTCGCTTGCCGCCTTCGTACAGCGCCAGCTTGCCAACAGCCACCGCGAGGTAAGCATGGCTCTTGGAGTCATCCGGTCGCAGTTTCACCGCGGCCCGCGCCAGTTGCTCGGCTTCGAGACAGCATTGCTTCTGCTCGTCACGGTCCTTCGAGAGCGTACTTTTGTCGACGAGGGCGCGCGCGAGCTTCCACGTGGCCTCGTAATCCTCTGGTGATCGCACATGCGCGGCGCGGTAGGACTTGAGGGCTGTGTCGAGATCGAACTTTGCGAGCGCGGCATCGCCGGCGGCAACATCTTCCTGCGCGCGCGCGCTGGTTCCAATTGCCAAAAGACAGAGCGCGAGCCAGAGGCTACGGCTCATAGTCTTCCGCAGGAAACTCCGGTTGCATGACTGGTTTGTAGCCCTTCGGAACCGGCACCGGGAAGGTGAAAAGCTCGTAGACGCCGACGCCCTCGCGTTCGAACCAGCGCAGGACTCCTTTGCCGAAACCATACGTCACGCCCGCGCCGCCCCCATGCGCCGCAGTGATCTTTGTCATTTGATTGGGGACTTCCACGATGCCGAACAGGATGTTGGCGCCGCCACGACAAAACTTGCGCAGGGCGTTCTGGCCGGTCGGAGGATCCTGATAGCCACTCTGGGCGAACGCATGCAGCGGAAGAAGTACTGAAAGGACGAGCAACAAGCCGAGCAGTTTCGCTTTCATACGCGCACTATAGCCGCTCCGCCTTGATGCTTCAATTTCTTTCCCTTGCGTGCGTCCGCAACCCTCCAGTAAGCTCAGCTTGATGAAGTTGAAAGGCAAGACGGCGTTGGTGACCGGTGCGGCAAAACGAGTGGGGCGAGAGATCGCTCTCGGCATGGCACGACGCGGAGCCAATATCGTCGTTCATTACAACTCGTCGGCATCCGACGCACGGCGTGTAGTCGCGGAAATCAAGGCGCTCGGGGTGGATGCCATCGCGGTCAAGGCCGACCAGTCGAACGCCCGTGAGGTTCGCGCAGCAGTCGCCAAGGGCGTGAAGCATTTTGGTGACATTGATGTGCTCGTGACCAGTGCCGCGGTGTATCGGAAAACGCCGTTCGACACGTTGACCGAGGAGGACTGGGATTATCACATTGACGCAAATCTGAAAGGGCCGTTCCTGTTCGCTCTCGAAGTGGGACGACGCATGAAAGCGCGGGGGATTGCAGGCAAGATCATCACATTTTCCGACTGGGCGGCGATCCGTCCCTATGCGAGCTATTTGCCATACTGCGTCTCGAAGGCCGGCGTGATTTGCCTGACAAAGTCGCTGGCCAAAGCCCTCGGCCCGAATGTGCAGGTCAACGCCATCGCGCCGGGCCCTGTATTGCTTCCGCCGGATTTTACGGAAGAGGAGAAACAAGAAGTGATTGACGCGACGGTCGTCAAACGCCTCGGTTCGCCGCGGGATATCGTGAATTCCGTCCTCTTCCTCATCGAAGGCAGCGATTTTATCACCGGGCACGTCCTGTTGGTGGACGGCGGCCGGCTGATTGCCGGGGCGTGAAGCACATACATCAATGTTGATGTTGCACGATCATGGAGTTTAGCGTAGAGTTCTACCTGTCGGCTACCGGACGCTCTCCGGTGCAAGAATTCCTGGAAGAACTGAAGGCGGGCGACCCCAATGATTTTGCAGTGGTTATGGCTGGACTGGCTAAACTGCGGCATCGGCAGTATCACCGTTCGCCATTGTCCAAGGCGATTGGGAATGGGCTCTTTGAGGTGCGGCATGTGGGTAAGCTGAATGCGCGGGTACTGTACTTCTTCATGAAGGGACGGCGCATCATTGCTGTGCATGGCATCCGCAACAAGGGGCAGCAAATTGCCCCACGAGACCGGGCCGTGGCGGTGGATCGCATGAAAGACTGGCTCGGAAGGAATGAAGCATGAAAAAGACGAACTTCGACATCTATCTGAAGGAACAGTTGAAGGACAAGTGTTTTGCGGATCGCTTTTCTCGGGCGGGTGAAGCTTGGGATGTTGCGCTTCAGATTGCGGCACTGCGAAAGGAGCATGGCTTATCGCAAGCGGAACTGGCAAGACGCCTCCGCACCTCACAACAACAGATCAGCCGGTTGGAATCGCCATCCTACGAGGGTCACTCGCTCAGCATGCTGCGCCGGGTCGCTGAAGTGCTGAACGTGAATGTTCGAATCGTATTCGAGCGGACATCGGGTCGTTCTACTGTCGTCGCGGAACGCCAAGCCAAATACAAAGCACGTTGAGTAGGAGTGCGGCCGGGTGAGCAAACGACACCAGGGCCGAGGACGTGCTATGCGCGACGTACCGGGAGACGAAGTTGGACTCGTAGGATGATTTGTTCAGGCGAAGAGCAGGAAGTCAGCTAGTATACCAACTGATTGCTGCTATTGCGATCACCACTGTCTATTAAGGGTTGGACTGGCGAGCCAGTGCGCTCATCGTACATGGTCCCTGATGGGTTGTGCCGCGGATTGTTGTTACTGCAGTCAGGAGTGGGCAATTGCCAGTCCTTCCAGTCCGCCGAACTCGCGCAGCCTATGCTCAGGAGTAGGCCTGCAACGAGGATCGCCATCGCTGCTAATCGGCTCATGCCCAGAGCTTAGCAGCGCTGTGTTAACTGGTCAATCAGCCTGTCGATTGTCCACGGCCCGCCAGTGATTTCAGTGCTGTGCGACGAGCGTTGCCTTCCGGTTTGCGATGGGGCATGATAAACACCGTGTTCCGGGTCACGAAACATATCGAATTCTGTTACGGGCATCGGTTGCTGAATTACGAAGGGAAGTGCCGGCATTTGCATGGGCACAATGGGCGAGTGGAGGTGCGCATCGAAATGGACAAGCTCGATGCCCGGGGGATGGTGTACGATTTTTCCGAGATCAAGGAGGCCATCAAGAACTGGATCGACGAGACGCTCGATCATCGGATGTTACTCCACAAAGAAGATCCGATTCTGCCCATGCTGAAGCAACGCGGGGAACTGTTTTACGTGATGGATGCGAATCCGACAGCTGAGAACATCGCGAAACTAATTTTCGATCATGCGCGTTCGAAAGGGTTGCCGGTGGTGGAAGTGGAACTGTGGGAAACACCAACATCATCGGCCAGTTACGGCGGTTGATTTTTCGGGGTCTCGGCTTACAATATGTCCTGCTGTGAACTTCCACGAACTGCGAGCCAACCGATTACTTCCCCTGCTGGCGCTGTGCCTGGCTGTATCGCTGCCGGCGTTCGGTGATGATGCTACCAATGCTCCCGTGCCCAATCTAAACCAGCTATTGGCCGGAGGGATTGCGTTCGAGAAGGTGGCGGAGGAGGCCAAAACCCCGGCGCAGGCGACCGACAATTACCGGAAGGCAGTCGAGCAGTTCAGTCGAGTGGCGACATTGGCGCCCGATTTATACCGCGCACACTTTCTTTGGGGCCACTCCCTGTACACGACAGCGCGCCACATGACGGACCGGGACCAGCGCCGGACGTTAATTCTGGGCGCGCGCGAGCAATATCTGGCGGCGGCGCGTTGTGCGGGTGTTGATTGGCTGCTGTATCAGGAGTGGGGCGCGATGCTCGCCAACGAAATTGATCTTCTCGGAGGCAGCGCTGCGGAACGACGAGCCATCCTCCAGGAGGCAATCAACTCGCTGAATGCGGGTCTGAACCTGACTCGTTTCAGTGGGGAGCGGGCGGCTATCGAACGCGAATTGGGAGCGGCATTGTTGTTACTGGCGAGGAGCAGCCCGGGGGCACCCAACCAGCGTACGCTATACAAGCAAGCCATTGAGAAATTCGAGTCCGCAACAAAACTGAGCACCGAGGCGAAGACGGCGCGAGTCTATGGACTATGGGGTGTGGCCCTGCTGGAGATCGGCAAGGCTGACAATGATCGGATGCTCATGCGGCAGGCCGTGGAGCGGTTGCAGACGGCGCTCGATATGGATGCGGCCAACGCGGAGATTCGGTACAATCTGGCCTGTGCCTACGCGTTGCTCGATCAGCCCGAAGCCGGGATGCGCCACTTGAAACTGTGCCTCGAACACGATCCCGATCGCACGTACTACCAGGCCGCGTCGAAAGACCCGGATCTGGCCAACCTCCGAAACACCCCTGAATACAATCAGATATTCTCAGACGAATCCTCGGTCGATCCGCAAACGATTATTCGCTCGCAAATTTCCGATCATTAGGAAAAGTGTGCGTGGCGGACCGCGCTTCCGTGTTTCCAAGCGCCCATTTGAACCGCACGTCAAAATGCGCTAGATTGGTATGAGGTGATTGGTATGGGCGGCGGGCTGTGCACGATCAAACGTTCATCTCCGGTTGTATTTGCGGGGCTTCTGGTCGCTGCTGCCGTGGGCTTCGGTTTGGTCGGTAGCACCTGGGCAACGGACACTCCTAAAGCGACGGCGCAAACAAACGCGCCTGAAACCACAGTCGCTCGTGCCCTGTTGCAAGAGGATGTCCTCACGCCCACCTCGAAAGGTTTAACATCTGCTGACCGGTGGGTAAGATTTCAGCAGGAGTACGGGCTTGAGCAGGAAAGTCCGTCTGCCGTCGGCAGAATGCTGCAAGCGGCCAAGTATGGGCTCGATACAATGTGCTTTGCCGCACAGGAGACAGCGAAGAAACTCGAATTCAGGTACGACCTCTGGGAAGAGTCCCCGAGCAGTTTCGGCAGCGGGATGGCCCAACCTGAGTATTCTCTACCAATGTTTGGTCGATTCGGCCGCGCGCAGCTCAAGTCTGAAGTCACCGTCCACGACGCGCAAACCGGGCAAGCGTTCGTCGGGTTGAAGCTGACCATTCCGTTTGGACCGGGCGGGCGCGAATCGTCTGAGGCACCGGGGGCAGCATTCGCCAGGGTGAATCCAACGGATCAGTCGTCGCGACGCATCGAATGACTAGTGCTCGGGCTGTTTCTCGATGCCGTATACGAGAATCTTGAAACTACCAGGAATAATCTTCGGACGCTGATGCGGCGCTCCGGCTTCCGGCGGCGGTTGCGGCTCGTATTTGGCTGACGCCAGATAAATCTTGTGGGTCGTCGGGTCGATCGCCATCGTGCGCGCGCCACGTTCCGTCGTCAATGTTTGTATGACCGTGAGTTTATCAGCCGCGTCTTCGCGCGCGATCGTCACCGTTCCGTCGCCGTTTGAACTGAAGGCAAACTGGGTATCGGGATCGAACGCATTCGCGTCAACCCTGTCGCCGATGGGGATAGTGGTGACCACTTTGCCGCTGTCGCTGTCCATCATTACCATCAGCTTGTTGTGGCATCCCAGGAAGAGACGATGGTGAGCCGTATCGATGGCCATACCGGAAGCCTCTTCGCCTGGCGCTATCGGCCATGTGCCCGCAATCTGGTGAGTTTTGGTATCAATCGCGACAACTTCGCTTTTGTCTTCAATGTTGTCGTAGACGCGACCAGCCTTCGGATCGACGGCAGCGAATTCCGGCCTGCCGGGCAGAGCGATGGTGGTGACGACCTTGCCGTCCTTCGCCCCGAACACAGTCGCTGATTGCCCGCGTCCATTAAACGTGTAAACCTCTTGGTGGCCTGGATCGTACACAATTGCGTCCGGGTTGTTGCCTGTATCCACTTTGAAGAGTGTCTGCAACGTTTTTACATCGACGATGCTGGCTTTGGATTCCTGGCCGTTGCTGGAAAAGCCACGCTGTAGGTCAGGGGCGATGGCAAAGCCGTGGACGCCGGGTGTATTGGCGACCTCGCCAACCACCTGCTCCTTGTCGAGATCAATGGCCACAACCTTGCTGGCATGTGTGACATACAGGCGACGCGCCGCTTCGTCGATCGAGAGATAATCCCAGCCGCCCTCGCCACCGATGGAGATTTCCTTCAAGAAGTGATAGGGGCCATCAGCACGGCAGGGCGGGACGCAGAGGAGACACAGAATTCCCACAGCGATGATGGCGACGCAACTGCTCTGGTGTGTTTTCACAAGCATGACAGAATCTCCCTTGTTCGGAATCTGCCAAAAGAATAGGCAGGCAAAGATAGAGTACTCAAGACAAAACATTGTTGTCGCACTTTGATTGAACGAGAAGCGTGCTTGCACATGGGGGAAAGACGGGCGAAGCTTGGTGAGGTACAAGGATAAACCAACGAACGGAGAAGCTGCTCAATGAACCGTTACACGGTCCACATTATCACTTGGATTGGCCTTGCTGTCATGACGGGATCGTGTGCCGAGCGCGCAACAGTGCTCGCGCCGGCACCCAAGGAGCCACTGATGGCGGGGAAGACTGAAGTCCCACCTACAATTGGGGACTTCGAAGGAACAATCAGCCGGATTGATGCCGATAACGAATTCGTAACAGTCGAGCATTGGCCGCTGTCCAAGACGTTCCAAGTGCCACCTGGATGCTTGATCGACGTTCTGACGAATGCGAACGCGATCCTGGCCGAACTCAAGGTTGGGGACGCGGTCGTCGTCACTTATTCAGAGGTGGGTAAGGATTTGGTTGCCAGTCGAATCGCCCGTCAAGGGAAGGCATACGATGAAGAGCGCCAGGAGAAGATGGAGCGGCTCGACGAAATGCTGAATCCCAGCCCGAACCAATGAGCGGTGGCCTTTTGCGCTTTCCGCACGGAATCCGGCCAGTGTAAGCTTTCGACATGGCCGAGCGGAGTGCACACGTGGCAAGCAGCGGGGCGGTGGAAAAGTTCGAACTGGTGGACTGGCTTGCAGTCGCCGTCTTGTTTGCGGTCAGTCTGGGGATACGCGTGCCCTTCCGCAGCCACTTCGCGTATCATTGGGACAGCGCACAGTTTGCGCTCGCGATCGAACACTTCAATGTTTCGCTCAGTTTACCGCATCGGCCGGGCTATTTCTTGTTCGTGATGCTGGGACGGATGGTAAACCTGTTCGTCGGGGATCCGCTCACGAGTTTGCTTTGGCTGAACATGGTTGCCGGGGCCGGATTGGCGGCGCTCGGGTATTTATTGGGAGCGGCACTATTTGAGCGTAATTGCGGCTGGTTGACCGGCGGCATTCTCGCGACGAGCCCGCTGTGCTGGTTTCAGAGCGAAGTTGTGTTCACCACGCTTGTGGACAGTGCCCTCGTCATGACGACAGTCCTGGTTTGTTGGCGCGCAATTCGGCGAGGCGGAAGCTGGCCGTGGGTATTCGCCATGGCGGCGACGTTGGCCGTGGAAGCGGGGATACGGCAGCAGACAACGCCGATGTTGTGCCCGGTGTGGGCATACACCTTTTGGAGATTTCCGCGTCTGCGCTGGCAAAAATTCGCCGTCGGAGTAGTACTGACCGGATTGTTGTGTGCTGCGTGGTTCTTTCCCATGGTGCAACCGTCGGGCGGAACGGTCGCGTATCTGCGATTATACCCGGCGCGGATCAATATGGACGCGCCGTTAACCCCTTGGGTGGGCGGGTTCGGGGTCTTGATTCGGAATCTTGCGTTCATTGTCGCGACTTGTTGGGTTGGACTACTCGGCGCCGCGCTACTCGCGGCGACCGAATTCTATTCGTGGGCGACGAGGGCAGGCAATCGCCGGGCCGCGATTAAAAGCCGGAACGAGCCGCTACGATTCCTGGCCGTTTGGATCCTACCGATGGTGACATTTGGGATCGTGGTCATCACTGTGATGCCGGGGTATGTGCTGTGTTACTTTCCGGGCGTCGCGATCCTGGTGGCGTTGGCGATCACCAGATTCGTTGAGAGAATCGCCCGGGTTCTGGGATGCAGCCGGTCCTTTGCTCTGGGAATTGTGATTGCAGGCATCGCGCTCATCAATTGTGCAGTCTTCCTATTGCCGGCACAGCGGACGGAATGGTTGCGGGCGAAGTTGCCGCTGACGGCGAGCCACATTCGTGACCACGATCACCAGTTGGCTGTCTGGTTTGACGCCATCCGCAAGAACTTCCGCCCCAGCGACGTCCTCGTCTGTCACTACAACCAATCCTATTTCTACGGGTTCCGTCAGTTTGAGTATCACATGCCGGATTATGAGAACTGTTTGTTGACGACCGACCACGCTCTTCCGCCGCCATTGAACAAGAAGCTCTGGTACGCCACAGGCCGACGCGTTGAGTTCGTCGATCGTTTTGAACTGCATGGGCGACGACAGGTGATCTTGGTCGTGCCACCTGGTCTGACGATCGATGCATTCACGAACGCCTTTGATGTCATGACAGCGCGAAAATGGGAGATTCCTGACAGTCTCCCACTCTATGTCATCACCCCCACCACGGAATGGAGTGCCTCCATTCGCAGCGGCGCGAACTGAACCTCACAGGACGAGGTGCAAATCGCGCCGGGGTTCCTCGTGTCGGAAAGCGCTGCAACGGATTGCTGTGGAGGCAAGCTGATGGTAAAGACTTCCTTGTATGGATGAGTCACCTGACCACGAGGAGTTGATTGATACCCCGCCGGCTGGGGTCTCTTCGTCGGGAGTCGAAAAACCTCACGACGCCTATGCAGCTTTCCGATTTCCTGAGTATCGCACCTACGCGTGTGGGTATTTGGTGACGAACCTCGGGACCAATATGCAATCTGTCGCCGTGGGGTGGGAAATATACGAGCGCACGGGTTCGGCGATGGCGTTGGGGTGGGTGGGGTTGATCCAGGCGATACCGATCATGCTGCTGGCGCTCCCGTCGGGGCACGTGGCCGATCGATTTGACCGCCGCCGTGTCGTGTTGCTGGGCCAATTCATCATGGCCATGTGCTCGCTGGGTCTGGCAACCATCTCGCACGTGCACGGACCGGTCGCGTGGATGTATCTGATGTTATTTCTGGGAGCGGTGGGGCGAGCGTTCTTTTGGCCCGCGAGTCAGGCATTGCTTCCGCAACTCGTATCCGACGACCTGTTTGGCAATGCCGTGACGTGGCGAAGCACCGGGTTCCAAATCTCTTGCGTCGCGGGACCAGCGCTGGGTGGGTTCATGATTGCTCTGCAACGCACGACGATGTGGGTTTATGTGGTGGATGCGGCGATGACGCTCGTGAATTGCTACTGTGTGTTCACACTCCACGCGCGACCCGTGGCGCAAACAAAGGAAAGCGCTTCGCTCAAAACATTGCTGGCAGGATTTCGCTTCGTGCTGAACAACAAGCTCATCCTTGCCGCCATCACACTCGATCTCTTTGCCGTATTGCTGGGAGGCGCGACCGCGTTACTACCCGTCTATGCCAAGGACATTCTCCGCGTGGGACCCACAGGACTGGGCTGGCTCCGCGCGGCGCCCGCGGTCGGCGCCGTGTGCATGGCCGTGGCCATGTCCCATCTTCCACCGATGCGGCGAGCGGGTCGCGCGCTGCTATTGGCGGTGACGGCGTTCGGCATCGCGACCATTGTGTTTGGGCTGTCTTCATCATTCTGGCTCTCGTTGCTGGCGCTGGCCGGCTGTGGTGTGGCCGATAACATCAGTGTTGTGATCCGACACAGCTTGGTGCAGTTGCGCACACCCAACGAAATGCGTGGCCGCGTCTCGGCGGTCAACAGCGTGTTCATCAGCGCCTCGAACGAATTGGGCGAGTTCGAATCCGGAACCGTGGCGCGGTTCTTCGGTCCCGTGGGCTCCGTGGTCAGCGGTGGCATCGGAACGATCCTGGTGGTAGCTCTGACCGCCTGGATCTGGCCCGAGATCCGGAACCTGGGCAGGTTGCACGAGAAACACGAGAGCAAGTGAAGGGACTGAGAAAGGAAGAAGCGGGGTAACGCTCGACCATTGAGCCTCCCCACGGCGCAGTAGATCAAGTCGAGTGGTAGCCCCTCACATCTGTTCGATGACATCGATGCCCAAAAGATTCAGGCCGTGCTTGATGACATCTGCGGTCAGCCGACAGAGCAGGAGCCGCGAGGACCGCGTGGGTTCTTCGGACTGCAAAACGGGACAATTCTCATAGAACGCGCTGAACTTGTTCGAGAGGTCGTACAGGTAACTCGTGAGCCAATTCGGTTTGTCATCTTCCGCGACCGCGTGCAGCGTTTCCGGGAACCGCAGGATGTGTTTCGCGAGATCGAGTTCGGCCGTGTGTTCCAACAGCACCTGTGTCACATCGTTTTTTGCCGCGCCGGCCTTGCGGAAAATGCTCTGCACGCGCACGTATGCATACTGCATGTAGGGCGCCGTGTTGCCGTTCATGGCGAGCATCTTCGACCAACTGAAGACGTAGTCGGTCGTGCGATTCTGCGACAGGTCGGCATATTTCACCGCGCCAATGCCGACGGCACGAGCGACTTGCTGCCGCGTCTCGAGGGGCAACTCCGGACTCTTCTCCGTGACGACTGCCAACGCGCGTTCTTCTGCTTCATCGAGCAGCATCGTAAGCTTTACGGGCGCGCCATCGCGTGTCTGGAGTGGTTTGCCGTCTTCGCCGAAGATCGTGCCGAAGAAAACGTGTCGCAAATCAGGGACCGGCTTCAACCATTTTCGCGCTGCGGCGAAAACCTGTTTGAAATGCAATTGCTGGCGCGCATCGGTCACGTAAATGATTTCGTCGGGGTGCCACTGGTCAATGCGATATTTCAGCGTTGCCATGTCGGTTGTGCCATACAGGAACGCGCCGTCAGCTTTTTGCACGAGGAGCGGCGCAGTCTTCTTCAATTCGGGATCGTCCTCAAAGAAGATGCACATGGCGCCCTCGCTCTCACGCGCCAGACCACCACGCTTCAATTCTTCCAGCACGTCTCGCAGCATCGAGTTGTAGAAGCTCTCACCATACGTATGATCAAACGTTACCCCGAGCCTCCGGTATGTTTCCCCAAACTCCAACAGTGAGAGGTCGATGATCTTCTGCCAGATCGCGCGATTCTCCGCGTCGCCCTGCTGCAACTTCACCAACTCGGCCTTCGCATCATCGCGCAATTCCTCGCGGGCGTTGACGTACTTGTACAGGCGCTCCAACTCGGCAATCGCATCCTTCTGCAATGCGTCATCATCGCGAAATCGCTTCCAGCCAACCAGCAGCATGCCGAACTGTGTGCCCCAGTCGCCAACGTGATTATCGGTAATGACGTTGTGGCCCAGGAATCGCATCACCCGCGCGAGACAGTCACCGATGATGGTCGAGCGGACATGACCGACATGCATCGGCTTCGCGACGTTTGGCGAACTGAAATCGATCACGACCGTCTTTGGTTTGGCCAGGGTCGGCACGCCGAGGCGTTCGTCCTTCGCTGCAGCCGTGATTTGCGCGGTGACGAAGGATGGTTTCAGCCGGAAATTGATGAAGCCCGCGCCCGCAACCGTCGGCGGTTCGCTGACCTCGGCGACCTGGAGTTGCGCGATGACCTTGTCAGCCAGCGCGCGCGGGTTCTGGCCGAGACGCTTGGCGACGGCCATAATGCCGTTGGCCTGGTAATCACCGAACTTCGGATCGGCGCACGGTCGGATCATTGCCGGGGCCGCATTCTCCTGGCCCACGACGGAACGCAAAGCGCGTTCGACGGCATCAGCAAGGATGTCAGGCGCGGATGGCATGGGGCGGGAGTTTAGGACGCGGAATGAAGGATGGCGAGGATTTCCTCGGCGGACTGCGCGGCTGCGAGTATCTGGCGGTTGTCCTTGATGCTCAAGAAGCGTGCGACGCTCGACAGCAATACGAGATGCTTTTGAAACTGACCCTGCGGTGTGAGAAACAGCAGGCACAGCGTGACGGGTTGATTGTCGAGCGCCTGAAAATCGACGCCCTGCGTAGGGCGCGCGAAGACCGCCACGATGTCCTGTATGCACGCCACGCTTGCATGGGGCAGGGCAACGCCGAAGCCAATGCCCGTGCTCTTGCTCGTTTCGCGATCTTTGACGGCCTTGCGCACAATCTCGCAGTCTTCCGACCGGATCTTATGCGTGCGAATGAGGACGTCGATGAGTTGATCGATCACGGCCCAGCGATCCGCAGCGGCCAAGCGCGGCACGATTTGCTCTACACTCAGGATTTCGGTAAGATTCATATCTCGTCTGGCAAACCGTGTCGGTGCTGCTGTTAGTGGTGCGCGAAAGCGATGCCATAGTGGCACAGGGCCGCCAACTTGTCGAGAGTCCAGCCATAAGCTGCGAGCAGGTCCGCGCCGAGCGACCGCGCCAGCATCACGAACGTCGTGGTGTGGGACAACGCCACCGCCGTCAGCGTCATGAGCAGCAGGTTCATGCAATAAATCACGACCACGGAGAACACGACCCCCTGGGATGTCACGTCCGGTTGTTTCACTGTCAGCAACATCATCAACGTGAAGGTCACGTGAAAACTCCAACCCAGCCCCACGAGAAAGAACAGCACCCACAAGTATGCCGCCAGGTTCCAAATCGCATGGGCAAGAAGAAACAAGCCGATGAACACGATCGCGTAAAATGGGAAGAAGTATGGCGCGAGCGCGATAAACCAGTTCGTCTTGCTGGTGCGCACCTGGCCGCCGGTTTTTTTCACCTTCAGCCCGCCGACGCGCGCTCCCATCAGCAACGCCCAGATCGCGTGAGTCAGTTCGTGGCCCAGCACGTAGGTGCGCATGGGTTTCGGCAGGAACGCGAACACGATCAGCCACAGCGCATAGCCCGCCACAAACGCCCACAGCACCGAGTCACCCGGCGCACGCGGATCGAACGAAATCTGCATCACCAGACGCCACGCGGTCATGGTCAGAGCGCCGCAGGCGGGCAGTAGGAACACGCCAATGAGGAGCTTCAGGAACCGCACGATTTTCCCCGTTGACTTTCGCACATCGGGACGTAAAATGGCGCGCCATTCAAGCAACCAAGACGTATCACAGTTATCGGACTATTTATCATGGCCAATACACGTTCCGCAGCGAAACAAGCACGCGGCAGCATCCGTCGCGAGGCGCACAACAAATCGATTAAATCCAAACTGCACACGTTGGAAAGGAAATTTCTCGCGGCAGTCGCCGCCAAGAAAGCCCCGGACGCCAGCGAGTTGTATCGCCAGTTGAGTTCCACACTCGACAAGGCGGCCAAAACGCAGGTGATCCATCGTAACAATGCCTCCCGGAAGAAATCGCGTTTGTCGGCGCGGCTAAAGGCCGCTGCAGCGTAGAACGACGCGAACTTTGAACGTCCAACATTCGACGTTGAACGTTCGGAGTTGAAAGTTGGACGTTCAATCTGTTCACTGCCAGCTTTCCACCAGCAGCCCGGCGACCCGCTTCGCAATATCGTCCGCCACCAGTGGTAGCGCCTGTTCCTCGCCGCTTTGCTGGTTCTCGCCGATGAACACGTCGGACTTGCCTTCGACCTCGGTTGATTTCAACACAATCTCTCCCGTGCGGCGATCCCGCGCCTCGACGCGCACCGTGATGGCGATCTCGTATTCGCGCGGTATGCCGGTATCCGAGTGCAGCGAGCGCAACGTGGTGCGCACATAATGAATGACCGCGCCGTGTAGCACCGTGTCCGCGCGATCCATCGCCGCGATGCGCAACGAGCCATCCTCTTGCAACCGACGGATGACGGCGTTACTGATCTGCGCTTCGAGTTGCGGGCGGAGCGTCTCGTTGGAGAACACGGGCACGGCGATGGTATTGAAATTGCGCTTCGTCACCGGACCAACGTGATACCCCGCGCAGCCGGAAGCGAGTTGCAGGGCCAGCGCACCGCCGGCCACTGCGGCTATCACACGGCCCAAAGCGCGTCGGCTCATGGCGTGGCGGTAGTTGCGGTGGCCAGCGGCGCGAGCCTGGCCACTTTTTCTTTTGCCTGGGTGGCCCAACTGGAGCCAGGATTCTTTTCGATGACGTCGTTGTAGTAGATCAGCGCCGACGTGTAGTAGCGGTTCTTCTCGTAAAACTCGCCAATGCGGAACAACCCCCGGGCCTGTTCCACTTTCAGCGCGATCTGGTATTGCTCGGCGAGCGAGACCTTCTCGCTCTGCGGATAGCGCACCATGAAATCCGCGAAGGCGGAGACCGCCTGATTCGCGGCGTTCTGGTCGTACTCGGCGTGTTGCGATTCCTTCTGGTACTCCATGCCGATCTGGAATTGCGCCGCCTCCGCGAGCGGGTCATTGGGATAGCGCTCCAGCAGTTTCTCGTACGTATGCACCGCCGCGAGGTAATCATGCTCTTTCTCGTACGCCAAGCCGATGCGGAATTGCGACTGGACCGCGACCGCACTGTACGGGCCGTTTTTCACCACCTGCTCGTAGACTTCCACCGTCCGCTCCATCGACGGAAACCAGCGGATACCCCACGCCTTCTGTCGCTCGCCTGCGAGAAACAGGTTGCCGATTTCAAACTCGCGCTGCAGCACCTCGTCGAAATGGGGCGTGTTCGGGTGCTTCTTCAGCAATTCCTGGTACTCCTGAAACGCTTTGTAGTGATAGCCGATGGCGCTGTGACATTGGGCCATGCCGTACCGCGCATCCTGTGTCGAGGACGACAACGGCCACTTGCTCACGATGCGGCGGTATGCATCGATCGCGGCGCGGTATTGCTTCTTGGCCTGAAATTGCTGGCCGATCTTGAGTTGGTCAGCCGGATTCGTCCCCGTCGGCATGCCTTCGTGCACCCACGTCCAGCCCTCACCCCGAGTCCAGACCAACGGCGCCGGGCACTCCCGCGGCATCAGGAACGCAAACACCAGCAAGCCGAGAAACGCGACAACAAATTTCTTCCGCAAACGCATCATCATGATTGATTCGCCGCGCAGGCTACTACAAACGCTCCGATGGGGTCAAGCAACGCACCGCCATGCAGGTTTTGTAGGGCGAGCGCCCCGCTTGCCATCAAGTTTGTAGGGCAACCGGCCCGGTTGCCACCGTACCGGCAGCGCGCTCCCCTCCGCGGAGGGGACCAAGGGGTGGGTGCTTCGTGTGGCCGTCCAGCCCCCTCGAAAACGAACCCAAACGCAGAACCTGCCACATCCATCGTATCCCATTGCCATACAAGCACCGAGCCTCGGCCCTCGACGATAAGACAATTGGGTTCGTTTCGCAAAACCGAGTCGGACGAGATGCGACCGTGTCGTGCTTGGGTCGCAACCGTATGTTGCGCCCTTCGGTCTTCCCGGTGGATTCCGGGCATCACATTCCTCGCCCCATGTAGCCACGACGCTCCCCGTCGCCGTGCCGGCTGAATAGTTGCGCAGGCGTCCCGCCTGCAGCCTCTTCGACTCCGCCCACCACCTACCGACGTCCTGAATGTTCATTTTTCACGGGCCGATCCTACCCCGAGAACAAAAAACCGGTTAGCAAGCTTTGGAAGGGGATTTATATACAATGTTACCCTAAAAACGAGATGCGCAACACGTGCGGTGGCTCACTCAGCCAGATAACCCTGTAGCGAATGCGACAGGAGCGTCTACTTGGCGGGCTTCTCTTTGTCCGGTTTGGACTTAGTGATTCGCTTCGCCACTTTTATGATCTTGTGTTTGCCAGTTTCGCTGCCAGTAGCAATCACTTCTAATACGGTGGAGAAACTCGCTTTCAGTGGGGGATGAATCTTTTTTGGCCTGCTCATGCAATCAGCTTTTTGTATGGGAGTTGGCCGGTTTCCGTCACTCTGGCCACTACATCAGAAAACTTGGTCTGCATCAAATCCTCACGTCGATTGAACCGGAACACGAATTCCTCGACGTATCGCTGTAGATGCTTTCGGCTCATTTGGTGATAGACGCCGATATATCCGCGTTTGAACAAAGCCCAAAAACTCTCGATGCTGTTCGTGTGTAGGTCGCCTTTGCCATAGCAAACTGCGTGGTTAATTGTCTCGTGCGCGAAGTGAGAATGCAAGCCATTGTATCCGCGCCATGTGTCTGTAAAAACTCGTGTGCCCGGTTCAACGTGCCTGTGAATCTTGCCAGCCAGAGTATCGCTGTCGGAGCCTGAAATGACTCCCGCGATAATCGGGCCGTCGCGTTGCAGCAATCCCATTACACCGACCTTGCCGACCCCGCCAGTGCCTTGCGTCTTGCGTTTATTCTTGTGCATGGATTTAGCCAGACCGCCGACCCAAGTTTCATCAACTTCAACCGTGCCGAAAAGCTGGCCCTTATTTTCTCTCATGGCCTTGCGGATTCGATGATCCATAAACCATCCCGTCTTCTGCGTGACGCCGACTTGCTTGGCGAGTTGAACGGATGAAATTCCTTTGCTGGTGGTCGAAAGCAGATAGATGGCGACAAACCATTTGCGGAGTGGCAGCTTGCTCTCGCCGAATACCGTGCCTGTTTTGATGGTAAAGTCCTGCTTGCACTTCGCGCATCGATACCGCTTGCCACCAGCAAACGTGTAGATTGTGGTATGACGGCAATGCGGGCAATACTCGCCGTCGCGGAAGCGGATTGCGGCGAAGTGCTTGCGGCATGTCTCCTCATCTTTGAAGTGGTCAAGGAATTCAGCCAATGTGTTGAACTCAAAGTCGTTTTTCATTCTGGTAGCAGATTACCCCAAACGCTTAGGGTAGTCAAGTGCTAAAATGAATTTTTGGCTGGAAAGTGCGTAACTCATTGTTAGAGAATGGCCTTGAACGAATCGATCTGGCGCATATGCTGCTCTCTAAGTCCCGTCATGCGAGCGGGAATTGAATTGACAGGTTTCCGGCGGTTCCCTTACAATCACCACTGTATAGGCGAAATGTGTGGGCGAGGTCAAATGGCTGATTCTGAGTGGGTTAGGACTGGTGTAGACGCAGCCAAAAAATTACGGAGAAACGTTTCGCGGTTTCGAGGTGTCTAACTGTTGGTGGTTTAATAGCAGGTGACGATATGAAAATGGACAAATCCACAGAAAAAAACATCGGTCAATGTGGCCAGACAGACCATACTGATAGCCCGCTTCTGGCTGAGGAGACCTCTCGCGCCATCGCAATGATGAAGCGCGTTAAGAAATCCGCGTATGTCCAATCCGAGACTCCTTCCGAACAGCAACGGATGCCAAGCTATTTGATTCCGGACGCGATTATCCTGTGTCAGACAGGTAGTTGATTTAGCCGTTGATCGCTAGGGATGTACTTGCCGTCTCAATAATTACGGCTTTATTGCCCATGCCGGGTGTATTTGGCGTCATCAGGTAAACTTCATACCGGACGTAGAGATTCCACAACTTTTGCCAGAACGGATCAGCCTCTTCCAGTTCCTCAATTTGCAGAGTTGGCTCGCAATTCGTTTTCAGTTCCTTTGCCAATATAAGCCTGCCGTGAATGATGTGCTCCTGAACGTTGCTCAGGAAATCTATAACGTGATCGGCTTTTATTTCTGCTTCAGCTTTCGCGATCGATTTCGCCATCAGTCGTGCAGCAATCCATTTTCGCCCAACTTTCTTAGCAAATTCCATCAATTGCTCGCAATGTTTGACAAAAACAGAATCAATCGTGGCCAATTGTTGAAGGTAGGAGGGGCCATCCACAATTCTTAGCTCTGTGCCGCCGAAAATGCAATGCCCGACTGAGGCCGTGATTCATGACAGCTTTAGGGTAACATTGTATATAAATCCCTTTGGAAGGTTTGGAAGGTCTGGAAGCTCTTCTTTTCGCTGCCCACTGAAAATGCATGACCGCGCCCCCGTCGTCAATCACTCCATTGTGCGAGGGTCTCCCAACCCCGTACAATAACCGATTGAAGGTCTGCCGCCTTGCTTCCTCGCTGCTATCTCGCTCCGCCCTCCGTACCTTTACCCGTCGTGGTGGATCGATGAACCTAGCCTGTCAAAGTATCACTAGTGTTGTTCCTGGCTTCGCAATGCGCAAAGCACCGCACACGGCGTGGAGCACCAGTTGCCAACGCACATCGCCGAGGCGCTGTGAATTTAACGCTTTCTTCGTGTGCGCCCAGTCGTACTCTGACGGATTTTGGCGAGGGATGGCTTCTTAGGGCGTCGACGGAGGAGAGCATCGATGTTATCGAGCGGTTGGTCGGGATTCGACATTCGGGCAGCTAGCGCGGCATAGAGAGCGTGATCGGCAGCCGAGATGTTATCTCGGACAAATGCCAAGAGGCACGTAAAGTCCCAATTCGTAGGTGGAAAAGTGTTTGCTAGACTAGCTCGCAATGACTCAATATTCTTCGTGTCGTCTTCGCCCTTCGCACGCGCAAGAATACTAGCCAATAGCATGAGAGGGGTTTTGTCAGTTGCAGTCTCCGGCTTGCTGAATCTTCTGGCTCGCATGATGTACTTGGTTGCTTCATCGAGCCTCTTAAACATAGTATTACAGCATGACAAAGAGCATTTCGAAGATCGGCAACTCGCAGGGGATCATTTTTGATGCGGCGCTTTTGGAACTCGCGCACCTCAAGGTCGGGGACGAGGTGAATATCGAAGTCCACGATGGCGGGACGATCACCATTACGCCCACCCGTCGGCATCCGGCCCGCGCGCGGGTCTCGAAGGTCATCAAGTCCACGATGAAAGATTATGCGCGGACGATGAAGAAGCTCGCGTGAGATGAGCATCTCGCCCAATGATTGTTTTCATCTGACGGTCGAGATTGTCCGCGAGATTCATGCCGAGGCGATTGCGCGCTTTGGCGGATCGGACGGCGTCCGGGACATGGCCTTGCTGGAATCCGCTGTGGCGGCGCCACAAGCGAGTTTCGGCGGACGATCGGTCTACGCCGATCTCACGGAAGTCGCGGCAGCCTATTTGTTCTACCTGTGCCGGAATCATCCATTTATCGATGGCAATAAGCGGGCGGCTCTGGGCGCGTGTCTGGTGTTTCTCAGGTTGAACGGCATGACACCGCCAGCCGATGGACCGGATTGGGAAAAACTGACGTTGGACGTGGCGTCCAGCCAGCTCGACCGCGAGCAGACCACGAAACGTCTCCGGCAAGTTCTGAAACGGCGTGGATGAGCGGGCTTGTTGTGTAGCGGCGCTTCTGTGAAGCGCCGGATTTGTTCATTTGAATCAACAACCCGCGCTTCACAGAAGCGCGGCTACACGTGACGGAACGGCGGCAAGCGGGCCGCTTGCCCTACAACCGGCGGTCTGCTACTGCGTCAGCCGTACGCGATAGAAGGCGGGCGGGTTGGTGGCGGCGCCAAAATCGGTTTGGGTGACAAGGGAGCCGGTGCCGAGGGTGAGGGGACCGACGTTGAGCCACGTGGCGTTGGTGTCGGGAGTGGTGCTGCTTTTCTGTAATTGATTCGTCTTACTCGGCTCGGTGCTCCACGTGACGGCGATGTCATTGCCGACCACGCTGATACCGGTGATGCGAAAGGCGGAGTTCGGATCAGTCGGGTCGGTCCCGGCGAGGTACTCCTGCAAGTTGGACATCCCGTCGCCATCAGCGTCCTGGTAGGCCAGCGAATTATCACCCGCCTCGCCCGTCGCGTGATTGAAGTACGCGAGCATCCACCAATCGGGAATCCCATCGCCGTCGCTGTCGAGATCGGCGATCTTGCGGACCTGGATGCCGGAGGCGCGCGCGTTGTCGATGTTCGGTGTGAAACTCATGTTGAGCTGCGTGGCGGACACGGTGCACGTGAACACGCGGCTGATCGGAATATTCTGGCCGCCAGCCGCTTTGTATATGTCGAAGTTCGTCAGCACCTCCTGTCCTTGGAGGAACACATTGAAAACGCGCTGGTTGGTCGCGCTCCAATATGTTTCCGCTTCGAGCAACGTCGCTTCGTAAATGCCCGGCGGGCAATCAAAGAGGTAGCTGTAGCCGCCGGACGCCGTGCTGTACCGCTCGCGCTGGTAAAGAGGATACACACTTGTGCAAACCCCTGAGATTGCGTTGTCCACATAGCCGGCCGTGTCGTTGCCGGAATAACCGAACGAGCCGGGGCTGTATGCCTGATCCAGCACCCACACGTTTGTGGCGCAATCGGTGACGTTGCTCGGGTTGCCGGGGCTGATCCGCGTCAGGTATGCGCCCGGCACATTGATAACGCGAACGGTCACGGTCGGAATGCTCGACAGGTTGCCGGACGAGTCCGTCGCTTGCGCGGCGATTGTGTGCAGGCCGTTCACCAACGTCAGCGTGTTCAGCGAATACGACCAACTCGTCGTCCCCGCCGCGAGATTCCACGTGCCGCTATCGATTTGGACCTCGACCTTCGCGACCGCTACGTTGTCACTGGCGGTGCCTGACACCACGACCGTGCCGGTGACCGTCGAGCCGGTGACAGGCGCAAGCAGGAGGATGGTCGGCGGAATCGACTCGTAAACCGGGTCAGCGATTTTTCTGACGCGGATGGCCGAGACGCGCGCGTTCGTGTCCCATTGGGTGGCGACGCCATTGAAGTTGATCTCCAATTGACCGGTCAAGACCGTGTTGGTGAACGTCGCAATGACCGCCGTGTTCGAGCCGCCCGCCGCCACAAAAATATCGTAATTGCTCAATACCTGTTGGCCTTGAATGGACACGTTGAACAGTCGTTGTCCAGGGGCGCGCCACGTGGTCTCAGCATTGTAAAGACTCGTCTCATACGTTCCCGCCGGACAATCGAACAACGCCGTGAAGTTGGTGCCCAGATGTTCCGACTGGTAGAGCAGGCCATCAGTGGTTCCAGCAATTGCATTGGTGATCGTGTTACTGCTGCCGCCAGTTATCCCGAACGACCCGATGCTGTATCCGTTATCTTCCGTCCACATCGCGCCGCCCTGATCGAGGTAGGGGCGACCGCCGGCGTTGATCCGCGCTTCATACGGTGGCGGCGATGTCAGATTCAGATAGGCATTGATCACGTGCGACTGCGTAATCGACGCGAACGGTATGGCCATTCGGAGCAGATGCTCCGCGCCGTCAACGTAATAGCCAGAGCCTGCCGCAGCCAACGATTCCGCGCTCGTGAAGACGGAGAGTGGCGCACCGTCCGCGAGCACAGCGGAAACCGCGTTCGTGCAGTACAGTTCCACCTGCCAACTGCGCTGCGTTGGTTCTCCCGTGTACGAGCCGACTGCAGCGCCGATGTTCACGGTCACGGCATTGGTTGCGACGGCGGCGGTGATGAAGGTCGTGGCGAATTGATTCGAGCGATAACCGTTAGACATGCCGTCGTCATCATAGAGCGTATAGGTTGCGTTCGTACTGCAATACACGCGCACGCCGCGCTGGCTGCCGTCGTCAAACTGGCTGGATTCAACGTAAGGACCCAGCGCCGTGATGGAGTTATCGCGATAAAACGCGGGGATTTGCCCGATCTGCGCAGTCCAATTCGTGGTTACGGGACCAGTCAGCACTTGGCCGCTCCACAAATCGATCCACGTTCCCGCAGGCAGGTACGTGGGTTGGGAGAGCGCCCCTTGGGTGACGATCGGCGACACCATGATGTTCGACCCGAACATGAATTGGTTGCCGTTCTGAAGAACGTTTGTGTCGCTCGGGAACGCCAGCGGCAGCGCGCGGCACAGCGGCATCCCGGTGTCATACGTTTCGCGGGCGGCGGTGTACACGTACGGGAGCAACCGATACCGCAGTTTCATCGCGTTGCGGCAATGATCTTGCACGAACAGGTCGAACTCGTACGGCGCCGTCGGCTTGCTATCGACCCCGTGCGCGCGAAATACCGGACAGAACGAGCCGAATTGGAACCAACGGACGTACAACTCATCGGTTGCCTGGGGAGCGTTGAAGCCGCCGATGTCGCTGCCGAAATAGCTCAGCCCGGACAGGCCGTAATTGCAAAGCGCGATAGGGTGCGCAGCCAGCGTCGCCCAGTTCGGGGACGTATCATTCGTCCAGTGGCCGGCGCCGAATCGCTGGTCGCCCGCAAACCCCGAGCGGCTCAGGATGTAGAGGCGCGCGTTCGGATAGTTGCTCGCGAACCCTTCCGCCAGCGATTGGTGCCAGAGCAAATTGTAGACGTTGTGCATTTCCGATTCACGATGGCCGCCGGACAGGTAATCGGTCGCCGTGTCCTGTTCCGGCTCGCCGAGGTCGGTCCAAAATGCGGCGATGCCGGCCGTATACAAAGGCTGGATTTTGCCGAACCACCAGGCGCGCGCGGACGGATTGGAGTAGTCCATGTAACCGGCTGTATTGTAAAAACCGCTGTTTACTTGAATGCTTGGCGTCGTCATCGCGGCATCCGTGGTCAGCAGGTAATGCGCGGCGGCGGCCGCATTGAAATTGCTCAGCGCGGGCTGGTTCGCGTTGTTGATGTACTCCTCTTGGATGTTGATGGTCTTGATGCCCGACGAAGCCAGCGCCGCCAGATTGCTGGAAGGATTGGGGAAGTTCGTCGGGTCCCAGGTCAATCCGCCCATCACACTCGGTGAACCGTACCAGTAGAGGTCGAGGATGAGCGTATCGCAGGGCAGGTCGTTGGTCCGAAACGAACTGAGCGCGCCATACATCTGTGACCAGTTGCGGTAGCCGTAACGCGATTGCATGTACCCCAGTGCCCAGCGCGGTGGCACGGGCGCGGTGCCGACGATCTGCGTATAGCGATTGAGTGCGTCCGCCGGGCTCATCGCGCCGATGAAGTAGTAATTTAGTTCGCCGGAGGTGACCAGTGTGCTCCATTGCGTGTCGCTGGACAGTGTAAAATTCCAGGTTTGTTGAAATGTATTGTCCATAAACAAAGCGTAGCCCTTGGAGGACAGCATCAGCGGCACGGCCATGTCGGTCATGTCCCCACCTTGGAATGAACTGCGCGCGTTGTGCAACGTGCGGGTCTGGTTGCGGTAACTCAGCGGTTCCCCGAGGACGAGGCCGAGACCATAGAATTGTTCGTTGGTTTGTTGGGCGAATGTGGCGCTCAGATTTGTGATCGAACCGCTCGGAGTGGACGTTAAGCCGGTCGTATTCGTATCCGTGAGCCAGACGGGACCAAATGTACTGGTGCCGGGCTGTCGAAACGTGAGCCGAAACGGCGTCTTGGATACGTCCACTTCCAGATTCGAAGTCGTGATCACCAGTTGGCTCCCACTGACCACATTGATCGACGGCAACACCCAGTTCTTGACGACGGTGAAAGAGGCGTTGGTGTTGAACGCGATGCCGCTCGGCTCCATGCGAACACGAACGACGTTCGGATCGACAAAATCGAGTTTCACGACGGCGGTCGCGCAGGTGAACGTGAGTTCGTTGAGCGAATTGCTGGACCACGAGGAGACGTTACCGGGATCCGCGAGGCAAAGAGCAGGCAGACCGAACAGCACGCCAAACAGGAGCGTTACAACACGTTTCATCTTGCTAAAACGATTTAACCGCCCTTTTGCCCAAAAAGCAAGTCGCGACTGATGCATCCTAGTTGATTCGGAGGGCTTGTGGAGGGCGAGCCTCACGGCGAGCCGACCAAGGTGCTCCCAACAGCGGCGGCTCGGCAGGAGCCTCGCCCTCCAGAACGAAGGTCAAGCCAGCACTGGACAAATCCCGCCTACTACGATATGCCCGCATGCGTGGATACCAGCCCGCAAATCCGCCCCTACGAACCGCGCGACCGCGCTGCCGTACGCCAAATCTGCTCCGACACGGCTGATGCTGGTCAGCCCATCGAACGGTTTTTCCCGGACCGCGAGGTTTTTGCGGATTTGCTCACCAACTACTACACCCAGTTTGAATCACAATCCGCCTTTGTCGCGGACAACGCGGGCGAGGTAATCGGCTACGTCACGGGATGTCTGGATACGAAACGATTTGTGCGGCTAATGACATGGCGCATCGCACCCACGATTTTTGTCAAAGCCCTCCTGCGCGGTACACTGTGGCATCCGCAGACGGTGCGCCTGGTCCGCGCCAACATCGGACTGTGGCTGAAGGCCGGGCATCGAACCGGCCCAACCCTGGACAATTACCCCGCGCATTTGCACGTCAACCTGCGCCAGGGTTTTCGCGGCCAGCGCCTCGGCCACCGCTTGGTCGAGACATTCTGCGAGCGCGCCCGCACGGCAGGTGTGCACGGTGTCCACGCCGGCGTAAGTGCGGAAAATCCGCGGGCCCGTCATTTCTTCGAGGAACTTGGTTTCACCGAACTCCACCGCGAACCGCGCATGCGCAAACCTAACGGCTCCGGCGAGATTCTGTACACAGTAATTTGCGCGAAGAAGCTGTGACGGATAGTGGCGCGGGCGTCCCGCCCGTGGCCGTGTTTGGTAGGGAGCACCGAGTCCTCTTGTAGGGCAAGCGGCCCGCTTGCCGACGTTTGGCGCGTCTCACCACGAAGTCACGAAGAACACGAAGGCCTACTGCACCAATCGCACACGATAATACCGGGCCGGCGCATTGGTTGCGCCCCCAACGTCCAGGTAGTTGGTCACGTTGCCGACGGTGTTCGTGACGGCGAAGATGGGGGTGAAGTTGTTGGTGCTGTAGGTGCCGCCGGGGCCACCAGATGTTGCCTGCAACTCGTTGGTCTGGCCGGGGGTGGTCAGCCAGGTGATGAGGATGTTGTTGGTTTGTTTGGCGAGGCTGGTGATGCGGAAGGGTGCGGCTGCGCTGATAATGGTGCCGTTGTTGACGAAGGTGTTGTGGAAGTTGGTCGTGCCGCCGGTGATGTCGATGAGACCGTTGTTGACGACGGGGCCGTAGAATTCGAGGATGCTGCCGTTGATCGCCCGCAGGGTGCCGTTGTTGGTGACGATGCCGGTAAACGTCAATGTGCCGCCGCAGTTGGCCAGCACCGTGGCGTCGGGATCGATGACGACAGAACCGTCAATCGTGCCGCAGCCGGTGACAAATGAGTTGGTGTCGATCAGCAGCCCGTTTGCGAACGAATGCAAGCCGCCCAACAACTCGAATACTGCGCCATCGGTGCCGTCGCCTACTACGAAGTCCTGGCCATTCGTCACGGACGTGCCGCCGGTAACCAACAGGCCACTCGCGAATCCGAAAGACGACCCACTACCGTCCACTATAAGTTGATTTGCCGTCACTGTCCCCCCATTGAGTGCTAGGTTGCCAGAGGATTCGGGGCCGCTGGATAATTCGATGGTACCCGGCCCATTGGTGACGTACAGCCCACCGCCTGCGACATTTAGGCTACTGCCGCCGGCATTGACATTGTCCGCAACAACTGCCCCATCGTCAGCGACGGTCAGAGAGCCGGGAGGAGCTACGGTTAGGGAACCTGCAATACGCAAGATCGATCCCATTCCTGTGACCAGCGCAAAAGAGCCGTAGATATCTTGCATAGTAACGCCGCCGCTGTACACCGCACCACCGTTGGTAATCGTCAGATCGAAGCCGTAGCCTTCAGCATCCAAGGAGCCGGTGTTGTTCCAAACCGAACCGGGGCCCGTGACTACTACCTTTATGTCCGCTTCGCTACTTAGAAAGAAGTCACTGCTGTACACCGCTCCGCCATCGGCGATGGTGAGCATGTTAGCCAACCCCAGGCTGCCGCTGTTGCTCCATATCGAGCCGGTCCCGGTGACTAACACCGACAGCAAAGTAGCTCCGCTATCGTACACTGCACCACCGTCGGCGACGGTCAGTGAGCCGCCAGCACCAAAGTCGAATACTATGTCAAAACGACCAGAGTTGTTCCACACCGAGCCCGCCCCGGTCACCACCACATTAGCGTCATAGCCGCCACCCTCGCCGCTGTAGACCGCTCCGCCATTGGAGACAATCAATGAGCCACCGCCACTGCCTTCAGAATAGTGCGCGAAGCTAAGACCGCCAGTGTTGATCCAGACCGAGCCGCCGCCGCTTACGGTGACCACGTTGTTGCCTGCCGAATAACCAATATAGCCGAGATTGTCGTACACAACTCCGCCATCGGCGATGGTCAGGGAATTGCCCGCGCCGAGGTAGCCAACGGTGAGATCAGCACTGTTGCTCCAGACCGAACCCATTCCGTTGACCAAGACTTGATTGTTGGCGCCGGCGTAGCCGACGAAGCCGTTGCTGGCTACCACCGCGCCACCTGCGATGATCCACAGGGAGTTGCTTTGGCCAGAACTGCCGACGTACAGACTGCCGGCATTGCTCCAGACCGAGCCGGAGCCAATGACAGCAGCCACATTGTTACTGCCGCTGGCCTCGTAGCCCAGGTAGCCATTTCCATCGACCAGTACGCCGACATTCTGCACGAATAGAATATCGGCAAAAGTGTTGGAACCGACGATATAAGCTCCCGACCAGTTGCTGGTCACGCCGCTGATGATGGTGTCTTGGAAATCAGTGGTGTATTGCGAGTGAGCGGCGGGCGCGACGGACAGGCCCAAGGCTCCGACGAGTATGGCGATGGCTGCGCGAGTGGTGCGGCGTTCCACGCGGTTTCTCCGCAAACCAGTAGACCATACGCTGGCGGGGAAGGCAAGAGGCTTCCGGTTGCCAGGTAGCGGGTTTTATGGGGCCGTGGGTAGGGACGGGCCCCGGGCCGTCCGAATCGCGGTGACGACGCGGCGCGCCCTACCGGTCGGCGCAGTCGTGTCCGTGTCGGCGACATGTAACCATTTTCCTTGAGGAAGCCGGGCTCTGGCCGCTATGATGCGTGTCTCATATGGGCGAGGACACCGGCACATTCGACATCTCGTACGTGGCGCATCTGGCGCGGATGCATCTGACCGACGCTGAGAAAGCCAAAATCTCGGCCCAGCTCAAAGACATTCTCGCGTACGTCGAGAAGCTCAATCAATTGGATGTGTCGAAAGTCGAGCCGACGGCGCACGCGATGGCCCTGTCGAACGTGCTCCGCAAAGATGAAGTGCGGGACTCGATCGACCCGGCCAAGGTGTTCGCCAACGCCCCCGAGCAGGCCCGCGATCTATTTATCGTCCCGAAGATTGTCGAATGACCCTGCACACGCTCACCATTCATCAACTCCGTGACAAGCTGCGACGCGGCGAGGTGTCGTCCCGCGAGGCGACGCAGGCGCTGCTCGACCGCATCCAGGCAGTGGACGGCAAGTTGAAGGCGTATCTGTGGCTCAATGCGGAGCACGCGCTGGCGCAGGCCGACGCCATGGATCGCGGCGGCATTGCCAAGAGCGATCGGTTGCTCGGCGGCGTGCCCATTGCGATCAAGGACGTGATTAATGTGGAAGGCCAGCCATGCACCTGCGCGTCGAAAATCCTGAAAGGCCACACGGCCGTGTACGACGCGTTCGCGGTGCATCGGTTGCGCGAGGCCGGCGCGGTGTTGCTGGGGCGCACGAACATGGACGAGTTTGCGATGGGCAGTTCGACGGAAAATTCAAGTTGGGGTGTGACACGCAATCCGTGGGACCTCGAACGCATCCCCGGCGGTTCCAGTGGCGGCAGCGCGGCGGCGGTCGCGGCGGACGAAGCATTCGCCGCGCTCGGCAGTGAGACGGGCGGTTCGATTCGGCAACCGGCCTCGTTGTGCGGCTGCGTGGGGTTCAAACCGACGTATGGGCGTGTCTCCCGCTACGGGCTCGTAGCCTTCGCGTCGTCGCTCGACCAGATCGGGCCGTTCACGAAAGACGTGACCGACTGTGCGACGATGATGCGGGTGTTGGCGGGCCATGACCGCAATGACTCGACGAGCGTGCCACAGCCGGTGCCGGACTACACGGCGAGGTTGGACGGAAATATCAAGGGACTGCGGATGGGGATGCCGAAAGAATACTTTGGCGGTCCCGGTGAGCCTGTCGGTCGCGCGAAAGCGCGCATCGCCATGGAAGTATTGCAAAAACTCGGGGCTGAACTCGTGCCAATTTCCTTGCCACACACGGACTATGCGATCGCGGTGTATTATTTGATTGCGACAGCGGAAGCGAGCGCGAACCTCGCGCGTTTCGACGGTGTGCGGTACGGCGCGCGCGTCACGGGCGACGATGTGATCGACATGTACGCCAAAACACGGGGCGCGGGTTTCGGCCCCGAAGTGAAGCGGCGCATTATTCTCGGTACGTATGCGCTCAGCGCGGGCTACTACGACGCGTATTATCTGCGCGCGCAGAAAGTGCGGACACTCATCCGCCAGGATTTCGAAGAAGCTTTCCAGAAATGTGATTTCATTGTCACTCCGACAACTCCCACAGCGGCCTTCAAAGTGGGGGAGAAATCGGAAGACCCGTTGGAGATGTATTTGAGCGATATCTTCACCGTCAGCGCGAATCTGGCGGGCATCTGCGGCATCAGCGTCCCTTGCGGGTTCACGAATGACGAGAAACGATTGCCATTGGGCATGCAGTTGCTCGGCAAATCGTTTGACGAGGAAACACTCTTGCGCGTGGCCTACGCTTATGAACAGTCGACCGAATGGCACAAGGAGAAACCACCTCTGTGAACTGTCATGCTGAGCCGTTCGGCTGCGTTCGGGGTGACAGATAAAGAAAGATCATGGATTACGAAGCGGTCATCGGGTTGGAAGTGCATGTGCAGCTCAAGACGCAGAGCAAGATGTTTTGCGGCTGCGCGACGGAGTTTGGCGCGCCGCCGAACTCGCGGGTGTGTCCCGTCTGCCTCGGGTATCCGGGCGTGCTGCCCGTAATGAATGAAGAGGCCGTGCGGAAGACGATTCTGACGGGTCTAATGGTTGGCAGTCAGATCGCCCGGTTCAGCAAATGGGATCGGAAGAACTACTTTTATCCTGATATGCCGAAGAACTATCAGATTTCGCAGTACGACCTGCCGCTGTGCGTAAGCGGTGCAGTGGAGATCAAGATGGAGGATGGCGCAAAAAAAAGGATCGGCATCACCCGCGCGCACCTCGAAGAAGATGTCGCGAAGAATTCTCATTTTGAGACGACCAGCGGTGTGGATTTCAATCGGGCCGGCACCCCGCTCATGGAAGTCGTGAGCGAACCGGACTTGCGTTCGCCCGACGAAGCGTCCGCGTACCTCACCGCGCTCAAGGAAATCCTGATCAGTGGCGGAGTCAGTGATTGCGATATGGAGAAGGGACAGTTACGCTGTGACGCGAACGTATCGGTGCGGCCAGTGGGCCAGAAGGAGTTCGGCGAAAAGGTCGAGATCAAGAACATGAACACGATCTCGGGCGTGCGCCGGGCGCTGGCCTACGAAATCCAGCGGCAAACCACGGCCCTGCAAAAGGGCGAGAAGATTTCGCAGGAAACACGCCGCTGGGACGACGTAGCGGAGCGGACCTCTGTGATGCGCACGAAGGAATACGCGCATGATTATCGGTATTTCCCCGAGCCCGATCTGATGCCCGTGATTGTCAGTGACGACATGCTCGCCGAGATCCGCAAACTGTTGCCGGAACTGCCGGAGGCGAGGCGGCAGCGGTTCGTCAAACAATATGGCCTTCCGGAGAACGATGCCGGTGTGTTGGTGGCGGACGTGATGCTGGCGGCTTTCTACGAGCGCGCGGCGCAGAGTGCGAAGAACCCCAAAGCGATTGCGAACTGGGTTATAACAGAGTTGTTGGGAAAACTCGCCGACGCGAAAAAGACACTCGACGAATGTCCCCTCCAACCGGAGCACCTCGCGGAGCTTGTGGCGTTGATCGATGGCGGTCAGATCAGCGGAAAAATCGGCAAGGAAGTGTTTGCCGAGATGTTCAGCAGCGGCAAGAGTCCGGCTGCAATCGTGAAGGAAAAAGGGCTGGTGCAGGTCAGCGATTCGGGGGCAATTGAAGGGTTTATTGACGAAGCGATTGCCAAGAACCCCAAGTCCGTGGCAGACTTCAGGGCCGGTAATGAGGCGGCTGTCAACTTTCTGAAAGGGCAGGTCATGAAGTTGAGCAAGGGGAAGGCTAATCCGCAATTGGTTGGAGAAATCCTGCTTCGCAAATTGAAAGGCAGTTGATAGACTACAACCCGCTAGCGGACTGCGGGTTGTGATGCTGTGGCTTCTTGACTGGTGGAAGCCCAGGCATTACTGTGAAGCATCCGCAGCAGTCTCGCGAAGGATATGGCGGCTCAAGACGAATATATTGTAGAAATTCTCCGCGATGTCGGACTCGTCTCGAATGAGGACATCCTCAAGGCGAAGGAAAAGTCACGAGCGGAGGAGATCGGGCTGGTCGATGCACTGATCCAGATGGGCCGGGTCAGCCCCATGGATGTCTCCAAGGCGCTGGCCAGCCAGTTCGGGTTGGACACGATCAATCTCACGGATTATCGCGTCCCCGACGATGTTCTCGCCCTTGTCCCGAAACACGTTGCCCGCCGCTATAAGATCCTCCCCGTCTACAAGCATGACAGCACGTTGACGGTGGCGATCAGCGACCCCTTGGACGTCGATACGGTGGACAGCCTCCGGTACCTCTTGCACATGAATGTAGAGCCGGTGGTGGCCGCCAAAAACGACATTGAGGCCGCGATCAGTCGGTATTATGGCACCGCCGACGATACCGTCGAGAACATGCTCCAGGAAATCACCGAGGGTGATATTGACCTTGGTCTGGTGGGTGACAAGTCGACGGAAATCAAGATCGAGGACTCGGTCGAAACCGACGCCGACGCCCCAATTATCAAGCTGGTCGGTTTGGTCATCATGGAGGCCTATCGCAACCGGGCCAGCGATATTCACATCGAGCCGCTGGAGAAGCGGCTGCGGGTCCGGTATCGGATCGACGGCATGATGCACGAAGTGGACAACCCGCCCAAGCGCCTACAGGCGGCGATCATCAGCCGGCTCAAGATCATGGCCAACATGAGCATTGCCGAGAAACGCGTTCCGCAGGACGGCCGCATCCAGTTACCGGTCATGGGCCGCACACTGGATCTGCGCGTGTCGTGCCTGCCGACCAATCACGGCGAAAGTATCGTGATGCGTATTCTCGACAAGAGCAGCCTGTTGCTCGGTCTGGGCGATCTGGGATTCTTCAGCGACGATCAGGAGACAATGGCGAAGATCATCAACATGCCCGATGGCGTGTTCCTGGTCACGGGGCCTACCGGCTCCGGTAAAACGACCACGCTCTACGGTTGCTTGAACGATATCAATAAACCCGACCGTAAAATTATTACGGTGGAGGACCCGGTTGAGTATCAGTTGAGCGGCATTAACCAGGTGCAGGTCAATGCGGAAATCAACCTGTCGTTCGCGGCGGCCTTGCGGTCGATTCTTCGTCAAGCGCCGAACATCATCATGATTGGTGAAATTCGCGACCTGGAGACGGCAAACATCGCCGTGCAAGCGGCGTTGACGGGTCATTTGGTGTTCTCCACGCTGCACACCAATGACGCGCCGTCCGCCGTGGCGCGTATTGTTGACATGGGCGTAAAGCCCTTTCTCGTGGCCTCCGCGGTTCGGGCAATCATGGCCCAACGGCTGATCCGCAAAGTCTGTGTCAAATGCCGCACGTCGTACACGCCCACCGAGTATGAGATGCAGACGCTCAAGCTCAATCCAGACGAGATGAAGAAGGCGACGCTCGTGAAGGGAACCGGCTGCAATGAATGCTCCCGCACCGGTTACCGCGGCCGCATGGGCATCTACGAGATTTTCCAGGTGAATGAAGACGTACGGAAACTCATTTACGAAAAGGTGCCGTCGAACGTCATTCGTACGCGGGCGCGGGAATTGGGTATGCGGACACTGCGGGAGGACGGAGTCCGCAAGATCATGGCGGGCATCACGACGCCCGAGGAAGTCATTTCAATTACGCAGGGTGATGAGAATTAGCGGACGCGGCAACAACCGGAGGTAGTCACGTATGTCGGTGCAAATGGAAGATCTGTTGCAGGTGGTGGTGGACGAAAACGGTTCGGACCTGCATATCCGCGTCGGGGTGCCGCCGGTGATTCGGTTGCACGGTAAACTCGTGCACATGGATCTGCCCGTGCTCAACGCGGAGGACACGGAGAACCTGATGAAGGCCATCACCTCCGAAGCCCATATCCAGAAGGTCCGCGAGCAGGGCGGCACGGATTATGGGTTTGCGTTCGGTGACGCCGCGCGGTTCCGCGTCAGCGTGTTCAAGGAGCGTGGCAATTATGGCATCGTCTTGCGGCAGATTCCCAACCGGCTGATGAGCCTGGAGCAAATCGGCCTGCCGCCGTCGGTGAAGGATTTGCTGTTTCGTCCGCGCGGGCTGATTTTGGTGACGGGTCCGACGGGTTCCGGCAAGACCACGACCCTGGCCTCGATGATCGATATTATCAACATGGAAGAAGATTGCCATATCATCACGATCGAAGACCCGATTGAGTATTACCATCCGCACAAGAAAAGCATTGTCACCCAGCGCGAAGTCGGAGTCGATGTGCCTGATTTTGCGGAAGCGTTGCGCCGCGGCCTGCGCCAGGACCCCGATTGCATTCTCGTCGGTGAAATGCGCGATTTGGAGACGATGGAAGCGGCCATCACAGCGGCGGAAACGGGCCACCTGGTGTTCGCCACCTTGCACACCACCGGCGCGGCGCGCACGGTGGACCGTATCGTGGACGCGTTTCCGACGGACCAACAGGAACAAATCCGCACGCAACTGGCGTCGTCGATTCTCGCGGTAATTTCGCAGGTGCTGTTGGTCCGCGCCGACGCGAAGGGGCGGGTGGCCTGTTTCGAAATCATGATCTCAACGCCATCCATCCAGGCATTGATTCGTGACAATAAGACCTTCCGTATCACCTCAGACATCCAAACGGGTGCGAAATTCGGGATGGTGACGCTCGATTCGAATTTGATGAGCTTGTATGAGCGGGGACTGATCAGCTATGGCGATTTGATCACGATCGCGCAGGACCCGCAGTCCATCGTCGCGAAGTTGCAAGGGGACGGGGGAAAGAGGTAAACCATGTTCGAAGGTGAGAGCGCGATTCTGTCCGAGTTGGTTCGCGAGCGCAATTTCGTGAGCCCGGAGCAATACCGGGAAATTGAAGAGGAACACCAACGTACTGGCAAGTCGCTCTCGCAGGTCATGATCGATTTCGGCCTGGTCAGTGAAGAACAGTTGCTGCGCGCGGTGGCGGAGCACCTGAATATTGAGTACCTCAGCCTCGATGATGTGGACCTGACCCAGCCGGTGCTACGGTCCATGCCGGCGAGTGTGGCCCGAATGTACGGGGCGGTGCCCGTCGCCTTGAACGGCAACACGATCACCGTGGCGGTCATGGATCCGTACAATCCGCAGCTTGTCGGTGAACTCTCGTTTATCCTGGGCAAGGACGTGCAACTGGCGGTCGCACCCTCCAAGCAAATCGAGGAGGCCGTCCTAAAGTATTTCGGCGAAGAAAGCGAATCCCTCAAAGATGTCCTCACGGATATGGAGTCCCAGTTGGCCTCCGCCGAGGCCGTCGAGACGGTGACGAAGACCGGCGGGACAGCGGCATTGGAGGAGTTGGCGAGCCAGGCGCCGATTGTGCGGTTCGTGAACCTGATCATGTTCCAGGCGATCCAGGACCGCGCCAGCGACATTCATTTCGAGCCATTTGAAGACGAATTCAAGATTCGCTATCGCGTAGACGGCGCCCTGTATGAGATGACGCCGCCGCCCAAACATCTGGCGTTGCCGGTGATTTCGCGAGTCAAGGTCATGTCCAATTTGAACATCGCCGAGCGCCGGTTGCCACAAGACGGACGTATTCAATTGATGATCGCGGGCCGGCAGGTGGATCTGCGCGTCTCCACGCTGCCCACGCAGTTTGGGGAGTCTGTGGTGTTGCGCGTGCTGGACCGGTCGGTGGTAAACCTTGAGATGGAAAGCCTGGGCATGCCTCCGGACATCTATGATCGGACCAAGGAGGTCATCAAGGTGCCCAACGGGATTTTTATTGTCACCGGCCCCACCGGTTCCGGCAAAACGACTACGCTGTACTCGTGTCTAAAACGTATCAACACCATCGACATGAAACTACTTACGGCAGAAGATCCGGTGGAGTACGACATTGAGGGCATCATGCAAGTGCCCGTCAACGAAGCGATCGGCCTGACCTTCGGTCGCGCGCTCCGGTCGTTCCTGCGCCAGGACCCGGACATCATCATGGTGGGGGAAATGCGCGATCTGGAAACGGCCCAGATATCAATTCAGGCGTCGCTGACGGGCCATCTGGTCTTTACGACCCTGCACACCAACGACTCTCCCGGGGCCGTCACCCGGATGATTGATATGGGGGTGGAACCGTTCCTGATCAGTTCCACGCTGCAGGCCATTCTGGCACAACGGTTGGTGCGGACGATTTGCAAGAAGTGCCGGATTGCCTATGAGCCTCCCGAATCGGTCTTGTCCGAGTTGAGTCTCACGAAGGACGACACAGTGGGCCGCCCATTTTATTACGGCAAGGGCTGTGTCGAGTGCAACGAAACCGGATACCGGGGCCGCAAAGGATTGTTCGAATTGCTGGTCATCTCGGAACCGATTCGCGAATTGATCAACATGCGCGCGCCTGCGGGCGTCATGCGTGCCCGGGCGCTGGAATTGGGAATGAGGACGTTGCGGGAGGACGGCATTCGCGGCATCCTCGATGGCGAGACAACCGTGGAAGAAGTTCTCAAGTACACATAACAACGCGGTCGCCCCGCATGATGGGGCGGCAGGCGGGGAGGATGGTCATGCCAAAGTTCAGCTATGTAGCATTGGATCCACGCGGAAAGGAAATCACCGGCGTCCTGGAAAGTGAAAACACCACGGCCGCCGTCAGCCGCATCCGGGAGATGGGCTATTTCCCCACGAACGTCGCGGAGGCGGACAAGGCATCAGCCAAGAAGGGAGGGAAGGGTTCGGGACCCGGCGGGCCAGCGGTTGGGAAGGGCGGGGGAAAGAAGGGCATGGGTTCCTTCAATCTCAACCTCTCGAGTGGTAAAATCAAATCCAAGGCATTGACGGCGTTCACGCGGCAGTTGGCCACGCTGATCGACGCGGGCCTGCCGCTGCTGCGCGGACTGGATGTCCTCCGCAAGCAAGAGAAGAACCAAACGCTCAAACGGACGCTCCAGCGGCTGGCGGAAAGCGTGGAAGCGGGCAGTACATTCAGCGAAGCACTGGCGCAACACCCCAAGATTTTCAACCGCTTGTACGTCAACATGGTGCGCGCGGGTGAAGCAGGCGGCGTGCTCGACGTGACTTTGGGACGCCTTGCTGACTTCCAGGAGAAGGCCCAGAAGATCAAGAACAAGGTCATTTCCGCCATGGTGTATCCAACGGTGGTCATCTTCGTGGCGTTGACGATCGTGACGTTTCTGATGATTGTCATCGTCCCGAAATTCCAGGAAATCTTCAACGACCTCCTGGAGGGTAAGTCTCTGCCGGGATTGACGTTGTTTGTGCTGCAGATCAGCAATATCGTAAAAAATCAGTTTCTGCTGGTGCTGGGGGTCGCTGCTGCCGTGGTGATCGCCATCAAAGCGGCCGGCAAGACCGTAAAGGGGCGGTTTTTCATCGATAAGATCAAACTGAACGCGCCGATCTTTGGCCAATTGCTCCGCAAGGTAGGCATCGCCCGGTTCTCGCGCACGCTGGGTACGCTGGTCGCCAGCGGTGTTCCGATCTTGCAGGCCCTCAATATCGTGCGGGATACCTCCGGCAATGCCGTCATCGCCAAGGCGGTGTCCCAAGTCCACGATTCCGTGAAGGAAGGGGAACGCATTGTGCAACCGCTCGAGGCCTCGGGGGTCTTTCCGCCGATGGTGATCAGCATGGTGGACGTCGGTGAGGAAACGGGCGCGTTACCGGATATGTTGATGAAAGTGGCGGATGTCTACGACGACGAAGTGGACAATGCCGTGGGGGCGCTGACGTCGCTGCTCGAGCCGATCATGATCGTTTTTCTGGCTGTCATCGTCGGAACCATCGTCATTGCGATGTTCCTGCCGCTGATCAGCGTCATCAGCACGCTGGGTAGTTCATAGTCTCCGGAAACGGGGGATTCAAGTTGGGAGCGGTGGTCTGGCGAAAGCCGGACCGCCGCTTTGGCTTACGGGAAGTCCTTGTTTCCCCACGGCGAACGATTCGCAAGATCTGACGAGACCCGCGCAAATCAGCAACACTGTGGACAGTTTGGGAGACCGCTGCTGCGCTGGGGCCGAGCCGTGGGCCATTGACCAGATTCCGGACCATAATTTGGGCATAAAGGCTGCTGTTTATGGTTGTTGGGGGGAAACCGATGCTGATCGTTTACGGCATAACCATATTTACCGGTGCCGCGCTGCTATTTGTTGTGCAGCCGATGGTCGGGCGGATGGTGCTGCCATTGCTGGGCGGTTCGCCCGCAGTGTGGAACACGGCGATGGTGTTCTATCAGGCCATGCTGTTGGCCGGATACGCCTACGCGCATTTCACAACCCGCTGGCTGGGCGTACGTCGCCAGGCCGCGCTACATGCCTTGATGCTCGTACTCCCACTCTTGGCGATGCCGGTAGTGATCCCACACGGTTGGGTGCCGCCCACCACGCATAATCCGATTCCATGGTTGTTGGCCGTGCTGGCGATGACGGTTGGTGTGCCGTTCTTCGTCGTGTCGGCCACGAGCCCGCTGCTGCAACGCTGGTTTTCCGCGAGTGGACATCGCGCCGCAGCCGACCCGTACTTTCTGTATGCGGCGAGTAACTGCGGCAGCCTGCTCGCGCTGGTGGTTTATCCCGCGTTGATCGAACCGCACCTGCGCTTGAGCCAACAGAGCCAGTGTTGGACGGTCGGATACGATTTACTGGCGGGCCTGACCGCGGTGTGTGGATTGTGGATTACTCACCGGATTCGCATTTCCGGCATGGCAGAACTTTCTTCCGCGGAGACGCCGACGGCTGCGTCCCCCGAAACACTGACCGCGCGTCGGCGGTGGCGGTGGGTGGTGCTGGCGTTCGTGCCGTGCAGCTTGATGTTGAGCGTGACGACATACATCACGTCGGAGGTCGCGCCGATACCGTTACTGTGGGTGATTCCATTGGGGATTTACCTGCTGGCGTTTATTCTCGTGTTTGCCCGGCGACGAGTGCTGCCGCGGCGGTGGATGGCGTGCGCGTCGCCAGTGGCGGTAGCCGCGGTCGTGGTCACGCTGATCGCGCGGGTGCTGCACCCGATCGGGTGGCTGATTGTATTACATCTGGCATGTTTGTTCATCGTATCGATGGTGTGCCTCGGCGAATTGGCGGACGACCGTCCATCCACGGCGCACCTGACGGAATTCTACCTATGGCTGTCGGCGGGCGGCGTGCTCGGCGGAATATTCAATGCCGTGCTGGCGCCGGTGATGTTTTCGACGGTGGCTGAATACCCGCTGACGCTCGTGCTGGCATGCGCTCTCATGCCGAATTGGAGGACCACGACGGCAGCGCGGCGGCAGCGTATCTTGGACTTCGCGTTGCCGTTGATTGTCGGACTGTTCACGGCGAATCTTCTGAACGTGTTGCGTGGGGGAACGACCTGGCCGGCATCCGTCACGACGATGGTGATGTACGGCGTACCGACGGCGTTGTGCCTGTTCTTTGTCCGACGACCGCTGCGGTTTGCGTTGGCGTTGGCAGGGGTGCTCGTGGCCTGCGCGTGGGTGCCGGTGTACACGGACCACACGTTGATGGTGGAACGCAATTTTTTCGGTATCCACCGCGTCAGCCTGGACCCGGCGGGGCAGTATCATTGGTTGGCGCACGGGAACACAATCCACGGCATTCAACACGTCGACCAGCGCCAGCGCGACGAACCGTTGTCCTATTTCACGAAGTGGGGGCCGTTCGGGCAGGCATTCGCGACGCTGGACGATTCACTGAAGAAACGCGTGGGCGTGATCGGACTCGGGGCCGGGTCGCTGGCGGGGTACGGTCGGCGCGGCGAGCGCTGGACGTTCTACGAGATCGATCCCGTGGTGGAAGAGATCGCGCGCGACCCAGAGTACTTTACGTTTTTGCATGATTGTCCAGCGGACGTGGATGTCGTAATCGGCGACGCGCGACTGTCGTTGCAGCAGGCGCCGGACGGTCAATACGGGATGCTGGTGTTGGACGCATACACGGCGGACACGATCCCGCTGCATTTGATCACGCGCGAGGCCTTGGCGCTGTACTTGCGCAAGCTCACGCCGGATGGCGTGCTGGTGTTCCATATCTCGAACCGTCATTTGCGTCTGGAGCGCGTGCTCGGTGTACTGGCGCAGAATGCAGGCCTGGCGTGCGTGATCCAGAACGAACCGGTGGGCGGCGAGGGGGAAATGTTGGCGACGGGAAAGATTTCTTCCAAATGGGTGGTCATGGCGCGGCGTCCGGAGACGCTGGCGGGGTTGACTCGAGATCCGCGCTGGCAACGTCCGCCACCGCATCTGCAAGCGCGGTTGTGGACCGACGACTACGCGAGCGTGTTTAGCGTGTTTATGTGGCAGTGAGCACACGTGTTCTGAAGACGAGCCAGATCGATGGCGACATGCGCTTCAGCTTCCACCAAAGAGATCCATTTCTCCAGGCCCGGGCAGGCTCTCCAGTTCCGCGAGCAGGGATTTGAAGCCAAACCGGCGATAGAGTACGGCCAGGGCCGGTGTGTCGGAAGGTTGAACTCTCAGACGTTCCAAAGTCACGGGCAGGGAGAGATCCGTCTGCAATGTGATGAGCTGTCGATTGGCCAGCAGTCTCTCCGCCGCCGCCGTGAGACTGTCGCGTAGTTTTGGCCTGGCAATTTCGGAGGCGTGCGCCACGAGGTTGTCCAACGTGCCGTAGGTCTGCAGCAGTTGGGCGGCGGTCTTTTCCCCGACCCCGGCGGCGCCGGGAATATTATCCACGGAGTCGCCGAGCAAACTGAGAAAGTCGACAATCTGCTCTGGTGCGACGCCGAAGCGCGCGTGAACAGCCGGCGGGTCGACGATGATCGTTTCCTTGCCATCCGGACGAAGCAGTCGGACATGGGCTCCGACGATCTGCATGAAATCCTTGTCGTTGCTGGCAATGAGAACATTCTGTTCGTCACCAGCCGCGCGCACGGCCAGGGTGGCAATGATGTCATCGGCTTCCTCGCCCTCAATCTCGACGATAGGGACACGCATGGCCTGTAGAACTTCGCGGATCCCGGGAAGCTGTTTGTCAAGGTCCGGCGGGGTGGGGGGACGTTGCGCCTTGTAGCTGGGAAGCAGGGTGAGACGCTTGTGTGGCGCGCCCAGGTCAAACACCGCGGCATGATGGGACGGAGCGTGATCCGCGAGCATTTTTCGGAGCATCTTGGTCACGCCGTAGATGGCGTTCACCGGCTCGCCATCCGGACCCGTGAGCGAACGAATGGCGTAGAAGGCGCGGTAAATCAACGAGTACGCGTCGTAAAGGAGAACGGTACCAGCCATTGCCGGGGATCCTAGCACGCGATCGGTAACAAAACAACGCTCAACCCATGCGCGCCCAGAAACTTCAGCGTCCAAAACTATGAAACAACTACCGGGCGCTGGCGGTCAGCGGCATCCGATGAACCGGGTTGCCCGCAGGATCGATGAGCCGCGCGGTGACGAAGATCAACAAGTTTTGCTTGGCGCGTTGGGTGGTCTTGGACCGAAAGAGACGACCCACGACGGGTATATCACCCAGGAAAGGCGTTTTGTCGTCGATCTTGTTGTATTGCTCCGTAACCAATCCGCCCAGCACGACTGTCTGGCCGTCATAGACGACGACACTGGTGATAATATCCTGGGTGCTAAACAGTGGCTGCTTGATGTCGTTGAATGTCGTGACGACATTATTGCCCGCTGCGAGGGAAATCGGGCCGCCGTAGTTGATGAACCCAAGGAACGACGTGACCTGGGGGATGAGCGTGAGGTTGATCGTGTACCCATCGGCGCCAACCACCGGGCTCACGTTGAACACCACACCGACAGATCGACTGGCGAACCCACTGGGAATTGAGGGCGTCACCGCGGCGGCGCCGCCGCCCGTCGTGCCCCCGCCGGCGGCCGTGGCCGTGGGCTGCGAAAACGTGGTTGGATAGATGAACTCTTGCGCGACGCGGATTTGCGCCTGCCCGCCGCTGGTCGTGACGACTTTCGGCGCTGAAAGTATGTCGGTGCTCTGCTTCTGCGACAGCGCCTTGATGGTGACCTGAAATTGGGGATTGGTCAAAATGCCGCGAATGGTGGCGATTTGATCCGCCGGCGTGGAGACCGTACCAAACCCATTGGCGGCCAGCAGTGAATCAATCGCGTTTCCCTGAATGGCCGTGCTGTCTCGCAGGCCACCCGTGATATCGGAGGACTGGGTGCCGTTTGCTGCGGTTCCCGGTGGAAACCCTCCGACGGCGTTGCCGCCCGTGACATCGAAACTCCCCAGTGTTTTGGTGCCCATCTGCCAATCGAAACCGAGTTCGTCAAGATCGTTCTGGTTGATCTCCACGAATTTCGCCTCGATCTCGACTTCGGGGGGGGTGCTGTTGAGAACATCCAATACGGCTTCTAAGGTCTCGAGGTTCTCCGGTGTATTGTGGACGATGAGCGTGCTGCTGTGCTCGTGATAGATGAGACTCGAACCCGCCGGAAACGGCACGCCCGCATCGATAAAGAGCCGTTTTAGGTCATTAGTTTGAACGGCAAAGTACACTGTTGGAAGAACGGTGGACGCATCGACCGGGATCAATGGGGTCGACGCGGTCACGCCGCCACCGCCGCCACCGGCACTCTGGGTGGTCTGCGTGGGTGCAGGGTTATTCGTGATGACCACACCAGGGATAAACACGCCCGCGGTGATCCGGTACATCTTCGTCACCATTTGTCCTTCCGGCGCCTCGAGAGGCAGGACAATTACGGTGCTGGGTTCCACAAGGTATTTCAGCCCTGCCAATTGCGTCACATATTTCAGGGCGTCGATCATCGGCACGTTCCGCAAGGAAAGTGTGATCTTGCGACCTTCCACACCCTCGCCAGCGCCGGCTCCAGGAGCGGCCGGGGTCCCGGCTTCCGGGGTCCCCGGAGCTGGTGCGGCCGGCGGCAGTGCTGGTGCACCCGCTGGCGTGGCGGGCGACGGAGTTCCCAGACCGCCGCTCAACACGATGTTGACGCCGACATGGTCTGGCACATCAAGCCGACGGCTTTCTTCGCTGAGGAATGTGATCACATCGCTGACAACGGCTTCGCGGTAGTTGATTTCGGGGATGATGATCTTGTTGAGTTTCTCCTTGATTTTCTGCAGACGAACGGCTTCGCTGCCAATAGGGCCCTCGGCCAGCGAGACCGGCGGACGCTGTACCTCACGAGCAATCGGCGGAGTCCACGAGTCCGCCACCTCCAACAGGCGCTGGGCGCGGGATTCGTCCTGAGCGCCGTGGGCGATCTCCATGCGCGCTTCGTCCACGGACTTGAGCAGGGTCGCGGCATCTTCATTGTAAGGGTCGATGAGCAGAACCGCCTCGAATCTTTTCCGGGCCTCGTCGTATTGGCCGGAGTTCATCAGGATTTTGCCTTCCCGAAACAGCTTCTTAATCTGATCTTTCTTGGCGACAAACTCAGGCGTCGCGTCGAGCGCGGGCGGAGGCGGGGCGCTGGGCTTTGCCCCGACAGCTTCCTCACGCTTGGACTTGACGATGATGTCCTCGGCATCTCGGCTCTGGGGATCGTCTGCCAGCACCCGTTGGGCATACTGGCGGGCCTTCACATAGTCGCCGTCATGTAACGCACCGTCGGCGAGGTGCAGATAGCAGTCGGTGAGTCCCCGCACGGCCCGATCATGGTCGATTTCAGTTGCGGGAGCGCGGGGCACGAGCCTGAGAGCTTCTTCCAACTTGGCGGCAGCGTCGGCATACTTGCCGGCGTAGTAAAGTTTTTCACCTTCTGCCATTAGTTTTTCGGCCCGTAACTGGGCCTCTTGGCGGCGGACGAGTTCTTCCCGCGCGGCTTGTTCGGCGGACGTGGACGCAGCATTGGCGGGCGCACCTGTGGTCTGCGCGGCGGGTGCGTTGGCACAGGCGACAAAACAAGCGCCGCTGGTGATCAGCACCAAAATGAATTTTGTCATAACCGATTCTCCGTTCCGTTGACGACTCGCCACGTGCATCCCCCATCACCACAATGAACCAACAGGTCTGAGTTTTCTCTGTAAGTCAGACTACTGCTGAGACTTGATGATGTGCTGCTCTTGCGTTTGTGTGTCGATGATTACCATCTGCTTTAGATCGATGTCAATGTCAAAGACTCTGTAGGTCTTGTGATCGCAGTCGAACGACTGCCCACGGCGGTATTCGCGGGTCGCGCCCGCCTGGCCACAACGCATCTGGGCCACCGGCTCCTGGTCTTCGCTTTCCTCACCGAGGACCAGAACGACAGGTTTTCCTCCCTCGTGCTGCACCGTCAGCTCCGAGACATCTTTTTCATGCTGACCACCGAGCGCCGGGTCATTCACCATGGTGGACTTCTTTTCGAATTTGGTAATCTTGTAGCCGGTGTCCTCGTAACGGTCTTTGATCAGCTCGCCGACCGAGCGAATGAAGAACGTACGGGAGCGGAATTGGAAGTTGATCTGGAAGTTGTAGCCCTCATTGGTGCTGGCGTCGTAGGAATAGATCTTGAACAGCAATTTGAATGGTTTGCGGACCACGCCCATCAGAACGACAGGAAAATCGTTGGTTGGAATGACCACCTGCTGCGTGTACGACTGCCCGTTGAGAGGGATCTGGTCAAGACCGTTCGTATTCGTCCACAACGGGGGCTGGGCCAGCGCCCCGATGGCGTTGGAGTAGTTTCCAAACACCGCATGCGTAGCTAGTGCAGCTTTGCCCACGACCGGATTCGGCGGTGCTTCCGAACTAAGGGCGCTGATCTTCAGGGCCAGGAAGATAGCGGAAGCGATCAGCGCGACCAGAACAATGGCCAGCACGATCTTTTCGTAATGTTTCTTCAGAAAATCCATCTTCGTCGTTTCGCTTGTGCCAATGTCATTTCGTCAGGCGCCTGGTTTCCCCGGTTCCTTCTTGGCCGGCTCCTTATTGGAAAACTCAATCAAGTCAATGCGTGCCGTGACAGAAAGGCGGGTGCGTTTCAAGGGCGTCGAGGTTGGTGGGGCCACGGTCGCCGCATGTCCACCGATCGGCGCGGATGATGGCCTCTCCGTAACAGGCGTTTCGCCCGTGATCTGGAGACGTCTCACGACAAAGAACCATTTCGATTGGGTGAGGCCGTTGAGAAACCCGCGGAGCGCTTCGCTGGTACAAACAAATTGAAACTGAAATGGAAGGACATGATACAACGCCTTGGGATCATTGCTGATCGCCAGGTCGGCCGCATCATTGGCGCCACCGGGTTCAACCTCCGCACGGTGGATCTGGGTGATTTCATCCACGTGATTATTGATCAGCAGGGTGCTGATTTGGTCGATAGCGGCGAGTTGTTTTACCAACAGGTCCAGGATGCGTCTTGCGTCTTGCGGGGGTAGGTTGCGGGCCGGAAGCGTGGCGGGTGGTCCCGCGTAGCGCCCAAACCCAAATGCGAAGTTGTCTTGTATCTTGACAGGGGCGGCATCCGCCGCCTGCCGAAGACGGCTGAAGGATGAAGCCATCAATTGAAGAAAACCCACAGGCCGCAAATCAGGCGGGGTTTCAATTCTACTCTGGCTGACAGCGGCCAGCAGATTACTATAGAGACGGTCGACCTGCTGCCGGTCGCCCTTGACGATCTCAATATTCTCCCGCGCGGGCGCCGGTTTGGTCTGGAGTAAATGCTCCAGTTGCGACATCTGTTCCGCCAGGTTGGCATCGACTTCGGCGCTCTTGCCCGCCGCCATTTGCTGCAACCAGATCAACCCGCCCAAAAAGACGAGAAACACGGCCGCAAAGCCGATCATCATCGCATTTTGTTTCAACCACTTGGCGTTCATGTCACGGGGAGATCGATTTCTGCAGTTTGGCGCGCAAGGTGAACGTGAACGTCTGCCCTTGCAACGTGGGGTCCGGCGGCACGTCGATCACGACGCCCGTCTTGTCGTAAAACGGCGACTTGCGCAGTTCCTCGGCAAAATCCTCGACCGCCTGGATGTCGCGCCCTGGATTGTCCACCGAATGAATGCCTGCGCCTTCGATGCGGATCTCCCCAATGGCCTTGGTTCCGGCCTCCACGGAATGGCCGGCCGCCGGGCTCGGCTCCGGCTGCGACGGCGCTTCCTCGTCGCCAGCGTTACGCCCTCGTCGTCCAATGGGTGCTGCATGGGTTGTTGACGGCGAGGAGACGGGGCTGACAGGGGTTGCCGCCTGCGGGGTAAAGGAAACGATCCAGATGTTCGAACCGAGCCGCACCGTCGAATCTTGCAGCAATTCAGGCCAGATCGAGCGTTGCGTGATGAGGGAGGCGATCTGATCCGCTTTGCCTTCCACTTCTGTCAACTGCGCCTGCTCATGAGTTAGTTTTTGGCTCAGGTCGTTCAGATTGTTGACCTTCTCGGTGACCTCTTCCAGTTGGCGTGTCTTCAGGGAAACGGTCTTCTGAGTGTAGCCCAGCCAACAGAGGGGAACCAGCAGGGCGCACGCGGCAGCACCCGCAAAATACGGACGTTTTTGCTGCAATTGCTCGCGGTTGCGGGCGGATTTCGGCAGCAGATTGACCTCAATGGGGCATTCCGAGCTCTTGCGCAACCCCAGTCCCACAACTTCGCCGAAGAAATGTGCGCAGCGAGCCAGTTCTTCCCGAGAGACATGTGGATCAATCTCCACGTTGCGGAAGGGATTGAAATACTCGACGTCAGTCTGGACTTTTTCCTTAAAGAACCGGTCCGTGTACGGAATGATCGAACTGCCACCCGACAGCAGGACACGCGCCGGTGCGCTGCCGCCCTGTTGGCCCTTGTAGAAGTTCACCGAACGAGCGATGTCCGCGTGCAAGCGGGTCATTTGGTTGCGAATGATTTTGCTGACGCGGGCCTGCGTTTCACTTTCGGGCTCTTCATACGCGCCGCCCAACGCCACGAAGCCCTGCGTCTTTTTCATTTGCTCGGCTTCGAGGAAGGGCACGTTAAACTCGGCGGCAATGCTCTGCGTGATCGCGTTGCCGGCGGTTGGGATGGAACGGGAGAACAGTTGGCGTTGCTCGAGAAATAGGAGATTGGTCGTCCGCGCCCCGATATCCACCACCATGGTGCAGCCTTCGAGGTCGCCATAATTGTAGCGCACCGCGTTGTACAACGCCATCGGGGCCACATCCACCACCTCGGTGCGCAAGCCGGCCGACTCGATACCCTCGGTCAACTCTTCAATGATATCACTCTTGATCGCGAGGAGCACCACCTCCAGTTGGCCCTGCGGATTATTGCCCAGCAACTGGTAGTCCCAAATCACCTCGTCGATGGGGAAGGGGACATTCTGCTGCGCCTCGTATTGGATGATCTGGACGACCTTGGATTCATCGACGGGTGGCAATTTGACGAACCGGGTGAATACCGATTGGCCTGAGACACTGAAAGCCACGCGCGTGGCTTTGATATTTTTTTCCCGCACGATGTTGCGCACCGTCGACACGATCAACGCCTTGCGGTTCTCCTCGTGCTCGGGATCAAGGCCGAGATCAGCAAAATTGAAATTCGTCAGTCGCAGTCCGTGGCCTTTGGACGCCTGAAACTCACCGACCTTGATGGTCGATGCGCCAATATCCAACGCCAGAATTCTATCGGAGCCTAGCATGAGTGATTCGCGTTCGCTTCGTGATTACAGGGTCGGTTTCAGCGCCTCACGGGTGAACCGCTTTCGGGCAATTGGCACACGGGGTGTCTGAACAAAATTGAGAACAGTGGGTATCAGAAACGCGACCGACACCGCAAACGCTGCTATTTCTTTTCGATCATTCATTTATGCCACCTGCGGGAGCGCTCCCAAATCCCTAGTCCGCCTGAGAATACTCTCGTTTGTAAAATAGAGAAGCCTGTCACATCGGTCAACAGCAAAAGCTGAGGGTCAGGCATTTGCGAGGATGCACGGGCATATTTGCTGCTATTTGAGACAGGCAAATGCACCCCACGTGTGTACGCCTGGGCCTTGCATTGCCCAATGCATGCATGTTGCGCTGCCGTGTCCTCCTCGCGGCAGGCGCCCTCGCCATGCTTTCCGCTTGCAGCCGGTCATCCCCCACTGCCAATGCCGGGATCGCTCCCCTCACTACCGAGACAAGGAAAGAACCTGTCATCAGCAGCCCAGCGGACGCGTTTACCGCGCCGCTGACGGCGGAAGAACTGGCCCGCAAGTCCCAATTGGAAACGGAACTCGTCTCCGACCTCCCCACCCACCGCCTCAAGCTCCGAGACGGACATGTACTTGACGGCCGGATCGTTTCCGAAACGCCGTCGGCCATCCGCTTCCGCGATGGGTTCGGGTACTCGGGCTTCGTGGTCGAGTCGTACCGGCGGGCGGACGTCCTCGCGGTCGAGACCCTGCCGGCGGTGTCGTTCGCCGTGACTCCGCGCGACGTGCGGTTCAGTGCTGAATTTCCCCAATTTCATATCGTCAAATGCCCGCCTTACACAATCGCCACGGACGAATCGTACGGCGAGGTCGAGAAGATCCTCGGCGTTCTGACCGACCTGCGTGAACAATTCCGCGGGAATTTCGGCCCGCTGATCAAGAACGACACCGTACTGCAGGACATTGACGTCGTGTTCTTTGGGTCGGAAGAAACGTTCCGCCGGTACACCCTCCGCGTGGCCCCATCGTTCGTCAACAGCGCCGGTTTTTTCTCGTCGGGCGAAAACCGGCTGGCGCTCCTCAACCAGCTCAACACCACCCGGTACGCCCAGGCGGAAGGTCGTCTGGAAGAACGCGGTCGTAAGTTCAGCGGGTACGCCGACGTCGGACAGCAGCTCGCCGCCCTGCGGTCCGACATCACGTCGGAAGCCAAGTCCATGAACGACCGCCTCGTGCGTCATGAGGGCGCGCACCAACTCTTTCACGCCTATCATATCCATTCCCGCTACGGTCTGGAGCCGACCTGGCTCACCGAAGGCCTCGCCCAGTATTGTGAAACACCGGAGATCGGGCACTACCACCAACTGCTGGTCGACCGGGTGGTCCGCGCCCGCAAAGCGGGTCAATTGCTGCCGCTGAAGAAACTTCTGAATCATCGCGATACTGCCGGCTTTTTCGCGTTTGGTGAAGGCAACGTCGAGTTGGCCTACGCGGAGAGCTGGGCGCTCGTCTACATGCTGATGCAGGACGAGCTTCGCCCGCAATTCTTCAATTATGTGAAGTCGTACCGCGACGTGTCCACGTACCGCGGGGTGGCCGCCGTGGAACGTGCCGAACCGGAGACGCTCTTGGAAACGCAGATGCAGATGGACCTCAATTCACTCGAAAGCCAATGGGATTCCTTTATAACCCATATGTAATCCGGCGCGTCGTCGTGTACGGCGCGTCCGTGGTGCTGCTGCTCATGTTCCTGCTGTTGGGACGCGGGTTCGGGCAGAGCACGCCCCGTTCGGGCAAATCACGGTCCCTGCTGACGTTCGACGGCTTCGAACATGCCCTGATGGGCAATACCGGGACGGCGAAAGCGCCGGATCGCGATTCCGCCATGCAACTGCGCCACGAACTGGACGACGGAAACGCCGATCAGGGCACCGTCCGCGACAAGCAGGTTGTCTTTGCGTCCGCGCGCGACATTCCCCCGCACGATGACGCGGGTCGTCCCAATTACGTGCCCGGCCAGTTGATTGTCCGGTTCCGTGGCGGCGTGCCCCATCGCCGTCAGGACGAGATCGTCGAGGAGTTGGGCGCCCGGATTCTGCGCACGCTGGATGTGCGCCACGGTGAATATCTGGTGGTGTTGTCCGGTGGACTGTCGGTGCCGGCGGCCGCCGAGCAACTCGCCAGGCTTCAGGAAGTCGATTACGCGGAGCCGAATGTCCTGCATTACATCAATAATATCATTCCCACCGACGAGTACTATTCCTCCTACGATGACCAGCCCACGGAACTGCAGCGGTGGTATTTCAACGGCATCGGCGCGGACTCCAACCTTAACGCCGAAGCAGCGTGGGGGATCACCACGGGCAGCTCGAATATTGTCATCGCCGTCATCGACACAGGCGTGGCCATCAACCACCCCGACCTGGCCGCCAATATTTGGACCAATCCGAATCCGGGTCAGGACACAAACGGTGACTACTTCGGCGACCTCCATGGTTGGGACTTTTACAACAACGACAACGACCCGAATCCGGACCTGGGCGATGGCACGAGCGGCGATGCCAACGTGTTCCACGGCACCTTCGTGGCCGGCGTCGCGGCGGCAGTCTCCGACAACGGCATCGGCGTCGTCGGCGCAAGCTGGTACAGCCAGATCATGCCGTTGAAAGTGTTCACCAATACGGGCGGCGCGCCGTCCACCGCCATCGCCGAAGCCATTCTGTATGCGACCGACCACGGCGCCAACATCATTAACATGAGCTTCGGGACTTCGGTGCCTACGCGGTTGATCTATAGTGCGATTCAGGAAGCGCACGCCAGGGGAATCATCATCGTCGCCGCTGCTGGCAACAATAATTCCAGCAGCCGCAGTTATCCGGCCTGCTATCCGTTCGTCATCTCCGTGGGTGGCAGCGGCAGCGGGAGCGTGCTCAGCGACGGTAACGCCAACAACATGCGGGAGCGCGCCAGTTTCTCGGAATATGGCACGAAGGCAGTCGATGTTGTGGCGCCCGCTGTGGACATCGTCAGCACTGCCGTGCTCAGCAAGACGGACGAAGTGAACGGCCGCGGTACCGCGGGCAGCTTCGTGTATTCTGCCGGCAGTGGAACTTCTTTCGCCTCGCCGCTCGTCGCCGGCGAAGCCGCGCTGTTGCTGTCGCGAGCCGAACAACTCGGACTGGGTGATTCCATCAGCGCCGACGCGATCGAGCGCGTCATCGTTACCGCCACCACCAATCTCGGGGACGACCCGACGAATTCACCCGCTGCCGGCCCGCATTGGGCCGGGCACGGACGCGTCGATTTCCTGGCGGCGATACAGCAGATCAGTCCGCAACTCGTCACCGCGCCCAATGCGCCCGGGAAACTGTTGGCGAACGCAACGAGCACGGGGGTCGTGCAATTGGATTGGACGGACAAGTCGGATAATGAAGAGGGCTTCGTGATCGAACGCGCTGAAAAGAGTAACGGTGTTGTCGGCCCCTTCACACCCATCGCCGAGGTGGATCACGGCGATACCAGCTACACCGATGCGACTGTCCAGTCCGGTGCCACCTACCTGTACCAGGTCGCCGCCTTCAATGTCGCCGCCACGAACGCCGTCCGCAAGTGTGCGGTCGTCACCGTGCAGTGACAACAATCGATCCTACGGCACAAGTCGGACGCGGTAATAGCGGGCTGGTTTGTTGGTCGCGCCGCCCGCGTCGGTGTAATTGGTAGTGATCAGGCCGCTGCCGCCGATCAACAGTTGCGGGCCGAGGTTCGCGAAGCCGGTGGTCGAATAGCTGCCGCCGGTTCCCCCGCTGGTGACCTGGACCTGGTTCGTCAAGCCGCCCGCCGTGTTCCAGGTGAGGACGATGTTGTTGCCCGATTGCACGACCGAGGTGATTTGGAATGGCGGCGCCACGATCTGCACCGGGGTCGACAGCGGATTCTGCGGGTCAGAACCCGCGAGATATTCCTGGAGGTTGGAATAGCCGTCGCCGTCGGGGTCACCGTCGGAGCCGTTGCTGCCGGTGGAAGACAGTGGATCGAGTCCATGCGCCTGTTCCCAGCCGTTGGGCAATCCATCGTCGTCGGCGTCGAGATTGGGATCCAACAGGAGAGTTCCCACAGTCAGCGAGCCGGCATTGTGGAAGAACAAGCCGCAACTATTCGTTATCACCAATCGGTCCACGGTCAACTGGCCGCCGTTCAGGAGCACGAAGCCGTCGCGCACGTCGAGCGTCGCGTTGTGGGCCGCGTTGGTCACGAAAACGTCACCGCTGTTGATGATCAAATACCCGGCGTTCCCGAGCCCGCAATTGCCGAGGACCAGGTTGGTCATGGTGGTGACGCCCCCGTTGAAGGTCATCATGCCCTCGCTGCCGATAAGAAGCCCGACCGTTACCGCATGCGCCTGCCAGGTTCCCCCGGACACGTTCATTCGGCCGACACCTTCAAGGCCGACGTAGGTTCCTCCCGCATCATCATTGGTGGTGATCAATTGTCCGCCACTCAGTGAGACCGTGCCGGAGGACCCGCCGATGTCACCGACAACGAGCGTGCCACCGATATGGGTGCCGCCGGCCACGACCAGTTGCCCGGTGGAACCAGCATTGATCCCAACGATTTCTTCGTAGGTTTGAACCACGCCGTTGGATTGAATGAATGTTCCGTTGCCATACTCGCCGACGCCGATTTCCGTGAAGGAATTTGTCAGCAAGAGTTCCCCGCCGGTGACCCAGACGTTCCCCGTTGCTGTCGCACTTCGGGCAATGAAGATCGTGGGGACGGCGCCGACGAAAATATTGGTTCCGCCCGCGATGGTCAGGAGGCCGCAGGAACCGTTCGTCACGCCCACATCCACTGCGGAGGGATTCCAGGTACCGTTGGAGACGGTCATCTGGCCAAAGCCTGACACGCCAAGCTCCGCAGGGTAATTGGTCATCGTAAGTTGGCCGCCGGTCAGCCACACCGTGCCCGTAGTTTGGATGATGTTGGCAAGGTAGAATTCGCCCAACAGGGTAGTCGTGCCACCGGCCACCGTCAAAGTCCCATCGGCCATTTCGACCTGAGTAGCCACGCACAGGCCGTTGGACACGGTCATTTCACCGAAGGAGCCACTGCCTCCAATCTCCGTCGGCGAGCTGAACCCGAAAGGATTGTTGGTCGCGAGCAACTGGCCGCCTGTCACCCAGGCACAGGCGGGATTGGAACTGTTCCCACCGAGAATAAAGCGCTCCAAGAGGCAAGTGCCGCCGGAAACGGTGAAGGTGCCCGCGCTTCCGCCGCTCCCGTTATCATCGACGCTGACAATATCCATCGTGAACGTGCCGCCGGAGATATTCAACTGTGAGTCTCCCGTCAGTGCCGCACTCGACTTTGGGCTAATCCAGTTTCCGCCCGACATGAAGAGGGAACCGGCGCCCCCAAAGGGGCCGAAGTAGACTTCCCCGATGTAGAGCATGTTCATCGTCCCGCCGCTCATGGTGATCGTACCGGAGGTCCCGGAGTATTCCCCGATCTCTATTTCCCCTTCCACAACGGAAATCGTGCCGCCGCTGAATTCCAACAAACCCGCACTACCAGGGTTTTCGCCGATGACGGGCGCGGTTGTTGTCCACATGCCACCGGTCACGGCCATCTGTGCGACGCCATTAACTCCCACAACCTGGGCGAAGGCATCCCCATCCGTGGTAATAAGCGTGGAGCCGTTGTCGAGTTCCAGGTATCCATCGTCAAGCACTGCGCCTTTGACGGTCACAGTGGTGTTGCTCACCGCCATGACGCTGCCGGTGGTGAGCAGGATCTGATTTAGAACCGTGAACGTTCCGGCGTTGGTGATGATTAATTCGTTAAGCCCCTGGTGGTTTTCCAGGCTCACGCGAACCACCGGGCCGGAAATAAAGAGGTTGCTGATCGTCATCGACCCGGGAGCGGTGCTGGCGGTGGTCGCATCGATGATGACGGCTTTCGAATAGACGGCCGGCCCAAAGGAGTTGGTGATCCCGACGGCGGCCTGGGATAGCGAGGGAACTCCTGCCGACCAGTTCGCGCTTTCCCATTTCCCGCCGTTGATATTGGTCCACACGTTGGTCGTGAGCGCCGCGTGCGCGGCCGGGTCGAAGGCAATTCCCAATAGAATAGCGATCCGTGTGGTAAGAAACCTGGATTTCATAGGTATGATTCTTCCCGGTGGTTGTGGGACAGAAAAGTTCGCTCGTTAGTGAATCCACCCCATGTCGTACGTATTTTCATGCACTGCAACCGCCTCGGAACGACGGGAGGAGGAAACCGGACATAACGTCGAGTGCTTCTCCATAGTAGGGCGAAGTATTACAGGCTATTGGCCGCCAGTCCAGAAAAATCAAGCGCTCTAAGCCTGTAAGGAGGTAACCACAATGTGCCTTTAGGGCACCAATCGCACGCGGTAGAAGCGGGCGGGTGTGTTCGTCGCGCCGCCGACATCGAGGTAGTTGGTGACTGAACCGACGGCGTTGGTGACGGTGAAGATGGCGACGAAGTTGTTGGTACTGTAGGTACCTCCGGCTGCCCCAGTCGTCGCCTGCAGTTCGTTCGTCCTCCCGGCGCTGGTCGCCCATGTGACGAGGATGTTGTTGCCCTGCTGAACGATGCCGCTGACCCGGAAGGCAGTGGCCGGGCCGCCGACAATACTGCCGTTGTTGACGAACGTGCCGTGGAAGTTCGTCGTGCCACCGGTGATGTCGATGAGGCCGTTGTTGACGACCGGGCCGTACGATTCGAGGACGCTGCCGTTGATGGCTTGCATCGTGCCGTTGTTGGTGACGCCGCCATTGAACGTGAGCGAGCCACCGCAATCGGCCACCACGGTACCACCTGCGTCCACGACGACGACACCGGTCACCGTGCCGCAGCCCGAGAGCGTGGCGTCATTGCGAATGCGCAGGCCGTTGTTGAACGAATGAATGCCGCCGAGCAGATGGTAGGTTGCTGACGTCCCGCCATTGCCGACGACACACTGCAGGGTGTTACTGACGGTGGTGGCTTTCGTCTGGAACAAGCCGCCGTTGAAGGTGAACACGCTGTTGGCCAGATTGGTCACTACGAGGTTATCGACGGTCACCGTCCCCCCGTTCTGCGTGTAGAAACCAGGGTCGGCCTGCCCCACAATCAACGCGCCGCTACTGATAGAATTCGTGACCGCCATGCTGCCGCCCGCCATCGTCAATGAACCGCGTGACGATCCAGCAAAAACACCCACCCCTACAGACAGGCTGCCAGTCGACAGCACAGTCCCGTTGGAGACGGTCATTTGGCCATTGCCCGACCGGCCAATTTCAACCGACGCAACCGGCCCCAATTGCCCGCCGGTCACCCAGACCACCCCGGTGGCGCCATTCAAACCAACGTCCAGAGCGAAAGTCGATGTCATGCTTCCGCCCGCGAGCGTCAACGTGCCTCGCGCGCCGCTGTCAAAGCCGATGCCAAACACTCCTCCCACCAACGTGCCGTTGGAAACAGTCAGCTGTCCGACGCCACTCAAGCCAACATCGACCGATTGAACGCCTGCGTCCAGCACTCCGCCCGTGACCCACACGCTGCCAGTCGTACCGGAAAGAGCTCCCAGGGACAGCGCGGAAGATATCGTGGTCGTACCGCCCGCGGCCGTTAGCGTTCCCTGACCCATGGGAAAGTCGATCGCCAGCGTCCCGTTGCTTACGGTCGTCCCACCCGTGTAGGAATTCGTATTCGCCAGCGTCAAGGTGCCGTTGCCAATCTTGGTCAACGCTACGGTATGCTGCGCGCCGTTCGTGATGGTGCCGCCGAACGTCGTGTTTGAGTTCAGGTTGCCGATCACATACGTGTCGGCTCCCGCGCTAAGTTGATCGCTGCCACGCAGAGTCGCTGCCGAACCACCGGACAGCGCCCCGAGGGAGATCGAGATATTCCCGGCCGAGTGGTTGTTGATTGTTCCCGCCAAACCAGTGTCGAATGCCGCATTCGTCCCACCCCACGAGTTGGCGCCCTGATCGAAACGCAAGGCGCTGCCATTGGTGAGGATGACCGCCAAGGGACCGGGGCCGGTCAGCGAGCCACCGTATGTATTATTGCCGCTGAACAACACGAACATGCTGGCGCTGGCGGTGTTGATATTGTTCGAGAAACTCACGGGGCCTTGGTTGAGCGTGAGCGTGCTGCCGCCCAGTGTGATGGGGCCGGCGCCGAGCATATTGGTATCCGTGATGGCAGACGTTGCGTTGAAGAAGGCCAGCGTATTATTGGTCGGTGGCAACGCCAAACCACCGAGCGTCACCAAATTCGTAATTGCCACGCTGTTGGTAACGGTGACGTCCGCATTGTAAAGCGTCAGTGTGTTCGTGTTGGCGGGTGTCACGAGATTGGAATCGATGAATTGGATACCCTGGGCGTTATAGATGCAAAAGGTATTCGTGGCGTCCGTGAAGTTGACATGCGAAAAGACCACGTTGGAAACGAGCATTTCGGGCAGGCCCCAGATGATGCCTGCGATATTGCCAATGCCCCCGAGGGTGCTCGCGGTTACGTTCGAGATCGTGATGTTGCGCCACATGGGGATGTTATTGGTAATCACGACCCCGTTCGTCGAGGCCCCAAAGGGAGTTTCGTTAATGATATGGGACGGCGCGCCGATCTGGTCGTAGTAGCTGTAGATCGCGACCACGAAATTCACGTTGGTCATGGTCAGGTCGCGGTACGTGAGGTTTTGCACCAGACCGCCACGACCGCGCGCCGATTTCAGGTGAATGCCGTACTCCGTACCGTTCCACGTACAGTTGCTTACCAGCAGGTTGTTCATCCCGCTCGTGACGGAGCTGCCGATCGACAACCCATGCCCGGCGTTGAACGCGCAATTGGAGACCGTGATGTCCGCGCCTGCGGTGACAAGGTTGTCGTCCCCGCACGTGATGGTGCAATTCCGGATCAGCATGTTATCACACGTGAACTCCGAGTCCGTGTTGGGCGAGTTGGTGACGGTGTTGATGACAATGCTCTGGATGGTCACGTTCGTGTCGTTGCTCTTGAACACGAAGTGAGACATCGGCGGATTCTGCAGTGTCACGCCCTGGACCAGCAGGTTGGTCGTCGCGTTGATGTTGAGAAATTCTGGCCGGTTTGCCACCGGATTGTTCGATCCCTCCATTCCCCACCAGTTTGCGAGCGCGCCGACGGTAAAACCTGCATTGCCATCAATCGTCCCCGAGCCGTTGATGGCGACGTCGTGAAGATTGGCGCCGTTGATGAAGGGGGTGCTGGCATTGGGCCACGTGCTCATGGGCAGCATTTGGAGTTTTGTGCCGCCATCGATCTGCAAGCAGACGTTGTTGGAGAGGACGATCGGGCCGCTCAGGTAATTGGTCAACACGCCGACCGCGGCCACCACGACGGTGCCGCCGCCGACTGCCGCGGCCGCGTTGATCGTGTTCTGAATCGCGGTCGCGTTGTCCGTTGTCCCATTACCGACAGCGCCAAAGCTCGTGACATTGAAGTTGGTCGCGGGAATTGTGGGCAAGGGCGGATCCGCCTGCGCCGTTGTGGCGCCGCGCGTTGCCATGGCAAGTGCCAGCGCCAGAACCACCCGTTTCGCGCGGCCACGGCGCGGTGACAACATCCCAACAATCAGTTTGCACATAAGCAATGTTGCGACTCGCTTCTCCCTTTGGCAGCAGTCCTCAGAGACGAAACATGGAGGACAGCGCTGACTCGGACACCAATAAAACAAAAGCTTGGCGGAATGTCTAGCCAATTCGCCTGCCAGGGCGCCAGCCGCTGGACAGAGGGCAGACACGGTCGCCGAAGTTGAACAGGCGTCCCGCCTGTTGGCAGTCGACAAGCTGACAGGCGGGGTGCCCGTCCAACAAGCTACGGCACCAGCCGCACGCGGTAGTAACGCGAGCTATTGGTTGCGACGCCGATGTCGAGGTAGTTGGTGACGCTGCCGACGGTGTTGGTGACGGTGAAGATGGGGGTGAAGTTGTTGGTGCTGTAGGTCCCACCGGGGCCGCCGGGGGTTACTTGCAGCTCGTTGGTTTGACCGGGGCTGCTCATCCAGGTGATGAGGATGTTGTTGGATTGCTGGACGATACCGGTGATCTGGAAGGCGGGAGCAGGTTCAATAATACTGCCGTTGTTGATGAACAAGCTATGGAAGATCGCCGCGCCGCCGCTGAGGTCGATGAGACCGTTATTGACGACGGGGCCGTAGAACTCAAGGACGCTGCCATTGCTCGCTCGGAGCGTTCCATTGTTGATGACGATCCCGGTGAAGGTGAGCGAGCCACCACAATCGGCTTGAATTGTGCCGCCGGGATCAACGACGACAGACCCGTCAATCGTGCCGCAGCCGGTCACAAACGCATTGCTGCTCACCATCAGCCCGTCCGCGAACGAATGGAAGCCGCCGGCTAGGTGGAATGTCGCCACATCGATGCCGTCGCCAACGACAAATTCATTGCCATTCGTCACGAACGTACCGCCGCTGGTCAGCAGGCCGCTCGCGAACCCAACACTGACCGTGGTGTTGAAAAAAGCATCCCAACGGTTGGTGACCGCGACAAGTTGGTTCGCCGTCACGGTTCCCTCATTGAGTGTCATAGTGCCGCCCCGGTAGCCATCCAACACGATGGTGCCAGGCCCGTTAGTGACGTATAGCCCGCCGCCCGCGATAGTTATTTCGGGGTGGTAGCCGTTGGCGGCATTGGATCCGCCCACACTGTCCGCAATGATCGCGCCACCGTCACTGACAGAGACGTCTCCATACGAATCCCAACTAAGGCTACCTACAATCTGCAAAATGGATCCCGCTCCCGTGACTTCGATAGCCGCATTCTCGTCCTCGTTGAAGGCAACGCTTCCGCAGTACACCGCGCCACCGTCAGAGATGCTCAAGGAGCCATATAAGCTATCGAATTCCACGCCATTTTCAATGCGCCAGACAGAGCCGGTCCCCGTGACCACCGCCTGAACGTGGCCGTCCCCAGTCAGTTCGCCGCTGGCACTGTACACGGCCGCCCCATTCGCGACACTTAGGGAACCATAAAATGGGACATTGTCGCTTCCCTCGATGAGGAGTGCGCCACTATTACTCCAGACGGAGCCTGAATCCGTGACCAATACAGGGGCCTCGACAGTGCCGCTTGTACTGCCTCGACTGTACACCATAGCGCCATCGGCAATGGTAAGCTGGATGTAGCCGGCAGCTAAGCCGAAACCGGGGCTTGTGAAACTCAGACCGCCACCACAGTTCCAGACCGAGCCGTTGCCAGTAACGATCACCACGCTTTCACCGAGTGCCCCGGCGCCGCCGCTGCCGCAGTACACCGCCCCGCCGTTGGTGATCGTCAGTGAGTTTCCGGAATTGATTCCCGCTTGAAAGAACATTTGGACACCTATGGACAGACCGTCGCTGTTGCTCCACACCGAACCGCTGCCACTGACGGTAACGGCATTGTTGCCACTCCCAGATAAATCACCAATGTGACCGGTGTGGTCGTACACCGTGGCCCCGTCAGTGATGGTCAGGGTGTTGCTTGAACCACTGTAACCGACGGTGAGATCGCCGCTGTTGGTCCAGACTGAGCCGGGGCTGCTGATTAGGACTTCGTTGTTGCTGCCGGCGTAGCCCACGAAGCTGTTCGTCGCGACCACCGCGCCACCGTCGGCGATCCAGAGGAAGTTGTTTGCGCCAGAATTGCCGATGTAGAGACTGCCAGCATTGCTCCAGACCGAGACGGAGCCGATAACGGCGGCAACATTGTTGCTGCCACTGGCCTCGTAGCCCAAGTAGCCATTTCCATCGGACAACATCCCGCCGTTTTGCACGAATAAAATATCGGCATAGGTGTTGGAGCCGACGATATAATCTCCCGACCAATTGCTCGTGACGCCGCTGATAATGGCGTCTTGGAAGTTGGCGGTGTATTGCGCAGCAGAGGGTCGGGAGCCGGCGGCGATCCAGACCAGAAATCCCGCAACCAGACAGCCGCGTTGCATTCGGTGCATCGTTTGCCTCTCAGCCTCGTGAGGCCGCCAAACGCTTCGGGTGAAGCCACGGCCTCGCGCTCCATGGAATACTAGCTTTCTGGCGATGCCGAAGCAAGATAAAGAAGGCGTTTGGTTTGCGTGCCTACAATTAGGACAGAGCCCGGAAGGAATTTCGGGCGGGCAGCAGCGGACGTCCATGACCTCAGGGTCTTGTTGGTAGCCGTTGAAAAAACGCCCGCTGGGGGCAGCGGGCCTACAACAGGCTGCCGAAATCGAAGGAAGTTGTAGGCCGCAAGCCGAGTCCTACGAGACGCGCTATCGTAGTGCCTGTAGCGCAACCCTCACGCGGCGTGTCGTCGATGTTTTCTTAATGGGCCGTCAGACGGGTCAGCGCTTCGAGGTACTTCTCCGTCGTCTTGCGGACAACATCATCGGGTAGCACCGGCCCCGGCGCGGTCTTGTCCCAAGCGAGGGTTTCGAGGTAGTCGCGGACGAATTGTTTATCGAAACTCGGTTGCGGCTTGCCCGGAGCGTAGGTCGCCGCCGGCCAGAAGCGCGAGCTATCGGGCGTCAGCACCTCGTCGATGAGGATGAGTTTGGAGTGCGGTGACTTGTCACCGCTTTGCCGTTCCGAAGAAAGCGCCGACGAGTCGGCGCACTCCAAAAGCCCAAACTCAAATTTCGTATCGGCAATGATGATGCCACGCTGCGCGGCGTAGTCGCTGGCATAGCTGTAGAGAGCCAGCGAAATGTCGCGCACTTTTTCGGCGAGCGGCCGGCCAATGATCTGCGCGCACCGTGCGAAGTCGATATTCTCGTCGTGGCCAGTCTCAGCTTTCGTCGCGGGAGTGAAAATGGGGTGGGGGAGTTGGCTGGATTCGACGAGGCCCTCGGGCAACCGATGGCCGCCGACCATCCGCGTTTGCTTGTATTCCTTCAACCCGGACCCGGCGAGATACCCGCGGACGACGCACTCCACTGGCAAGGGTTGGCATTTACGCACGAGCATGGAACGGCCTTGCAGGGCAGACGTCTCGGTTGCTACGGACTGCGGCAAGCGGGACGCTCGCCCTACAAGATCGGAGGTAATGAAATGATTCTCAACGATGTGGCTGGTCTTACGGAACCAAAATTCGCTCAGCGCGGTGAGCACGCGGCCTTTTTCGGGAATCGGATTCGGCAGAATCACGTCGAACGCGCTGATGCGGTCGGTGGCGACGAACAGCAGGACGTCGCCGAGGTCGAAGACCTCGCGCACCTTGCCACTCTTCAGTTTCGTCAAGCCGGGGATCTCGACTTGTGCAATTGCGTTCGTCATCGGTCCTCTTTTTCGCAGGAGCGATTTGCAATCGCGAACGGTCACGAATACAATTCGCTCCGACAGAGAAGGCATTGTATGAATCCGAGCCGAAAGTTTAAGGAAAATGTGTTGGTCGTCGGGTTTTTTCTGCTGAGCGTCGCCGTCGGCGTGATTCTTGTCATTGGTGTGTGGAAAGCGCGCACGTCCGCCCGGATATCAGCTCCACCGGCTCAGCAGGTCAACCACTAGCCGCACGCCGAACCCCGTCGCGCCCTTCGTCAGATACGGCAGTTCCTCGGTGGTCCAGGCCGTCCCCGCGATGTCGAGATGCGCCCAAGGGACCTCGCCGACGTACTTCGCGAGAAACGCCGCCGCCGTGATGGCGCCGCCGTACCGGCCACCTGTATTCTTGATATCGGCCACGTCGCTCTTGATCTTGTCCTTGTATTCCTGCCAGAGCGGTAACGGCCACACACGGTCGCCGGTGCGCTCGCCGGCGGAACGGATTTTCTCCTGCAACGCCTCGTCGTTGCCCAGAAGACCGGCGGCGATACTACCGAGCGCAACCACGCACGCCCCGGTCAGCGTGGCGAAGTCGATGATGGTTGTCGCCCCGCGCTCGCGCGCGTACACGAGCGCGTCCCCCAGCACAACGCGGCCCTCGGCGTCGGTATTGAGCACTTCGATGGTCACGCCACGCTTGTCGGGACCGCGATAACTGGTGACGATGTCACCGGGCCGGTAACTCGTCGCGCTCGGCATGTTTTCGGCGGACGAGATCACGCCGATGATGTTGAGCGGCAATTTCAATTTGGCCACGGCTTTCAGAATGGCGAGCACGGCCACGCCGCCGCACTTGTCGAATTTCATTTCGTCCATCTTGTCGGACGGCTTGATGGAAATGCCGCCGGAATCGAACGTAATCGCCTTGCCCACCAGCGCAAGGGGCGCGGCGTCCTTTGCGCCGAAATACTCCAGCGCGATCAAGTGCGGTTCGTTGACGCTGCCGCCCCCGACCGCCAGCAATCCACCGAAACCGCCTTTCTCCAGTTCTTTCTTCGCAAGGACGGTGCATACCAAACCGGATTCCTCCGCGAGTTTGCGCCCGTAATCCGCCATCACACGGGGCGTGACGACGTTGCCCGGCAGGTTGCCAATTTCGCGCGCGTAGTTTGTGGCTTCCGCCACAACTTGCGCCGTGGTGACGACTCTCTTCGCTGTCTTGAGATCGGCGTGCGCAGGGAAGCAAAGCGTCAGCGATTTCAATTCGACCGCGTCATCATCACCGGGTTTGAAATGGAGAAACCGGTATGTGGCTAAAATCGCGGCTTCCACGACCGCGCTCACGGAATCTTCGATCGCGCCCGTCAGTTGCACAGCGGCGCGCTCGATACCGGAGTCGCGGAGTCTTTTGGCGGCCAGCCCCATGGCCCGGCGCATCGTTTCGAGGGTGAACCTGTCTCGCTTGCCGAGGCCGACAAGCAGGACGCGTTGTGGCGCGAGTTTGCCCGCCGAGTGGAGAAGAAAGAGTTGCCGCTCACTACCCCGGAACTCTTTCGGCCCCACATGGCGCAGCAGGTTCCGGAGGGCCGCCGGCCCGTCGGGGCGTTCCTTCTCGAACGCGAAGAGAACGGCGGCCGGTTGTTTTTGAGAAAGCGCCGAGGAGGTCGTCAAAGAAAAGTTCATAATCTTGGCGGATTATAGCAACGACTCTCGGCGCGTCAACGCGTGGCATGACGGCGACAAGAAGCTGCTCCAATCAGGAGGTTGCCATGGCCTGGATGGCATGTATGTAAACAACTTGACACCAAGTACATCAACGAGCACGTGCGCGACATCGTCGTGGCAAGTTTCGTGCTATCTAAAGAGCGGAACGTTGAGGGGTGGCCCGTCCAGCCCTCTGATGTGGCGAGGTCATGCGACAGCATCCATGAGCAACAGTGCCCTGACGGACGTAATGGCGTTCGTGAGCGCGTCGCTTTCAATCCACGGGTTGAAGGTAGCGCCGCTGCTTTCTTTATCCAGCGCGTGGTTTGTGATCCTTGTCTTCGCGTGCCTTAATCTCCATACCCGACAGGTGTATTTTCGGCTCTGGGCTGTCGCCTGGCTGTTCTTCTCGATGTTCCTGGCGGCAACGGTCGCGTTGGAAGCACGGCCCGATCTGGTTGTGCTTGCCTCGGCGTCCCGCGCCTGCATCGGCATCAGCGCCTTGTATTTGTTCTTGGGAAATTTTCAGTTGATTGGTCGTCCCCGATCGAGCACCGAAATGGGTCTCGGGGCGGGCATTGTGGTCGGGTGGACATGCCTGGCCGAGTATCTTCCCCAGTGGAGAATCTGGGGGACGTTGGTGCCGTGTATCTTGCTGGCCCTGGCGGGCACTCACACTGCGGTGCTTTACCTGAAGTCCTGCAAGCAACACAAAGGCGCCATCCTGTTGGCGAGCAGTTTGTTGTTGTGGTCGTTGCAGATGGCTGCATTCCCCATTCATGCGTCCGCCGCGCTGACCTTGAGAACAATCGGATACCTGGCGTCGGCGTTGCTGGGGCTGTGCGTCGCGCTGGGTATGATCCTGCTCGCCTTGGAACAGGCGCGGGAGCGCACCGACTCGCTCCTCGGCGAGTTTAAGAAGGGGATGACGCAGCGGCGGCTGCTCGAACAGGAGGTCAACACATCCGAGCAGAAATACCGCCGGCTGTTCGATTCGGCCAGCGACGCCATATTTCTCATCGACCTGGCCACGCTCGAGGTGCTGGAAGCCAATACGGCCGCCGCGGATTTGTCGGGGTGTGAATCCGGGAAGTTGATCGGTCGATCCTTCGCGAACCTGTGCCCCAAGCTCCACCGCCCCACCACCAGTTTGTTGGAGAACAAGAAGATCGTCGAAGAACTGTTCGAGCCGACCGGTGAGTTTCAAATCGTGCGCGGCCCGAGCGACGAAGTCCTCTGCGAAGGCAGCGTCGCGCTGATGGATTACCAGAAGCAGCCGTCGTTGCAGGTCAATGCGCGTGAGATCACCGGACGCAAGAAGATGGAACAGCAGTTGCGCCAGGCCGAAAAACTCTCCGCACTCGGCCAGCTCGTCGCGGGCGTGGCCCACGAATTGAACAACCCGCTCGCCGTCGTAATGGGCTACGCGCAATTGTTGGTGCGAAATCGGGCCCTCGAAGAGAAGCCGCGTCAGGACCTCGCCAAAATCCTTCATGAGAGCGAACGCGCCGCCAAGATCGTGCGGAATCTACTGACTTTTGCCCGTCCGCGTGAGCCGCATATGGTCACGGTCGACGTGAACCGGCTGGTGGCCGAGGCGCTGGACACGTTGGATATCCAGGTGCAGGGTGCGAATGTGCGCATGGCGCGACAACTGGCGGAAGCGTTGCCACCGACCATGGCCGACCCCAGCCAGGTCGAACAAGTGCTGGCCAACCTGGTCACCAACGCCATCCAGGCATTGGAGAACCATCCGGACCAACGCGTGATCGAGGTGATCACGGAAAATCGCGAGGGAAGAATCCGGATTGCTGTCGCGGACAACGGCCCCGGCATCCCGTTCCAGCTTCTCGACCGGATTTTCGACCCGTTCTTCACCACCAAGGGGCCGGGTAAGGGAACCGGCCTCGGTCTGTCCATCTGCTACAGCATCATGGAAGAGCACAAGGGCAAGATCTGGGTGGAAAGCCAGTTGGGCAAAGGCTCGCGGTTCATCCTGGAACTGCCGGTGGTGGCCTGCCACGGCACAATCGTGGAACGCGGCAACGAGGGAGATGAGCGCGAGCCGATCGTGGAAGCCTCGGAACGGCGGCTCCTGATCGTGGACGACGAGCCGGGCATTGTCGAAGTGTTGAAAGAAGTGTTCACCAAGGCTGGTCATCGCGTCGATACCGCGTCCAATGGCCTGGAAGCCCTGAGCCGCATCGCGGCCCAACATTACGACCTGATCATTTCCGATCTCTGCATGCCCGAGATGGGCGGCGAAAAGCTTCACGCGGCCATTGTCGAGCAGCACCCGGATCTGCAGGAGCGCATGATCTTTGTCACGGGCGACACGGTCAGCCCGGCCTCCCGCAGCTTCCTCGAACAGTCCGGCGCCCGTTGGCTCAGCAAACCCTTTAACATCGCCACCCTCGAAAAACTCGTGAACAGCCACTTCCAAACCGAGCTGGCGGAAACCGTTCACGAGCGCGCCGCGCAGACGATCCCCGGATTGTAGGGGCGCACCACGTGGAACGTGGCAAGCCCCCGTGTGCGCCCTTCGCCGGAACAACGGGCAGGCACGGCTCGTCGTGAATGGCGCTCGCCATGAACGGTCGCCGGGTTGAACAGGCGTCCTGCCTGTTGATGCCGAGCAGATTGTCAGGGGGTGTAATTAAAAATGGTAGTCGCTGGATCGAGTTCCCCCTCACCCGTCCCCGCAAACGACAGCAGGGCCGGCCTCTCCCCCGGCGGGGCGAGGCATGCGTTCCTGCCATTTCCTCTCCCCTTGGGGGAGAGGATTGAGGTGAGGGGTGCCATTGGCTGCTGACCACCACTGTTAATCATACCCGCTGACACGCGTCTCGCCTGTCCAACAGACGTACCGCATCAGCCTGCGCAGGTTTGTAGGCCGCAAGCCGAGTCCGACGAGACGCGCTATCGTCGTGCCTGTAGCGCAACCTTCACGCGGCGTGTCGTCGATGCTCTATGACCGCTCTTATGCCACGAGGCGCACATGGTTGTAGCGGCGGTCTATGACCGCCGGTCGTTTGTGCGCCCTTGCCGGAACGAAGGGCAGGCACGGGGGCCGGGTTGAACAGGCGTCCCGCCTGTTGATGCCGAGCAAGCTGACAGGCGGGACGCCTGTCCAACAAGCTACGGCACCATTCGCACGCGGTAGTAGCGCGAACTATTCGTCGCGCCGCCGATGTCCAGGTAGTTGGTGACACTGCCGACGGTGTTGGTGACGGTGAAGATGGGGGTGAAGTTGTTGGTGCTGTAGCTGCCCCTGAGGCCGCCGGGCGTGGCCTGTAGCTCGTTG
>Ga0302326_10000427_pt1 | contig 118411 bp, 95 predicted proteins | sample Palsa_T0_3_FD_202264 | JGI IMG/M metagenome (GOLD analysis project Ga0302326, IMG submission 202264) | Peat permafrost microbial communities from Stordalen Mire near Abisko, Sweden - Palsa_T0_3 | ecosystem: Environmental > Terrestrial > Soil > Palsa > Peat permafrost | place: Sweden: Abisko... | reverse complement strand
TTCCGCACCCGCGCCTCCGGCGATAAGTAACTGAATATCTGACTCTGCTGCTCGTCCGTTCCTCGCATGCTTCTTCGTAACACACCCGGCTGTGGATGGGGAATTGTTTTTCAGCAGCCTGCTAGGAATGCAATAGGTAATTGCAGCATGGCTTCAACTATTCACCTCATCGGCCAGAGTTACCAATTGGTTGCAACTATCCATAGAACTTTGACTTAGTCTGTTCTCCTGCGCAGATTTAGGCAAGCAGATATGGCACTCACGCTCTTCGGAAAGACGATTCCTACGGACCATGCCAGTTTCGAAATCAAAACTCAGACGCATGGGTGGATCGTCTGCACCCGCGAAGGCTGTGACTAAACGCATCAGCTCAACGACCGCGGCTCCAGCAATCATCGTATTGAACGCCACCACGCTCGGTTGGGGGATTTCAGCCCCATCGACATAGCCATCTGCCACCTCTCTCGCGTGCTCGGCTTCCGATAGAGACTCGATGCGCATCCGGTTGGGGTCAATATGTCCCCAGCAGGCGAGACACGGGCGGCCGGGACCGACCACTACAACACGTCCCGCCCCAGCCGTAATCCGCTCGTCAGCGTTCACGCGGAAGGCGCTTCCCATATCAATAACGGGCAACGCCTTTTCATAGGACAGCCGATTCAGCAGTGCCCGTGGTAGTTGCCTGTCCACGCAGGACAGCACGAGGTCACAGTCCTCGATTTCAGTTGGAGACACGTCTTTGCCTAAGTGGCCTTTCAAGCAACGCACCTCTGTTCCGATGCCGAGGCTCTCTGCATAACGAGCCGCAACCTTCACCTTCCATGTGCAACCGGCATCATGAGTGGTCGCTCCGAGAATGCGGCTCACGTTGGACGCCTCAACTTTGTCGCCGTCGATCACCGTAATGCGGCGGACACCGAGATGCGCTAGCTGCAGGAAAGAAATAGAACCGGTTCCACCCATACCCACGATTGCAACATGAACGTCGCGTAGGGCTTTTTGTCCCGCAACGCCGAGAGCAAGCCGCTGTCGATCAAACCAGTCCGAACCCTCGGAAGGCAGGCTGATTTGCGAGAATATCCGTACGGTGCGTCCGACTATCTGAATTCCGAGCTCTGTTTTCACTCCCGCTTCAGACCAAACGCGACCAGCGGGCAATCCCGTCGCGCCGGCAATCACGGCGGAGCCGTGGGGCCCCTCCATCTGATGAAAGAGCGATGGCATCAGCTTGGCATCACCACGGTCATCGGCAGCCGAAAACCATGGATGGGTTGTCCCTGGGTGGGTGTGAACTGTAATCACGGATAACCCGCCATCCCGAGCGCCGCGGACAATGCGATTAAAGCTTACAGGGTCGAGCCTAAGCTGATCTATGCGCCGAATTTGATAACCTTCCGGCGGCATCTCGATCATGTGACGGGCTAAAAGTACCTCGCCTCCGCGCAGCCGCTCAGCCAGAATAATCCCGGCAGTTTCAACGTCGCTCCGCACGCGAAGCCTGTTAACAAATGCGTTCCATTGCGATTCGATCACACGTAATTTCATAAAACCCCTCAATCCGTCCGCAAGAGACGTGAATAAATGCACCGCAGAAAATCCCGGAGGTCGCTGACACCCGGCTTCCAGGCTCCTGCGGCCAGATGCCATGAAAACCTCTGCCAATTTTTCCCGAGTAAGCGTTCGTTCGATGTTGAGCGGGGGACGTTTCCGGCACTCGTTTTTACCGCGGGATGGACCCAGAACATATCCGGCGCTGCGTCCGGGAATCCTGGTGGCAGCTTGACGAGCAACTCCACCCGATTCGGCTGATAGCCTCCAGGCAACTCGAAAGCGGAAATCACCAAAAGCTGCCATCCGCCGGCCTCTGGATGCAGCATCACGCGCTCTGCGGGAACGCCGAGGTTCGCGGGAAGAAGCGCTTCCAAGCCATAATCGGCAAGAGGCTGGCTATGCAGATGATCACCGTTCTGCAGAGTGATTTTCTTATCGTTCGGAATTACTTCATCCTCGCCAGGGCGCTGAAGAAACAGTACGTCGTTCAGAGGGATGCCCGCTAGGCGCTTTAGGCTAGCGCCCGTCTGTACAGGGTCATCGATTTCGTATTTCTTCTTGTTGATGAAAATGTGGATCCGGTGTTCATGTTCCATGGAATACTCCTTTGTCGTTCACGACGACGGTTGAATGTTTGGGCTATCTGCCCGCAACACCAACCTACGGCGATGGAGCGTGGAAGTCAGTTACGGCGCTGTTCGCTGATCGGAGAGAAGCTTGAACATCTGGCTAACAGCTTCGAGGTCAGGCCTACAACGACCGACCGTGGATGGGACGTAAACCCCGACTAGTACGAATTCTTTTGCAAACATTAACGCATGTAAGCAAAGATGTCCCGTTCACGTGCCGAAGGTTCGAGGATAGGAGAATTGACGTGGCGAACTGGAAAATCAACTGCATGGAAGATGAATATCCCGGTCTCTGGCACACATGGTTCAGGGAACAGGTCGTCGCCGTGGGCTGGCCGCCAGACGATTACGGTCTGAGCACTACAACGAAAGTGCGAGCCTGGTCCGATGCACGCAGATATCTCATGCAGATCAAACCGAATGACAAGGTGATTGTCCAGCTTAAGAACTGGCGCGTCGGGCGCATCGGCACAGTTCTCAGCAAGCAAATTGAAGACAGCGAGTGGAATCCTAGCGTTCCTCCCCAGGCAGGAGATCTCGGCGAAATGGGGCGACGTTTGCAGGTCAGATGGGACCTGACAACCGGCCCTCTTACGCCGACCTATGTAGTCGAATTACCGCCGGATGTTCGTCCCAACATGCGCATCTGGCGGCCGACCATCAGTCAAGTGCCCGACGCGACTTTCGCGAAGATGGAGGATGCGGTCAGTGAAGAAAGTAACTGGGTGAGTCTGATTCCCGGATTCGCCAGCGAGAGGGCGCTATCGGAATACATCAGCGCATTGCCACACCTGCTAGAAGACGGTCTCGTGCCTTACCCCTCTGAATCTGCGCGCGAGCTGGTCTTTCCAGACCGAACTCGCCTTGATGTCCTGCTCTTGGACCGAAATGGCAATATAGTGATCGTTGAATGCAAGCAAGGAGCACCCCAGCTCCAGCACGTCGAGCAACTTCGTGGGTACATGAAAAATGCGGAGAAATTAAGGACTGGGCTAAAGGTAGGGAAAAACATCCGCGGAATTCTTGTCCATGGAGGGGCTCGTAAGTTAAGTCCGGAGGTCCGGCAAGAAAGTAAATGCGATCCACAGGTTGAACTGGTGCAGTTTTCTGTGTCAGTGGGATTCACCGCGTCACTGTGATGGCCTTCACGCCTGATTCCGTGGGCGAAGACGCGCGCGGATCTCGTCATCCTGAAACGTCGTTATGCCGTTGTCGGTGTTATTCCAAAAGTAATCGGCATGTTTCTGCTCGGCAGCGTTCCACGCGTTTGTTATCGTCTCAACGCTTGGATAGGACGGCGGCGTTCCAGTAAGCGTGGGGTCGTTTGCAGTCACCAGCAGCAAATCGAGCTCGACAGCCGCCCCTTCCTCGACGCGAAGGGGCCAATCCATCTGCAGCAGCCCGTCCTTATTAATAAGACAGCCTTCCTCCAGAGTCTGCGAGACCTTCCCGTAACCAGGCTCGCGTTCGACGCGCCTAGCCCATTCATTCGCAATGTTGGCGGGAATTTTCCGCTCCGGGTTGCACAGCAGTGCCACGCATCCCCAGCCTCTGGCAATTCGGTCGGTATCCTTCTCAAGTGACTCTGCCTCCCAGAGTTTTACCGCCTCTGTAATGAGATCTTCGGCTGACGCAACGGTGTGTGAGCACCAGACGACCCTCGCGTGACCTGCCGGCGCACAACGAGAAAACACCATCGTATAGGTATAGCCGCGCCGCTTGCCCGACCGGCGTCCATAGCGAATCGGCGCTGACACTACCTCAAAGCGATTCACATCAAGCCGCGCGTCGCGCCATCCCTGACGATCCGTATCCCACAAGAGTGAGCCGATGATCAGAACCCCGGCGTTTAGAGCCATAGGGTCACTCCTCTTCCGCCTCAACAGCCGCCGCAACGAGCTCAGGCACAAACGGAGAAACATCCTGAATTATCACCATCTCTTTTCTCGACAGATAATAGTCCCGAACCCTGCGATACTGGTCACCATACTTCTCCGTGAATTCCTTGCCCAATTTCACGTTGCGGCTTAGCACGCTCGAAATAGCGCGCCCACCATTGAAGAATCTATCGACGTGCTCCGTCCCAAGCACGTACAGGAATCTCTGTTTCTCAGTGGGATGCTCCGCCATCTGATAAAAGTCTTTGAAAAGAGAATTCTGGCGGATGGTCTCAGAACCGCCTTGCCAATGGATGAACTTGAATTCCGCAATCCGCAGGTTCGTCTCAAGATCAAAATCGCGCCCGGTATTTCCTGCGCCAAGAGAGACATAGCTAATGATCTCGCCGGTCTTAAGGATGTGGGGCAGGCACAGCAAAATACCCAACGCGTGAATGACGACGTTAATTTGGCCCACAAGGCGTTTCAGAATTCCGGCAGCGCTTAGGACTTCGGCCTTTGCGCCACATGTAGATAAGACAGAGGCGTAATTATCCACGCCGACGCCCTGCAGCGAGGCCTCGATCCGCGCGAGCGTCTGGGTGAGATCCGGGCCCCCGAATGTCTGTAGTGAATCAATGGCCTCGACAAGTGATTTGGAAGGAGAATTGGCGCGCATCGTAGTCGGAACCAACTATATATCGAAGTTTCGCGCATCATCCGTGTGATAACGTCCTTTATCACACGCTACCAGAACAGGCGACCCGATTGTGCAGTGAGGTCGCTTTTTCGCATTCAACTGACGCAGAAATGCAACAATCTATTTCCCCATCAAAAAGAAACTTGTGGCACGTTCGCGATGTTATCTTTGGAGCGGTGCTCAAGCTAATGCCCCTCGTTCAGAAGACGGAGAACTGAATTGGCGCACTTATTTATTCGTGTCGAACTGCGTGGCAGTCCCAGTGGGCAGGATTACGATAATCTGCATACTTATATGGAGAAACTTAACTGGTACCGTAAGATCCAAGGCACTGCAGGGGAAAGCGGTCTACCTCACGCCATGTATCACGGCAATTCTGACAGGGACATATCCGACCTCACTAGCGCATTGCGAAAAGGCATCCAGGCGAATGTCTGGACGCAGGCCGTGGTTCTCATCATCTCTGCGCACAACTGGTCCATGGAACCGGCCTAAGCCACCGCAGGGCCCAGTTAATTTGGAACTCATAACCTCTTTTATGGGCCGTAAACTGGTAACGTGGAAAATACTGACGCATTGACAGCCTTGAGAACTATTTGTCCCAAAATCCCCAGGATTCCAGTGCAGGCAAAATCATGCTTCAGATAGTGAGCGGTAAATTCTTTACCACCGACAAGTTTTACGAAAAGCTACACCGAGGGATCTTCTACACAAATTATCGGTCGTTCCAAGACGTTCCTATCACAATAGCAGTTGGACGCTTACTTCCATCGACAGGCTTGTCTGGACTCGGGACCCTCACATACGAAATCACGGAGAAGATCGAATACGTTGACCTGTCCCCAGGAACAATGGTTTCTACAGGCGGCGTGGAACTGGTAAACGACGTTGCCTCCGTTTTTTCATTCATATTGAGAGTGACCTGTACCACTGATTCGGATCTAACGCGGCGGCTCACAGCCGGCAATGACCCTGAATTGCAGCCCTGGGACCATCCCCGAAAGTACCTTCGTCGAGTCTTTGACAGGCAGGTTGTGGCGCGCTCGGAAGATGCCGCCCTTCTCGGCAACTTCCTCGTGGCGCTCATCGGGCTAAAGCGCGATGCCTATGACGGAGCAATCCGCGCAATCCACCGGTATGTCACCGCGACACACCGTATCGCGGACGATACAAACCTTGCCTACGCACTCTTTGTCATGTCCATCGAGGCGCTGGCACAGACATCAGACACCCCCGTTTCTGCGTGGTCGGACTATGACGAGGGCAAGAGAAGGAGGATCGACACCGCACTTGCGGAAGCTCCAAGTAGCATAGCCGAGCGTGTACGGCTGGCACTCTTGGAGAACGAACACGTTGCCCTTGCCCGCAGATTTCGTGACTTCTCAACTGAATACCTTTCTCCCGCCTTCTTTCGAGACGGCGCAGCCGACTCTGTGCGACCAGTCCGGCGACCCGATCTCGTGACGCTGTTGAAACGCGCGTATGACATTCGGTCGGGTTATGTGCATCGTCTCCAGGGTGTTCCGAGATTGCTTTCCTCGCCCTACGACAACGGCGAAACTTTTGAAATTGATGGCATTCCGACATTGACGTTTGAAGGACTGGCGCGCCTCGCAAGGCATATCATCATCGAGTTTGTGGAGCGGTCGCCCAAGGTCGAGCGTGAAAACTTCAATTGGCGCTCAGCCCTCCCTAACGTTCTCAGGTTGCCCCTTGCACCGCAATACTGGATTGGTCGCCCCGATGGATACACGGCCCAGACTGCTACCAGATGGCTGCAAACCTTTTTACTGCAGGTGTCGTCAGTGCTGCTGCGCGCTCCAAATGCCACACTCACCGACCTCAATCCGATTCTGGATAAAATTGACGGTTTGGACTTGGGCAGGGTTAATCCTTGCCAACGCAGAGCGATCCTAACTCTGTATCACCTGTTTGTGACGCTCGCAGGCCCGGACCATCAGCGCTCGCGACATGAGGAGTTGTTAACTCGTTATAATTCCGACTTCGCAGAACCTAGTATTGAGAGGCTCGCTATATGCCTTGTAACCGGGGAAGATTTTCCCTGGGAACTAGATAAAGTCGAGGCCTTGCACGATTCTTATTATCGTCACCGGCATCACAGGAATGCTCTGATCCTTGGGGAGTTGCTCGAATCCATGTTCACGCTTCGTCTGGCGGAGGCACACAGAGCAGCAGGAAACGAAAGTCGGGCACGCGAACTGGTGCGATTTTCAGTCGAGGCCTCTCCAGGCAATCCTGCCATACGCGCTTTGGAGGGCAATTTATCGTCAGCCACACTTCCCCCGATCATTGCCAAAGATATCCTTCTACCAAAGTCAGCGTGACTGTCGATTCCTTGGAGATCGAAAGAGTTCTGTCTGATAACAGAATTTATCGGAAACATCAAACCGAAAGGGGAGACACGGGAAACTGTGTAATCTTCAGAATTATTTGTCGTGGATCTTCAACATTATTTGTCGTAGGGAAAGCGCTCGAAGGGCAGCTTGAGCCACTGGACCCCTGTGGGATGACAAATAGAGCGAAAGAAACAGCGATATTTATCGCCGAAGATTACACGCAATGGACTCGGGATCTTCAAAAAGACTACCAATGAATTCGGATACCGGATTGGCTTGCGAGTTCGGCGATGATGAATACAAGACTGAGGGCCACAAAGACGACATGAGGCAACATCACCTGTGGCCAAAAGATAACTGAGCGCCACCGCCCGGCACGTAGATTCTTGACGCTTTCCTCGCCGAAAGCCCCAAAGATTCGCGGTGAAGTCACAGGCTGGTCATTCTGGAGAGCAGTTTCGAGTTCTGCAATACGCAGCATATGGCTCAACTGGAACAGTTTAAACCTAACCTCGGTCAGCCAAAATGCAATCGAGAGCGCCAGGGCCACCACAAGAACAGCAATCGGTCTTTCTCGTGAGAACGCGACACCCATTGCTGCCCCACTAGCGGTTACACCCCAGGCTTTAACCGTTAAACAGTGCTGATCATAACTTTGCACGGTGGCGGCCAATTTGTAATACTCCTCGAACAGTTCAGCCCTATTCTTGCTTTCCATTGTGATTCCTGTACGGCCTGTCAGCTAGGCCAGGCAGTATAAACTAGACCATCGCAGAATTGCTGAGGCAACATGAGACTAGAGCCGGAGAGTCGCTGGTACTTGCTTCCGCGCCCCGATCTCGTGGTCGAGCGCTCCGCTAAACCGCAGATTCTGACAATCGACGCGACCGTTGACTGGATAAAGCGGAACAAGCCGCTTCTCTGGGTCGGTTCAATCTTCTCGGTGCCCGAGCCTTCCGGATTTCCGTCTGGCTATGCCGTCACTCATTCGCTGCTAGATGTCATCTTTCCGGCGGCGGAGAGGCTCCCGAAGAGTGTGAGCGAGCAGATGATCAAAGGCCTCATGCCACGCTGGTCTCTGGATGATCAAAGGCCTCATGCCACGCTGGTCTCTGGAAGCGTTATTCGACGAATTTGAGTCTCTCCACTTCGACCTGTCGGAATCCCTCCTGGCCTTCTTCGCCGATCTCGATGGCCGATCCAGCCCGAATCCTCTTCATGAAGCTATTACACGTTACTACAAACAGGGACTTTCAGCCGCGCCCCTTTGCGTTACTACAAACTGGGACACGCTCATTGAAAAGGCATTCCGGATCAAAGGCTACAAGGTGCATACTGCCGGCCCAGCAAAGTTGCCACCCGATGACTTCGGCGAACCCGGAGGATCGGAAAGAACTATATCCGTGTATCATCCCCACGGTTCTTTTGAGACCCGAGATGTTGTGTGTTCGTCCTTTCAGGAACAGCAGCAATTGGCGGTACACATGGGGTTTAAATCTCATCCTTTGCTATTTCTTGGGTATTCCGGCTACGAGCCCAGTCTCTACCGCCATTTGGAATACAGCGGCCCGCAACTCTGGTGCATCCGGGATGAGCGCGATCTCGACATACCGGCCAAGCGCCGACTACTCTGCCGCCGGGGTACCCAGGTGTTCGTCGGCGACATGCTTGAGTTGCTACGGGCGCTGCAACTCCTCGATCAAAATGTGAGTCTAGAGACCAGCTATTTGGGTCTTGAAGGGCAGATTCCGCCTAAGGTGATCGAAGTGATTCATTGTTCCATTGCAGCGCGGATCGAACCCCGTTTCTGCTCGGATTTTCTTGCGGATGCGTTCTGCTCCGATTACCCAGAACCGGAATTGAGTTTCAGGCTCTCCAGGATCATCGGCGCTGTGGACAATCACATCCGGAACCGCATTGCGTCCTCCGAATTGCCGCTGGCACTTATTGCGGCAGCACGGTTTCGGAATAATGAAGGGTTGTGGCTGGGCCTTCTCGCCTATCTCCTTCGTCACGAGCAATCGATGCCGTCCGAGACTATCGACCGCCTTCTCGGCTATGCGAGCGAGGCGAGAAAGCAAGCCCAACCCAACGATGTCTCTGGGCGCGCAGACCTCGTCGTCAAATTGACCCAGGCTCGCACGCGATGTTACAGAGCTTTTCTCGGGCGTCCGGAGCAAGGGGACGACGATGCCCGGAATCTGGCTCTGAATCAGGTTTCATGGATTACGCTCGGCGACATGGCGCTTGGCGCAGAACTGACCGAAGTGGCGGCTTTCGACTGCCTGCGTCACGGTGATGAGGATCATGCCCGCGGATTCTTCGACACCGCGGCCACCTTTTATTACCTCACGGGCTTGTGGAACGCAGGACGACACAGCGAGTGGGCGTGCAGCAACATTGACCGTATCAAGGAGTACGCCATGAACGGTGTTTTGAGAATTCCCGCGACTACTTAAGAAACGGTGTGCAAGAGCCGGGTCTCGCAAACGAGGAAACAAAGTCGGGAGGCCAATTAGTGTCCGTTCCAACACTGTCTGGGCAAGCGCCCCAGCCAAACGGTGTTCTCTAAACGCGATAATGTATTTTATCGGGTTTAAAAAGCAAGCCCTCAAAATGACTACTCGCTGCATATTGCAAGCGTTGCTTGTTGGCGACGGAGCGTGCTACGGTTTCAGCCGTAGTTGTCACGGAAGCTGCCATGAAATCAGAACCAACAAACCGCGTCAGAGACACAGTGTACGTGGTGGGTGCAGGATTCTCCGCTGGCCTCGGGTATCCGCTGACAAAGAGTCTCCTAATCGATGCATGGGATCGCTTGCCCAAAGAGTCGCAGGACCAGCTTCGGAAAATCATCGAGTTTCATCACCCGAACTTCAGTCGGAAACGAACGACCAGCTTTCCCGACATCGAACAGTTGCTCACGGAAATGGTTGTTAATCTGCAAATGTTCGAGGCAAGTCGGCCCGCTGAGGGTAGCTTTACCAAAAAGCAACTGGAGGAATCCAGGGAGATATTGCTGTTCACTATCGCCAAATGGTTTCACGAGATTTATGAAGATGCGAGCACCACAGACTGGCTCGACCAAATTATCAAGCGATTTCAAGACGAAAATGCCGCTGTTGTTTCATTCAATTGGGATTTGATTCTTGATCAGCTACTATTCGGCGGAAAACTCGACTCCAAGAGTTACGGGTTTTCAGAGAAACTCGCGTCTGGCCCTCTTCTGCTAAAGCCGCACGGCTCTCTTAACTGGTATCAAGGCACACAATTGGAGCGAGTGCCCGACTTGAAGCGCACAGAAATATTCCATGACGACGATGAAAGGAACTGTGTGCACGCCTTTCTGCGCCCCCGTGGGATAAAGTCCAAATCTGGGAAACGCTATACTCCTCTCATAATTCCGCCAACGTACCTGAAGGACTTTACGCCTTCCATATTTCAGCAACTCTGGAAGAACTGCACCGACGTTTTGAGTACTCCCCGGCGGCTCGTCTTTCTCGGGTACTCGCTTCCAGCCGCCGATTTGCACGCTCAATTCATTTTTCGCTGCGGCTTTCACAACCAGATCAAAGGCCGTCTTAAGAAGGACGGCGGTAGACATCAGTCCACCGGAGCCGCAGAAGTCATTATCGTCAATCCGGACCAAGATGCTGCCAAGCGCATTGAATCGGTCGCAGGGCCGGATATTGCATGCGCCTGGGTTCCCAAGCGCATTCAGGACTGGCTTGATCTCAATGGATGAATACGAGAGCGTTTTACTAGTTCGGAAAGCTACAACGCGTACTTGACCGGGTTTGCTGGCTGCCGCTACTGGGTTCAGCGAATCGACATTCAGTCGACGGCTGATAACGATGAAGGCTAGTCGTGGGACGACGGCGCTCCTCTGCTTTTTCCTTCATCATGTTTATAATCACGGTGAAACCACCGAACTAAGGCTGCACCGCGTTCTCGCTCTTGAATCTGAACTCGCCTTGGGTTTATTTCCCTTCCATAGATTCCAAAACCGAAACGAAGCGGGCTGCAACGAATAAGATTGTGCCTACAGTGAGGAAGATACCTTTCATATTTGCTTTGCGGAGGAGGTAGGCTGCCCCCTCGCTAAATTTGGACAAAATGGGCATGATAAGCGCCGTAACTGGCAAGGAAATGATCCCAACGAGGATAAGCGCAAAACCCGTGAAGTCCTTGATTAACGCCTCCATCAGATAGAAGTGTTGCTTGAACCAAGGGATATGCGCTTCGTAATATCTATAAAAGATCCAAAAGCCAACTACCACCACGGCCAACCAGATTGCCCCAAACGCACGATCAAACTTTGGTCGCTCGCCAAGGCGCACTCCGAGTTTTTCGAGTCTTTCCTCTCCGTACAGATCCGTTGTGACAAGAAAGAACGATATCGTGTCTAGACACGTCGTGAAGATGTCGAGGTGCGCCGGTTGCATATGTGCGGGGATAAGTATGACATCAGCCACATGCGGCTACAAAGGCCATTTTGCCGCATGCGGTCGCACATTGCGAATCGCATCCGTTTGACGCGAGCAGTTTCAGGCGCTAAGGTCTGCTGCCAATTCACCAACCGCTAAGCAGAACATGCCTAATCCGAAGTCCACTGTGCCATCGCGTCCGATTGAGCGCCACATCTACGTCATCCGAGGGCAAAAGGTCATGCTCGATTCGGATCTCGCTGCGCTATACCAAGTGCAAACATTCAACCTGAACAAGGCGGTAAAGCGCAACATGGACCGCTTTCCGGAGCATTTCATGTTCCGACTTACCAAGCAGGAGGCCGCAAACTTGAAATTCCAAAATGGAATATCAAGTTGGGGCGGCAGGCGCACGCTTCCTTACGTCTTCACCGAGCACGGCGTTGTGATGCTGTCAGCGGTTCTGCGAAGTGCTCGCGCAGTGCAGATGAGTATTGTGGTTGTTCAAGCTTTCGTTCGCCTGCGTGAGATGATTGCCGCCAACAAGGACCTGGCAGTCCGAGTCGAGAAGCTGGAAACAGGCCAGCGGCATATTTCCTCCATCATCGAAGCGCTGATAGGAGAGATCGAGCACATGAAGCAATTGCCCCCGGCGTCAAAGCGCAAAATCGGGTTTGATCTCTGAAAACCTTCGGCGAAGCTACCCTATGGCCGACGAGCTGAGGAGCATCCTGCAAAAGCGACTTCCCCTAACAGTCGTGAAATACGCTTAATCGGTTAATACCGCACCATGTAAACACTTGCTTTCACTTGACAATATAGTGTGTTTGCTTGATTATATGAGCAGCCTTGAGGAAGCTCCGCCTTGTCTGAATACATCCTTGGACGCTGTGCGGCTCCGGCCCGCACCATTGGTTTTGCCGCACGCACACATTCCCGCACCGGCGACCTCATCACCTATTCGGGCGACGGTCATCTCATCACCTTCGCCCCCACAGGTACGGGCAAGACTTCAGGCCCGGCAATCTGCAATGCACTGAAACACCCCGGTCAGCTCGTCGTTCTGGACATGAAAGGCGAGATCTATGAGGCAACGGCTGAAGCAAGACGCGCGATGGGGCAGAAGGTGCATGTTCTCGACCTTCGGGACGACAAACACTCAGACTGCCTCAATCCGCTTGACCTCATCGCCAGGTGCGGAACCGAACCCGCTGTGATGGCGCGGAGCTTTGCCGCTGAATTCATCGAGCGAGGGGAAGAGGAGCGCGACAGGTTTTGGAACGATTGGGCGGAGACGATGATTGCGGGCGGAATTGCATGGCTGCTGGCAGACCGTCCGGCAGAAGAGCGGCGACTGAGCCGACTGTTCGAACTGTTTACGTGCGATGACGTGGCATACCAGGTTGCGGTAATGCTGGACAAAAAAGAAGTTTCCAACCGCGCTGCATGGGCCGCGTTTGCTTCTTTCCTACAGCTTCCCGACCAGAATACACGTCCGAGCGTTCTTGGCTCGGTGCAATCGCACTTGAGGTTGTTTGACAGTGACCTTGTGCGCCGATTAACCGACACCACCACGATTGACCTCGATGCCTTTATCGCCGGCAAGCCCATGTCGCTCTATATCATTGTGCCCCCGTTGCGGTTGAGCGCCTACAAGCCGCTGCTGAGGACATGGCTTTCAGGTTTGATGCTTGCCCTCACCCAACGCAAGACGCCGCCCAAGGAACGCACGCTGATGCTTTGCGATGAAATCGGCAATCTTGGTAGGCTTGATGCCCTGCTTACGGCGGCGACGCTGCTGCGCTCGTGGGGCCTCACCTTATGGACGTTCTGGCAGAATGCGGCGCAGCTTCAGATATACGGCTCACAGGCAAACACGCTCGTTGACAACGCCGGAGTGATACAGATGTTCGGGGCGAGAAATCGCCGCATGGCCCAGGACTTTGTCAATCTTGTGGGGGGCATCGCGCCCGACGACATCCTGAATATGCCTTCAGACGAGCAGATTATTCTCATCGAGGGGAAAATTCTCCGCTGCAAGCAGATCAGACATTACAGTGACAAGCAACTTTTCGGGGTCGCCAACCATCGGGCCGTCACGCCCCGCATGTCCTCGCTTCCATGAGCCACCTGTCAGTTGCCGTGCTCACCTTCAGGACTTGCGTTTTTTTCCTGCGCTCGCTGCGGGCTTTTTTTGCCGTGGCGTGACTTTGCGTGGCCCAGTGACCAGGCCCTTTTGCAGAAAATCCTCAATCGCACTGCCGGGAATCAGATAACGCTTGCCGACCTTGGTGCGCGGAAACCGCCCTTCCCGCACGTAGCGCCGCATCGTGTCCAGGGCGATATGCAGCTTCTGAGCGGCTTCCTCTTGCGTCAGCCAACCTTCGATGCTCACGCGAAAAGTATAGCTCAACCATTGAAACGCAAGCCTTTAAGCACGTTGACCACTCGTATACACACGGACATACGTGATTTTGTGTATTTTTTACCCGATAATATATGACGTTTGCACGTCGGCCCAGAACAAGCCCCGGCCCCCATCGCTTGCCGCTGAATGACTGCATTTCTGAAACACCCTTGACGGTTGTCCGCTGGTGCCTATACTCCGCGAGCTTGAACCCTAACAATGGAGGAAACTATGGCCCAAGCACAACGCGCTGATAACGAGAACGAGGCACCGGGCGTAAAGCGTCCGGTTGATACCGCACGGCACGGCAACGTGGAAATTGCGATCTGGCGCAATTCGAGCGCGAAGGGAGACTTCTTCTCCGCTTCCGCGCCCACAATTCGCTACAAGGATGAAGCGGGACAGTGGAAAGACGGCGGCAGCTTTGGCCGCCATGACTTGCTCGATCAAGCCGAAGCATCCCGCGAAGCCGCGACTAAAATACGCGACCTTCAGAAGAACAAAGGCTAAGAACAAGGCCATCAACTAGCCGAAGCACTACCGAAGGGCTGCTGGAACCATCCGGCGGCCCTTTGTTTTGTCCTGTTGATGAAATCACCCATGTAGCAAACTTTCCTCCCGTCCTTGCCTCCCGCCTCTGAGGCCGACCACCCCGCCATGCTTCCCCTTCGTGTTCCACCGCACCCTGCCCTCTCGCTTTTTCTCGGCGACGTAAAGCAGGCGGCGCTTGCCTGTCAATTAACGGATTTTCCTCTGCGCAGCCGCGCATTCATCGCGAAACAAAATCCTATGACAGCCTGCGCTGACGCCGCCTGCTCGGGCGTCGCCTGAAGCGAGGCCGCAGGGTGGTCTTGCGATAACCGTAAGGAGAAAACCAATGACCGACCTTAAACTCAAGGAGATTGCCGAGGTCTACGAACTTCACCTCCAGGCCGTTGCCCAGGCCAATGCGCTGAACAAGGAAAGTGTGTGCGATGCTCTCGCACGCGCCGGAATCACCCGCGTTGTCGTAAATTTCAATGGCGAAAGCGATCAGGGCCAAATCGAGTATGTGCTGGCCTATGCGGGAAAGAAGGATGCGCAACTGCCGTCCGAGACCATTGAGTTTCACGAGGTCGCCGGGAACACCCATAAACTCGCCGCCTCCTCCATGATGCTTTCCAAGGCCGTTGAGACCCTTTGTTACGACTACCTGGAGCAGGAGCACGGTGGATGGGAAAACAATGACGGAGCTGACGGCGAATTCACTTTTCGCGTTGCTGAACGCCGGATTGATCTCGACTTCAACGCCCGTTTCACCGACTCCACCCACTTCGATCACAGTTTTTGAGAGGGGAATCATCATGGCACATCCTTATCATCATTCCCTTTCAAGCGTGAAGAAGTGGGGCGGCACGGTAGACGATTACATCCGCATTCATTCCTGGTTCGACGAGTCGAAAAAAATCATCGCGGACTTTCGGCATAGGGCGCTGAGGCACCACGCCGAGGGCATCTTCATGTCCGAAACCCTGTTTGGCTGCACGGTGTTGAACTCCGCCGGCCGCATCATCCCCACTCGCTGGATTGGCGAGCAGCATGTCCGGGAAGACCTCGGATTCATCCCCTCCTTCGCGGATTGGGTGAAGGCGATACGCCCTGAACCCTGGATGGGCCGCGCCCGGAAGCTCGAAGACATATGTCCGCTGCACCTGGCTGCGGCGAGCGGAGGAGTCCAGCCATGAAAACACGAGCACACAGCCCCGTTTCACCGATTGACGCCGCGAAGGCAACTACACCGCGCTGCATGCAGAACATATACGATTTTGATGCCCTCGAAATCGAGCCCTGCGTTGTGGTCGGCCACGGCGGCTTGCACTCTGAGATTGTCGAACCGTGCGAGCCGCAGGACGCACATTTCTGGACCGTCTACGGGCACTTTAGGACCGGCGGCGTTGACGCTCTCGATGATTTCCCAACAAAGGCGGAGGCACTCGCCTTCCATGACCGGCTGATCGCCCTCTATCCGCATCTTGCCGGGCGGGAGGCTCCGTCCGTCATTGAATCTCCGGGAGATGCCCATGCTTAGCTCCCCAAAATCTGCGCTTGAAATCTCAACATCTACGGCTAAAGTACCGCGTGCAACCACCACGGGTAGTGTTATGGCTTCCGCCTATGGGATGTCCGCCAGAAGAGCGCGCAATCCCAATCAGCTTGACCTTTTTGGCAGCCTCTTTATAGATCCAGCCCACGCGGCGGTGCCGATTGAAAGCCAACCCGAGGTTAAAGTTGACGATGCAAGAGCAGACGCGGTTGCGGGAAATGATTCTCAGCCATTGGCAGCAACACCAGCCGCGAATGGTCGCGGAGCTGCGCAGCAAGAATCACCTGGAGCAGGCGATTTCAGACGCGGAGGCCCGGACGGCGGACCTTCTCTACGAGTTGCTGTCAGTCAAGAAGATGCAGTATCAGGACGCTTGGGAGCTGGCAACACGGGAGTGGGCGTTCCCGCCGACCGAGGACCCCCGGTAACCCGCGTTCTATTCGACCTTAACCCTGTCACCGAAGAAAAACCCTCCCGCGATTTCAGAATTACCGAGGCCCACCGCATCGGACAGGGCGGATTGCATGAGAAAGCCCGCGACAATCTCGCCGCCATCCGGACGTTGAAGAAGCTCGAAGGGGAAAACCGCGACGCGACCGATGCCGAGAAAGCAATCCTTGCCCGCTATGCCGGTTGGGGTTCAATGCCCAATGCATTTTCATACTCACCCCCCGACGAATGGAAGAGTGTCGCGCGTGAAGTAAAAGAGATTCTCACCGACGAGGAATATGAATCGGCGCGCGCTTCGACCCCCAACGCTCATTTCACATCGCCTGAAGTGATTGGCGCTATCTGGGATGCCATGATGCGCCTGGGCCTTACGAAAGATTCCCAGATACTGGAGCCATCGTTGGGTGTGGGCCATTTCTTCGGCCTCATGCCCCCCGCCGTGCTTCCCGGCAGCAAGCGCACGGGCGTGGAACTCGACTCCATGACCGCGCGCATTGCGGCCAGGCTCTATCCGGACGCGACGATATTCGCCAAGGGCTTTGAGGAGACGACCCTTCCCGACAATTTCTTCGACGTTGTGGTGGGAAATGTGCCGTTCGGCGATTACGGCGTGCATGACCCGTCCTATAAGCGCACGCTCACCCGCGCCATCCATGACTATTTCTTCGCAAAATCCTTAGACAAGCTGCGACCCGGCGGCGTCATGGCGCTGATCACCAGCCGCTACACGCTCGACAAGCAGGACGACACGGTGCGCGCCTACCTTGCCGATCGCGCCGATCTCCTGGGCGCAATCAGGCTTCCCAACACGGCGTTTAAGGCCAATGCCGGAACTTCTGTTACCACTGACATCCTGTTTCTTAAAAAACGCGCGCCGGGTAAAGCACCCTCAGGCCAGGCATGGCTCAAACTCGCTCCGATTCAAACGCCGGACGGCGAGATCTCCGTCAATGAATATTTCGCGGCCCATCCTCAGATGATGCTGGGTGAGATGAAACTCGAAGGCACGATGTACCGGGACCAGGAGCCTGCGCTTGTTGGCAATCTCTCCCCTGCCCTTCTTGCGCAAGCGGTAGGAACGTTTCCAGAAGGCGCGTACATCCCAAGGGACGAAGGCCGCGGCCCGCCGCAGCATATCCCACAAGTGGCCGATACTTCCGGCGTCAAGGACGGCGGCTTTGTCGAGCGCGACGGGTCGCTGTTCATCCGTGACGGAAGCACTTTCGCGCCGGCCAGTCTCGGAGCGTCCGTTGCGCCAAGGGTGCGCGGGATGCTTGCTGTGCGCGACGCGGTGCGCCTCGTATTCAACACCCAGCTTCAGGATGCCCCAGAAAAGCAAATCGTAGAGGCCCGCGAGCTTCTGGGCCGGATGTATGACTCCTTTGTCAGGCGCTACGGCCCGCTTTCGTCACGTGAAAACATCCGCGCTTTCGCAGGCGACCCTGACCTGCCCCTTCTGCTCTCGCTTGAAAACTACGACGGCGAAACCAAGCGCGCCACCAAGACCGCCATCTTTGAGCGCAGGACGCTGGATCGTTACCGGCCCGTCGAGCATGTCGAGACCGCAGCCGAAGCGCTTGCCGTCTGCCTCAACGAGACCGGCGAAATCCACTGGCCGCGCATGACGGCGCTCACGGGCCGCAGCCCAGCCCAGATGCAGCGCGAGCTTGGAGCCCTCATCTACCGCAACCCCGAAGGCGGATTGTGGGAAACGGCGGATCGTTATTTGAGCGGCGATGTCCGCGAAAAGCTTAAGGCCGCCACTGCCGCCAGTTCTCTTGATTCAAACTACAGCCGCAATGTTGAAGCGCTTAAATGCGTCCAGCCCGCCGATATCCTGCCCGGTGACATCAGCGCCAGGCTCGGCTCATCGTGGATTCCCACCAGCGACATCCGCGACTTCATTACCCAGTTGCTTGATATCCCCGAGCGTGCAGTCTCGGTATCCCACGCAGGCGCGATTGCCACCTGGACCGTCACGCTTGAAACCTACGCGAAATCCAGTGTCAGCAATACCACGACACACGGCACGGCGCGCTTTGCCGCCGCTGAGCTTATCGAGCAGGCCTTGAATGGCCGCGTCCCCACGGCGTATGACGAGATGCCGGATAAAACCCGTGTCATCAACCAGCGCGAGACCATCGCCGCGCGCGAAAAGCAACAGCAGCTCAAAGACAAATTCAGTGAGTGGCTGTGGAAGGACGAAGAGAGAGCCACGCGTCTTGCGCGCGACTACAACGACACATTCAATAACTTAAGGCTTCGCACCTTTGACGGCTCCCACCTGACCTTCCCCGGCATGGCGCGCGAGCACTTACGAGATTGCGATCTCGACAAGCACCAGAAAGATGCTGTCTGGCGGATACTCCAGACCGGCAACACGCTGCTTGCCCATGTCGTGGGCGCGGGCAAGACCTTTGAGATGGTCGCAGCCGCGATGGAGCTAAGACGCATGGGCCTTGCGAAAAAGCCCATGATCGTCGTGCCCAACCATCTGGTCGAGCAATGGGGTGCAGCCTTCCTGCAGCTTTACCCGCAGGCCAACATCTTTGTTGCCGGCAAGGACCAGTTTCAAACCGGCAACCGCCAGAAAGCGATGGCCCGCATCGCCACCGGCAATTACGACGCGGTTATTGTCTCGCACAGCTCGTTTGAAAAGCTGCCGGTCTCCGACGAGCTTTTCCACAGCTTCATGCACGAGCAGCTTGACCAGCTCGAAGAAGCCATCCGCGAAGCCAAGGCGGAAAAAGGCGATAACCGCCGCATCGTCAAGGAAATCGAGAAAGCCAAGAAGCGCCTGGCGGCAAAGATCAAGGAGCGCGCCGACCGCGAAGGCAAGGACAAGACCATCACCTTTGAGGAGCTTGGCGTAGACCAGCTTTTCATCGACGAGTCGGATCTCTACAAGAATCTCCCCTATATCACCAAGATGAACCGCATCGCAGGATTGCCGAATTCCGAGAGCAACCGCGCGGTCGATATGTACATGAAAACCCGCTACCTGCGCGAGAAGAGTGGGGGAAGAGGCGTTGTCTTCGCCACAGGAACGCCGATTTCAAACACGATGGCCGAGATGTACACCGCACAGCGTTATCTTGCGCCCGAGATGCTCAAGGCCTGCGGCATGGAGCATTTTGACGCCTGGGCGGCAAACTTCGCCGAAGCCGTCACCTCGCTTGAGCTGGCCCCGGACGGCTCGGGCTACCGGATGCACACGCGCTTTTCCAAGTTTGTCAACCTGCCTGAATTGCTTTCGATGTTCCGCAGCTTTGCCGACGTGCAGACCGCCGACATGCTGCAACTGCCACGGCCCGATGTCGCGGGTGGAAAGCCGCACATCGTCGCCGCACCGGCGAGTGAGGCTCTTAAATCCTATGTCAAGACGCTGGTTGAGCGCAGCGAGAACCTGCGGAAGCTCCGCATCGATCCGCGCGTCGATAACATGCTCAAAATCACCGGCGACGGGCGCAAGGCCGCGCTTGACATGCGTCTTGTGCATCCTTTGTCCGACCCGCACGGCGACACCAAGCTTAACCGCGCCATCGAGCGGATTTATACCACCTGGGATCAAACCCGCGACCGGCGCTCGACCCAGCTTGTGTTCTGCGATCTATCTACCCCCAACCCCGACCGCTTCAACGTCTACGACGAAATCCGCGCCAAGCTCATCGAGCGCGGGATACCTGAACGCGAGATTGCCTTTATTCACGATGCCGACTCCGACGGTGCAAAGGCGATGCTGTTTGATTCGGTCAATGCCGGACGCGTGCGTATCCTTATCGGCTCCACCGAGAAGATGGGCGCCGGGACCAATGTGCAAAAACGTTTGAAAGCGCTGCATCACCTTGACGCCCCGTGGCGGCCACGCGACATCGAGCAGCGCGAAGGGCGCATACTGCGCCAGGGTAATGACAACGCGCAAGTCGATATCTACCGCTACGTCACCGAGGGCAGCTTTGACGCCTATATGTGGCAGACGCTGGAAACCAAGGCGCGTTTCATCCAGCAGGTGATGAACGGCAGCACGACGGTGCGCACCGCCGAAGACCTCGAAGGCGGCGCTCTGACCTATGCCGAAATCAAGGCCATTGCGTCCGGCAACCCGGCAGTCATGGAAAAGGTTAAAGTCGATACTGAAATCCGCAAGCTCGACCAGTTGCGCTCGGCGCATGTCAACCAGCAGCACACGATACGCGGGGAGGTCCGCACCCTGCCCGAACTTATCCGGCGCGCCAAGCAAAGCCATGAGCGCATTACCGCCGACATCGCAACCCGCGACGCGCACGCGGATGGGGATTTCACGATGACGGTCGGCAATCACGTTTATTCCGGCAAAGGCGCACGCGAGGAAGCGGCCAAGGCCTTAACGCATGCTGTGCTGTCCTGGCGTGATGACTGCTCACTTGCAAACCGCGCCACGTTCAAGGGATTTGAAATCCTGAGCCGTGGCAAGGGTATGAGTCGCTTTGACCGAGAGGCGGAACTGCCTGAGCTTTTCGTGCGCGGCAGGGAGACCTACCGCGCCAACCTCAATGCGGAAAATCCTATCGGCACGGTCCAGAGCATCGAACACGTCTTGCGTGCGTTCGACCGCATGGCCGATGACGAGAAATCCCAGATCGCACGGCAGGAAAAGGCGTTGGCCGACTACACGGCCCAGCTTGACCGTCCCTTCGAGCATGAGCAGCGCCTGAAAGACCTCCTTGTCAGGCAGGCCCAACTCAACGCCGCTCTTGATCTCGACAAAAACGAGCAACAGCTCGCGCAAGACTCCGCCGAGACGGAAATCAAGGAATCACCCCTTCCGGAGCCCTCTACTTTTGTCAGCCGCCTCCAGGCCGCGGATAATCGCGAGAGCGCAATGGCACCCTAGCATCCGGGCACTCGCCGATTCTCTTGTGCGCCCAGGCTGAGCCTTAAGGTGAAGAGCAATACGCCCCCGCCGTGTTTCTCGCCGCCGCTATCTCCAGATCCTCCGGCACCGCCATAATTCTCCTTTTGACCTGCCAGACGCCCTTTGCCGACTCGCTTTTAACCGGCCAATGTGCGACCGCCACTCCTTGGCGTCAATTAACGCATTTTCCCCGGCTCTGCGAGCCTTCCTCGCGAAACAAAATGCTATGACGCAGTCGCTTTCCGCTCGCTTGTTCATGGCCGTAAGCGAGGACGCAATGGGCGACCTCCAAACACGAAAAGGAGATTACGTTATGGCTACCATCGGAACTTTCAAGAAAGACGGCGCAGGCTACGCGGGCACTATCGAGACGCTCACTCTTAGAGCACAACTCACCTTCGAGCCCATCGAAAAGAGAAGCGAAAGCGCCCCGGACTACCGGGTGTTTCACCTCACCGAATCCTTCTCTTCTGAAATCGGCGCAGCGTGGAAAAAGTCTTCCAGGGAAGGCACGGAATACCTCTCTGTCAGCATCGACGATCCGAGCTTTGCCGAGCGCATCAATTGCCGGTTGGTCAAGACCGGCAGCGATCAGGGCCACACGCTTTACTGGGAGCGTCCCCGTCCCAGGAAAAATGCTGAGGACTAGGCCTCAGCAGGGGCGGTCGGAAGACCGCCCCTTTAATTTTCAATCGACGAAGCATTCAGCTTCACGCGCGCCCCGGCGGTCAGGGGCGGAGAAACACGATGCCAATGACAATGGAGGAACGACTCGATCATGCCCGCAGCGCTCTTGCCGCATACTTCGCGGCGAAGGGAGAGCCGCCGCGCGCAACCGACACCGACTTTGAGGAGACCGACGCGAGTGATCTGATCGCAGACTTGTTGCATTTCCAGAAGTCGCTGGGATTCAAAGATGAGGACTCGACACTTGCAACCGCGCTGATGCACTACCAGGGGGAGCAGGAAGAATACGTCAATGCCGGCGGCGACTCAGGAAAGAAGCAACCTTGCCTCGCCTTTCGGAAGCATAAGACCGCGCCGTTAACCGAACTTGTCTACATGCCGGAAGAATCCACGCCCACGATAGCCACTCGGGGAAACCGAGAAGCTGTGGCTTATCTGGAGCTTGGGGAGCACACGGACTACTATGGCAGACTGTTTGCCAAAGCGCCGCAGTTGCTGGACAAGCTCCTCGACATAAAGCTCCTGGCCGAAAGCGATGACGACACCGGCTACGAACCGTATACCTTGCTTGAATTGATTGCCCACGAAGCGCGAACGATCATACAGGCTGTAACGCGCGAATCTGCCTCTTCTTTGCTTGACATCACCCTCGTTCCGCTCTAAAACAACCCTCCCTTGGTCTGAGACAAGCAATACTTGGTTTAACCGCGCCGCCAATCGGCAGACGGTCGAGTGCGGGAGATTAAGCCCTGGCATTGACCCGCCCTTGCTTGCAGGCGCACACCGATTTGGAAGCAGATGGTGGTTAGCAAGAATCGTGGCGACAGCGCGAAGCGTCGCCAAGGCGCAACGCGCCGCTCCGCTGCAAGTCGCAGCGGCGGCGGCACTCGCCGCAGCGGCAGCGAGACGAGGAAACGCGGCTCGATAATCGGATTTCGTGCAAGTGACGAAGAGCGCGCACGGATTGAAGCTGCCGCTGAGCGCGCCGGGCTGACCATTGGGTCCTATGCCCGGTCGCGGACGTTGAGGAAGCCTACGACGCGCGCTGTCCGCCGCCCGAGCGTGCAGACGGTGCAGCTCTCCCGGCTTTTGGGGCTTCTGGGGGCAGTCGGCGGGGATGTCTCCCGGATAGCCAAGAGCAGCGATGCCGGGGACGGCATCGCCGAGACAGACCTGCAAGCGTCGCTGAAGCAATTTCGTAAGGCAGCCTCCGCGATTATGCGGGCGCTGGGGAAGAAGCCTTATGATTATTAACGGGGGCTCACGCAGCAACGGCGCATTTTTTGCAAAGCACTTAACCAACGGCGAGCACAACGAGCGGGTGACGCTCTGCGAGATGCGAAACCTCGCGGCTGAGAATATCCCGGACGCTTTCCGCGAGATGGAAGCCGTTGCTATGGGGACGCTGTGCAGCAATTACTTCTACCACGCCAACATCAATCCACGCGAGAACGAGCATCTGACGGCAGGGCAATGGCAGCAGGCCGTGGAGACACTGGAGAAACATTTGAGGCTTGATGGACACGCCCGCTTTGTCGTGGAGCACCAGAAAGCGGGGCGCACCCACCGGCATGTCGTATGGTCGCGCATAGACGTAGCCAGCATGACCGCTGTGACCATGACGGACGATTACGAGAAGCACCAAACGGTCGCCCGATTGTTGGAGAAGAAATTCAGGCTTGCGCGATGCCGTAGCGTGCTCGGGCGGACGCGGGCCTCCGGCCCGCGCCCGACGCGCAGACCCAAGACATGGGAAGTTTTCCGTGGGCAGAAGAGCGGCATTGACCCGTGGGCGATGAAGCAGTCGATTACGGAGATATTTCGCAACAGCAGAAGCGCGCGGGAGTTTGTAGCCGCGCTCAAAGGGCGCGGCTACATGCTGGAGAGAGGCGACCGCTGTGACTTCCTCATCCGTGACCAGGCTGGACATCTTCACAGCCTTGCGCGGCGCATCGACGGCGTATCCATCGCCGCGCTGCGCAAATTCCTGAAAGACCTGCGCTCCTGATCGCGGATTCTCCGAGCGATAGTGGGTCAATCTCCGACGGCCTACTACCTGTTGTGTAAATCCCTTGCGATTCGCGAACCCGCACGATATGGTTCCGGCTACAACAATCTCAAGCGAGAGACCCAGCCATGAACAGCCCTGCCATATTAAGACAACATGTTGCGACTGAGGCCCGCACATCCTATCCGGATGTGCCTTACGCCCGACAGCAATTCCGGCATCCGCGCACGTCGTATGGCGTTGCCGGCCACTGGATACATCTGCTGGCGGTGCTATCACCCCTCGTAATAGGCGAGGTCATCAAAGACCCTGACAAGAAATGGCGGGCGATACGCCTGGCGTCGGTTGGCACGGCGCTGGCGTCGGAGGCATTGTGGACCCATCGTCTGATGAAACAAAAAGAGAGGGCAGAAGAATCCTGCCAACGCTAAAGCCCCTTCGGGTTTCACGCTTGGGTAATGAATTATTTCACGTAATTCGGATTGAGCCGCCAGACGGCAGAGCGTCCGACTTTTGGGCCAGCGATTACGACACCCTTCGCTTTGAGCTTCGCCATTGAGCGGGTGATGTGTTCCTTGCGCCGACCCAACGCTTCGGCGATTTCCAGTTGCGGCACCTGAAGGAAATTCTCGAAATCGAGCCTGGCACTAAGATAGAGAAACACGCGCAGGTCAACCCCGTCGAGTTCGGTATCCATCGCCAGCGTCCGGTGAATCTCGCGGACTTTGCTTCCGAACCCTACCTTCTCGAAAATCGGCTTCTCGTCTCTCAAATAGACTCGTCACCTATCGTCCTGTCGGCCTTACCGCATAGAAGCCAAACCCGGAAGCACGGCGCGGGGGCTGTGTGTGCTCTGCTGGCCCGTGGATTCTGGCAGGGACGGAATAGATATACCATAAGCGGCACTTAATGCGCAAGACTTTGCACTTTCTCGAAATTCTCGCCTGTAACCCTCTCGCGGAATTATACCGTCAAAAATACAGCATCTATCCTGCTCTTCGCACTTTATGGGCGATCCTTAAACCCTTTCACTACAGATGCCATTAGAGGCATCTAACGTGCTCACACTATGCCGACTCGGGTCCGCGGGCTTTTCCTGTGCCCTCCCCGAGCCAAATCCACAAGGAGAAATTCAATGTCCCGAAGCATGTCGAGAGCTTCTATTCTCTGCATCGTTGCCACTTTGACCTTTGCGATGTGGCCCATAACCACCCACGCTCAAAAAGCCTACGTCCCCAACGCCGGCGACAATACCGTCACCGTCATCAACACGGCGACGGACCTACCGTGCACAACCTCCACTTGCCCAGCTGCCGCTTATCCCCTGACAGTTGGCAACGTTCCCGATGATGTGGCGATCTCGCTTGACGGAACCAAAGCCTACATCTTGGACATCACAGACAACAAGATATGTAAAATCACGACAGCCACCGATGCTGTTTCCTGTATGAGTTCCGCTATCACCACTGTAAGCCCTTACGGGATGATGGCGATCACTCCTGCTGGTACATATATATATGTAGCAGGCAGTGACCCAAACTCTCACGAACCAGCCTTTGGAGTCGTCGATACGTCCACTATGACCGAAGTTACCGGTGCCGGATACCCCGTTGATGTAGCAGGCGCCAATTACTTTACGGGCATTGCCATCAACCCGGCCAGCGGAGCAAATCAACTTTACGCAGCAGATTATAACAACGGACAAATCTGGGTTATCGATACCTCAAACGACACGGTGACAACGTCGATAACGTTGACGAGCGGGTCTGCCCCAATGGGGGTCGTGTTCTCCCCAGACGGCAGTAAGGCCTATGTCGCGGATCAAAGCGGATACGTCGATTCCATTAACACTGGCTCGAACACGGTTGGTACCCATGTAACCGGCGTGGATAACTCATACGGAAGTACCCAAGGGGGAATTGCTGTCTCCCCTGACGGGCTCACGGTCTACGCGTCCACCTATAATGCGGCCGGGACCAAAGACGAAATCAACAGAATCGACTTCTCACAACATCCGCCGACTCAACTCCCAATTGAATTTGCTGATATTCAGGGCATTAGCGCAATGTCGCTCAATCCTGATGGAAGCAAACTCTACGTCATGCGTTATGACAATGAAGTTCAAGTTGTCAGGACAGCCGACAACTATCAGCTGTATTTGTCGGGTGCGCCTTGGCCAATATCCACCGGAAATTCTCCTTTCGCCTACGGGAATTTCATTGTCGCGCCCTCCAGCGCTCCTCTAGCGGGCTCTTCAAGCGTGACGATTGTGGGGAATGCAAATGACATCACCCCAGTCAGCGGAGGAGGAATCTGCGGCGACTTGACCGCCGACTGGTGCCCAACCACCCTTGACCCCGTCATTCCGCTTACTTCGGCGAGTTCTGCGACTTGGCCGTCGCAGGACCTCGCTGCTGGCAACGCGACCTTGGCTACCCACACGATTAATTCAACCCTGTACGGCATAGCCGGTACGCACGCTGGCCCATACAATCAGATAGCCGTATCTGGAGGTATAGGCTACACCGTGCAGGCCCTTCCGTGCACTGCTGGCGGTTCCTTGGTAACGAGTGGATTTCCCGCCGGTTTCTCCAATCCCGTGACTTACAGCGGGTCCGCCGTATTCCAAGCCACCAACAATGCTTTTTACAGCAGCACTTTTTCCACCGCCCCCGACGCCTGTTGGCAAGTAGGCCCTCCCACGAGTGGCAGCGCCACAGTAATGCAATGGAATGCCCCTTAACAACAGGTGCGGCTTGACGTTTCAGTGCTGAGGTATTAGATCAGGGGGATGAGAGCGCACCTCATCCCTCTTTTTCTTTTTTCCCTGAGCGCCCTACCAAGCGGCGCGGCTACGGCAACCTCAGCATCGGCATCAGCACAAGGTAGTGTCAGGAAGCAGCGCCTTGCTGACCTCGCACCTCTTCCCAATCAACTATGTAGCGTGGGCTATCGCCTCGATTGGACTAATGTTAAGGATGTCAAAAAAGCATCAAGCAAATTAACGGTTTGTTTCGGCGGCGATCAGAAACCGTTATCAGAGCATCCGATGTTAGCATTGGCCCATCTGTCTGGGGGCGCGAGCGGAATATGGCCAGAAGACACGATGCCCCCACAGGTTTTGTATTTCCAGTTTGAACGGAATTGTGATCAGAGAGAAGCGATGGCGGAAGCCCATCTGGATGTTTGCCGCGACAAAGGTTTCGAATTACCCGCCATGACGAGAATTTCGAATTACATACCTTTTGATCATTGGACAACCGGCAACTTTGTCCTAGAGGGCTGCAAAGCATTGGCGAATTCCGCCGCTAGCTTCCTAGATGGCTCTACACTTACCAGCAAACGGGCCGATTGGCCAACACTAGAAGGAATGACGGTGTGTGCTGGCGCTATTGAAGCAACAAAGGAACAGATGCGTGAGCAACATGAGGCCTGTCCAGGCGACATCGGCCTTGTCGAGGCTGCAGATGCAGTCGTGCGGTACATCGAGAGTCATGATGGGCACAGCAGCTATCCCGCGCTAATTTACGCTGCTCTACGCGAACAGTGGCCCTGCAAGAACTCCGAGCCGCCGAAGAAAGGCAACGCAGCCGATTGATTTTGATGTTCCAATCATCCGGTTTCGACCACTGGATGGGAACGCGGGTCTTACATCGGACGGCCATTTGTGCCGACACGCCTGACCGGATAAAACTCCCCCACTCTTGCTAATGGCTTCCCTTCTTTATGTGCGCCACTCCGTCGGGCAACTGTGTCTTGCTCAGCCCTCGCTCCACTACCGAATCTAGGAACATGACCACCCGGAGCCACACCCAAAATCGAAGCAATTAAGCGTATAGACAAGTCCCCTATGCCAGCTTAGGAAGAAATATTCGGTTAATCGGACTCCTAGATAGTGGGGCAAAATTCACCTCTTCCAGACCACGTCCATCGGCGTCAATAGTGGCACTCGCGTCATTGCTTTGGGACGCGCTGCGATCTTTTGATGAGTCCGTTCTGGAAGGAACTCGGGGGCTACAGGAAGGACATTCTGCCGCTGTAAAATCTCCGAGCAAAACATCTCGCCGGTCGCAACAGTGATTTGATTGCGACCGGCATTTGTAGGGAATGGTGAAAGGGATTTTCGATCAAGGGCCAGAGTAAAGGCTGTGCTAATTACTCTGCCTTCGCTGTCTTGACCCCTGGCTTCACTCTCGCAGGTCTGCCCCTGACGCCTGCTATCGAAACTGAAACGCCGACCTGTGACGCCAGCGCCTTAATCTTAGCAATAGCTTCCTGCTTGCGCCGCTGCGTTCTCGTTTGGATTTCCTCTTGCGCCCAGGTAATTACCTGCGACAACTCTGCATCCGACAATGCCTTTACCGTTTCCTGCGTCATGGTGTTAGTCCTCTTTTCTCTCAATCTCAATCCGCTCGACATATGGAGCATCTTGCGGACGTAACCCTTCCATCGCTTCGCTGCCTTCCTGGATAAATCGCGCGCGTTGGTCGAGGAGCTTTTCATAAAGCTCACCCAGCGCTTGTCCGTTCACGATGACATTGGCATTGCTGAAACGCAGAGTTATTGTCTCGGCATCCTCGCCGGGATTAAAGTCTGTTTCCGTCAGGCCCACATAACTAAATCCTGATCGCCGACCGTCCGCGAACCGGAACTCCAGCATCAGGCTGTCCCGGCTTCGCACGCGCGCTTCGTTGTAAGCTTCCGCGCCATCGTCCTCCGGCTCGCCCCGCATGGCTGGATGTTTCAAGATCTTCTGCAATGTGGAAGACTTCTTTGTTTCTATGTTGCTATCTGTCAAGGCCCCTGCCCTCCCGTTGTTGGTGAACTGCATCCCACGCGGCAATACGCGCGCGCTTATCCATCCAGAGCCGGTAGGTCTGGCGCATCTTAAACATGCGCTCGCCCAGCCCGATTCTGCGTTTTGGCTTTGGCTTCGCCTCCTCGCCCTGCATCAGTTCCGTCGCGGAGAGACGTGCGCCGCTTCTCTGCACGGCGTCCATCATGGCTTCTTTGTCGTCGGTGTAAAGCCTTACCGCTTCCCGTCCGCGCGAGACTGAGACATAAAACTGTTCGCGGCTGGCGGCAGAGAGAGACTCATTGCCCATCGCAATCAGCACCGCGTCCACCGTCCTGCCCTGAGACGCATGCGATGTCACGACATATCCATGCGTAATGCCACCGTAATTCTTGGGCAGGATGTAGCCGTTGCCCAGCCTGATATCCCCGTCGCGTGTGAAGCCTTCCACTTCGTACATCTGCCCGTTATTGACTTTGGTTTTTGTTTTGCCCAGCAGCCCTTTGCTTTCCCGCGCATAACCGCCCTGGGTGAGGCGAAGCTTGTCTCCCCTGGCAAGTGCAACTTCTCCCGGAGCATAGAGCTGAAATTTCTTGGCTTCCTCAAGCGGTAGCAAACCCCTGCTACCATCGGCCCGCTTGATGCTCACCCTGCCCGCTTTTGCCTCCACGACCGTGACGCGCTCGCCGCGTTTGAATCCTTTGGCATTCTGGTGGAACTGGACGACCGATCCTTCCGAATATTCGCGCGCATCGCCGCGCTCGGCCTCCGTCAAATTGAGCGCGCGCAACGACAGGAAATTCCGCTCGCTACCAGACACACGGCCCGCCTCTTTAAGCGACTCGCGGATTGCCTGGGTAACCTTCTCCCCCTCGCGGTGCGTCGGAGAGACTACCAACGCGGTCTTGAGCCTGTTGCCCTTAAATTGCGAGGTGACCCTGGCATAATCGGAAGCAATGGCCTTGTAACGCCCGTCGCCTTCGGCCTCGATAATCGCGCCCATGTTATCGAGTATTTCGATTCCGGCCTGAAGCTTCGTCCTGCCGTCTTTCCCCACCGTCTCGCCCTGGCTGATGGCCTTGACCGCCTCGCGATAGGTCTCATTGGTCTGGCGGCGGATTTCCGAGAGGCGTCCGACCCGAAGTCCTGCGTCCTTCTCTAAAATCCGAAGTGCGTCGCCACGATAGACAGAAGTGTGTTGCTTGGAATCCCCTGACAGAATTACCCTCGCGTCCTGTCGCTTCGCCACGTCGAACAACCGCTTCATATCCCTGACTGAAAGCAGCCCTGCCTCATCAACCAAGAGCACTCCAGATTTCGCCTGCTCCTGCATCTTGGGATCGATCAACAGCCGTTCGACCGTTGCAGCGTTTTTGAATCCTTCGCTGCGCAACTCTTCCGTCGCTTCGACGGACGGCGCGAAGGTGAAGACTCTCCCGCCTGTTGCCTCAATGGCCTTTACGGTCGTCTGTAACAGGCGCGTCTTGCCGGTGCCCGCACCACCCTGCAGCCCGGTCACGATATCCGTGGAATTGAGGACAGTCATGGCTGCCTTGAGCTGTTCCTGGCTCAGTTCGGGGTCGAGTTCTGGCTTTGCCGTCTTGCCGCCGAGCTTGTATCTTCTTCCTTTCCCACTGCGCGCGAAATCGATCATTTCGACTTCTTCCTGCAACACCTCGCGCGTTGTGACCCAGTGCTGGCCCAGGCGCTTGCGTCCGACGACATTGTCACGGGCCAACTGGCGCTTGACTTCATCGACACTCGCGGCACCGACGCTCTGCGTCAATGCCGTACGCAGTAGTTGCTTTTCCGGGATGGCGGAGCCGCGCTCAAAGCAATGGGACAGGGCATAATCCATCGCCTGCCCCGCTGAAAGCGAGGTCGTCTGCTGCCCCCGCCGTGCCTTGACAATCCCATCGGTCTCATCGCTCGACAGCCGCGCGGCCCACTCTTTGCGCAGCTCGGCAAGCGACAGCTCATGCTCGTTCTTTTTTTCGCGGGTGCGCCGGCCTAGCTTCTCCTTGGCCTTTTCGTCCGTAATCCCTAAGCGCTTGGCTTCGGCCTCGATGATCGCGCTGCGCCTGGAGAATTTTTCTGTCGTCTCGCGCTCGATACCGGCGAGACGAAAACTGTTCTTCTTGTCACGCTCGATGCCGTAGCCAAGATCCTTCAGCCGTTCGGCGAGCCTGCTGTGGAAAGCGGCCTGGTAGTAACCTTTGTCGCGGACAATATCTCCGAACTGGGCGGCTTTCCAGCGGTCTTCTTCGGGGTCCCAGGTTGCGTTGAAGCAGACCGCGTGTACATGCAGGTGGGGGTCCGGTACGCCGTCCACAGGCCGCGTTGTTCTATGAACGAATTCGCCCCAAATCATATTCGAGCTGGGACGGTCCTCACTGCGACCGTTCGTGCGCACACGCGCCATCATCGCGCCTTCCATCTCGGACATCGTGTCCTTCACAGCGCCACGGAGGGCATCCATAATGCGCTCATCCCCGCCCAGTTCGTAAGCCAGGGTGCAATCCTTTGGTGAATTGAAGGTGAAATCGTAGAGAACGCGGCGCTCAGTCTTGGTTCGCGCCGTCAGCGGCTCGCCGGTTTTGGGATTGATATTGTCGCAGAGCTTGAAATAACTCTCCTTGTCGATGGTTCCTGATAACCCGAGCAGCTCCGCCCCAAGGCCATGCCACTCTCCCGCGAACTCAGCAGCATCGCGCAGGTAATAGTCCGAGGTGGACATGTGGCGCGTGAAATAATCCTTCGCCTCTTTTGCGCCAGTGGCCGCGGTAATAAACAGCATCTGCCGGTTTTCTCCATCCGATGTGGATTCAACAACACGTAGTGGATTACTCCTTCGTGCTTGTCAACTCCGAGTAACAAACGCCTGTCAAATTTCACAATCAGGGTGAAGCGCCCGCGATGGTCGCCAGGTGTGACGTGATGTCACCCAAGGACGAAGTCCGGGGTTCCAGGCGAGCGCTCCACCACTGATCCCTTGTTACCGCGACTGCGACGGCGGCTTTATCTGCCGCTGCAGCGTTTCACTGCTGCCGCCGTATTTTATTGCCGGGGTCGGCGCGGGGGCGCCCGAGCCCAGCGACGTTTGTTGGACTACGCCTTTGTCGGCGAGTGACTGCCCCGCGGCGCGTGCCTGCTGCAGTAGTTCCGGGGACAGCGACTCGACCGACCTGCCGTACTTCTCCGCTGCCGACATGGATCACCTCACGCGACGCTTCCGCTGGCCAAATCCGGCGGGGCATCAATCAGGCCTTTGAGTTCCACCGAGAGATTGGCGAACGCTTCTTGCAATCGCGCATCCTTGGCGATGAGCTTGATGCTCGATTCAGCAACGACGAACCCGGCAGTTTCCTGCGCGGGCTTTCCAGTCAAGGCCGCACTGAAATACTTGGCCTCTATCCGCGCGTCGCGCATGTCGAGAATGCAGCGGCGCTCGTTGTAGTAGACGATGTGGTTATTGACGAGTAGCCCGACAGCGGCCAGAATCAGCCAGAGGCCGACCTGGCCGGACAGAAAATACCCAACCACAAACACCAGCCCCGGCTCGACAAACTTGTGGATCTTCTCCGGGGCCAACGGCAATGGCAGCAGCGATGTCCCGATATACATGCTGTGCCACTCGATGCCGGCATTGTTCTTGCGGGCAATCTCGCGGCGGTGGTAGAGGCTTGCCCCAATAAACGCCAGCCAGAACAGCATCATCAGTTGCGGCGACAACGCGACGCGGTATCCCACCATTCCCAGCAGCATCGCCATCAAGCTGCCCAGGAACATGAAATTGGCGACGACGGTGTAGCCGAAAAACAGATTCAGCCACCCGAAATACCGCTCGCCCATGTCCTTACGCAGGAATGGAATCACGCTTATGGCAAAGCAGGAACTGATGAGACTTAAGAGCCCCAGCGCCCACTCGTATTTTCTCCAGATATCCGTTCCGCCGAATACCTGCCTTGTTTCCCTCATCAGCCTCATAAACGACGCCCTCCCTCGGCGCTGAGCCTGCAACTTCCTTAAAACCCCTGTGAATCCGCCCCGCCGTGCTTCCACCACGCCCGGCTATTTGCGTTCCTTCATGGTCACGCCGGGAATCTGCTGCTTGAATGTTGTGCGCAAGAACGGCTGGCCCTCGTTGGCGATGAAACTCGCCCCGGTCTGGTAGACGATGGCCTGCGTCTCAAAACCGTTTTGCGCCCCGCCTTTCTTCAGCATGGTGAATTCAGCGGGGAGCACCTTGCGGCCTATGGTCTCGCCTCCTCCGCCCCTGCCCTGTCCTGACTGCTCATGGCCTGAGTGAAAATTTAAGCGGGTCTGGATTTCTTCGGAAATCTTGTCCGACATCCACCGATTCGTCTCCACGCAACCGTTGGCATGCGCGATGACGGTTCCCATATTGTTTAAGAACGCGTCCACGCGATGGCGTCCAACTTCGCCGCCCATCGCGGCCAGGTAATTGGGCTTGTTCTGCGAGATCAGCACGCTTGCCACACGTGCGCTGCGGGCGGTCGCCAGGAACTCCGGCGTATAGTTGCAGACCATCTCATGCGCTTCATCGACAAACCAGAACACGGGGCGGGGGTTCGCCTTCGCGTCCCGCTGTTCAGCCGCTATCTGCCAGAGATAGGTAAACGCAGACTGCACATAGACGCCGGCCTGGCCGTAGACCTTGATCGGCAGATCCAGAACAATGACCGCTCCATCAAACGAAAGATCGGGGACAAAGTTCGTCTCGCCATCGAACAAGTCCGCCATGTGTCCGCGCAGCAGGACATCGGCCATCACGCCGTAAGTGGCGAGAATCGAGCCGCGCGTGTCATTGGGCATATCCGGGAATTCACGCAGGAAATACTTCGCCGCGAGTTCGAAGTCGGTCTGCTCGCGTTCAGAGCGCCCCCGCGACTCCGCCTCTTCGATAAGCCGGTAGCACAGCGAGTCCTTCTGCCAGTCCGGGTTATGCACTTCCGCATGGCTGCGCGGGGCCGAGGTGATCACTTCGTGTAGCATCGCCATCGTGACGCCGCCAGTGGCAGCGATGCAGACTTCGAGTGCGTTACGAAGAATTTGGCGCAGCGACCGGGTCCAGAATTTTTCGCCCTGGAGGCTGGCCCTCTCTCCGCGCTCCGCTGCCTCGACAATCGTCATAAGCAGCGAAACTATCTGTTCCACGCGGCTGCCTTGTCCACCAGGGCGTTTCAACGCATAGCGGATGAGATTGCACCGCCATTTATTGCTCGGAGAAACGACGATCAGCGAATCGCTCCTGCCGGTCTGTTTTGCATAGGCCTCGACGAGCTCGCGGTCGCCGGGCTTGACGCAGCAGACCAGCCCGCCCATGCCGATTTGCAGATACTTGAGCAACAGCCATGCACCCGAGCCGGTCGTCTTAGCAGAACCCAGCTCCCCGAATATCGCGACCGACTCGACGGCGTTCCTCAGCGAAAACACGTCGTAGGGCGACCACTCAAAGAGCGGCCAGTCGAGGTCCCACGGGTCGCGGCCGGCAACCATCGTTCCGATTGACGGCTCGCGCAGCGGTCGTTTGCCGTTCCTGTGTCCACTCAAGAAATCTGCAATCAGTCCCATCGGGTTAACCCCTTCCTGCGGGCGCGCCACAGCGAGCAGGCGCGCCCGGCAATTCGCTCGAACTTACTTAACTGGCCGCATCGTGACACCCAATCGCAGCACGGGAGCTTGCGTATAGACCACTAGAAACTGCGTCGGGTCGAATACGAGTGGAGCTTTTGGGTCCGCCTGCGCGAGTGCCGCATCGGGCACAATCACCTCCACCCTGGTCTTGGCAGAACCCTCCGGCAGGTATCGCACGAAGTAGCCAACCGGCATCTCGGCCCAGGTACCGCGCACGACGGGCTGCGCCAAACTTGCCGCATCCTTGAAAGCCTGCGGCGCACCAGCTCCTCCTGCATCCTGACGCATCTGGCCTTCGACCTGATTGGCTGCCACGACCGGTTGTTTTGCCGCCGGGTCCTTGCTGATTTTTCGGTTCAGCCAGCCAATCAATACTTTTTCTGCGGCCTTAGCCTGCACCGCACCCTGTAACTGCGCCAAAACGTCGCGCGGCAGAATCCGCGCCGCCGTCTGCTGCACGGGAGGGGGCATTTTCTCCAGGTCGGCACCGCCGACAATCGCCCACAGCAGTTGCTGGATGTCGGGCTGCGGAACATCGGGATGCAGCTCGGTCTGTTTCAGCACCGCTGCGATCACCTTTGCCCGGCGTCCTTTAATCGGGGCCGGATAAAATCCTGCGACTCTGTTCCCGCCTAAGTCGCCGGGTTCTAGCGAATAGCTCTGCAGGTATGCCTCGAATATCCCGGCCTTCAGGATGAACGAGCCATCGTCGGTTCTATCCAGTCTTGCGAGAGGCTTAAAGGCCTTTGGCTCGACCGTTGAAGGCAGCGTGTCAAGATGAATCGTGTCTGCAAAACCAGTGGTGAGCGCCGGCCCTTTGAAGCCGTCGAGCGTTGTTGGAGACAGTTCAGAACTGCCCGATGGCCCATTGGCAGCCACTTCGCAGGCTTGCTTTGCGAAACCCGTTTTGTTGTCGCACTGCGCGGCGGTAAATGGCGCTCCGATTAGCAAGCAACAGACGGCGATGCTGGGTTTTGTTGCTTTCATGGTCCTACTCCTTTGTTTTGGAATCTGCTGTTTGAAAAACTGTTTGAAATTGGGGTGACCGCAAACCGTGAACTGTGGCCACCCCGCCTGTCGCATTCAGTTGTCACCGCTGCGAATCAGGATGCGAATCAGGTGCAGCGCCAGACTTAGGAGATCCAGTAACTCCATGTTCGTCCCCCTCCTTTTCCCGGAATTTCGGGATTCGAAATCTGGTGCAATTTTGCGCTTGTGAGGACCGCATTTCTATGCCGTCAGCGTTCGGTGACGTTAGCCGAGGTGCGTCTGATCTGCGTGACCGTGAGGTGCCCTGCTCTCTTCATCACTGTCATCAAAACTTCACTTTCCTTTGCTGCCCTTTTGCTCTACATTCCGCCCGAAAAGGAGTCTTTTGTGACAGGCAAACTAGCACCCGACCTCAGGAAGTATCGGGACATTGCGCAATTCGAGTCTCGGGGCGGAGACTTCGTCCTCATCGTGCGCGCGCGATCCGAAGACCAGTCTCTTGCCTATGTATTTTTTCTTAAGCCGAAAACACCTAAAGCAAGGACAAGATTCAACGGAGAGGATGCGCCGTTCCTGACGGCAGAGGGTTCGATTCCAGTAGGAAGAGTGCTATCTGGTGATTCCCTGAAGAAGGATCTCAGCGACAGGCTCGATGATGTTTTCGGGGTCTATGACGCACGCTTTCCCAAGAATCAGGTTCTTGAGTGCATCAGAAGATACGCCGCCGCAACGGCGGCAACCAAGCGCGGGTACTGACTGTTGGTCTGCTGAAATGCCGTAACATCATTTTAGATAGATGCGTGCACCGACCAGTTCTGGCTCGCGGGCTTCCGCGTCGATGTTGACAGGCCCCATACGCACTTTGAATAAGCCTTGGAAGAAGCGTGGCACCGGTTTCTCCATAGGCCATTCTGCTTCCAAGGCGACACGCCCCAATCGGCGGTCATCGGTAAGAGTGCGGGCAATTTGCTCAACCACGCGCGTATTATGCGAGCTGATCATTGTCACGGCTCCTTCGCCGTAAGGGTTAGGCATTCGGGTCACCACCCCGAAAACGTAGCCCTCAGCCTCTGCATTATCGAGAAGCTCCAACACCTCGCTTTCGCGATGCACATTGATGTCGGGTAATTGGCCGAGCGCCTTTTTCTCGTGGTCGTTCGCGTCTACGACGCATGTAACGCCAAAACGGTGGTTGTCAAAACGGTAGCTGAGTTGCTTGCATTCCGCCGACTGAAGCAGGTGCCTCATTAGGCTGTTGACTTGCGGATTGCCCAGCAAAATCGGGCACGTAGAGGAAATAATGGTGGAGTTGCTCCTGCGGCTGTTTAGCGCTGGCACGCTGATTCCCGCCACGTCCTCGAACCACTCTCGTATGTATTGCCGGGCATTTATCTCCCCGCTTAGTACATAGAGGTATGACGGGTGGAGATCCTCATTCTTAGTCTCTGGGTGCTTCTCGTGGAGCGTTTTCATCGCGAGTTCGCGCGCCGGGTCGTCGAAATTAACGTCGAACCAACGGAACACTCTGTTTCCCCCGCGGTCCCTGAAGAACAGGGGCTCGCTATAAGCCACTATTGGACTCTTACTGCCCTGTCGGTGTGCTTGCCAGAATGCCCCTGTCAGTCCTGGCAGATCCCATTGGTCGATGAAACGCAGCTTATATCCTTGCCCGGAGACTGCATCGGGCAGCAGGCAGCTCCACTTCTGCTCCTGTCCTTCCTTGGAGCCGGAATAACGCCAAAGATTCTTGCGGAGGTCTATACAAAGCACGCGGAAAGCACGCTCCGGATCATTGTGTTTCTTTTTTTTGTAGAGTTCCTCGGCAAGAGTCTTCCCGTCCACTCCACCACGATCATTCTTGTGTTCGAACAATAGGCGCAGCAGGTCGCTGCAGGTTTCCGCGCGCACGAAATCCTCCGAATGGAGAATTTTCTCTATCAGCGCCTTCCATTCCTTGTCTTCTTTTCCCATCGAGCTAACGTCGCCTCACGGCGGCTTCCGGTCGCTGCATAGAACCGAAATGCCTTAACAACCTAGTCTGTCTCCCAAGATGTTCTCGATAACTACTAAAAACAAACGCTTACATAGTCAGAAATAACGAAGAACAACAATTTACCGGATTTGGACGCTTAGAGCCACTGCCATGCAGAACACAATCCCGCACTTTCCCCATAGAAATGATGCCACCTTGGCCCCCGAACCCTTCGTATCCGCTGAAGAAGCCGCAAACTTTCTCGCCATCAAGCGTCGCTACCTGCTTGCGCTCGCGCGCAGGGGCATGGCTGGAGCCTATGCGCTCGGGACTGGAAGCACGCGAAAAATCTGGGTCTTCCGTCTCTCAGAGCTGGCGGCGGCGGTGGCGGGAAAAAACACTGATCCAAAATTGCGAGAAATGTGCGATCCTGCATCCGGCAGTCCCCGCTGAAAGGACCACATGGCCTATCAGAGGGGCAGTTTGAAACAAGTCAGGAGAAAAACCGGCCCGACGTGGATCTTGCGTTACCGCGTGAGCAGGCCGGATGCAAAGCGCGTGGAACATTCGCACATTGTCGGGCTCGTCGCCGACTTCCCGAAGCGGAAGGACGCCATGCGCGAGGTGGACCGCCTGGGTCTGCTTTCCCGCATCAACGAGGAGAATGCCGATACGCGCATCCACTTCAATGCTCTTGCAGAGCATTACCTCAAAGCCGACTTCGGGCAGGCTGCGGTGCGCCCGAAGTCACTCAACACGATTCCCATCGTCAATCACTATGTCCGCGACTACCTTGTCTCCCAATGGGCGGACAAAATCGCCGATGAAATCAAACCCTTGGAAATCCAGCAATGGCTTAAGTCACTGCATGACGACAAGAGCCTTGCCTGGACCACCGTGTCTAAAATCAAGGGGCTGATGCACCGGGTCTATAAAATCGGCCTGCGGCATCAGCTCGTCACCAGAAACCCCGTCGAGCATGTGGAGACGCGGACGAAGTCGAATTACCGCGCAATTGTCCTCTCCCCTGCCCAAACACTTGCGATACTCAACGACCTGACCAATCCGTTGCACTACGCATTAGTTCTTACCTGTGCGGCAACAGCGCTCCGCTCATCGGAGATTCTGGCGCTGCGCTGGAGTGACATCGTGTGGGAGGAGGAGAGAATTCGGATATCGAAGCGCTGGGCCAAGGGAGAAGACGGCGAAACCAAGACGGACGCCTCGGACGGATATGTACCGCTACATCCCGTCCTGGCGGAGCGTCTCAGATCATGGCAGAGGGCAACGTCTTTTGGGAAACCGGAGGACTTTGTTTTTCCGTCACTGAGGTCCGATGGCAAGAAGCCGCTCTATGCTTCGAGCTTCGTCGCCGATTACCTGCGCCCTGCAGCAAAGAAAGCGGGCGTGGTAATCGCCGACGGACAGCGGTTCGGGCTTCACAACCTTCGTCACTCACTTTCCAATTGGCTGGTGAACAAGGCGAAAGTCGAACCCAAGACCGTGCAGGGTATCCTGCGTCACAGCAAGATCCAGACGACGCTTGATCTCTACACACAGAGCGACGGCGATGAAACACGGGCGGCGCAGGGACAGTTCCTGAACGCCGTGGGCCTCACGCAGAGGGTGCAGTAATGTGTGGGTTGAATTGTGGGTTGGGATTTTTGCTACCATTCCTTCCAACTCACTGAAAAGAATGGCGGGGACGACGGGACTCGAACCCGCGGCCTCTGCCGTGACAGGGCAGCGTTCTAACCAACTGAACTACGTCCCCACTCGCCAAATCAACGAGATGCGAAATCGCCAGTGTTTATGCGGCTTTGCGCGATCTCGATACTGCGCACGCTTCGGGCTCGGCTGCAACTGCTTTTGAGCGATCGATTCGATCACGATTCCAGCAGCAATATCTGAAACAGATCAGCGCGCTCAAATATCCTAACAGCTTCCGGCAGAACACGAAAGGGTTGGCTGGGAGCGGGTACCGGCCGCAACGCACATTTCGGCCACTACCTGGGCGTCGCCTCACAGCGAATGAGTGACGCCAGGTCGCTGTGTTTCAGCCTGCGAAATGACGCGATGGCTCGTTCCCCAATCAGTTGGGAGGTAGTGGGCTACCTCCAATAACCCACTGCCAGATGAAAGCTGTTGATTGATTATTTGTCGCGTGAATTGTTCTTCGCGCGGATTGCTTGTCGTCCCGTGAGTTAAAAAGATTCTCTCGCCATTTCTTCACTTTTCTTCCACAGCGCCTCGGCGGTTTTCGCATCGATCGCGTAGGCGCGCACTCCCTCGGCCATGACGGTGGCCGGTACCTCAGCCGGGACAATCCCACCGACGTGGCAGTTCTCACAATACCTGCCACCGATCTCATCGGCTGAAGCAACTACGGCGGCCCATACCGAGGTTGCGGCCCCTTGGGGAATGCTCTTCAGTTTGATCGGCGGCTTGCCCGCGGCCGCAAGCTGCCGATTGATTTGCTCTACCCTCGCCTCTAGCCAACCGCGGCTAACATGGCGGTTCAGTTCAGTCTCGATGATGCCCGGATGCACCGCTGCAGCACGCACGCCGCGTCCGCGATGGCGCTGATCGAATGCCACAGAAAAGAGGATGTTCGCGGTCTTCGAGCGGCCGTAGGCGATCATGGGATCATACGGCGTCCGCGCAAAGTTAGGATCTTCGAGGTCCACGTTCGACATGCGGTGTCCGGCAGAAGACAAGTTGATCAGACGGCCTCCCGCGCGAATCAGCGAGGCGATCCGGTTGATCAGGACAAAGTGGCCGAGGTGATTCGTCCCAAACTGCGTTTCAAAGCCATCGGCGGTGTGACCGAATGGCGTGGCCATCACTCCCGCGTTGGCGATGATCACGTCGAACGGCTCGCCTTTCGCCAACAGTCCGTCGGCGCAGGCGCGCACGTTTTTCAAGTTGGCCAGATCGAGCTCTACCAATTCGAAGCTGCCGCCGTTGGCGGCGGCGGCGCGCACTGGCTCCGTTGCAGCTTTGGCCTTGTTCAAATCGCGGACCGCGCCCACGACGTGAGCGCCGTGCGCGGCCAGCGACCGCGCCGTTTCCACGCCGAGTCCGGCCGAAACGCCGGTAACCAGAATACGTTTCCCTTTTAGATTCACGCCCGACAAGACGTCGTCCGTGGTCGAGGTTGCTCCGAATGCAGTTGTCTCAAGAATGTTCGTCATTTTCCACTCCTTATGTATTGATCGGCTTGATATCGCTGTTCTTCGATCTGACGGTTCAATGATCCAGTCAGGGGTTAGCGATGCAAAGCGACTGCCTCCGCGGCCGGTTCGAAGTAGTGCCCTGCGCTCAGATCTGCAATCAGCCCGTCGTGAACCGGTCGCCACCCCAGCCGTTCCTGAGTTTGCGCGCTGGAAGCCGGGCCGTCCATAGCGAAGAACCGCCCAATCCAGCCAAAATGATCCGCCGCCTCCGCGCTTGATTTGGCGACCACCGGTACGTTCAGGCCCTGGCCGATCACCTCGGCGATATCTCGAGCCGGCACACCCTGGTCGGCGACTGCGTGATACCGGGCCCCTGCGGAACCTTTCTCTACGACGAGCCTGAAGAGATGAGCGGCATCGAGGCGGTGCACGGCCGGCCATCGATTGCGCCCGTTCCCCACATACGCGGAAACGCCCTTTTCACGCGCAACGCTGATCAGAGCCGGAACAAAGCCGTGATCACCCTTGCCGTGGACCGTTGGAGGAAGCCGTACCACTGCCACACGCACGCCGCGCTCTGCCAGCCCGAGCGCCGCTTCCTCCGACTTGCGAAGGAAGTTGGGGTTCGGCGAGTCTTCCTCTGTCGCAAGGGAACCTTGTGGCACCGCCACCAGCGTCCCTGAAGTAACGATTAAGGGCCGATTCGATCCTGCGAGCGCCGCGCCGAGCGTCTCGATGGCGCGCTGATCCGCTTCGGCAGCAGGACCATAGTTGGAAAAGTCGTGGATAAACGCGGCGTGGATCACGGCGTCCGCGCTGGACGCTCCGCTGCGCAGGCTTTCGAGATCTTCGAGCGAGCCGCGATGTGCCTTTGCTCCCAGTGCAACCAGGGATTTTGCTGCTACGTCCGAGCGAGCAAGACCAAGCACCTGATGGCCTGCGTCGATCAGTTCCGGAACGATTGCGGAACCGATAAAACCTGTAGCTCCGGTAACGAATATCTTCATAAATCACTCCTTCTTAGTTGTTGCCGCTTGAACCATGAATGTCTCGGGCTGTTATTAGTTTTGCGGAGGTTTGCCGATTGAGTTGAGATCGGCAATTACTGCAGAGGGAATCTGGAGTGTTGCCGCCTTAAGATTCTCGCGAAGATGCGCGAGAGAAGATGTTCCGGGGATCAGCAGGATGTTGGGCGAGCGCTGCAGAAGCCAAGCTAGCGCAACCTGCATCGGTGTGGCATGAAGCGACGCTGCGGCTGCGTCGAGCGCCGACGACTGTAATGGAGTGAAGCCTCCCAGCGGAAAAAACGGAACATACGCGATACCTTGCGCGGCCAGGTCATCGATGAAAGCGTCATCATTCCTTTGGGCCACGTTGTAGAAGTTCTGCACGCAAACGATCTCGGTGATGGTTTGCGCTTCAGCCAACTGCTTGCGAGAAATGTTGCTCAAGCCGATGTGACGGATCAGTCCCTGACGCTTGAGTTCCACGACTACAGTTAGCGGTTCGGCGATCGATTCCTCGCTCGGTTCCTGGATTCCGCCAACGCGAAGATTGACCACATCAAGATGGTCGAGGCCGAGATTTTTAAGATTGTCGCGAACCGCGTCGACCAAATCCTGACGGGAACGAGCGTGATTCCAGGATTTATCCGGGCCTCGACGAGCTCCCACTTTGGTGACGATCACGAGATCTTTGGGATACGGATGAAGCGCCTGCTTGATGATCTGATTGGTCACATGAGGTCCGTAGTAGTCGCTGGTGTCGATGTGGTTTACACCCGACTCGACGGCCTCGCGCAGAACGGCAAGGGCGGCATTCACCTCGCGCGGCGGTCCCCAAACTCCCGGGCCGGCCAGTTGCATCGCGCCGTAGCCCATGCGGTTTAATGTGATCGATCGGCCGGGCAGGGCGAAGTTGCCGGCGAGGTCTATTTGTTCAATCATTTTGGTTTGTCCTTATGACTTGCGATTCAGTGCACATATTCAGTTGATACGGCCGCAGCGTTGATTCGGCTCGCGAGCCGAGACGAAACCTTCGCAGTAATCAAGCGCCACTCGCGGGGCGATGGGGGCAGACCATCGATCTCGACTAACTCGCGCAGCCATTCTTCTGCTGACCGTTCCGCCTGTTCGGACCCGAACAACTGTTTGACGGCGTGAAAGAATGCCGACAATTCCCGCTCAGCCATCGTCAGGAAGTCGGCGCGACCGGAATTGGAGTCCTTGCAAGATTGATACTGATAAGGAGTAAAGCGATTCATATCCTCATCTCAGTTGCGGAAAACCGTGACCGCGCCGTGTACCGCTATTGACAGGCTGCCGGGTTCCGGCTAAAACGGAGAGTGTCTCCGAATCAGTAGATAAGATAACCGGAGATAGTCTCCGGTTGCAAATCTTTTCGAGATGCCTGGAAGTAATGATGCCCAGACAACCTTCGCCGCCAGCCCCGCGAAAGCCGCGCACCGATGCGCGACGGAACCGCGAGCGTATTCTCGAAGTGGCGAAAGAGGCCTTTACCCACGCGGGAGCAAACGCCAGCCTGGATGATGTTGCCAAAGCCGCCGGGGTCGGAGCCGGAACGCTCTATCGCCATTTTCCCACCCGCGAAGCGCTCATCGAAGCGGTTTACCGAACCGAAGTGGAAAAACTGGCCGCCGCCGAGCGCAGGTTCGCCGAGGCCATGCCCCCGATTGCTGCGTTGCGCGCCTGGATGCTGCTGTTCGTGGACTATATCGCGGCCAAGCAGATCATCGCCCCTGCGCTGAATACGCTGGTCGGAGGCCCTTCGAGGCTGTATGAAGGTTCCCGCAGTCAAGTTCAAGGAGCGATTGACGCGCTGGTGAGGCGCGCCATCAAGAGCGGGGACATACGCAAGGATATCGAGCCATTCGATCTGCTGCGGGCGTTGATCGGCGTGTCGCACGTCACCTCCGCCCCCGGCTGGCAGCAAAGCGCCAGACGATTGGTTGACATCCTCATCGCGGGTTCGCGCACCAGCAAATAGAAAACGCTACGCCTCGCTGTGCTCGGCGGGGCGGACCTATGCGTCCGCCCCTACATGAGACGGGGCTACTGGAAAGTAGCCCCGTCTCATAGACTAGCCGCGATTCTGTGAAGTGAATCACGCTTTTACTTCCGCCGCTCACCACCGCCGCCGGAAGCCCGTTGCTGCATCTGCTGCTGCTGTTGCTGGTGGCGTTGTTGCATCTGCTTCGTCTGCTGCGCGTGGCGCTGCTCCATTTGCTGTTTTTGCGCGTCATTGGCTTTTTGCTTGTCGGCGCGCGCGTGTTCCTGGTCCTGTTTCTGTTGCAGCTTTTGCCGCTCCTGGTCCTGCTTGGCGTACAGCTTGTCCTGCTGCTGTTGTAACTTCCTATCGCGTTCGGCGTTGCCCGTGTTGGGCGGAGCCGGACGCTCCGCTGCAGGAAGGTCTTTAGGATGAACTGGTGAGCCACCGCCTCCGCCCGCCGGGCGACCAGCACCGCGGTCGGGCGCATGATACGCCCCGCCGGCTTCGCGTGCCTCTATGGGATGAGAGAAATCTCCCGGACGTGCGGTAGCAGCGATCGACGGTCTACCTTGATTCACCGAAGCGCGCAAGTCGCGGTTGGCGCGAGCCTGCTGGATATGCTCCGTCTGTGCCGCCACGGCGCCGATGTGCCGTTCCTGCATCGCCCGTTCATCTTCCGGCCGCGGGCGCGCCACAATGCCGCCCTCGCCGCCGTTGTAGCTGATGTGATTCACGGTCACATTGACGTGCTCGTTGTAGACGTTGTGGATGTTGACCACATTAATGTTGGCCACATCGCGGTTGTAGAAGAAATGCCCGCCATCCCAGCGTCCGCCGACAAATCCAACCCCGAAATAGCCGAAACCGTAGTTAATGCCTCCATAAAATCCGATGTTCGGCCCCCACCATCCCTCGTGGAAAAGAAATACGCCGCCGTCCCAGCCCCACCAGGGCGGAGTCCACAAGAAACCCACTTCCGGAGCCAGCACCCAGGTGCCAGGAACCCAGTAATAATCGTCAAAATCGGAATCCCACGCCCAGTACCCAGGCGTCCATAAATAGCCGTCGCCGGGACAAAGCGGTTGCTCATAAACGGGAAGTGCGGGCGGTCCGAAGCCCACCGTAATTCGCACCTGCGCCGACGCTGGCGTCGACGCACTGAGCATCACCAGAGCGATAAGCACTGGACCTAACAATGCTGCGATACGCGCAATCCTACGCATAGTTTCATCTCCTGTCGGTTGTACCTAAATGGATTCAACACCACAGATGAACCAATGTTTCTCCGGGGAAACCCCAATGCCCTGCAGCTTACTACTAATTCCCTCGTTGTTGCTTTAGGCGACCCTGCTTTAGGCGACCCCGAATCGCCGAGTGAATAAGAGGAGAAACTCGGACCGTTGGTTGCTATGGAATTTACAGAACTTTACTGACCGCGGGGCGCATCGGAATCGTGGTTTTTTTTGCCGTCGACCCGGTGCGGCAGTTCCTCACGGCAATTCAAGTTCAAGGGCGTAGACATCGGAAGTGCGGTGGACCAGAGATGCCAGAGGAGAATTATCGGGAGTAAGACCTGTCATGGTATAGCTGAGCACGTCGGCTCGCAGGATCTGGCGCGCCGATGTGATTTGCTCCACGTTGCGATCGCTGACGCGAACGCGAAAGATGGGTTGATCTTCATCTTCTTCAGCGTGCTGATAATAGACATAGCGCGAATCGGCAGACCAGCGAATGCCCCAGCCGTAGGCATCTCCTTCGCTGAGCACCGACCACCGTTGGCTGGAAAAATCGAAAAGCATCAGTCTGTGATGGGGTTGGTCCGCAGCGGCCGCATATTTTCCGTCGGGCGAACAATGAACGCCGTCGAAGCCGTCGCTGTCGGGGAGCATCGTGGTCTCCCGTGTGGTCATATCGAGGCGCAGGACCCGCGAACCCAGTTCCCCACTGGCATCCTTGGCCCAGCGCATGAGAAGAATCGCGCTTCCGTCTCCGCACCAACTGGGCGCTGTAAGCCTCGCCGTATCATCGTGCAGCAGAATTTCGGGCTGACCTCCGTTGGAAGGGATGGTAAAAATCCTGGCCGGTTCTCCCGGCGGACCACCCTGAAAGACGATCATCTTGCCGTCGGGAGACCAGGAGGAATGCGTAGCCCCCAGCGGACGGAACGTCAGTTGCAGTTTCTCGCTTCCGTCGGTGCGGCTGCGCCATAGAGTGTTGTCGATGTCGCTTTTGTACGCCACCCACTGTCCGTCAGAAGAAAAACTCACCAGACGCGCGGGAATGCCGCCCAGGTAAGGAACAAATAACTGGCGCGCGCTGTCGTAGCGCACCAGTTCGCGCTGTTCGCGATAGCCGACAAAAAATAGTTTCTTGCCGTCAGCGCTGAATCTGGGTTCGCCGAACAGATCGGGGCTGGAATAGATCTGTACGGGTGCGGCCTCCCCACGGTGAAACCAGCCGGTCTTTTCCCGGATCGCCCAGAAACTCTGGCCTTCGAAAAGCTGCGAACGGAAGACAAAGTATTTACCATCCGGCGACCAGTCGCCGGTGTACTCGCCTTCGCCCCAGATGTGAGCGTAGCTCTTCCACCCCAACGCCAAGGGATGAGGGTTGGCGCCATCGGAAGATGCTTCCCAGAGCGATCGTTCGCCATCTGCCTGCTCATTTACGGTGAAGCGCAGCCGCCGGCCCTCAGGCGACCAACGCAGGTATTCGACGACACCATGCACAGAGATGAGTTTTGTGGGGTGGGTGCCGTCGGCGCCGGCGACGTAAATGCCGCCTTCACGGCAATACGCGAGCTGTTGGCCATCCGGCGACCACGACGCGCACGACGCCGCAAGATCCCCCAGCCGCTGAGCCGAGCCGCCCGCGGCCGGCACGACCCAAAGCGGCATTCTTACCCCGGTCACTGTCGCACCGGCCAGAAGTCGAGATCGGGTGGAATCAATATCCTCCAGGACGATACTGGACAGCGAGGACGCGACCGTCTTGGGATCACCGCCCGTAGCCGGAACTTCCGCCAGCACTCCTTTGGCGCCGATCGTTTCCGTGAAGTAGAGCCGGTTGCTATCGGAGAGCACTACGCTATGCGGCGAAACGCTTCCCGTATGAGTCAACCGAATGGAGCGCAGCACCTTGGGCACGGGTGCAGGCGAGAGCAGCGCGAACAGTATTAAGGATGCGACCACCGTCCCTGCGACCGCCATCGCGGCCATCCACCAGCGGTAAGGGGTCGCCGTCTGGCCGGGCAGCGCCCGCAACTCGTTCCCTTCCCGCAGAAAAACCGGTGGGTTCTGTTCACCTTCCTCGGCTATAACGACTCTGGACCGGGCGTGACTCTCGACCACGATAATCTCGTCCTCGATGACGGTCCGAACCTTTTCGACAAAGCGGTATCCGCGGCCGGGAATGGTGACGATGTAACGGCGCTCGCTGGCCTCATCCCCCAGCACCTTCCGCAAGACGGAAATGTTCTGCGTCAGGTTGGCCTCTTCGACAAAGGTATCCGGCCAGACGGCTTTCATCAGCTCGTCTTTCAGAACCACTTCTTCGCTGTGGCGCACAAGCGCCAAAAGGGTCTCGAAAGCTTTCATCTGCAGCGGAACGGGCTCACGATCGCGGAACAGCACGCGCTTTTCGGGATCCAGACGATAGGGCCCGAACTCGTATAACGCCTTTCCCATGTTGCTCATAGCGCGCCTGATAAATTTCTGAGAATTCCTTTAGGACATCTGAGGACGATTGCTGGCAGGATTCATCCCGTTTTCCAGGCGGGATCGAAAGCCTTCCAACGTGGGAAAAAATCTATCACGATTCAAGGTTGGGGCCAAGTCTTGGGAAGCGTACCAGAGGTGCCAAACGAGCACCTCAAAATCTTGATATCTCAGGAGAAAAAAACATGTTCCAACTCTCACCCCATTCTCGACTTCTGAAGTCGATCGCTTTCACCATTCTAGTCGTCGGCCTGGCCGCGGCCCAAGCTCCCGCAGGAGCGCGACGCCCGGCGGCAGTTCCGGCAGGCTTTGTTATCACCCCATTCGGCTACTACCATCCCAGTTGCGTCGGCCACTTGGCCCAAGGGGACATTCTGCGGAAAGATAAAAACGCCGTAGAACACGCCGATGGCACCTTTGAGGAAATCCAAAAGTGCGCCTATCCCCACTTCAGAGCTGACGGAGAGAGGGTAGTCGGGGATGAGCCGGCCGGAACTCATCCGCCCGACATCAGCCACGCCTGGATTGAATATGCCAGCATCCACGACAGTCCCAACTATGGCCAAATCTATACGGAATGGGACGTTCCCCCGAATCCGGCTGACAACGACGGCCAGACCGTGTACCTGTTCAATGGCCTGGAGGACTATAGCGGCGACGTAACCATTATTCAGCCGGTCTTGGGGTGGAACTCCGATTACTCCGCGGCGTGGGGCATCGCCGCCTGGAATTGCTGCTACACCGGCGACGTCTGGGAGGGCACTCCGCAAAAGGTCAAGCCGGGGGACCATCTCGAAGGCTATGTCTTCAACAACTGCTCCCCGGGGACCACGAAATGTACCTCGTGGGACATTGTGATTATGGATGACGAAAATGGAAAGTACTCGCAGCTGCTGTCCGCCCCAAACCATGGGCAGACTTTCAACTGGGCCTTTGGCGGCGTGCTGGAAGTCTACAACATCGTCCAGTGCGGCGATTACCCTCCGTCCGACTACGCGGGCGGAATCGGTTTTACCAACCAGTCTGTCTTAAACGACGACTTTGACATAATCTCCGGTCCGGCGTGGAAGGTCGTGAACCTGGCCTCCGGATTGACTCCTCAGTGCAACTATGGTGGATCGACGCCGAAACAGGTAATTCTCACTTACTGATTCCCCTGTCCATCCGGATGTGGGGCATCCAGGAATGTTCTGATTCCGCCGGATGCCCCACTCCCGTTTTGATGGAGAGGGAGCCGATGAGCATGGCAATCCTTTGGTTGCGATTCCGAGGTTGGGCGAGCCGGCTGGCGGCGCGGATCGCAGGCCGCAAGAGGATCGAGGTCACCATCGAGAGCCACAGAGTTCTGATCGTGCGCAGGCTGCGTTCGTCGCGCCTGTGGTGCCCGCACTGCGGCCGTGAAATGGACATGGTTCGCGCGGAGGATGCTGTGGCGTTAACGCAGAGTGAACGGGGCCGCAACCATCTGCAGTTGCCCGAAAACGGTGCAGCCTGCGGATGGCACGGCGCCCAGGATGCCGACGGAGCAGCATTGATTTGCCTGGAGTCTCTGATCCAGTCGCATTGACGGTCAAGAATTGAAGGGCAGGGCGTGCGCCGCGTACAAAAACTCCTCACGCGGTGGAGACACCCTGCCCCCATATCCCGATTCTGAAACAAAACAAAGCGGACTCCGCGAAGCCGGAATCGCTGCTGCCTAAGAGAAATGTTACCGGTGCTTGATGAACGTACCGCTTTGCAGTTCTCCCACGGCCTGTCGCAACTCCTCCTGAGTGTTCATGACGATCGGACCGTACCACGCCACCGGCTCCTCGATCGGCTTGCCCGATACCAACAGAAAACGGATGCCTTCCTCGCCGGCTTGAACGCCAATCTCATCGCCGCGATCGAAGAGCACGAGCGAGTGATTCCTGGCGTCGTACTTCGGGTTGGCATTCGGGTCAACAGCGGATTCGGTCAGAACCGCGCGCGGATCCGAAGCATCCCGGAACGTGCCGGAACCGGCGAAAACGTAGGCGAAGGCATTGCGCGTGGTTTCGATCTTCAGGCGCTTGCGACGATTCGGAGCAACCGATACATCAACGTAGCTGGGATCGGCTGCCACACCTTCGACCGGTCCGCGTTTGCCCCAGAATTCTCCACAAATCACCCGCACTCGCGTGCCGTCATCCTCCGTGATCTCCGGGACTGCACTCGAAGGAATGTCCTGATAGCGCGGGTCCGTCATCTTCAAACTTGCGGGCAGATTCGCCCACAGTTGGAACCCGTGCATGCGGCCCCGGCTATCGCCTTTCGGCATCTCTTGATGGAGAATGCCGCTTCCGGCGGTCATCCACTGCACATCTCCCGCGCTCATTTTCCCTTTGTTTCCCAGGCTGTCGCCGTGCTCCACGGAGCCGGCAAGAACATACGTGATGGTTTCGATGCCGCGGTGTGGATGCCAGGGAAATCCTGCCGCGTAATCGCTCGGGTTGTCGTTGCGGAAATCGTCCAGCAAAAGAAATGGATCGAATTCCTTGGTCTTGCCGAAGCCGAAGGCGCGCTGTAACTTGACGCCCGCGCCTTCGATGGTCGGCTTCGGTTCGATAATCTGCTTCACTGCCCTCAGTGACATAAGACTCCTTCCTGGGCGGTACGGCAGTTTATGCCCAATCCGCCTTTCCTTCGATGGTTCGATCTCGATAGTTTATGCTCGATACTTCAAGCCTTCACGAACTCCACTTCGAGTGTGATGGTGACTTCCTCGCCCACCAAAATGCCGCCGGTTTCAAGGGCCGCATTCCAGGTCAAGCCATAATCCTTGCGATTGATCTTGGTCGTACCCGCAACCGCCACACGAACGTTGCCCCATGGATCTTTGGTCGGCGGCGTAGGTCCTTCCACCGTGAACACGGCCTTGCGCGTAACCCCGTGGATGGTCAGGCTTCCTTCCACGGCCAGTTCGCCATCGCGGACGATCCTGATGTGCTCGGACTTGAAAGAGAGCGTCGGAAATTTCTCTACATCCAGGAAATCAGCACTTCGCAGATGACCGTCGCGCTGGGCGTCCCGAGTTTCAATGGAGGCGGCATCGATCGTAGCCTCAATACGCGATTTATCGAGATTCGTTTCATCCAACGTCAAGGCGCCCGACACTTTTGAGAAATGCCCCTTTACGTTCGCGATCATCATGTGTTTGACCTTAAACTCGGCAACGGAGTGAGCCGGGTCGATGTTCCAGGTTGTGGTGTTGGTGGTGGTTTGTGGAATGGCGGTTGTGCTCGTCATGTGCTTCTCCTTATGCTTCGGTTAGATGCGTTATCACGATATTCGTCGCAACAGATATTATGCCCAAAAAAAACTACGCCACGCTGGCTCGGGCCGCTGCCAGCAAACCCTGTAATTCCTTCAGTCTGGCGCCGCCCAGGTGGCCAAGCTGCTTACGGTGCATCTCCTGTATGGGTTCGTCGAGACCAGACAAAAGCTTCAATCCTTGCGGGGTGATTCGAGCCAGAACCATGCGGCGGTCCTTCGTTTCCCGGCAGCGGGAGATCAGTTCCCGCTTCTCCAGGCGGTCGAGCAGCCGTGTGATGTCAGGATCACGGGTAATCATGCGGTCCGCAATCTCTCCGCAAGGCAATCCTGCGGGCGGCGCGCCGCGCAGGATTCGGAGCACATTGTATTGGGTGGGCGAGAGATCCTCAGATTTCAGGAACTGGGCCGGACCGCGAGAGAGCAGATCACAGGTACGGAGGAGATCCAGAAATGCCGCTTCCTCTGGGGTGCCTTTCGTTTTCTTTGTCTCTTTCATAACCATGGCAATTATACATGTTGTCACGACATTCGTCCAGAGGAATACCGAAAGGCCTCATGGTAATGGAGGGGCGGCGTTTTGATGAAGGCCAAGGCATTTTCGGTTTCCCTATCTTTCTTTGGTCGCGTGCGAAGTTACTTGACACTTGGTGTAGAATCTCCGCTCATTTTACTAACCCCACTTGAGCGACTATCTCCAACTTGACATCCTCGAGCTTGTTGCGGAGTGCATTGCGACCGGACGGGCGGAAGCCTGGCAGGAATTTATCCGCCGCTTGCAGCCCTTAATCGCCGGTGTAGTGTCGCGCGCAGCCGCGCGCTGGGGGACTGTCACCGCGTCCCTGGTCGACGATCTGGTTCAGGAAACTTACGTCAAGCTGTGTGCCGAGGATTTTCGGCGATTGCGTGAGTTTGAAAGCCGACACCAAGACGCAATTTATGGCTACCTAAAGAGCATCGCCTATACGGTTACGCTGGACCACTTCAAAGTGCAGCACGCCTCCAAACGCGGCGCGCGCTGGGGCAGTTCGTGCGACCCGGATGCCTCGCTGCGCGTGGTTGGCCAGAGAAGCTCGGTCGAGATGGAGATTTTGCTTCGCGAACTGGAAGAACTGGCCTCCCAAGGTCCGGAAGCGAAGCGCGACCGGATCGTGTTCGCCCTCTATTACCGCCAGGGCTTCAGCACCGCAAAGATCGCGCGCATTCGCAGTCTCGGCCTCTCCCAGAAGGGGGTGGAAAGTTGCCTTCACCGGCTAACCGAGCGCCTTAAAAAACGGGTGCGCGCGGCCAACTATTAGTTGGCGATGGCGAAGGATTTTGCCCAGGAATTTCCTTGTTATTAGCGACGATATTAGCGGCAGTGCGTAAGACAGCAGGCATGAGTGCCGGAGCGGAAGCAACCGGACTGGAAGAAAGATGTGCGCCCATTCGCCAGTGCGTATCCCATCAACAGCGTCCTTGAGTCACAATTCGATGGCCATGCGGGGCTGGCCGAGCTTCCGCGCATTGGGCTTTGCTTGCGGCGGGCGATTTGCATCCCGTCCACAACGTCGTATGATGGAAGCGTTGCAGTTTGGGCTGACAACCCACCCGAGCGAGGAATGGTCTTCCTTTCGCCTCAAGCCGATCCCGCCACTTCGGCCGAATGCCGGATATGTTTTGACGTTTAACACGACGACCGGCACAAATTAGACTCTTCAACAATGTAGCCGTCGCCGCGCATGCTGCGCAGGAGAATGTCGCCAGTTCATGTCGAAGCTGCACCAATTTCGTAAGGCCGCAAACAGCAACACACATGAGGAATGCCCTCCACCAGCAGCCTGGGGAGAATTAGCGGCCGGCCTGATCACGCGGGAAACGTCGTTTGCGCACCTGGAACACGCCGCCTCGTGCGCTGCCTGCGCCGAAGAGTTGCAACACGCGATGTTTGCGGTGGACGATTCGTCACCCATTCCTGAGGAGATCCAAAGGCAGATGGCCACCGTAACAAAGGATTGGCAGCGCAGATTCGCCGAACAGTTGGCCGCGGAGAAAATTCCAACCTCGGGCAAACTTCGCAAGGCTCTCTCGCGAACCTGGAAGAAAGTGACAAGAACAAAGAAGCCAAGACCTGGCAATGAAGGAGAGTAGCGTGAGCTAGCGGCGCCGGAGAGGTTTAGCTGCGTCCCTAGTTGATAAGCTTCTTCGCTCTCAGAATCTCCAGAAAGCGAGGTTTTTGGCTCGGCCCCACCGCGGATTTGGCAAAGGCCCAGACCAGTTCGGCATCGTATCTGCCGTCCACGGGGGCCACGCCTCGCTGCTCGGCTGCGCTCACGTACGCAGCGAAAACGTGCAATGCTCTCTCTTCCGAGACGATGATGTAGCCTGCGCTCGACATGAGCCGCAAGAAAGTCTGCTTTTGGTCGGCTTGCGGGGGATTACTGCACCTCAGGGCGAGGCTCCATAGCTCCTCGGGATCGTATTCCCCCGGGTCTGGTTCCAACTGGGCCTGGATTTCCATCAACAGTTCATAGGCTCGTCTCTCCGTCATCTCCGCGACCGGAACCGCCAGCTCCGCTTCGGGAACCGCCACCTCCAACAGGTGGCCCGGCGCGTGCAGGGCTCCTCCAATTTCGGCGTATTCCTTCTGGGTCCAGGCATAGAGCTTCCCAATGTCGCCGCTGGAGCCGATCTCGCCCGCGACGCTGGAAAAGAGTTCGAGCAGCAGGTCGGTCCACCGCCGCCCGCTAAACGCTCTCTGCTGCGACTGCGACAGCACTTGCAAGTGGGTGACGAGCCGCATGATCCGAAGCACTATGTTCTTCAGGGGCTCTGCCTGGGTGGTGTGTTCAAGTGTGTTCCCCGCAACCCGCTCAAACATCGCGCGCACCAGGGGATTGCCCATGAGCGTGTCCAGGATGTGCCAAGCGATCGGTTCGGGAACGGCAGCGTACAGGCGCGCGATTGGGGATTGCCGATCGATCGCCGCAGAGGGGACCGGTCGACTGGATTCCGCGGAAGCTCCTACCTCGCCCGGGTGAACGAACAGGGCATCGATTCTGGCCAAGAGCTCGTAGCTCAAACGTAGGCGCAGCGCTTGCAGATTCGCCGAGGCGTGGCTGCCGGAATACAGAATCAGCGTGACGCCCTTGTGCGCCGCCCAGGCGAGCAGCAGAGAGGCAGCCGGCTGGTCCTCCTCCGCGGCGAGTGTCAGGAAACGCGGATCTTGCAGCACCTGTAATTGTCTTTGCGGAAGACCGAAACCCTGGGCGCAGGCGCCCAGCCCAGCGCCGCCGAAAATGCCGAAACCCTGGTAGCTGATGCCACGCGCCGCGCAGTAACTCCTCACCGGAGTGTCTTGATCGTAGGGTGTGAATTGATTCTGTACGAATCGGATGCGCATCAGGTGCTGGGCGGCGAATTCGCACATAGGAGGCAGATTGTGGATGTCCACGTTGCTCACCCCAAGGCTGATAACTCTGCCGCTGCCTGCAACTGCCTCCTCATAGAGTTGCTGCAGATATGCGTTGGCGCGCTCCGGGTTCGCCGGAATATCGTGTAGCATCAGCACCCGCTCCGTTGAACCGGGAATTCCTGCGATTGCTCGCTGCAGCCGGGGACGGAAACCCTCGATCTGTGCCCTGGCTCTGTTTCTGGCGCTCTCTTCGTGAGTCACGGGAGCATTCGATGTCACGGCCGAAACCGCGGATCCTTCCGTTGCCAGTTCTCCCTCTGGTTTGATCTTGTAGATCAAGCGCAACTCGCTCTCATGGACGCCAACGTTGTGCGCCGCTCGGAACAGAATCTCAGTCGAATCGTAGGTCTCGGCAACATCGAAAGTCCGATATCCGGCGCGCAGCGCGCCTTCCAATACCGCCAGCTTTTCCCCGTAGGGTTTTTCGGTTTCAAGAACCTGCTCTCCCTCCGTCACATTCTTGGGGAAATTCGTCCCGAAAATCTCTTCTGCCGGGGCTTGAATCCGCAGAACCGGCTCCTTCCAGCCGTGTTCGATCCAAGCATCCAGCCAGTCCTGATACGGCATTTGTCTTCCGGCATACTGCTCCAGGGCGGGGCCGTAGGCTGGCGCATCCGGCAGAATCCGGAAGCTCATCAGACCGCTGCGCGGGTCGTAGTACCACCGAAGACCTCCTTCATTCGGTTCCCAGACCAGCCTTCGGCGATCGTCTTCTTCTTCCTCCGGATCTTTAATCCACACAGCCTGCAGAGGAGCATCAGCCGAAGCGTCGGCTCTGCTTAGAGTTTCGACCGGAGTTTCGGACTGTTGGGTGATTTCGGGAGCCTGCATGGACCGCGCTCCCATCACATCGGCCTCGTGCTCGAGCCCCTGGTCATCGGCGATGAGGATGCTTCTCATCTGCGTCGGCGGCGCCGGGCTGCGCTGCGCGGGGCTGGCGCCCGAACTTTGCATTTGCCTGGCTAACGCAAGTTGATCCTGGAGTCGCTCACTGCTGCCGATCGCTGCGGAAAGCTGAGCCAGATGATCTGAATGAATCCTGGAAACAGACGGATGTGCGGACTGCGGGCGGGTAGTCTGCAATGAATTGGCGGCATTCTCGCTCTGGACGCGAACCGCATGTCGCATGACGAATCCGTTTCCCCAACGATGTTTAGCGCCTGAAAATGAAACGGCGGCAAAGGTGTTTGCGCCGTTCCGGTGGTGCTGGCATCAAAGCTATGCGGGCGCTCTATTAACTTCGCTCTTCCCCTAGCTCCTTTGCATAGCGTTGATAGCGTTCTTCCGCTTCTCGCTCTTCTGGAGTCAAATCCTCCTCGCCGCCTTCGCCCGGCTCCTGTTCAGCGGGTTCCGCGGCGGGAACTACGTCTCCTTCGGCGTTCTCTTCGCCCCCAGCCGCGATAAAGCGAGCATGTTCGGCGTCAAACATCTGCGAGGCGAAGTCGGCCCACTGATCCTTGGTAGCATTGCCGCCCAGCAACTGGCTGGCACGTTCTTCCAGCAAAACCAGATTGTTGTCCATGCCCATCGCGCCCATGCTGTATCGCGGAGATACGCCTCGAAACAATTCTGGAGGCGACATCTCGTCCGCTTCCACCATCGCTGGTTTATCTTCGCTGGTCCCGATATGGATTTTGTGCTCGTGCTCAAAAATAGAGTCAATCCACTGGGCAATCGTGGTGCCATTCCGTTGCATCACCGTTTCGTCGGTGTAGACCACCGGCATTTCACGGGGGATCACAGGCTCATCCAAACGTCCCCGTTTTTCCTCTGCGGCTCTCTTGACCCGCGCCTGCAGCCTTGCTTTCTTGCTGTCGCCAAAGTTTAGCGAGCGAACCATGCTGCGGAAGTCGGTGCGAGACATGGCGACCAAAGCATTCTTCGGTCCCTCGGTGCTGTCGTCGGTCGGCCTCCAGTTTCCCAGCTCAAGCAAGTAGGTGGCGATGAGGATGATCAAACCGTCCTCGGCCTTAGTCTCCTCCGTTGCTTCGAATCCTGGTGATGCCTTCCTTTCATACTTCCCCCTCAGACCTTCGGTCTGAAGTCTTCCTTGATGGCTCTGAGCACGCGCATACGCTTCTTCGAGATAGCTACCCATTTGGCTCAGCAAAACGCCCGCCGTAACTTGCGGAGTGGCAGTCCACTCACTATCGTTTACCACGAATTCGACTTCTCTTTTGAACGTAGCCTCCCCTGCTCTTCTCGTCGAAAAGCTGTCCTCTCCCCGGCTCAATGCATTCAAGGCATTCGCTATGTTGACGGCCTTCCCGATGCGCTCCTCGGTTTGTTCAACCCGGTCGCATTCCGTAATAACGAACTCGACATTGTGTGCCTTGCTCTCACCCCAGTCGCTCTCGGTGTCGCCCTCCACGCGCAGATCGGCATCTTCGAAGATGCGGTCCTTGACCTCGCCGCCGAGAATGAGATTTCCAGTTTCAAACTCAAAGCCAAGTTTGCGCTGAGTGACAGGAACTGCTCCGCCTAAGGGCTGCGCTGGCGGCCCCATGCTGCGCAACTTGTGTTCTCGGTTAGCTCCATGGGCAGCCACGGACTTTCCAATTACGTCGGCTTCCGTTTCCCGCGCCCGGTCATCGTTAACTGCACCACCTTCTTTCTTCAGCATGGTGGGCCGGACACGTCTCTGGGCCTGCTGCACGACGTGCCAGGCTTCATGCGGCAAGTGCTGTTCTTGTCCGGGCCCAACGTGTATGTCGGCCCCTTGCGCATAAGCAAGCGCGTTCAGCTGCGCCGGCTTGGATGAGTTGTAGTGGACCTTGACGTTGTCCATCGAGATGCCCGAAAGCGCTTCGATTCCGGACTTCAGATGGTCTGGGAGGCCAGTGCGGTTAGGACGCGTGTGGAGCTGAACGGCGGGACTGGTATTGATGTTGTGAGCCAGCGCCGCCTGGGCTTGCACGAGCGGACTCTGATTTACGGAATTCGCTAGCTGCGATAGAGCGCTGGGCGAGGCCGCCAAGGTGCCGGAAGGTCGAGGACGGCAATTTCCCGCGGAAACCTGCGCCCGGTCGATTGTGGATTTGGCAACTGGCGGCATTGATCAGAGCTCCATTCGCCACCCTGTGGGCATCGAAGAAAGAGGTCCGGCGTTGGAATCGTTCGCTGTATCCAATCAAGACGCTCCAAGCTGAGCGATACGACGCGAACTCGCCTGGCCTGACCGTCGCTGAGGCACCGAGGAGGTTCGCGATGGAGCCTGCGGGACCGGCTGGACGTGAATTAGTTGATGCATAACGTTCTGCGACGAGTTACTTCTTCGGTATGCCCTTGTCGTAGTAGTTGTACAGTTTTTCCGCCTTGTCCTTGCCCGGTATGCCGAGCTCTATCAAGACCTCGGCTATTTCTTGCGAAATATATTTGTCTTCCATGCCACCCAGCAGGTTGTTAATGAAGATGAGCCGCGAACCGCGGTTGTCATATTTGTTCGCTTCCGCTCTGAACTTGCTTGCTTTGAAAGTGTCCGTTTGCTTCATGGACCCGAGTTCTTCTATCCCCTGCCGTTTGACTCCCGCATAGCCGTTCTCTCCGGAGCCGAAAACGCCCTGCTGCAATTGTTGCCAAACGATCTGTTTGGTCGTTTCGGCGGACTTCAGCACATAGTCTGCGCTCTCAATGCCGAACACCACCTGCAGGTAGGGAGTCTGCGGATCTTTGATGGCGCCGACGATAACATCTTTTCCTAAATCTTCCTCACGATCACCTTTTTCCTGGTAGGAAAGCTCCTCTTCGTTCCTCGGCATCCACCACAGCTTGTCCTTCCGCTCTGGGAGTTCCTCGCCCTCATCCAGTGGCTCAGCCGCATTCCTGCCTTCGCGCGGGTCGGTCTCGGCATTGAACCATTCGTCATCATTTTTGTGGACGACTTGGTATCTGTCGTCCGCGGCCTTCATCAGTTGCTCCCACCAGTTGTCCGGGACACTAATTTTGACGACTGCAACGCCGGTTTTCCCCTTCTCGTACTTTTTCTCCTTGTCCCAGTAATACATGGCAATGTGCTTGGCCTGCGCCAGGGAAAAGACGGTATAGAAGCCGAGCCCAAACTCTCCGCCGCCTTTTGAGGGATCGATCTTGCCCACCACCAGTTGTGCGTCTTCGATGGTGGTGCCGTGGTAAAGAGCCATTCTTTGGACTGCTTGCTGCCCGGAGCCGCCAGCCGGGGATGAGGCATCAAGGGTGAGCGGCTGGTCTCTCGTCCGCAGAGCTTTCGCTCCCATCACGTCGGCCTCGTGCTCCAGGCCGCGGTCGTCGTTGACCGGGACGCCGTTCTTCATTTGCAGGGTCGGCCGCACACGTCCTTGGGCCTGCTGCACCACGTGCCAGGCCTCGTGAGCAAGGTGACGTTCCTGTCCTGGTGCAACGTGAATGTCGGTGCCTTGCGTGAATGCCAGAGCGTTGAGTTGCGCAGGCTGCGAAGAGTTGTAGTGGACGCGAACGTTCTCTAGCGAGATTCCGGAAAGTGATTCGACCCCGGATTTGAGATCGTCGGGCAGGCCGGTATGGTTGGACGCTGGGAACTTAGTTTGGACTGACGGAGCCGCGTCGTCGAATTTCCCCTGAAGAGTCTTCTCTTCTTCCAACTTCTTCTTGGTTTGCGTCAGAGGATACTGATTAACCTGCTCAGACAGGGCCAACTGTCTCTGGACAAGGGAGCTGCGATTAAGGGAGTCGGCGAGTTGGGTCAAGGCTTCAGGACTTTGCAAGAGAGTTTGCGAGTTCCGAGATCTCGCTCTCTGCGCAGTCGAGGCACGATGCCCCTCAACTCCGCGATGTGCCTTCTCCGTCATGCAGTTCGCAACCCTTGCATTCCCGGCTATTGAGACAACCCACCCTAATCAACACTACAACGACAAGAAAGGACAATTTCCTTCGGCGAAAATGAAAATACGAATTTGCCCCGAGTCGTGCCGCTACGGGAATGATTGGCTGATTTTTTTCGCGGGCGTCGAAGGAATTCTCCTGGGGTTGTCGTTGTTGAACTACGTTGTCGCGAACAGGAGGCTGTCGATGGCGACTGCGATCAAGACGCCTGGCGTCTATATCCGTGAGCTCGATGCATTTCCCAACTCCGTGGTGGAAGTGCCCACTGCGGTCCCCGCATTTTTCGGGTACACCGAGAAAGTTCCCGTGAAGAACAACCCGACGCGGATCTCCACCATGAGGGAGTTCGAGGCGGCGTTTGGCGGAGCTCCTCAACCCAGGTTCACCTTCCAGGATGTGGACCACATCACGCCCGTCGACAACACCCAGTTCTTGCTTTATTACAGCATGCAGCTGTTTTTTGCCAATGGGGGCGGGCCGTGCTGGATCGTCTCGACCGGGACCTACGCAGGCGCTGCAACTGCAAAATCCCTGAAAGATTTTTATCCAGACCGCCTGGCCGCGCTGGAGAAAATTCTGGAGCCCACCATGCTGGTCGCTCCCGACGCGGTTTTGCTGAAAATCGACGAGTGGCAGTCCCTCTGCCAGCAATTCCTGGCGCATTGCAACAAAATGCAGAGCCGGGTTTCCATTCTCGATGTGTTCGATGGAGATCAGCCCCGCGACTATGAGGACGACGACGTGATCGATGTCTTCCGCGACCGAGTCGCCAGCGATTTCCTCAATTATGGGCAGGCTTACTACCCATGGGTCAATAGCAGCATCGTGGATAGCTCGGCTGTTGACTATGGGATGATCGACGACGATTCTCTAGGCAAGTTGCAGGACGCGCTAAAAGCCCCGCTTTCTAACCTTCTTGACTCGGCGAAGAAGCCTCTTAGCGACCTCATTGACCAGATGGCGCCTTCGATCCGCCAGGCATTGCGCGGCGCCCTTACGTCGGTCCAGAACAAAGACAATGCAACGCTACGCAACAAGTTTAGGGACCTCATTAGCCAGATAGGCGCGACCACGGACCAGGCCAAACTGACAGATCTTCAAACGAAACTAACGACACTGGCAGCGCCGCTCGCGGCTGCCACCAAGACAACTATCACGGCTGCAGCGGCCAATGTGGCCGATCCCGATCCACAAAAGAAGGCACAGGCGGTTGCTGACCTTAAGAAGGCGATAGCCACCGTCGTCGATCCAGCGTCACAAGCGTCGGCAAGCCTGGGGATCCTCGACCAAATGGAGCAGGCGAATGCCGATATGGGCGCTCTCAAAGGGCAACTCAACACTGCAGTTGCCAACATTGGTGATCCGTCTTTGTCCGCGGATCTGAAAGCCATCCTTGGCAAAATGGCTGCGACTGACAGCCAGGTCGCGGCGCTGACCTCAGCCGCCGATGCCATCTCCAACGACGCTTCCAAGCAGGAAATCAAGACCATTCTTGGAAATATGGCGAAATGGGGCGCCAACATGCCCCGGCTGTTGTCCCAGTTGACGGACGCTGCCAGCCGTATTCCGGACCCGCAAGAAAGAGCGGATTTCACAAAGTTGCCGCAACCGCCGCTTATCGGGCCTACAGTCACGCAGATACATCAGGCTCTGATGGTTGTCAGCCCGACCTATGTGAAGATCATGGGCAACATCCAGAAGCAGTTGAACACGCTTCCCCCAGCCGCGGGCATGGCCGGCGTTTATACCCGCATCGACAACTCCATTGGCGTGTTCAAGGCACCCGCGAATACCACGATGAACTCCGTGGTTACGCCGACGGTCGACCTTACCAATGACGAGCAGGACGACCTGAACGCGCCGCTCGACGGAAAAGCCATCAACGCCATTCGCACTTTTCCGGGCAGGGGCGTGCTGATCTGGGGCGCTCGCACGCTCGACGGCAACAGCGATGACTGGCGTTACATCAACGTGCGCCGGACCATCATCATGCTGGAGCAGTCGATCAAGTACGCCACGCTGGCTTATGTGTTCGAGCCCAACAACGCCGGAACCTGGGTCACGGTCAAGAACATGATCTCCAATTTTCTGACGAACCAATGGAAGAGCGGAGCGCTGGTGGGAGCCAAGCCGGAAGAGGCTTACACGGTGGATGTGGGCCTGGGATCGACCATGACCGGCGAGGACATCCTGCAGGGATTCATGTACGTCACGGTGAGAGTGGCGCTGGTTCGTCCGGCGGAATTCATCGTGATCACGTTCCAACAGAAGATGCAGACTTCGTAGTTTCGCGACATGACTTTCTAGCGAGGAGAGAACACCATGGCAGATGACGGCTCAAAGCAGGGAACTACATGGCCCTTGCCAAAGTTTTATTTCAAGGTGGATATCGGCGATCAAAAAAACGTTCCTTTCCAGGAAATCTCTGGCCTGGACACGGAAACGCAGATCGTTGAATACCGGGCGGGAAACAGCGTGGACTTTACAACCATCAAGATGCCCGGCATCAAGAAGACGGGGAACGTGACGCTGAAGAAGGGCGTCTTCGCCAAAGACAATAAGTTCTGGGATTGGTACAACCAGATCAAACTCAACACCATTAAACGGGTTCCCGTCACCATCCAGCTTTGCGATGAGGGCGGCAATCCGACCATGGTGTGGACCCTGGCCAATGCGTGGCCCACCAAGATCACCGGGACCGATCTGAAGTCGGACGGCAACGAGGTCGCGGTGGAAACGCTGGAGGTCGCGCACGAAGGCCTGACCATCGCGAACAAATAAGCTATGGCGGAAATCTACTATCCGCCGGTCAGCTTCTACTTCACGGTGAAGATTGACGGCGTAACCACCAAGTCCGATTGCGCGTTCGCCGAAGCCGACGGGCTGGAAGCGGAACTGGGAGTTTTTGAAATTAAGGAGGGCGGTGAGAACCGCTATTCTCACCGCCTGCCGGACCGCGCCACGCACGGCAAGCTGACGCTGAAGCGCGGGGTCATGCTGGCCAGTTCAGATTTGGCGACATGGTGCAAGACCACCCTGGAATCGGACTTCAGCCAGCGCTTCACTCCGAAGGACATTGAAGTGTCGCTGCTGAATGAAGACGCCAGTCCGGTGCTGGTCTGGACCTTTCACGGAGCCTGGCCGGCGAAGTGGAGCGTGGGTGGGCTGGACGCAAAGAAGAATGAAGTGGCTCTGGAAACACTTGAGTTCCACTATGCCTACTGCACGCGAGAGAAAGAAAAAGAGGACTTGGGGCTTAGCGAACTATTTGGTTGAAATCCTGCCGGAAACTGAATCCCATGCCCATTGAAATCCGGGAGTTGATCATCAAGGCGGTAGTGAACGAAGGACCGTCGGAAAGCCAGAAACTGCAGCGGCTGGCGGCACGGCTCAAGCAGGAAATTCTCGAAGAGTGCCGCGAGAAAGTTCAGGATTTGACACGGCGCGGCAACGACCGCTAGCCAGGGGAAAGATGGGACTCGAGAAGCTCAATATCGTTGCTTTCAAAGACGAGAAATTCACCCAGAAGGTGGGCGGGGGAGTGTTTTCCGTCCAGCTTAATCCGGAGAAGTACTCATTGCAGTTCGGTGCGGAACTGAAGGAAGACACGACGCTCAACACCGCTGGAGTCACGCCCAAGTATGTGGCGCAGAAACCTGAGGATCTGGCGCTGGAATTTTATCTCGACGCAACCGGGGCGGTCACCGGCACAAAGTCGGGGACGCGGGTCACCGACGTGAACGCCGAAGTGGATCGCCTGCGGACCGTGGTTGGCTACAACGGATCGATCCACAGCCCTAACTATTTGCGCGTGTTGTGGGGCAAGCTCTCCTTCGATTGCGTGCTGCTGAACTTGAGCATCGAGTATGTGCTGTTCACGCCACGGGGCGTGCCCTTGCGCGCCAAAGTCACGATCCGTCTCAAGCAGTATGTGTCGCCGGAAAAAATGGAGCTGGAAGCGGGAAAGAATTCTCCCGATCTGACGCACCGCCGCACGGTGGGGGCGGGCGACACGCTGCCGCTGATGTGCTTCCATATCTATCAAGACAGCAAGTATTACCTCGAAGTCGCCCGCTTCAACGGCCTCAACGACTTCCGCAATCTTGAGCCGGGACAGCAGATCTTTTTCCCGCCGCTGGGAGATTGACATGTCGTCTCCCGTCGTCCCCAAATTTGATCTGGTCACGGTGACGGTGAAAATCGGCGGCGCAACCATTCCCGACTTTTATCAGATCAGCCAGATCGATGTGCAGCGCAAAGTCAACCGCATTCCCTGGGCGAAGATCGTTCTGCTCGACGGCAGTCCGTCCGAAGAAAACTTCGACATCAGCGAATCGGACCACTTTGTGCCCGGCAAGGAAGTGGAAATCCTGGCCGGGTACCACAATCAAGAGTCCAGTCTCTTCAAGGGAATCGTGGCGCGTCAGGGTGTGCGTGTGAGGAGCGACGGAGCTTCGTTTTCGACCGTGTTGTGCTTTGACAAGGCGATCAAGATGACGCTGCAGCGCAAGAGCGCGTACTTCGTCAAGCAGAGCAGCGCCGACATTATGTCGTCGTTGATTTCCGCCGCTGGCCTGAGCGCCGACGTCGGCGACACGGGAGCACCTGTCAAGGAAACGATTCAGTACAACGCAACCGACTGGGATTTTCTGGTCACTCGCGCCGAGGCCAACGGGCAAATTGTTACGGTGAAGGATGGTAAGGTCACAGTCAAGGTTGCGGACTTCACGGATAGCGGGCTGGCGCTCAAGTACGGCGAATCAATTCTTGAAGCCGATGCGGAAATCGACGCCTGCAGCCAATTGTCTTCGGTAACTTCAAGTTCCTGGGACTTCACCGGGCAAGCAGTCGTGACCAGCGACTCCAGCGAGCCGACAGTAAACAAGCAGGGTAATCTTACGGGCAAAGACTTGTCTGGGGCGCTCGGCGGATCCGAGTACACCCTCTGCACTGCGGCGCCGGTGGTTTCGGGCGATCTCAAAGCCTGGGCCAATGCGCAGTTGATGAAGTCGCGGCTGGCGAAGATTCGTGGGAAGGTTTCGTTTCCGGGGAGCGCGAAACCTCTGCCCGGCCAGGTGGTGCAACTGGAGGGACTGGGCGCGCGTTTTAATGGCAAGGCCTTCATTTCCGCGGTGACGCATCGCATTGTGAACGGCGATTGGGTCACTGAAGCTGAAGTCGGTTTGTCTCCGCGCTGGTTCGTGGAGGAAACGCCGGACGTTGAAACCCGCCCGGCCGCCGGGCTGCTGCCCGCGGCGAGCGGCCTGCAAATCGGCAAAGTCAAGAAAATCAACGAGGACCCCGACGGGCAGACCCGCATTCAGGTGGATGTGCCGATGATTTCACCGAGCGGCGACGGAGTGTGGGCGCGCATCGCCAGTCCCTACGCCACCAAGAATGCTGGTATTTTTTTTATGCCCGAGGTTCAGGACGAAGTATTGCTGCACTTCGTAAACAACGATCCTTCCTTTCCCGTGATCGTTGGCAGTCTTTACAGCAGCCCGCGCAATCCGCCTTTCACCCCCGACGAGAAGAACACCCACAAGGCCATCGTGAGCAACTCTCAGCTGAAGATCACGCTGGATGACGTGAAAAAGATCATCGAGATCAGCACGCCGGGCGGCCACACGGTAACCATGAGCGATGACCAGAAGACGATCACCATTCTCGATTCGAACAACAACAAAATGGAGATGGCCTCGGCGGGCATCAATCTGAGCAGTCCCGGAGATATCACGATCAAGGCCACCGGCCAGATCAGCATGGAAGCGCAGACGAACATCAACGTAAAGGCGACGGCAGATTTGAGCCTGCAAGGGCTGAACGTAAGCGCCAAAGCGCAGGTTGCACTGTCGGCGCAAGGGCAGGCGCAGGCGGAATTTTCCGCGTCTGGCCAGACTACGGTTCGCGGCGGGATTGTCATGATTAATTAGGCGGAAGCACAGCTAGAAACATTGGAGGAACGCGAAATGCCACCTGCCGCCCGTTTGACTGACATGCATACTTGCCCGATGCAAACGCCGGCCGTGGTGCCGATTCCGCACGTCGGCGGTCCGGTGGTCGGGCCGGGTGTACCCAACGTGCTCATTGGCATGATGCCGGCCGCAGTAGTGGGCGACATGCTGGTTTGCGTCGGCCCTCCGGATGCCATCGTGAAGGGCTCGGCAACCGTGATGATCGGCAGCCGGCCAGCCGCACGTGTGGGGGACACAACTGCGCACGGAGGCAGCATCGTGCTGGGTTGTTTCACAGTGCTGATCGGCGGATAGGAGACCGTCTGAACAATGGCCGATTATGAAACAACCAATCCCGGTTTTCTGGGAAAAGGCTGGGCCTTCCCTCCGGCCTTCGATCGCACCCAGCAGTCGGCGGTCATGGTTGCCGCCGAGCACGATATCCGTCAAAGCCTCTACATTTTGCTTTCCACGATTCCTGGCGAGCGCGTCATGCTGCCGGACTACGGCTGCCCGGTGCACGAACACGTGTTCGATCTGGCCGGCGAAACTTTGTTCACACACCTGCAAACCATGATCGAAAATGCGATCCTCTACTACGAGCCGCGCATCAAGGTCGAGAACATCAACGTGACCATGCCAAACCAGCTCGACGGCCGCCTGCTCATCGACATCGATTACGTCATCATCCAGACCAATACCCGTAACAACCTGGTCATTCCCTATTATTTGACCGAGGCCACACTGGCCCCGGTGGTGGAGGCTGCCTAACGTCCATGAGGGTCAAGCGCAGCCAATTGAAACCGGTCTTCGGGACCACGCAGGAGCAGCGCTTCCCGGGTGCGCTCGACCCCGCCAGTGCGCGGCTCGATGAACGCACACAGGCGGATCGGTTGGCCTTCGCCGTCTCGTTCGCATCCTTGCTTCAGTTCTATGACCTGACCAACCAGCCGGCAGGCGATTGGAGCACTTTTTTCGAGCGCGATGCCTCCTTTCTTCTGGCCCAAATCGTCAGCGCCAACTTCTCTCGCGAGCAATTCGAGTCATGGGCGCTGTACAACGGCGTTCGAAGAGGGGAAAACCGGACCGCCGAAGCCCTCGATAACATCGCCAAACTGGTGCGCAGGATGGATGACTGGTACCGGCGGGCACGGGACATCGCCAATAAGGACATCATCGCCAAGAATGACTTCCAGGAAAACCATCTGAAGAAGACCCTGCAATCGATCATCGAGAAAGATCTCGCACCGCACTTCCAAAACGACTTCCTCAGAGCGCTTGCGGCACTCGACCAGCTGCATCCAAATACCGACGGCATATCGTGGACAAAATATTGGCAAGGCCGCACACAACACCTGAGCGAGGTGTGGAGCATGCCGGCTGCGGTAGAAGCGGAAACCGCGTCACCGTACGCCGTGCAGCCGGCTTCTCCGCCGGTTAACGATGCCGACGCCGATCAACTGTTATCCACGCTTTACGCTCTGCATCGCGCCAACTTCCGCCTTCGAGACGTAGCCGCGCAATACTTGCAGCAATCCCTGGAAGATGACTCCAGTCACTCTCCGCATAGCGCACTCTATATCGCTTTCACTGGGATGCTCGAATTGTTTCGCGACAAGATCAATACGGTTACGGACAGGCACCTCGATTTCTACTATCGCGAGGTGCTCCGGCTCAAAGAACGCGACCCTGCGCCCGATGTAGCGCACGTCTGTTTCACGATTGCCCCACAGATCCCGAAGTTCCTGCTCCCCGCGGGCACGCGCCTGGCTGCGGGCAAAACTGCCCAAGGCAGTCTGAGGGAATTTGCCACGGACACGGACCTCTTCATTAATCACGCCCGCGTCGCCTCGTTGCGCGCGCTGTACCTGTGCCGTGACCGCTACGCGGCTTCGGACGAAACCAGAAGTCGGGCGGTCAGCGTTCTCGCGTTGCCGTGCGCAGACTCCGCAGACGGTTTGGGCAAGCCGCTACAGGATCCCAGTACCGGCTGGCCGACCTTTGGGATTGATGAAACCGCGAGCACAGACATCGACAAGGCGGCACTGCAGGCGCAACTCGGGTTTGTAGTGGCCACGCCTGTGCTTCAACTGCAAAACGGAGAACGCACGGTAAATGTCAGCGTGGAGTTCCGCGGAGATAACAGTCTGGAGAATGCGCTGCAGAATTACCAGGCGATGGCCAATCGTCTTCTCGATGTACCGGCGCCGGCCGGTCTGCTTCTTCGCGACGCCTTCAAAGTCTGGCTAAGCACGGCCACAGGCTGGCTGGAGGTTGCAGCATCCTTCCGCCGCCACCCGGTTGTCGGCATGGCGCTGGAGATCGAATTCATCCTCGCCGCACTGGCCCCGCCGATAGTGGCCAATCCCGCCTTGGCCCCGGAGCCGCGGCAAGCGCAATGGCCGATGCTCAAGTTCGTGCTCAACCCATCGGCGCGCGTCTACCCGTACGAATTCTTCAAAGATCTAGTGATCGACAGCATCGAGTTTCGGATAGCGGTGAGCGGCCTGGATCAATTGCAAATCCGCAACGAGTTTGGCCCTTTGAGCCCTACTCAGCCTTTCCCATTTTTTGGACCGATTCCGTCGATCGGTTCCTATCTGCTGCTAAGTCATCCGGAGATGACTGTCAAACGGGTTGATCATCTCGCTCTCACCATCGAGTGGTTTAACCTTCCCGTGCCGCCCGACAGCCTGACATCGGAATATGCGGCATACGATCTCGGGATCACCGACGAGAGTTTCAAGATGCGCTGGTCGGTTTCCTCTGCTGGGAAATGGATCTCTCCGCCCTCCGGCCGCGAATTGCTCCCCATGTTCGCTCGCGATTTCGAGCGCTCCTCTGGCGTTCTGCCCGTGACCAGTCTTGGACTCGACATCCCGAGCCTTCCGCTTCCCAGCCCGATGCCGGCGCAACCACCGCCGCTGTTGAGCGAAGCCACGGCTCCGCGAGGTACGATCCGGCTGGAGTTGGCCGAACCGGCCTGTGCGTTTGGGCAGGCGGCCTTCCCCCGGATCATGGCCGATGTCGCCACCGGGAATGCCCGCCTCGGCAATCACGGCTCGCCGAAGCCGTTGCCGAATCCGCCCATCGCACCGGTCGCCAAGTCTCTTACTTTGGATTACGAAGCCGGCGACACGCTCGATCTAGCCCGGCCCCTGCCGGAAAATCAGGGCAACTTTTATTCCCTTTTCCCGTTCGGCCATGCAAGGCACCAGGATCTGGCACCCACGCTATGTCCGGATTTCCCCGAGCAAGGGAATCTCTACTTAGGTTTGACGGACACGAATCCGGGCGAGACCGTTACCCTTCTGTTTCAGATTCGCGATGCCAGCTTCTCTCCGATACCCCGAGTGAGCCATCCCCTCGAAGAAATGGAGAACCCGCTAACCTGGCGATATCTTTGCGGAAACGAGTGGAAAGACTTTCCTACGGTTTGGCTGCTTTCCGATACCACGATGAGCTTTACCCGATCCGGGATTGTCACCCTTACTCTGCCCGAGGACATCACGCTGGCGAATACGATATTGCCGGAAGGCTTTTATTGGATCAAAGCCTCGCTGAAGAATGTCACAGACGTCTACTGGTGCCACGTGGTATCGATCGACTCACAGGGAGTGACGGCCAAGCGGGTCTGTGATTCGGCAAGCGAACTGATGCCAGCCAGTCTGCCCGCCGGCACAATTACCCAACTGGTCGAGAAGCGGGCTGAGATCAAGACCGTATCTCAACCTTTTGCGACCTGTTCGGGCATACCGCGGGAAACCACCGCCAAATTTCGCACACGGGTCAGCGAAAGGACTCGCCACAAAGATCGCGCCATTCAAACCTTCGATTATGAACGCCTGATCCTCGAGGCCTTCCCGCAAGTTGGCCAGGCGAAATGCATCGGGCATAACCAGAGCCTCTACTTCCCCGGCACCAAACCGCTCGCCCCGGGGATGCTTTACATGGTGGCCGCGCCTCGCATTGACGAAGCTTCCCCCAATGAGCCCCGGCTGCCGCAATATGTGCTGCAAGAAATCGAGGACTTCCTTCGCTTGCGAACATCTCCGTTCGTCAAGAACATTCACATCATCAACCCCGTCTACGAAATGCTGAAGGTCTTTGCGCAGATCGAATTCTCCGATGGCGATTTTTCTTATTACTTCGACGACCTGAACGCGGCGATCTGCTCCTATCTTCGGCCCTGGCTGCGCGAACCCTCCAAGGCGCTCTACATCGGGAGCGGCCAGGTTCAAGGCTATGAGTTGGCGAAGTTCATTCTGCAACAGCCGCACGTCAAACGGCTGCAATCCATGAAAATGCTGCACACGTATCAGACCGAAGCCGGATATGTATCGCGATGGCGCTCGGGGGAACGGCGGGTGTGGGCGTCTGCGCCCTGGTCGGTGCTGGTGCCGGAACCACAGCACGGGCTGACCGCGGCCGATCCGGCGGCCGAGATCGATGAGGGCATCGGGAACCTGACCGTGGGAGGTGACTTTGTGTTGGGCAAGCCCGAGAAGAAAGAAGATGAAAAGAACCAGGCCGTGCAACGCTACTTTCTGGTGGTGCCTCGGTCGGCGATCCTAGACACGACCGGACACTGATCCGCTGAAGGAGACGAAGGGCAAATGGCACAAGCGAGCGGGCCGGGCGGGGAGAAGCCCAGTGAGCCTCCGAACGCGGCCAGCGCCCCCATCAAGAGCCGGGTGGAATTGCAGCGTCTGTTCAAGAACGGCCGTCTGCCCGACGAGAATGCCTTCCGCAGTTTGATTGATGCGTTTGTTCATCGCAACGATCTTTGGGAAAACCCCGAAACCGAACCCGGTGGCACCGGCGAACCCACACTTGGCGGTCCTGGAACCCATCGGATTTCTGCGCTCAATCGCTCCTGGTACGTCTACGTGGATTCGCAGAATAATCTGGTGGTGGCCGAGAGCGACGCACTGCGCCTGCGTCTGAACGCCAACGACCGCATCGACCTGGGCCCGCCCGATTCTCCTTTTGCCGCCGAGGTGAGGGGGTGGGCCGGAATCGGTATGCGTTTGGGCAATTATGACCCTGCCGACGAAAAGCGTCAGGAATTCCCCTCCACCGCCCTGGTCAGCTTGCAGGTGGCCGCCGATGGCCGCTGGCATCCGATTATTCCCGCACTCAAGACTTGCCACGCTTTCGAAGTGGTGGCCAGCGCCTCCGGTGCCGGCACGTCGAAGAACCATTCCCTGACGCATGCCATCGCAGTCACCGCATTTTCCGGTGGACGCAATTCGATTCGCCCCACGTATTCCTATGACGGCTGGGATTGGAGGCGAAAGATTCGCTTCAAATGGCAGGCCAGCGGGGGATGGTTCGCGAAGGATTCGGACTACAGCCTGTGCGTGGGCACGGGCTGCAATTTTGGAAAAGGAGCCGACGGCAAGCCGGTGATGATTCGCTACCACATTACCCGGCTGTGGTAAGGACCACTGCCCGCGTCCCGCGGTATCGATTGCATTTGCACATGGCGTCTACGAAAACCATTCCGCGATCCGGCACGCTCGAGGCCTGCGGCAACTACGCCAATCTCCTGCGCGAAGGCATCGATCACTGCCAGAAATTGGGAGGCGACCTGTGGACCGACTACAACCAGCATGATCCCGGCGTCACCATCCTGCAACAGCTGTGCTTTGCCCTCACCGATCTGGCTTATCGCACGGACTTCAACGTGGCCGATCTTCTGGCTGTGGGCCCCGGGCAACAACCTCCAGATCAGCCCTTATACACCGGCGACCGCATCCTGACCTGCTGGCCGGTGACGGTCAACGACTACCGCAAACTTCTGTACGACCGCATCGACGGAGTGAAAAACGCATGGCTGGTCCCGTGCCACGATCATCCTCTCGGCGTGCAGGGGCTCTATGAGGTACTTGTCGAAACCCGGGAAGATATCCCGCCCTCCGATACGCCTCGCATCATGCGGGAAGTGCAAGAGTGCATGAGGACCACCCGCAATCTCGCCGAGGATGTTGACAAAATCCGGCTGCTGCAGCCGCAGCCTATTCGCGTCGAGACCACCATCGAGATCGAACCTCAGGCTAATCCTTCTCTTGTCCTCGCTCAGGCCCTGTTCGAGATTCAATGCAACCTGATTCCCTATCCCAGGGTGCAGATCATCGATGAACTGCTGCGCCGCCAGACACCCGACACGATATGGAATGGCCCTCTGCTGGAAGTGGGAGCTTTGGAGCCCGAAAGCCTGAAGGACCTTCCCACTTCCATCGAAGTGGACGAGATCGCGCACATCCTTCTGCGCGTCAAGGGCGTCAAACGCGTCCAGAAACCCAGAGCCGGAACCGTCGACCATGCAGGAAATTATGTAGATCCCGAGGAACTGAAGCGCGGTTCGATCCGCATCCAGGAGGGCTGCATTCCGCAGCTTTACCCTCCCATTCTCGAACCCCAGCCTTCCTATTCGATCAATGTGAACCTCGAGGGCGGATTCAAAACCCGAGTGGATGCACGCGCCGTGTGGCTCAAAATCCTCCAACTCGATGCAGAAAGACGCAACGGCATAGCCTATGCCTTTCGGTCCTCGCGGATCAGTGCGTATCGGACAGTACCCGTGGGTGAATTTCGCAACCTGGAACGCTACGCTTCGATCCAACAGCAGTTTCCTGCGGCCTATGGCTTGGGCAAGTATGGGGCCTCGAACAACCTCATGCAAGGCTTCGGGCAGATGACAAAGCCGGAGGAACGGCAAGCGCGGGTGCGGCAACTGCGTGCGTATCTGCTATTTTTCGAGCAACAGTTGGCGGACTATCTCGCTCAACTGGCGCACGTCGGCGATCTGCTTTCTCTCGACCCAAAGCTCGATCACAGTTATTTTCATCAGAGCCTGATCCACAATCCGCCGCTTTCCACCGATCCGCAGAATGTGATCGATGTCCTGCTGCAAAACCCCGCGACGCCCCAGGCCAAAACTGACTATGGCATCGACGTAGTGGATGAGCACGGGGATGTGATCTTCTCGGTGCGCAGTCTTTCAAGCCTCTCGGCAGCCGAACAATTGCGGATTCAGATTCTTGAGAGCGGCCAGGATCCCGCCAACTATCGAACCCATACCATCGGGCTCAACCGTGTGAAGCTGGCGTTGCACAATGCCAAAGGCGATTTACTCGCCCTCGGGGACAAACGCTATAGTTCTGTTCCCAGCGCCCGGGCAGACGCGGAACATTTGATCCGAATGATGAGCGGCCAGCTCGGCGGGAAACCTTTAGCTGCGGCTTCGGTCAAAATTCTCTCGCGCCAGGACCACGGATTATCGATCATCGATGAACACTCAAGGGCAGTCCTGAGCGCTCACCGAATCTACTCAGTGGAAGAGCGCGAACACCGCATCCGTGAGATCCTGGCCCATGGCATTGACCGCCGGAACTACCGAATCCGCCCAGCCGCCAACGGAACGTTCCGCGTGGATTTGCACGGCGTCCGCGATGAATCTCTCGCGCAAGGCAAAATCGCAATCCCTACAGAACTGGAAGCAGAGGAGCATCGCGATGCGCTGATAAAGCTGGTTCGGCGCATGGCGGCCAACGAATCCGTTCGCGACCGTCATTTGCGGCAGCCGGAGGAGACCGACAGTCGGCTGCAGTCTTTCGAAGCAGGAGTTGCCCGCCTGTGGCGCAAGGAAGATCGCGATTTCCTGAGCCGCCGCAACAAACTGCTCGATCACCTTCTCGCCCGATTCGCGGAACATTTCGACGATGATATCTTGGAGCGGCTCGACACTCGTCCATTTGGCGAGAAAGACGGCTTCTTCCGAGAACTCATTCGCTGGAAGATAGAGTTCCTTCGCGACTACGTCTCCCCGGAAGGTGAGGTTCAGGCTTCAGACCAGCTTCAAGAATCCGCGCCGATTGTGCACGATCCGTCGCTCGGCGGGGGTCGCGGCCTGGGCGCCGATTATGGTTCTCCGGCAACCGCCCCCGCTGCATCCGGTCTGGAACGCCGCGTGTCGCTCCTGCTCGGGCTGCACGGACATGACAAAGACGGCCAGTATTCTGCCGAGCAAACCAATCAGGACAACCCGGGTTTTTCCTATCTGGAGAAGTATGTCTGGCTCCATCCGGAGAAGATCCGAGATGCAACCGACGAAAAGGGCGATCCGCTTACATTGTCCCGCTATCGCATCGCCGGACCTTGGCCCCCCGGCGAACCCAATCTGAACGATCTGCACCGCAACATCATTTTCTCTTACGACGATTCCTCGATTCTGCGCCAGTTGCTTACTTCTGGACTCGATCCGAACAATTATCGTGTGCTTGCCGAAGGGAATGAACATCGCATCCTGTTTCATCCGCCGGAAAGCGCCGAGGCCATCGAGATTCATCGCGTGCATACCCGCGATGAGGCCGACAAATCTATGGCGGCACTGATTGCTTACCTGCGCGGATTTGCGGCCAACACCGCGCGAAGCTACGCCGGGGAGCGCATGCATGTGCTGGAACACGTCCTGTTGCGTCCCTGGCAAAACCCCGAGCATTGCGCCGTTCACATTTCCGATTCCAAGTCAGACATCCATCTGCGCAGCGCACCCGTAAAACGCTCTCATAAAGATGAGACCCTAAGACTCATGCTCCAGCATGGACAGCACCCTAAGAACTATCAGACTCGCCCTCACGAGTCAGGCAAGTACGTGCTCGTATTGGTAGGCGAGGAGCGTGAACTGGCTCAAAGCTCGACGATGTTCGCGACCGAAGCCGAAGCGGCGACCTCCATTCAGGTATTTGTGGAACTTGTCGTCCTGGTCGATCGCCATCCCCATGCTCGCCGCAAACACCTGCGCCCCCTCGGCGAAGACTTCTATTCGCATCGCGTGAGCGTCGTGTTTCCCAACTGGCCCATCCGTTTTCAGAACAACGAATTCCGGCTCTATGCCGAGCAACTGGTCTACGAGAACGCCCCAGCCCACGTGCGGATCGATTGTTACTGGCTCAATATCTCGGAGATGGCTGAATTCGAAAAGCTCTACGACACATGGAAATCTTTGCGGCGCTCCGTACAGCTACAGGATGAATCGTCAACGCAAACTCTGCCAGCCGAAGATACCGGAGAACTCGATCAGGCCGCCGGCAGACTCAAGAGCATGCTTGAGGCGTTCGAAGAAAGGCAACGTATGTCGAGCCCACCTGTGGCCGGCCCTACACATAGAGAGGATGAGCCATGACCGGGTCGCCGCACACCTTCGATCGCCTGGCCTTTGAGCTGGAGTTGCGAGGCAGAGAGCACGTAACCACGCTGCAGAATCGTGTAAGCGCCTTTGCCGCCGGAAGTCTTCAAGGTGTTTTGACGGATTGCCTTCAACCACTGGCTGCGCAAAGGAACGTCGTGGTCGTGGAAAAGGTGGTTCTCGATTTGGGTGAGGTCTCATGGCAAAGCCTGGAAGACGACCTGGAAGCCGGCATCCTGCGCCACCTTGGCGAGTGGGTGATGCAAACCCGGTGGCATCACTCTGAGCCCGAACAGAAGGAAACAGAAAACTCGAAAGACATTTCCAGACCTCCATTCTGTTTGCGCAAGCCGAATCGCGTAGCTGATCGCGACCAACTACCCGCGAATCGACCCCAGAACCTGGCGCTTGGCAACGTAAGCGGTGCGGTTGCCTTGGCCCGGAATGGAAGCGGGGAATGGCCGCAGCTCGCGTGCTTGATCCGCGACAGTCGTGTCTTCCGGGGACGGCTGGTCTGCGAAGTTTCTTCCGAACATCTACACAGCGCATTACAGTCGATCGTTCCCGGCCATAGCCGCACCATGGCAGATCTTGCTGCTTCCCTCGTCTCATGGCATGATCACCGGCCACTGGCGACGGTTGATCGCAACGCATTTCGCCGGACAGTGTGGGAGTGCATTCTGCACGCGGCGGCGCAATGCGATCCCTCGATCATCACGGTGCGCACATTGGTCGCGGATGTCTTGCGGCCCCTGGCCGCGCGGTACTCGAAGCCTTGCCCAGCACTGGCAGCGGAGATCGCCCTCCGTCTGCGCGAACCTCAGCCCGAAATCCCTCCTGGGTCGTCAGAGGCGGAGCTGGAAACTCGGCGCCGCTTCTCCGCTGTGCCTGTGCGCGACGTCGCGACACTGCGATCAAGCCCTGAAAAATCAAAGTTGCAATCACCTTTGGAACGAACCCTGATCGCGCAAACCTCGCTCTTACGAACTTCGCTCTCACAAACATCGACCTCCGCTTCTGGACGACAGCTTGAGGACTTCGCCCAGTTTTTGGAATGGGGCACATTTCCCGGCAACTCGTTTTGGCGTTCGGGTGGCGCGGTGGAAGCCGACTTGCGCAACTTAATCGCTGTCTCGCCGGATCGGGTTGCGACGCTGATTCGTCGCCTCGCGGAATCGCCCTCCGTGAAAAAACGTATTGCCTGCGAGTTTTCCGAGCAGGGACTCCACCTTGTGCTTGGGGTGCTCGACCCCGCGAACGCTGCATTCGTGGTCACATGCATGCGATCTCTGCGCCGACTCCATGCGGAAAAGCCACTGGCTCGAATGTCGAACACTGCCTTTGCCCAGGCTTTGCGGGAAATCTCCCTGGAGCATCTGGTCGAATCTCCGGAGTCTGCGTTCCGTGCGCACGCGTTCCTGAAGTATCTGCTGCGGCGGCTTGTCAGCTTTGCGAATGCTGGTTACGAGGTTCTGCTGGCACAGCTAGCCCTTCGACGATTGCCGGGGCCGCGAGCCCCGGAATCGGCAAAGAGTGCCGGGCAACAGAACGCCGTCGAAGCGGCTATCCTCGCCTTGCTGGACGAAGAACTTGGAATCGTTGAAGGTACACCGCCTCTCACGCAAGCTCCCGCGGTCTCCGACATCGAAAGCGATCTCGATTCCCTGGCGCAGTGGTTGCAGCAAAGGAACTCGTCCTTTGCAGCCACGGGCGCGAGTTCCGGCGTCGCGGTCCGGTGGTGCGAGCCTGCGTGCGACTTGGCCCCCGCTCAGAAGGCAATGGACTCTTCCAATTTTAGCGAGACCACCATGCTGGCGCGGCAGCGCAGGCCGGCCGCCCAGATGTCGCATGTCGATCCCACTCCGGGAGAGCAGATCGAACGGTGGCTGCTTCACGGCGTTTGGCCTGCCGCGCTCACTCAGAGTGAATCGCAGAGCGAATCGTTGGAGCACTGGCTTGCCAGCCAGCCAGGAGATGCATGGCAGTTGGCCCTCCGCCATGTTGGCGCGCAGGAGCATGTGTTTCAGCGTCTGGTTCTGCACGTCCCCTTTTCGTTCCTCTTGAAGATTACGAATGTGGCTGCGGCTGAAAGCGAGTTGGCGGTCCGATATCTTGATCGGTTGCAAGCGGCCGGTCAGCGGGTCGAGCCCGGATTGGTTCAGTCATGGGAAGCGCAGGCACGACGCTATGCTTTCGCTTATCTGTTGCAGACAGTTTCGAGTTCGGGCCGGGAAATCTCTGTCAGGGGGTTAGCACGCTACACGCTTCACGCTCTCTCGCTTCGCCGCCAAGTTCCCTACGAACGCCTTTTGCTCTCGGTCGAACAAGAGAGCCGAGGCCAGGAATCGTTGCAGATCCTGTGGCGGGACCTGCGGGAAGAACTTTGTCGCGTCTCCTCTGAACAAGCGGCGCGTCTCGATTGGGTATCCTCCGCGGACAGAGTCGGCGGCGTAGAAATCATTCTTCATTTCTTGCAGCACGCGTCGCTCCCCGAAGGCGGTGAAGACATAAGTTTCTCCACCTTGCGTCGAATGGCAGAGCGGCTCCCATCTGATCAGATGGACGCCATTGTCCGCTCCTCGTCATCGTGGATCGCCGCGGGCAAAGACACGGCGGAACGAATCGCCGCTTTGTTACCTTGCTCCTCGTCAGCGCGGCCACTCGATGCCGCTAAATCCCGCACCGCTCTCTCCGCTCTGCCGCAGTCCGCCCTGCTTTCTTTCGACGGTCATTCTTTCGACAGTCATTCTTCCGGCGATCGTTGCGTCGACGATCCTGGTTTCGACGATCCTGGTTTCGACGATCCTGGTTTTGACGATCCTGGTTTTGAGAATCGTTGCTTCGGCGATCTTTCTTTCGACAATCGTGCTTTGGACAGCGGCCGTCTCGACGATTTCGCCCCGGGCGTCGACCACGCGGAAGCCGAACTCCGCGCCTTTGCGTCTTTTCTCAAAACCGGCAGCGTGCCCTGGTGGGCCGACGCGATGGTCCGGCAACCTTCCGGGCGCTGGCTCGGGGCGCTGCTCCAACACCAGCCCCAACTGGTCCTGGATGCTCTCAGGGCGGTTGCGGATAATTCGCGGGCGATGCTGCGATTGTTGCGGTACGTGCCCCAGCCGGAGTTGGCAGGCATCATTATGCAGGCGGAGCCGAATTGCGGCGGCTTCGTTCTCCTTTATATAAGGGCGGGAAGCCAGCTCACGGAGCACGCGGCTCTTACCGCCGCCCAGCAATCCCAAGCGTCAACCTTGCATTGGCTTGAATCGTTGCAATTTGTTTTGCAGGAGAACGGCGCGGCAGCTTCGTGTCTCGAGTTTCTTCGCTTGGTGATCCGCCGCGTTTCACAAAAGCTCGACCTTGCGCTCGGCCGTTATGTCAGATGTCTGCTCGAAGTTTCCGAGCACCGAATGGTGGACAAGAGTGGATATAAAGTGCTTGCCGAGTTACTGAATGCAGTCCACCCTGCGGGCTCGCACGAGTCCGGCGAAGAGCAGCATCAGACTGGAGCGGAAATTGCGCCGAGCACCGCCACGGCGGCGGGCGTGTCGCAGTCAACTCTCGAAGCCAACGGTGTGGTGTCTCACGAAAGCAGAAGTTCCGAAGATTCCAAGGTTCAATCCAGCCCTGCTGTACGGGCGCCATGCTTCCCGGATCGATCCAACCGCCTGGGGCAGATTGAGGCGCTGGTTCGCTACGGCGAACTTTCACCCGGCGTCGAAGGCGAAACCTTGTCTCAATTCTGGGACGCTGTCGCCCGGGAAGCGCCCTCGCGGCCGTTAGACTATCGCCGTTGCCTGCAACAACACATTGGCGAAGAGATGGAGCGGAAGCGCATGGCCTGCCGATTCCCTTCCAGCTTCTTCCCTCATCTTTGGCCTCTGCTATTCCCAACGGATTATAAGCGCGCCGTGCTTTGTCTCGACCGGTTGCGAGCCAGCGCGTCATCCGTCATTGCTGAGATTCACCATGAGCAGATCCGGAGAATCTGCCTCGAGGAGTTGTTGCGCATCGCCACGGATTCGAGTTCTCGCCGATTCCAAGCCGACGCCTACGTGCGAGCTGTATTTCGGCGACTGCAACAAGAGTTTTCCTTCTCGGCAGTGAGTTTCTTCGAACGCATGCGAGAAAGTTCTCCAGCGCAGTCCGGAAAAGTACCAGCCGAACTAGCTCCCATCATCGACCGGGTTGAGCGCGTGACGGCTGTGATTCCGCCCTTTCCTCAACCGCACTCTAACACGCCGCAACCACAGCCAAACCGGCCAGCGAAGATTGCCGCGCCGTTGCCCGCCGATCAGCCTTTTTACGTCGGGAACGCGGGGGCCGTACTTTTGTGGCCGTTTCTGACCCTCTATTTCAAGACGCTGGGACTGCTTACTGAGGGAAGCCAGTTTCGCTCCGAAGCCGAACGCAGCCGGGGCATTCATCTCGTGCAATATCTCGCGACCGGCGGCTTCGAAGCCCCGGAGTATGAGCTTCTGCTCAACAAGATTCTTTGCGGAGGTATTGTCGAGCAGCCTCTCGACGCGGTTTCCCGGATGACCGAACCAGAGGATCGGCTCTCCGCGCAGTTGCTTCAATCCCTGATTGCGAATTGGAAAAAGTTGGGCAACACCTCGATAGAAGGCTTGCGCAACTCCTTCCTGATTCGTGAGGGGCGGCTCACGCGCAAGAAAGCAGACGATTCGTGGTCCCTGGTGGTCTCGACCAAAGGCTACGATGTGCTCCTCGATAGTCTTCCCTGGCGGCTGTCGATGATCCGGCTTCCGTGGATGAAAAACTTGCTTTATGTGAAATGGCGATGAACTTCTTGTCGGAACAATCCGTTGTACTGGAAAGCGAACTAACCTGGCTGGCTACGCTCATCGAGGCCGCGATCAAGCTCTATTTCCATCGCGACCCTTCGTTCCGAAATGTGCATGAAATCGCCCCTCCCGGCCTGCCCCCCGCCTCCTCGTCAGGCTACGCCCAGCTTGTACGCGAGCACGGTCTCACCTTTGAGGAGCGCGCGATTCTCATCCTCTCGCTGGCCCCACATCTTCGCCCGCAAGTACTCGATGCATTTTTGATTCGCAATGCGGCGCTGGATCGCGGCTTTACGGAATTCGGAGGCTCGCCCTCCGCGCCGAACGAAGGCTTTCGCCCGACCCTCGAGACAGCTTCGTTCATCCTGGCCGGCGCGGACCTGGATCGCCGTCTGCGATTGCAGGAACTGTTCGCTCCGGGGCGCTTCTTTCGCGAACGAAAGGTCTTTCAACTCGACGATACGCAGGCCGGGCGCACGCTATTTTCGCTGCCGCTCGCGCTCACACCCGAGCATCTGGTGCAACTGACCACGGGCGGGAAACATCGTCCCAACTTCAGCGGCGCATTCCCCGCCCAACGGGTGACGACTCGGCTCGACTGGGACGACCTGATTCTTCCCGTCCACATCATGGAGGAGGTCGAGGAGATCAAGGCATGGATTGAGCACCGCCAAAGGCTGCTCCTCGATTGGGGGCTCGAACGGCTGGTGAAACCCGGCTACCGCAGCTTGTTCTACGGTCCGCCCGGAACAGGCAAGACTCTGGCCGCATCCCTGCTCGGCAAGACCACCGGACTCGATGTTTACCGCATCGACCTGTCTCTGGTGGTTTCCAAATATATCGGTGAAACCGAAAAGAATCTGGCGGTCGTCTTCGATCAGGCAGAGCGCAACGATTGGATCCTCTTTTTTGACGAAGCCGATGCCCTGTTCGGCAAGCGCACCCAGACCTCCAATGCGCACGACCGGTATGCCAATCAAGAGGTCGCATATCTATTGCAGCGCGTCGAGGAGTTTTCCGGCGTCGTCATTCTGGCTTCCAATCTCAAGAGCAACATTGATGAAGCCTTCTCCCGCCGTTTTCAATCCATGATTTATTTTCCCCTGCCTGCGCCGGAACAGCGTCTCCGCCTGTGGCGGGGCGCATTCACGCGCCAGGCCCGCCTGGAGCCGGATGTGGACCTGCATCGAGTCGCAGAGGAATTCGAAATCAGCGGAGGCGCCATCGTCAACGTTCTGCGCTCGTCCTCTCTGACCGCGATTCGCGGCGGTAGAGACACGATCCGCATGGAAGATATTCGCGACGGAATCCGGCGTGAAATGCGAAAAGACGGAAAGGTGATGTAACTCAGCAATCCGCGGAGGGCGATCATGATCGACAAAGCGATGACTTTCCTGGTAGGCGAAATCAACAATGTGCTTTCTGCACGTTTTCAAAGCTCCGTGGAACTGGCGGTGCTGTCGAGCCTGGCCGATCCCAAAGGCAACGTGCCCGACCTGATCGACAACAGGATCGTCTTCACCCTGGTCAATGTCGAGCGCGAACCCGCGGCCCACGGCAACTCCTGGGCGATGCGCGGCGTGGGCGATCCCATGGGGAGCGTGAGCCCGCAGTTGGCCCTCAATTTACTGATCATGGTCACGGCTTCGTTCAGCGATTACACCGAAGCGCTCAAGTTTCTCGGTAATGTGATGGGGTTCTTTCAAGGCAAACCCAGCTTCAACGCGCAGAACTCCGGTTCCTTTCCCAACGAACTGGAAAAGCTGAGTATCGAACTCGTGAATCTGAGCTTCACCGAAATCAACAACGTCTGGTCGGTGCTGGGCGCGAAATACATGCCGTCCGCCGCCTACAAGATCCGCATGCTGGTGCTTCAGGAGAACTGGATCGGCCAACGCGTGCCCGCGGTCAGCGCTGCTGCGAACCGCGTGAAGGGATGAGAGACGAGCCATGGCCATACGGGAGTTCGCAACATGAGTGGGACGCGCTACACCCTTTTGTTTCAAATAGAAATTCTTCATGGCTATTTCGCCGGCGGGCCCTGCGGCAGTCTCGCTCTGTCGCCGACGGGGAGCTGCGCCGCCCTGCTCGCCCGGTATGGGATGTTATTCCGCGCCACTAACGGCGGAGGCGCCGTGTACCGGCCTCTGTGGAGCGATGCGGTGCGCGGGTTCGATGAATCGGCGCCATTTACTTTCTCTTTGCAAGCCGATCCGGAGTTGAGCCTGTACACGGAAATGGATCCAGCCGCAGCGGGCGCTCCCAGCGAAACTCTGTTCTACTTCGACAACTCGGCCGATTATGCAGCTGAAGTCTTCGGTGCGCAGCGCCAACTGCTGCACGCTCCGAACAAGCCATTTGCAAAGGCGGTCCTGCCTGTCCGGCCTTACAGATTCAGTGCTTCGTTTGACGCCTCGTCCTCTGCGAGCCTTCAAGTTCTCGACCCGCTCAGCAAGTCTGTCCTTTGGCCGGTCTCCGCCGAACAAAACCAAGTCCCGTTCGTTGATCTGCGCCGCCTTCCGGAAGGCCGGTACATCCTGGCGCGCGATGGAGAAGTGTTGCAAACGTTCTACCTCATGGATCAAGCACCCAAGTGGGGAGCAATTTCCATTTACGCCGGCGGCTCTGCGCAATCGCACCTGCCGGCCAACTGCCGGGTGATCGACAGCCAAGATCAGAACCCGCCCCAGATCACACCAAAGATTTTCACCCTTGCGCTCGACGCCCGCAAAACCATTTGGCGCTATTACATCATCGCCGCGACCAGCACGCGCGATCTCGATTCCTATGAATTGACCGGCGCCATCAAGCGCGCAACCCGGGTGGAGAATGGCGCAGCCATCGACCTCCACTTCTTGCGCCAGCCCGAAACCCTGGCCATCGATGGCCGCGCGGCATGGGTCTTCGAATCGCAGTCTCCCATCCCGCTGCTCCATTCCCCTGCCTCCGAGTTCTCTTTGACGCTTCGCCCCGGGGACAAGGGAGCGCGCGGCGCCCAGCCCATCCGCCTGCCCTATGCGCGCCCCGCCGCATTCGCCAGGAAGGGAGACGCGGATTCGACCTTATGCTCGGAGGTCTTCGTGTATGTGTGACCGGGACGCAATAAGCAAGGAGAGTTTGCAACCGAACCCCCGTGCGGTTGGTTGGCGAACTGCTCACGCCCTGCACCGGTCATTCCTGTGTCGATCATTTCTGTGTCAGTCATTGCTGTGTGCTCTTATCGGCTCTCTCCTTTTTGCCAACCTCGCCTGCGCTGGTTTGCGAAAAAAGATTGCCGGCGATGCCAGCAAGCTCGCGCATTTCATCACATTGGTTCCCGAGCCGGTCAACCTTTCCGTCAGCGTCACGGACAAGGCCAATGACAATAGTCCGGTCGCCGTCGATGTTGTCCTCATCAAGGACAAGACCTTCTGGAAGTCCGCGCAATCCATGGCGGCAAAAGACTGGTTTGCCCAAAAGGATGATTTGCAGCGCCGCTACCAAGGCAAACTCATTGTCCACTCCTGGGAGTGGGTCCCCGGCCAGCCAATTCCGCGGATATCCATGAAGCTGCCCCGCGGAGTCGAAGGCGCCATGATCTTCGCCAATTATCAATTTCCCGGCTCGCACAGCGCGCCGTTGCCTCAGGGCGTCAAAGTTTCGGTTGCCCTTCAGTCCGATGACTTCACGATGAAGGTGAACCAATGAAGGTTCCCGCCACCAACAACACGCCGCCCATGCCCGCGCTGAACCGGGTCGAAATCCAACTGCCGCAAGATCCGTTCCTGGTGGCGAAGTTCGAAGAATTTTATTCGCAAGTCGTCAGCCTCAAGTCCGCTGTCGGGCGCAATCCGCCGAACTCTCCTTCACAGACGACGAATTCGCCGGGGCAGACGCATTCTGCGCATCAAACGGAGCAGTCTCTTCTCAATCTTCTGAACTCTCAAGAAGCTCGTGTCGAGCGCGAGGAAACTCTGCTCGGAGCGGAAATGTATCGCCAGGCGCAACACGTCATGGCCTGCCTCGCGGACGAGATCTTCTCTCCGCTATTCCGCCATGTGGGCGGCTGGCCCTCGCTTGAGCGTGCCTTGTTTGGCGTCAAGCCCGGCGGCCTGTCCGCCGGTGGACCCTGTCTGCAAAAGCTGGACCAATTGCTGATCCAGGACGATCCTGTCTATCGCGAATTGGCTTCGGTCTATTTCTACGCGCTGGCGCTGCGAGGCCCGGGACACGCCGATACCGAAAAATATCTCGGCCCCTTGCACGAAATGATCGCGGGATCGCCCGCTGCCTCGGCCGCTGCTGATCCGGCCTTCGCCCAAAGCTACGCCCACACTTTGTCGGAGATTAAGACTGTTTTCCTTCCATCCGCACGAAAATGGCTGCTGGCGTTCGCCTTGATTCTGCTGGCCTGGGCAGTGCTCTCGACGGTCCTATGGCGAGAGGTTCGCAATCCCATCGCCGATCAACTTCACAAAATATATGGGATGTTGTGGCGATGACTCTGCCTCTCACCATCGATTGGACTATCCCGCAAACGGCCCTGCCGCCGATCATCGCCCTTGTTCCGTTTCTTTTCGCGCTTCTCATCGCGGGTGAACAAGAACCCGGCCCAGCCTCCAAACGTGGGCCTTCTCCGCAGCCCACCGCTCCTTCTTTCCACCAGCTTAGTTACGGATCTGAAGCCTCGTTCAGCGCATCGTCCAGTCCCGCGCCGCTTGTCCTGCTCTTGGGTTATGCCAATTCGGGGAAGACTGCTTTAGTGAACGGACTGCGCGCCTTTTCGCCGGCCAGTGGGATGAGCTATGCGCTTGAGGAAACCGTAGCATGCTGGAGGTTCTACGAGGGTCGCATCATGGAAGTCTCCGGCGATCTTCTCGCCTCCGCGGCCGGAAATGACGCGAAGAAAAACGCTGACGCAGAGAAAACGGAATGGCGGCGTTTCATCAGCTACCTGCAAAAGCGCCGTCCGGCGCGCCCTCTCGATGGCGTTGTCCTCACTGTCTCTTGTTCCGATCTTGTTGGCGATTCCGCACTCAACACGTCGAGCTTGCAGAATCGCGCCACGCAGGTTTCCGTCGGCCTGAAACAGCTTTGCGACCAGCTTGCGGTCACGCTCCCGCTCTACGTCGTGGTGACCAAATGCGAGTCCCTGGCGGGCTTTGACACGTTCTCCTCCCTGCAAATGCGATCACGCCTTCACGAGATGTTGGGGTGGTCCACTCCATACAACCTCGAAGCAACATTCTCTCCGCAGTGGACGGCCCAAGCCTTCATGGAAGTCGGTCGTATCCTGGATCGCTTGCGAGCCGAGTTTTTTGCCCAGGACGGCGCACAGCTTTCGGCCGATTCAGTGGGAGCCCGCAAGTCTCCGGAAGACGAACTCTTCCTGCTTCCCGCCAGGCTACAAGAACTGCAACCACCTCTCGCCTCTTATCTTGAGCGCTTGTTGCAAGGCTCCGGTCGCCAACAGTTCCGCGGCATTTATTTTTCTGGCAGCGCTGCATCTGCCGGCGTGCAGGAAGAATTCGACTCCCCCCGGGCGAGCGATTCCGCCTTCGTCGCCGATTTGTTTCTGCACAAGATTTTTCCTGAGCGCGCATTAGCGCGACCCCTGGATGCTGCAGCGGAACACCGGAACCGGACCGCCTTCGCTCTGCGTACGCTGTGCCTGCTCTCAGCCTTGCTTCTCTTCCCCGGAGTCTTCTGGAACTGGCACATGCTGCGGAAGAATACTCCCGGGTTGGGCAAGGTAATCCAGGCGCTGCAGAACGGCCAAATCGACAGGGCGGCGACGCCGGAGTCCGCCTTTGAAGCCACGTATGCAGCTCAGGCGCTTGCCGCCCCCCACTGCGCGTCAATTTTCCTTCCGGCGTCGCTCCTGCCCGTCCCGATGGTCGGTTCTTTGGATCCCGACGTTCAGCGAAGCATGCCGCTCGTGATGAACCACATTGTATACCCGGGCCTGCACACCGCGCTGGAGCACAGAATAGTTGCCTTCCTGCAAGGCTCCGTTCCGGTGCCCGCCGGAGCGGCGCTCAGTTCACCCATTTCGCAGCCCCCGACTCCGACCACAATTCAGCCGCTCGAGAACCTCACCGTCGAACTTGTGCTTCTCGAAGACAACATCGTCTTGTTCAACCAACTGGTCGGGCGGCAAGGCGCCGGCCGCGATCTGCTGAACCTCGCGGCGTTTCTGGATCCAGATCGCTTCAAAGGAGTTTCCAACAAGAACACTCCCGGGCTCGATCGCATCGTACGTACAGCGGAGGATCCCTCGCCCGGATTCCGTTCCACACCTATCCGTGGCCAGCCATGGAAGCAGCCGACTGTGGCCAAACTGGAGTCGACCGTCAACGATGTGCTCCGCCAGCGTAAAGACAGCATCGCGCAACAAATGAGCGACCTTCAGGCCCAGATCGACCAACTCCAGGCCGGCAAGATGGAAAACTACGATCAGTTGCAGACGCTGAATCAATCGCTGGCCGCGGTGCAGGCAAAACTCAAGACTCCAGAGCTGCAATGGCTGGCCAGCCGCGGAGACCAGCTGCAAGTTCCCAGCGATATTACCCAGCAACTCGAACGCATCTTTTCCCGCGCTCCGAAAAACAATCCTCTTCTCTGTGATAGCAATTCTTGCGCGGGCCTCCCGCAGTTGCGCTCCTCGATTGAGCAGATAGCCCATGATCAGGCTCTGGAATTTCGCAACCAACAGCTCGCAGACTGCACCGGAATTGCCTGCGCCCTGCTGACGGCGACCGACACCAAGCAGCAATCGTCCCTGCAAACCGTGCTCGCGAATTTCCTCAAGCTGCCTTTCGTCGCCTATGCTGGCGCCGCGCGCCTGCAAGAGCCCGAGTCCGGCCGGCAGATGTTCTGGAACCCCAACATGCTTCAACAGGCTATCCAGAACAAACAGGACTACGATAATTTCTTCGCCGGCGATCTCACCAACATCTCCGGCAAAGTGCGCGACACCTTCGAGAAGGTGGCGCTGGCGCGGCTGGAAGCCAACATGATCGATGCCGTGGCCTCTGCCGAAAACTTTCAGCCCCCGCTGGGGACATCAGCCAACAAGAATCCGTGGCCCGAGCAGGCTGTCTTCGCGGAAGCGCGCAGCTTTCAGGTCGCGGCTCCAAAGCTCAACGACATCCTGACTCAATACGGCGATTTGGATTGGGGCAGCGCTGCGGCCGAGCGCAACGGCAACAACGAAGATGACGAAGAAGAGAGTCCTCAAGACACCCAAGATGTGGAGGAAGTCGTTTCTAACCATGCCTTCCAGTTGCTCACCCGCCTGGACGAAGCCTTCAAACAGCGCAAACTTTACTGGCCGCCCAACGATCTTAAAGCTTGCAAGCCCGGAGCCAAGTGCGCCATCGATTTCGCCAGATGGAACGCGGGTTCGCTGCCCAGTCTCGACGACTACGGCTTGTCCAACGCCGAAACGATGGCGTCGTACCTTGCCGCCGAGCGCCAAACCTTGCAGCTGTATGTCGATCTAGCCCAGCCCCTGGTGGCGTTCCTCAAGCAGCACGACTCGGGAGATCCTCGGCAGACTGGGCTGCTTTCCCGATGGCAGGGCCTGGTGGGCGATCTGCAAACCTACGCTTCCACTCCGGCATCCTCCGGTCTTGGTTCGTTGGAAGACTTTCTCACCAACCATCTCGATAAAGTCGCGACTCCGGATTGCCAGATTCCGTCATCGCCGGTTTCTTCTCTTCAGCTCCCGCTCGTGCGCCTCCGGAATTCTCTGCAGAACTCCTTGCGCGCGCGCTGCCAGGTGCTGTCGAATCAGGCAGCCCGCCAGAAATACAGCCAGATGGTGGAGTTCTTCAATTGCTATCTCGCTGGTAAGTTCCCTTTCGCTGCGCCCCCGCCGGACGATTCTCTTCCGTTTGCGGAAGCCGATCCCTCCGACGTGCTCAAGCTGTTCCAGATGCTCGACGCGGATGGCAAATCCATTCGCCTCGGAATGCAGGTTCCCTCGCCGGACATCACTCCCGCCGCCGTCGCCAAGATCACGGCATTCCTTGACCAAATCGACGGCCTGCGTCCAATCTTCGCTGCCCTGCTGTCGGGCCAGCCGGGCGCGGTGCCCGCCCTTGATTTTGCCCCAAGCTTCCGAGTGAATCGCGCCCACGAGAGCGCAAGTGGCGATCACATCATCGACTGGACCCTGCAGGCAGGCACCGCCACGTTTCGAAAATCGGATCCTCCCTCCACCGGTCACTGGACCTTCGCCGATCCCGTCCATGTGATTCTGCGTTGGGCCAAAGACTCTCCCGAACAACCGCTCACCAGGCAGCCGGCTGGAGATTCGAATTCGGGCACAGTTTCGTTCGATTATCAGGACTCGTGGTCACTGTTCCTGTTGCTCATGAAACACGCCCCCCCGGCGGCAGATCTTCCGCGCTCCGTGGACTCGGATCCGATCACGCTTGTTTTTACCGTCAATGAGGGAGTTGCCACAGCGGTTGGTAAAACGGCGCCGCCTGCGAAATCTCCCGATGCGGAATCCGCACGAGTATTCATGCGCTTGAAGGTCTCCGCCCCGGGAAAAACGGACAGCCTGCGCCTGCCCCCCTTTCCGTCGCTCGCCCCGCTGCCATAAGTCCGGCGATTTGCAGGTACTTGGCAATCCACGACCGGGTAGCGACCGGGTCAACTTTGTCCCACCACCGGGTCGGTTCGCACCCAGCTCGTATCTTCCTCGCAAAGACTACCCTTGAACGTCACTCGCGACCCAGGCATGCACAAGACGCATGTTCATTTTCCTCCCCGGCTGCGATGAGTGCAAAACATCAGCCTTTGCACCGCTCCTTATTTTTCAACGTCATGGGAAGGCTCGCGTTCTGGCAGCACAAATGCCGCCGAAACCTCAGGTTGGAGGGAGCGTTTGCCACACAAGGCGTCAACTCCGACAGAATTGGCCAAAGAAATCTTGAGTTATTTCCTGCGAAACCCGCACGCCGCGGACAGTTTGGAAGGCGTGGCGCGATGGCGCCTGATGGAGGAGAGAGTGCACCGCCAACTAGAAAACACCGATCAGGCGCTCAACTGGCTGGTTCGTCGTGGCTTTCTCGTGAAAGTTTCTTCCGAGTGGACCGAATCCGTTTACCAACTGAATGATGTGAACCGCTCCATAGCAGAGCGTTTCGTGGGCGAGTCCACGAAACCCGCGAGCCGTGCCGCGAAGCCGCGCCGGCGAAGCAGCTCGAAGTAGCGGTAGAGGCAAAGTTAAAAACGAAGCAGCAACAGAAACATTTCCCCACAATCACCGAAGGAGGATGGATTCATGTCTGCGTTTACCTACCCCGGAGTTTATATCCAGGAGTTATCGAGCGGCCAACACACCATTACTGGCGTAGCCACGTCGATTGGCGCCTTCGTGGGCTGGGCTCCGCAAGGGCCGGTAACGGAGGCAACTTTGGTGGAGAGCTGGTCGGACTACGCGGCGCAGTTCGGCGGGCTGGACCCGCGGAGCTGGCTGGGCTATGCGGTGAACCAGTTTTTTGCCAACGGCGGCAGCGAGTGCTACATCATCCGGCTGGTGTGGACGCTGGAACTGGGAGCCGGAACGAACAGCCCGGTGGCGAGCGCGACTGCACTGGCGGCTGGCGTGGGCTATGTGACGGGGACGATTACAGCGACGGTAAACGGGGTGTCGCAGACGATCACGCTGGGCGTGGGGACGCCGGTGCTGCAAAGCGTGAGTGTGACGGCGCAGGGGCTGCCGGAAACGGCGGTGTTGCCGCCACTGCCGTATGGAGCGTCGTTGGCGCTGGCGGCCGCAGGGAGTTTTTCTGACGGAAGTTCGTCCACGCCGCCGGGCGTGGTGTGGGAGCCGAGCGATCCCATGATCGCCACTGTGTCGGCGGCAGGGGTGGTGACGGCGACGGGGACGAATGCCGGGCCGGTGACGATCACGGCAACGTCGGGGATCATTGCGGGAAGCATAACGCTGACGGTGACAGCGGCGCAGATTAAGTCGATTGCGGTGACGCCAGCGACGATGACGGCGGTGGTGGGGCAGACGGTGCAGATGTCCGCGACGGCGAACTATTCAGATGGCACAGCGCCAAATATTACCGGGATTGCGGTATTCACGGGCGCGCCTACATCTGCGATTACGGCTTGGTCGATTGCGGCGAATGTGGCCACCTTCTCCACGACCACTCCGCCGCCGGCCGGAGATATGGTGTGGCTCTCCGGATTCCCTACGAGTACGTTTTTCAATGGCGCGGTGGTTACGGTGGCGTCGGTGAACGCGGGCAGCAGCTTTACGGCAAACTTTACGTATGCGAGTGGCTCCGCTACCGAGGCAGGAACTGCGAACGTGGGTACGACAATCTCGGCGGCACTGCCGACGATTTGGACGCTCCCCGCCGCGCCTACCGAAACGACGGCGACTCTGACGATGAGTGCGGCCACGGTGACATCGATGGCCATCTCGCCGGCGAATGCGACGGTGCCGCTGCCGACGATGTTGGAGGCGGGGCAAACAGAGCTGGCGGGGTTCACATTATCGACGACGCTTTCGAATGGAGCGGCCGGGCCGGCGCCGACGACCGTGACTTGGACGTCGAGTAATCCGGCGGTGGCGACGGTGACCGCGGGAGCGCTCACGGTGGTGAGCGCGGGGACGACGACGATTACGGCGAGCTATACGCCGAGCGGGTCGAGCGTGCCGGTGACGGCGTCGACGCAACTGACGGTGAGTTCGGGACATTTCACTGGACTGAGCGTGTCGCCAGCGACGCCGACGCTGGCGGCCGGCGCGACGCAGCAGATGACTGCGACGGCAACGTTTGACAACGGGACGTTTGTGAACATGTCGGGGTACGCGGCGTGGACCGTGACGAGTGGGACCGCCGCGACGGTGTCGGCCACGACGGGTCTGGTAACTGCGGTGGCTGCAGGCACGGCGACGATCCAGGCGAAGTGGATGGGGACGACGGCGACGACGACGGTCAATGTGTTGGCGGCGATTCCGGCGTCGATTGCGATTACGACTTCGCCGTCGGGGCAGACCTCGGTAGCGGCGGGAGAAAGTATTTCGCTGGTGGCGACAGCCACGATGTCGGACAAAACCACGCAGGTGGTGACGAGTACGGCGACCTGGACGAGTTCGTCGCCGATGCTGACGGTCAGCACGTCGGGGGTGGTGTCGGCGGCGGCCACGGCGGGTGGATCGCTGACGCTGTTTGCCAACAGTCCGGGGATCTGGGGCAACACGCTGCTGGTGAGTGTGACGCCGCAGCCGTCGAATCCCAGCCGGTTCAGCGTGCTGTTGCAGCAGGTGGCGACGACCGGGCAAACCGTGACGCTGGAAAGCTTCGTGAACATGTCGGTGCTGCCGACAGACCAGAGCTACGTAGTGACGGTGATCAACAATGACTCGAACTACATCACGTTTACCAATCCGCTGACCGGCCTGGTGGTGGCGCCGACGGTCACACCGGGGCCGGCGACGCAGGTGCCGTTTACGGGCGGAGCGGATGGGTCGGTGCTGAACCCTATGGACGGGAACTTCGAGGCGGCGCTGCTTCCGACGGCCAATCCGAACGGCGGAGTGAATCTGCTTGACCGCGTGGACATTTTCAATTTGCTGTGCGTGCCGGGCGAGACGGACGCGCCGACGATCGCGAACCTGCAGGCGTATTGCGTGAAGAAGCGGGCGTTCATGATTGTGGATTCGCCGCAGTATACGACCATTGCCAGCATGATCCAGTCAGGTCCGGTGGGGAGCACGACGGGAAGCATCATCGACCAGAGCGTTGCGGGAAATTCGGCGTTTTATTTTCCCTGGGTTCAAGCACCGGATCCGCTGGCGGGCAACCGGTCCAGGCTGTTTCCACCATGCGGATTCGTGGCGGGAATTTATGCGGCGACAGACGGGGCGCGCGGGGTGTGGAAGGCGCCGGCGGGGATTGAAGCGGCCTTTATCGGGAACTCAGGGTTGCAGTTTGTGATGACCGACCTGGAGAACGGCGGGCTGAATCCGCAGGCGGCGAACTGCCTTCGCGAGTTCAAGGTGTATGGCGACGTGGTGTGGGGCGCGCGCACCCTGGCGGGCAACGATCAGGCGGGGTCGCAGTGGAAGTACGTGCCCATCCGGCGGCTGGCCCTGTTCCTGGAGTCGAGCCTGTACGACGGAACGCAGTGGGTGGTGTTCGAGCCGAACGACGCGACGCTGTGGGGCCAGATCCGGTTGAACGTGGGGACTTTCATGCAGGGCCTGTTCCTGCAGGGGGCGTTCGCGGGCACGACCCCGGCGCAGGCCTACTTCGTGAAGTGCGATGCGGAGAACAATCCGCCGCCCAGCGTCGCACTGGGAGTAGTGAACATCCTGGTGGGATTCGCTCCACTGTACCCGGCAGAGTTTGTGGTGATTCAGATTCAGCAGATCGTCGCGCAGGCCTCGTAACCGGCGCAGGCGACACAACCCAGGAGAAAACACATGGCTATGTTTTCGGCAAATCCGACCCGTCTCGACCCCTACAAGAACTTCAAGTTCCGGCTGAAGTGGGATGGGCAGTATGTGGCCGCGGTGAGCAAGATGAGCACACTGAAGCGGACCACGGAGGTAGTGGAGCATCGCAGCGGCGGCGACCCTTCGTCGACGCACAAGTCGCCGGGGAAGAACAAATATGACGCAATCACGTTCGAGCGCGGGCTGACGCAGGACAAGACCTTCCACAACTGGGCAGGACTGGTGTGGAACTTCGGGTCCGGTCTGGGCACGGAGGTTTCGCTGGCCAGCTTCCGGAAGGACATTTACCTGGAGTTCTACAACGAAGCTGGACAGTTGGTGATTGCGTACAAGATCTATCGCTGCTGGGTATCGGAGTATCAGGCTATGCCGGACTTGGATGCGAACGCGAATGCGATTGCGATCGAGCATATCAAGGTGGAGAACGAAGGCTGGGAGCTCGACACCAGCGTGACCGAGTCGACGGAGCCGACGCTCAGCATGAGCGCTGTGGCGACCTAGGAGGGGGATGGATCTTTAGCCGCTTAGGATTAACAAATCACAAAATCTTTTTTTGATAGGTCATCGATTCTCAATTACATAAAGCATTCGGATTTCTCATTTCCGGCACACTCCTAGGATGCGAACCCTAACCCAAGTCGATACCCTCGTCTTGTGGGAGAGCGGTCGGACGTTACATCCGCTCGACCAGGGCCTGCTCGCAGTAAAGACCGCCTTCCCCGAGACCCGCGACGAGAGCGTTGCAGACTGGCCGCTCGGCCGGCGCAACCGAGCGCTCGCTCAGTTGCACTGCGCGTGTTTCGGACCGCGGCTGAGCGGGTGGACGAGGTGCGGGAAGTGCGGAGAGAAGCTGGAGTTCCATGTGGATGGGCGCGCGCTGATGGAGACGAGCGCGGCGACTGCGGAAGCGGTGCCGATTGGGGAACGGATGTTCCGGCTGCCAACCAGCCGCGACCTGGCACGGATTGCAGAGAAGGCGGACGGGGTGGATGCGGCGCGGACTCTGCTGGATCTTTGTCTGATTGCGGGAGACGCGGCGGCGTGGAGCGAAGAGGAGATCGAAGAGGCGGGTGAAAGGCTGTCGGCGGCCGACCCGCTGGCCGAAGTCCGGCTGGACTTCAAATGCCCGGTGTGCGGCGAAGCGTTTGAAGAGAGTTTGGATTTGGCCGCGTTTCTGTGGTCGGAGCTTGAAGGGCGGGCGAAGCGGCTGCTGCTGGATGTGCATCTGCTGGCGCGGGCGTACGGATGGAGCGAGGGTGAGGTGCTGGCGCTGAGCCCGGCGCGACGAAAGTTCTATCTGGAAATGGTGGCAGCATGAACGGATATCTGCAGCGGATGGCGGGAACGGCGACAGCGGCGAGGGCGCAAGCGCGCGTGCATCCCTTCGTGGATGGGACGTATGGGGAGCGGTCGCAGAGTGTGGCTCCGGCAGTGGAAGAGGTGGAACGGACGGCGCTGGGGCAAGTGCCGGCGCCCGGCGAACAGCGGTCGGTTATCAGCGGACTGGTGGGGCAGTCGGGTGTCCTAAATCCCACCCATGACGGTGAGATTGTCACCGGTAGAACGCCCGGAATGAGTGGTAACCCCACATCTCAGAAGCGAGATGCTCACCCCAACCAGCAACCTAGCCGAGACGTTGGGCACTCGGTGACAGGCCCGGCGGAGAGTAAAGACGAGAGGTTTGAGGCGCTGCTGCCGGAGCTTGCGGGTGAGGACACCGGATTCGTACGTCCGAAACAAGAGGGTGAAGCTCCTGGGGATGGGGTGGCGGACGGGGAGAATACATCCCACCTCGCGATGAGACGAAAGGATGGGCTAGCGAGCGCGCAGGGCGAGGCGGAGGAGTGGAAGTATGAGCCGATGGTTGGGGTAACGCGAGACGATGGGAGCAATAGGACACCCGGAGTCTTGCGTCCCGCCGGCCGCGATGGGGGAATGATGGATGGAGCGGTGAAGGATGGAGCGACTGGACTCTTGCCTCCCGCTCACTTCGATAAGGCCGCAAGCAATGGAGCACCCGTGCTTCGGCGGCTAATCCAACCTCCACCTCCGAAACGAGGTGTGGGGCCCCCTGAGGGTGACGAGATTCAGATCCACATCGGGCGGATAGAGGTGATTGCGATGCCTCCGGCCGCGCCCAGACCGGTGGCCGCTCCAGCGCGAAAGACACAGACCCTGGATGAGTATCTGCGCCCGAAAAATGGGAGGACGGGATGAGCAATGCGCTGGCCATCTCGGGAGTGTCGGCAGTGCTGCAGTTCTATCTGGGGAACATGTACAGCAACCTCTCGGCGCAGTTCGGGGGGACGATCGGGCTGAGCGCGCAGGCGCCGGACCTGGTGCAGGCGCGGTTCTCGTCGCCGACGGCGACGGAGAACCAGGTGAATCTGTTTCTCCACCAGGTGACGTACAACGCTGCATGGAGGAACGTCCAACTGCCATCGCTGGATGCAGACGGCAAGACGCTGTTGACGAGCCCGCCGCTGGCGCTGGATCTGCATTATCTGCTGACCGTGTACGGGACGGCAGACTGGCAGGCGGAGGGCTTGCTGGGCTACGCGCTGATGATGTTTCACCAGAACCCGATTATCAGCCGCAGCGACATTTCGTATGCGCTCAACAACCTGGCGAGCACCAACAATCTGAGCGCTCCGCTGGCGAGCTGCGGGCTGGCGGACCAGGTGGAGATGATCAAGATTACTCCGGCGACTCTGGGGCGCGAGGAGATGGCGTGGTTGTGGACGGCGCTGAAGGCGGACTACCGGCCGACCTTTCCATTCCAGGTTTCGGTGGTGCTGATGCAGCCGCAGAGAAACACCACGCTGGCGCTGCCGGTGCTGCGGCGGCATGTGCAAGCCATCCCGATCCAGCCAGCGTCGCTGTTGATGGTGACCCCACCGAACAACCAGCCGGCGGCGGGACTGACCGACGTGGTGACGGTGACGGGCGAGTTCCTGTCGAGCGTGACCCAGGTGGTGTTGAGCTACGCGAAGCTGGGAGTGCAGTTCACCGTTCCGGTCGCGAACAACAATGGGACGTCGTTCACGTTTGTGGTGGGAACGCAGACGACGTATCCCAACGGCGTACCCCCGGGGATTTACTCGGTTGCGGGGCAGATCGTCGATCCGAATTCGACGCCGGTGTTGATCCAGCAGACGACGAATGCGTTGGTGCTGGCGCTGGCCCCGACGCTGCCTGCGACGCAGGCGGCGACGCTGCAGGCCGATCCCGACAGCGCGACCACGGTGCTGGTGACGATTGCCGGATTCACGCCGAATCCCTGGGCAGGGCAGACGGTGGCGCTCACGCTGAGCAGCCTGACCGCGCCGCCGCCGCCGGGCCCGCTGTTCTCCGTGACCTCGACCATTACAGCTCCGCCCCCGCCGAGCAATGCGGCGGGTGCAGCGGCGACCATTACCAAGTCTGCGGTGACGGACAACGTGGTGACCCTGACGGCGGCGAATACCTTTACCGCGGGCATGGCAGTGCTGTTCGCGGGGTTGAGTGTAGCGACGTTTCTGAATGGACAGACGCTGGTCGTGCTGGACTCGGGACTGAACAGCAATGAGTTTCAGGTGGAGTTTACGACTGCGGATGCGGCGACGAAGGGGGACACGGGCACAGCCACTCCGGGTCAGACGCTGGCGGCATCGCTGACGTTTCCGTTTCCGGCGAGCCTGCCGACGGGCGAGAGCTACCTGGCGCGGCTGACTGTGGACGGAGTGAGCAGCACCGTAAACGTGAACTGGAATGTCCATCCACCGGTGTTTACCGGACCGCTGGTGACCACATGATGGCCAAACGCGCTGTGAGCGTGCAACCGATTCCGTGGCAGGAGAGAAACCAGAGCGCCCTGGTAGAGGAGTTTGCTGCGCTGCGGCGGCGGCTGGACGGCGAGCCCGTGGCGGTAAAGGCCGGCGAAAGCGCGGGCGGTTCGCCAACCGCGATCGACGCTCTGACGGAGATCTTTAAGCTGAGCGCCTTTGAGCGAGAGCTGCTGCTACTGCTGGCGGGTGTCGAGATGGATACGGCCCTGGCGGCGTGGGTCGAAGAGGTGGCGGGCGCAAAGCGGAGCGGGGTGACGTTTTCGCTGGCGATGGCTACGCTGGGCAATCCGCACTGGAGCGCGCTGGCGGCGACGGCGCCGCTGCGGCAATGGAGGCTGATTTCGCTGGAAGCGGGACACGGGTTGACGACGGCTCCGCTACACATTGAGGAGCGGGTGCTGCACTACCTGGCGGGGACGAACCGCATCGATGCGCGCCTGCAGGATGTGGTGTTCCGCAAGGCGCCGCCGGAGTGGATGGACGACGATCACTTCCGGCTGGGGAATGACATTCTCCGTAGGATCGACGCGGAAGAGGCCGGTGGTGGGATCGTGCATCTGTGCGGCGACGATGAGCTGGGGCAGGAGGGTGTGGCGTCGCTGGCGGCCCACGGCAGCGGACGGCAGTTGTATGTGCTGCGGCACGAGGACACTCCTACGGCGGGCGCGGAGCTGGAGCAGTTTCTGCATCTGTGGATGCGGGAGCGGCTGCTGCTGCCTGCGATGCTGCTGTTGCAGTGGGGAAATGAGACGCCGGGCACGGCGGCCCGGCAACTGGCGGTGCGCGTGCCCGGGACCCTGATGATTGCGAGCCGGGAGCCGCTCAGACTGCATCGCGCGGTGGAGTGCCATCAGGTGGATAAGCCGGCTCCGGCAGCGCAGTTGCGGCTATGGCAGGATGCGCTTGGGCCGGCGGCGAACGAAGTGCCGGAGTCGCTGGGTCAAATTGCGCAACAGTTCCGCTTGAGCGCGGAAACGATTGTGGCGATTGCCGCGTCGGTTCAGACGGAGTACGAGGCAGAGGACGCGGAGCCGCTGAGTACGCGCCTGTGGAACGCGTGCCGCGTGTACTCGCGCCCGCGGCTGGAGGTGCTGGCAGAGCGGATCGTGCCGGCGGCGAAGTGGGACGACCTGGTGCTCCCGCAGGCGCAGACGCTGGTGCTGCGGCAACTGGCGGCACAGTCGCACAACCGGATGACCGTGTATGAAACCTGGGGGTTTGCGGCGCACGGACGGCGCGGGCTGGGGTTGAGCGCTTTGTTTTCCGGGCCCAGCGGCACCGGCAAAACGCTGGCGGCGGAAGTGCTCGCAGCCGAACTACACCTGGATTTGTATCGCATCGATCTGTCGGCGGTGGTGAGCAAGTACATCGGCGAGACCGAGAAGAATCTGAAGCAGGTGTTCGACGCAGCGGAGGCGGGCGGGTGCATGCTGCTGTTCGATGAAGCGGACGCGCTGTTCGGCAAGCGGGCGGAGGTGAAGGACTCGCATGACCGCCACGCCAATATCGAGGTGGGATATCTGCTGCAGCGGATGGAGAGTTTTCTGGGGCTGGCGATCCTGACCACGAATATGAAGTCGACGCTGGACAAGAGCTTCCAGCGCCGGCTGCGGTTCACTGTGGACTTTCCCTTTCCGGATGCGGCCCAGCGGCAGGAGATATGGGCGCGGGTGTTTCCGGCGCGAACGCCGACGAAGGGGTTGGACTACGCGCGCCTGGCGGCGCTGAACATGACGGGCGGGAACATCCGGAACATTGCGCTGAATGCGGCATTTCTGGCGGCGGATGCAAAGGCGCCGGTGGCGATGGCGCACATTCTTCAGGCCGCGCATCTGGAGGCGATCAAGACGGAACGTCCTATCTCAGAGATGGAAACGCGGGGGTGGATACGAGAAGCCAGGTAAAGGTGACGATCGATCGGCTGGTGCTGCGCGGGATGGACCCGGCGGCGCGGACGGCGTTTGTGGATGGGCTGCGCCGGGAGTTGGCGCAGGTGCTGGCGGACCCGGCGGCGCAGGCGGAGATGCGGGCTTCGCGAAGAACGCCGGTCTTGCGCCTGGGACAGATGCCGCTGGAGGATGGACGGGCGGGTGCGCGAGGTTTGGGACGCAGCGTGGCCCGGGCGATTGCGAAGGGCGGAAGTGTGAGTAAAGGAATACGACGATGAGCCGCGCGGCATTCGCGCTGGAAACCGATGCGGGAAAGTCCTCAAGCACGAGGATGGGCAGCGGTGTGCGCGTGAGCAAACCGGGAGACACCCACGAGGTGGAGGCGGACCGGGTTGCGGACACTGTGGTGCGCGGCGGAAGCGTGCCGGGGTGGTCGCTGGCGGCGAAGGGATTCGATGGGATTCACCGGAAGCCTGCGGAATCGCATGAAGATGCGGTGGCGCAGGCGGAGCAGGCGCTGCTGTCGTCGGCGGAAGGACGCGCCGCGATTGCGAAGGTGACAGCAGGCGCCGCTTCGGGGATGGTGATTACGGGCTCGGCTGCGGCGGGCGTAGTGGCCGCCTTGGCCACGGGGCGCAAGGGAACGGCGGGCGGCGCGGCGATCGCGCTGGATGGGATTCATCCCGGACTGAGCGTGAAGGTGGCGCGCGAGGGTGGGGCGGGCGGCGCGGCGGTAGCGCTGAGCTATACGCCGAAGACGGAAGGCAAACATGCGGCCCCGGGGAAATCCGCGGGACCGAAGGTAGTGGAAAAGCCGGAAGTCAAGGCGGCCCCACATCCCGCTCATGACGATAAGACCGTCACGCATGCCGCGCCCCAGCATGCTGCGGCGGTTCATGAGGAGAGCAAAAAGAAGGAAGAGCTCACGGTACATCGAAAGGCAGAGCGGGCGGAAGCGATGTACACCGGTTCGGCCGAAGTGGACTCGGTGCTGCGGTCGCCGGGACGGGAATTGGAACCAGCGACGCGGCGGGAGATGGAGTCGCGCATCGGGTTTGATTTTGGCCGGGTGCGGCTGCACACGGATGCGCGGGCGGGCGAGTCGGCGCAGGGACTGAGCGCGCGAGCGTACACGGTGGGTTCGGATGTGGTGTTTGCGCCGGGAAGGTACGCGCCCCAGACAACCGAGGGCCGCCATCTGCTGGCGCATGAGCTAACCCACGTGGTGCAGCAGACGAGCGGGGCGGAGCGTGGGCGTGCGTCCGGGCTACATGTGGCCAAACCGGCAGCACGGACCGTGCAGCGGGCGTGGGCGGGCAGGGACATTCCCGGCGTGAGTTGGCTGCTCGACAAGGTGAAGGGGCTGAAAGGCTACTCGCTGTTCTGCGTGGTGATTGGGAAGGATCTGATCGACGACCAGGAAGTGGAGCGCAATGCGACGACGCTGACCAAAGGCGTGCTCAACCTGTTCGACGGCGGTCCGGCCCTGTTCGAGAAGCTGCAAAAAGCCAAGGGCGCGCTGGAGACGGCGTACAAGTGGCTGACCGGAGAGATCGATCGGCTGGGGCTGTCAGAGAAATACTTCAGCGACCTGCTGGACAAGGCGTGGTCAGCGGTAAGCATCGTGCACCCGGGGGAATCGTGGGAGCGAGTGAAGGGGTTGTTGAAGGAGCCGCTGGACAAACTGCTGGAGCTGGCGGGAGAGATTGCCAAAAAGGTGATGGACTTCATCCTGGAGGCGGCGCTGGATGCGTTCCCCGCGGGACGGAAGATCTACGGGATTCTCAAAAAAGCCGGGGATGCGATCACGAAGATTCTGGCCGACCCGCTTTCGTTTGCGAAGAATTTGTTTGCCGCTGTGCAGCAGGGCTTCAAAAACTTCGGAATCAATATTCTGGACCACCTGGGCGACGGGTTAAAGAAGTGGATCTTCGAAGAGCTGGCGATCAAGGGCGTGACCATCCCGACCGAATTCACCTTTGCCAGCATTCTGAGGCTGGTGCTGCAGGTGCTGGGCCTGACCTACGAACAGCGGCGGCCGCAACTGGTGGAGAAGCTGGGCGAGCCGGCGGTGGAGTTCTTTGAGACCACGGCGAAGGTGCTCGACCGGGTGCGCAAGGAAGGCTTCTCCGCGATCTGGGACATGGTGAAGGAGAAGGCCAGCAGTATTTTCGATTCGCTGATCGGGAGCATCAAGGAATGGGTGGTGAAGCAGATTGTGACGCGGGGACTGCTGATGGTAGCGGCGCTGGCCAACCCAATCGGCGACTTCATCGAGATTGTGGGCAGTATCTACGAGACGCTCGAGTTCATTGTGGAGAAGGCGAGCAAGCTGGTGGATCTGGTGGAGACGGTGGTGAACGCGCTCTCCGACATCGTGGCGGGCGCGATTGGCCCAGCGGCGAAAAAAGTGGAGGACTCGCTGGCAAAGACGATTCCGCTGCTCCTGCGTTTTCTGGCGGGGCTGCTGCACCTGTCGGGGATCGGGGCGTCGATCCGCAAGATTATCGACGATGTGCGCAAGCCCATCGATGACGTGATTGGCAAGGTGCTGGACTTCATCGTGGAGAAAGCCAAGCCATTGTGGGAAGCGGGCAAGGCAGCGTTTACGGCGAGGCTGGAGGCGATCAAGAACTGGTGGACGAAGCCGGCCAAATTCCACTATGGCGACGAAGAGCACGAACTCTCTGTTGAGGGAGAAGGCGACAAGCCCCCCGAGGTCTATGTCAATAGCGACCGGTCGCGGCTGAAGGTATTTCTCGCCGACCATAAGGCGACGCCCAAACAGACAAAGGATGCGCTCGCGCTGGCCAAAGGATTGAGCTGGAAGGAAGGCGAGCTGGAGTCTCAATCGAAGAAGGCCGCGGGCTATGACAACTTCGTTAAGCTGACGAAGCTGATGGACAATCTGAAGTCAAAGTACCCGCTGAAGAGCGTGGTGAACGACCGGAATTCGGTGCACAGCGATTACGGCAGCGCGGTATCGGCGGATGCGTTCTTGAGCCCCGAGCTGCTTACGGGTTCGGGGCCGGGCGGCAGGGACCCGATTGCGTGGACGGACCTGGGATATCTGCTGCCGCCGAACCCGCCCTATTACGTGCGCGGGCACTTGATCAGCGAGAAGCTGGGCGGGCGTGGCGAATGGACCAACCTGATGCCGATCACGAACACAGCGAACGGTGAGATGGAGCGGAAGGTTGAGGGTCCACTGAAGGAAGCGGTCGCAAAGAAGAATAACTCGAACTACTACCACTACTCGGTGAAGGCGCGCTATGCGAATCCCGAGGTGCCCAGCATGCAGAGCGCGACGACAGAGAAACTGAAGGAGAAGCGCGCGGACAAGGCGGAGCAGCGGCTGGTGTCGTTGTCCTGGACGGTCACGGCGGCGGAGAACGACAGCGGCGAATGGAAGGCAACGAAGGGGGCGCCGCTCGATGCGGATAACAAACCGATGGCTGCCGCCGTGCGGAGCGACAAGATCGATCCGAAGCAAAGGTGAGGTTGGTCGGGAATAAGACGATAGGCGAGGCGGACCACAGTCGAAGGCAGCAGGAGAGAGGAAACAGATCATGTCATCTTACGCATTACCGATTGCGCCGCGGCTGGTTAAGGGCGGCATCGTCACGATGGACCCGGACACCTCGATTGTGCAGACGGTGATTGCTCTGCAATACAATCCCGATTCGCTGTCGCGGTCGCTGCAGATCCAGGCGGTGCCGGGCGGGTCCGACGGAGTGCGCGTCGATGCGCTGCGGCTGCGCGGGCCGGCGATCGAGACCATCAAGCTGGAGGCCGAACTGGACGCGACCGATCAACTGGAGTTTCCCACGCAGTATCCGGTGACCGCGCAGTATGGGCTGCATCCGCAGCTGGCGCAACTGGAAATGCTGGTGAATCCGACGGTAGAGACATTGATGTCGGACGATTCGCTGGCCAACGCGGGGACGCTGGAGATTATTCCGCTGGAGCAGCCAGTGACGCTGTTTGTGTGGAGCAGCAGTCGGGTGATTCCGGTGCGGCTCACCGACCTCTCCATTACGGAAGAAGCGTTCGATCCCAACCTGAATCCGATCCGGGCGAAGGTGTCGCTGGGGATGCGGGTGCTAAGCGTGGACGATCTTGGCTTTGAACATCCGGGCGGGCGGTTGTTCATGGCGTACCTGACGAATAAGGAATCGCTGGCGGGGCAGGCGACGACGGCGGCGCTGACCACGCTGGGGCTGGGAGGTTTGCCGTGAACTATCCACTGCAGGCCATGATGATGCTGGGGATCGTGCCCCAGGTAACGTTTCCCACGGACAGCCGGTACTACGGGTCGAGCGTGCTGCAGTACACAGCGCCCAGCGGGCAGGTGATTCCCTTCCTGGCGCGGCGGATTGTACCGCAGCCGGGCGCGCCCAACTACGCCACCATCAACACCTACACGGTGAAGAGCGGCGACCGCCTGGATCTGATTGCCGCGAAGTACCTGGGCGATCCGCTGATGGCGTGGCTGATCTGCGATGCGAACGGGGCGGTGAATCCCTGCGAGTTGCTGGTGGTGGGGACACAGCTGAATATCACGACACCGCAGGGCGTGCCGGGAGGCATCGGTGCTTAAGAGCGTCCAATTCACGCTGATGATGGGACCGGTGATTGCCGTGCCGGTGCCCAGCACGGTGCTGGAGGCGCTGGCCTCGGTGGAGGTGAAGGTGGAAGACGTGGGGCAGAGCGGCTTCCAACTGGTGTTCAGCGTGGACAAGAATTCGCCGCTGAACCTGTTGTTTCTGCTTACCGGCGGAATGCCGCTGCTGTTTATGCGCTGCATCCTGGTGGCCACCGTGAACGGGGTCGCCAGTGTGCTGATCGACGGAGTGATTACGAAGAATGAGATTGCGCCGGGCGATAAGGGTTCGAACTCGACCCTGACGTTGTTTGGCAAAGACCTGACGGCGCTGATGGACCAGTCGAACTGGAGCGGCTTCCCGTTTCCGGCGTGCCCGCGGGAGGCGCGGGTAGCGCTGCTGCTGGCCAAGTATGCGTTCTTCGGCGTGCTGCCGGCGATCATTCCGAGCCTGCTGTTCGATATTTCGCTGCCCATCGAACAGATTCCGGCGCAGCAGGGAACAGACCTGGCGTATATCAAAGCGCTGGCGGATGAGGTGGGGTACGTGTTCTACATTGCGGCCGGGTCGGCGCCGGGAACGAGCACAGCGTACTGGGGACCGCAGGTGAAAATCGGCCCCGTGCAGCCGGCGCTAAATGCGGACATGGATGCGTACTCGAATGTGGAGTCGATGCACTTCTCCTTCGAACAGGACAAGTGCAGGATCCCGATCGCCTACACGTACGTGCAGGAACTGGGGGTGAGCCTGCCCGTGCCCATTCCTCCCATCGATCCGCTGCAGCCGCCGCTGGGCGCGATTCAGCCGCTGCCCACGAACCTGATGCCGCCGGATCTGGCGGCGTTCAAGAACAACCTGTCGAAGCTGTCGATTCCGCAGGCCATCATGATGGGACTGGCGGCAGGCGCGGCCAGCTCGGAGGCGGTGACCTGCGAGGGCTCGCTGGACGTAACGCGTTACGGCGGAGTGCTGAATGCCCGCAGCCTGGTGGGCGTACGCGGCGCGGGGCAGGCGTTTGACGGACTGTATTACGTGAAGAGCGTGACCCACAAGATCAAGCGGGGCGAGTACAAGCAGAACTTTACCCTCACGCGGAACGGACTGGTATCGACGGTCCAAACGGTGAGCCCATGAGCACTACTCCGACGCCACCGGTGCAGCACTTCGGAAAGTTCCGGGGGACGGTGCTGGTGAATATCGATCCCATGCAGATGGGACGCATCATGGCCCAGGTTCCGGACGTGCTGGGGGAGACGCCTTCGAGTTGGGCGATGCCGTGCGTGCCGGCGGCGGGAATTCAGGCGGGAGCCTTCATTGTTCCACCGATCGGCTCGTCGGTGTGGATTGAGTTTGAGCAGGGGAACCCGGACTACCCGATCTGGAGCGGCGGTTTCTGGGGCATGGCGGCAGACGTGCCGGCGCTGGCCATTGCGCCTCCGGCGATTCCGCCCGGACAGAATATCGTGCTGCAGACGACGGGGCAGAACTCCCTGATTTTGTCGGATGGGCCACCGACTCCGGCAACCGGCGGGATCGTATTGAAGGGAGCGAGCGGGGCCATGATCGTGATCAATGAGACGGGAATCTACATTTCGAACGGGCAAGGCGCAACCATCACTCTGATTGGCCCGGCAGTGGCCATCAATGTGAGTGCGTTGACGGTTGTGGGGCCCTGAAGAAACAGCCAGTCAGCAGGTACGCGAACTGGCGAAGGAGGGAAAGATGCCGGGACCGATTCTGCATACCGGCGCGGTGGTGATGTGTTCGCACGGAGGCATGGCGATGCCGACGGTGCCGAGCACCTGCGTGTTTGTGTCGGGGATGCCGATTGCCACGATCGCCGCGCCCTACACAGTCGCGGGATGCGCGTTCATCCCTCCTGTGGGCAATGGGCCATGCGTGACTGGTCAGTGGGTGGTGGGTGCAACCCAGGTGCTGTCGCAGGGCCAGCCGGTGGCGATTATGAGCGGCGTTTCGGTGTGCGTTCCGACGGGCACGCCACTGCTTCCGGTTGAGGCGCAGACGCTGGTGCTGGCGACGTGAGCACGGTGATGAGCGCGGCCCGAGGACTGAGATGAACGTCAATTTTCCGTATCAATTCGATGGACGCGGCCGCACGCTTGATCCGCTGGCAGATTATCTGCGGCAGCTGGTCGAGCAGGTGTTGTTTACATCCCCGGGCGAACGGGTAAATCTGCCGGACTTCGGGAGTGGGCTGCTGCAACTGCCGTTTGCGCCCAACAGCGTGGAGATGGCGGCGGCGACCCAGTTCACGGTGCAGGGTGCGCTGCAGAAGTGGCTGAGCGCATACATTAAGGTCCAGTCGGTGACGGCCACGGCGGTGGAGTCGACCCTGACGGTGACGGTGACCTACGCGCCGCTGAACACGGGCGTGACCCAGGTGCAGACCTTCATCTATGGAGGCCCGCAATGATCTACGCGTGCTGCGAGGAAAACCGGCAAGCGGCGGTGCTGAATCATCCCACGCTAAACGGGATTAATTACCTGGAGATTCCGAACGGAACCACGCTGGCGGGACAGTGCAAGCTGGAGTTGCATTGCCTGAAGCCGGTCCCGCAGAACCTGACGACGGACAATGTGTTGATCGCAGGCGGCGAAAGCATTACCGGGATCACAGCGACGTCGGTGAAGGTGAAGGCGGCTGCGGCGGGGCAGGCGAGCCTGATCCTGGAGATTACAACCAGCGCGGCTGGGGATTTCTCGCCCTACACGCTGAGTTTGGTGAACAGCGTGGAGAGCGCGGAAGCTGACACCTTCGCGGTGACGGAGGTGCTGGACGGGTTCGATCCGCAACTGGCGGAGGTGACGTTCCGGTTCAAGGTGGATTGCGGGCCCCACTTTGATTGTAAGCCGCTGCCGCCGGACTGCGCGCCGCCAACGCCAACCCCGCCGCCCATCAACTACCTGGCCAAGGACTACACGACCTTCCGGCAGATTGTGCTGGACCGGATGAATCAACTGCTGCCCACCTGGGGCGCGGCGACCGAAGCGGACCTGGGCGTAGTACTGGCAGAACTGGTGGCCTATGTGGGCGATCAGTTGAGCTATCAGCAGGACGCGGTGGCGACGGAGGCTTACCTGCTTACCGCCCGCAGCCGCATTTCCCTGCGCCGGCACGCCCTGCTGGTGGACTACCGCGTACACGACGGAGCGAATGCGCGGGCGTTTGTGTGCGTGAATGTCTCGGTGCCGGTGTTTATGGACCAGACCGTGACGCGGTTCTACACGATTACTCCGGGAGCGCCAGCCACGTTGTTGGGCAATGAGCAGGCCGCGTTGGATGCGGGCGTGGTGGTCTTCCAGCCGATGCAGGATGCGAATTTATTTCCTGAATTGAACACCATCAATTTTTACACCTGGGGAGAGTTGGACTGCTGCCTGCCGCAGGGAGCGACGGAGGCAACGCTGCAAGGGTCGTACCCGAATCTGCAGGCCGGCGATGTGCTGATCTTTGAAGAGGTGATGGGACCGCAGACGGGCGCGCCTGCAGATGCGGACCTCCGGCACAGGTACGCGGTGCGGCTGACCGCGGTGGCGACGTTGAACGGGCAGGGTCAGCCGCTGGTGGACCCTCTGTTCGAAGTGGGGACGGGCGCGCCGATTGTCAACGGGACCCAGCAGCCGCAGCCGGTGACGGAGATTCAGTGGTCGGCGGACGATGCGCTGCCCGCGCCGCTGTGCTTGTCATCAACCTTCCAGCCCGCTACGGGCGACCTGACAACGCTGACGAATGTGAGCGTGGCGTTGGGCAACGTGGTGCTAGCGGACCACGGGCTTTCGATGCCGCCGCTGCCGCTGCCGGTGGTGCCGCAGCCGACCCTGTTTCAGCCGCCGCAAGCGGGCGCAGACCGATGCGCGCCTCCAAAGCCGCCGAAGCCGTTCCCGGTGCGCTACAGGCCGCAACTGCCGGACAGCCCGGTGACGCAGGCGGTCCCGCTGGAGATTGCGGGCGGCCCGGTGACTACGTCCCCGGTCGCGCTGGTGACCAATGGATTGGTGAGCCTGCCCGACAGCAACGGATATACGGCGCTGATGCTGGGCGCGAATAACGTGGCGCAGTGGCCGCAATGGTTTGGCGTGATGGCGACGCTGAGCGGCTCGGGGACGCCGACGCTGACGCTTCAGGTGGTGTTCTACCCGCCGGGGGCGACGACTTGGGTGGCGCTGGAGACATTTGCGAATTTGGCGTCGCCGGCGGAGGCGATCCACCAGATCGCGGCCCAGTCGGAGCTGATTGTGGCGAGCGCGCCGGCGTCCGCGTTGCCGACGCAGGTGGCCACGGTGCCGACCATGCTGCTGAATGCGGGCACGGTGAATTTGTTGGATGAGCACAGCGGGCTTCCCTACCTGACCGTGCAGCCGACCAATACGGCGACGTGGCCACCGCTGTTTGCGGTGCTGACGCAGGGCAACCTGGCGCAGCCAACCGAGTTCAACGTGCTGTTGTTGTATGACTCGCCGTTTGGCGCGGTGGGCGGCGTGCCGTTGCCGGTGCTGTTGACCCAGTACAACAATGTGTCGCTGGCGAACGTGGAGGAGGATTTTGCCGCGACGCCATCGCTGCTGCGAGCGCTGACGTTTGAGGAGCAGCCGAATCCAGCGCTCTCGGCGTACGACTTGATGAACTACGATCCCGAAAGCGCGGTGCCGGCGATCACGCTGACCGGTGATCTGAACGGCGCCCAGTTGACGTGGACAGCCGCCCCGGACCTGCTGGCGGATGGGCCGACGGACACGAATTTCGTGGTGGAGATCGAGTCCGACGGAACGGCGACGCTCCGCTTCGGCGATGGGACGAACGGGATGATGCCGGCGTCGAATACGGCATTTACGGCGTCGTACCGCATCGGCAATGGCACCGCGGGAAATGTGGGCGCAGAGAGCTTGCTGCTGTTTGCCGGCGATCCGCGGATTGTGGGCTGCACCAATCCGCTGCCCGCGACCGGAGGCGTCGACCCGGAGACCACTGCGCAGATTCAGCGGCGGGCGCCGCAGGCGTTCCTGACCCAGGAGCGCGCCGTGACCATGCAGGACTACGTGAATGTGACGGAGGCGTATCCCCAGATCGTTGACGCAGCGGCAACGCTGCGCTGGACGGGAAGCTGGTTCACGGTATTCGATGCGGCGGAGCCGGTCGGCGGCGGCGCGCTGCGCAAGGCAACTCTGAAGTCTCTGACCTCATACGTGAACCAGTATCGGCTGGCGGGGCAAGACCTCAAGCTGGAAGGGCCGGACTATGTGTCGCTGACGATCGCGCTGACGGTGTGCGTCGATCCTTCGTACTTCCAGGCGCAGGTGCAGCAGGCTCTCCAGCAGGTGCTGGGCGCGGGCACGCAGCCCAATGGACAGCCGGGCGTGTTTGCTCCGGCAAATTTTCAGTTAGGACAGAGCGTTTACCTGAGCCCGATCTATACCGCGGCGCGCTCGGTGGCGGGAGTGACCACGGTGACGGCCACGGTGTTTCAGCCGCAGAGCGTTCCTCTAACCAAGCCGCCCACCCAGGTCTACATCGCGCAGGGCGAGATTCCCATAGGAGCGTTCCAGGTGGCGCGCCTGGCCAATGACCCCAGCCTGCCCGCGAACGGGCAACTGACTCTGAATATGCAGGGTGGAAAGTGAGGACGCGATGAGTTGCAGCGGCGGAGCGGATTGCGAGTGCGGATGCTGCGGCGGGATCTCGGTTGAGACGCCGCAGGGCGAATACAACCTGCCGGGGCTGCCGGCGATCGCGTACCGGACGGGCACGTGGGCGTCGTTCAAGGAGTCGATGCTGGCGCGGCTGTCGAGTTCGCAGTATCCGGCGCTAGCGGGATTGAAGACGCGGGACGATGACGACTTGTCGATTGCGTTTCTGGATGCCACTGCGGTGGTGCTGGATATTTTGACGTTCTACCAGGAGCGGCTGGCGAACGAGAGCTACCTGCGGACGGCGACGCAGTTGTATTCGCTGACGCAGCTCAGCCGGCTGATCGGGTATCAGCCCTCGCCGGGAGTGGCGGCATCGACCTATGTGGCGTTCACGCTGCGGGCGGCGACGGGATTGCCCGCGAATCCGAATACGCCGGCGATCACCATCCCGGCAGGGACGCAGGTGCAGAGCGTTCCCGCACAGGGGCAGACCCCGCAAGCGTTTCAGACGTCGGCGGCCATCCTGGCGAAGCCGGACTGGAACACTCTGCCGGTGCAGACGGGTGTGCCGTGGATCCCGATCGGGCCGACGAGCACTCCGCCGGTGACGGTGGGGCAGACGAGCCTCTACCTGGAAGGGACGAGCACGCAGTTGAACCCGGGCGACGCGATTCTCATTGTCGGTGACGAGCGGTTGAACGATCCGGACAGCATGGCGTGGGACCTTTGCCATATTGTTTCAGTGCAGCCGGACACGGTGAATCAGCGAACGCTGATTACGTGGCTGGAGCCGCTCGGGCAGAGCCCGACCGATCCGGGGCAGCCTAACCCATTCGCTCCGTCGCAGGTGAATCCCCAGGTGTATGCGCTGCGGCAGCGGGCGGCGCTGTTTGGATACACCGCGCTGAATCCGCTGATGATCACGGGGACGGGCGCTGGTGTTCTAGACCAGAACCCAAGTTTGCTGAACAGCTACGGTACCGACTGGAACTTTGGAACGGCTGCGACTTCAGCGCCCATGGTCCCGACCAATTACAGCTTGATTGATCTAGATTCCGTATATGCAAAGGTTACCTCGGGCCCGGGCGCATGGATGATTCTGTACGCGAACATTCCGCAGACAACCGATGATTGCGGCGTTATCGAGATCACGGACTCGTACTACATCGTGTCACTGTACAACGTGACAGCCGTCACCACCATCACGCGGTCCGATTACGGGATGAGCGCGAAGATTACGCGGGCGACCGCGGATGTGAAGAGCGCCACCGACCTCACGACGCTGGGGAACTACTTTACCTACGCGACGCGGTCAACGGCGGTACTGGCGCAGAGCGAACTGCTGCCCGTGGCCGAGCAGCCGCTGGACCATCCGCTGTACGGGACACTGGTGGACCTGGAGGTGTTGCGGCCGGATCTGGTGGGAGTAAGCGCGATCGCGATTACGGGCAAGAATCCGAAGCTGACGGTGAATGCTCCGGACCTCACGCCAACGCGGCCGGTGGTGTACTTCTATCCGAACGATGCGCCGACCCAGCCAATTGCGCTGACGCAGGGCCAGGTGCTGACGCTGCTGCAACCGCCCAACAGCGTCATTTACACGCCCACCCCAGGAACGACAGGCGGGCCGGAGCCGGGGAGCATTCCGGATTGGAGCGGGTCGGGAGCGGGAGCGGCGACGAACCTGATGCCGCCGCTGGTGGTAGCAGACGCGACGGGGCGGGTGGGGACGATCAATCCGGCGACGCCTCCTGCAGGAGCCCCAGCCCCGACGCCGCTGGGGTACTTCACGCTGACACCGGCGGGAGCGAACGATCCGGTAGTGCAGGAGTATGCGCTGGTGGCGAACGTGTCGCTGGAGACAGATGGATTTCCGCACACGCAGATTCAACTGACGACGCAGCTGCAGAATGTGTACGACCGCGCGTCCACAACGGTGAATGCGAATGTGGCGGCGGCCACAGCGGGCTCGCCCGTCACGGAGCTGCTGGGGAGCGGCTCGGCGGCAACGACGAACCAGCAGTTCCAACTGAAGCAGTCGCCGCTGACGTATGTTTCCGCGCCCACGCAGAGCGGGAGCCAGAGCTCGCTGACGGTGAGCGCGAATGGCGCGAGCTGGACGGGAGTGCCAACGCTGTATGACCAGGCGCCGACCGCGCAGGTCTATACCACGCTGAATCTGCCGGGAGGGATCACGCAGGTGACGTTCGGCGACGGCGTGGAAGGAGCGACGCTGCCGACCGGGACAAACAACATTCAGGCCAGCTACCGGGTTGGAATTGGATCCGCGGGAAACGTGGCGGCGGGGGCGATCACGACCCTGGTGGACCGGCCGGTGGGCGTGAGCGGGGTGACCAATCCACAGCCGGCCACGGGCGGGCAGGACGCGCAGTCGGTGGCAGACATACGCACCAATGCGCCTCTGAGCGTGCTGACGCTGGGACGGGCCGTGTCGCTTGCCGACTACCAGAATTTCGCCGCAACCTATCCGGGCATTGCCAAGGCCACGGCGATGTGGGTGCCGAGCGGGCCGTATCGGGGCATATGGTTGACCGTGGCAGCGTCCGGCGGGACGGAGCTGCTTTCCACCAGCCAGACCTGCAGCAACTTGATTACGTCGCTGGAGAGCTATGGGAATCCAAACGTCGCGGTCAATGTGCAGTCGTTCTACGAGACCACGTTCGGCTTCAGCGCTGATATCTTGTACGACCCGGCGTACAGCCAGCCGGCGGTGGAAGCGGCGGTGATGACACTGCTGCAGACGACTTACAGCTTTGCCAACCGGACCTTCGGGCAGGGCGTGTACGCGGACGAGCTTGCGGCGCTGATCCAGGGCGTGACCGGCGTGATTGCAGTGAATGTGTCGGCGCCGACGGTGTTGGCGACCAGCCCGGCGGGAGACATTGGCGGCGCGGCGTTCTCCGTGGCCGCGTACTACGCCTGGAGGTTGCAGGCGATCTCGACGCCGCTGCAGCGCCCGTGCACCACGGCGAATAACGGGATTTGCCCGTTTGTGCCGGTGCCGTCTCTGACGGCATGGCCGAGCCCGGCGGAGATATTGGTGCTCGATCCGAATCCGAACAACGTATCGCTGGGGACGATGTCATGAGCGCGATCAATTTATTCCAGCTATTGCCCGCCGTGTACCGCATGCGTGATGCCCAGGTTGCGAGCACGCAGACGCTGCTGACTCCGGCGCAGCAGGCGAAGCTTACCGCGTTGTTGCAGATGCAGACCATGCAGCAGACGCTCTCCAGCGACCAACTGGCGGAGTTGCAGCAGTTGCAGACGCTGGCTGCGCGCGGGCCACTGGAGTCGCTGCTGCTGGTGGTGAGTGAACAACTGTCGGCGGTGGCGTACGACCTGGACCAGCTCTACGACGATCAGTTTATTGAAACCTGCGCGCAGTGGGTGATTCCTTATATCGGCGATTTGATTGGGTACCAGTCGGTGACAGGGATTGCGCCGGCGGTGGACAATCCGCGGTCGGAGGTCGCAGAGACCATCTCATTGCGGCGCCGCAAGGGAACCATCCTCGTGATCGAGCAACTGGCGCGGGATGCGACCGGCTGGGGCGCGCACGCCAAAGAACAGTTCCAGGTGCTGGCGGATACGCAGTACATGAAACACATCCGGCCGCGAAATTATTTTTCGCCGAACCTGCGGCACTGGAGGCCCGGCATATTTATGGATACGGGATTTGACCAGACCGCGCACAAGGTGGATGTGCGGCGCATCGATTCCACCCAGTGGAATGCCCACGGGCAGTACAACATCCAGAACATCGCGGTGTTTCTGTGGTCGCTGGGCGCGTACAGCGTGGCCCAGTCGCCGTTGACTCAGATGACGCCGGGCAATAGCCAGTGCTTCCGCTTCAGCGCGCTCAACCAGGATGTACCACTGTTCCACGCCGCGATCCCACAAGGCGAGCAGATTACGGCTGCCGCGGGACCGGCGAATGTTCCCGACCGGCTGCTGCGGCGGGTGCTGTGCGCGGACCTGACTCAGGGCATCGGCGGCTCCTACTACGGGCAGGGCGCGAGCCTGGCGCTCTATCTGAACAAGAAACTGCTGAACCCCTACCAGATTGGCGTTGCCGATCTTGCCGGGAAGGATGGCGCGTGGGCAAAGGCAAACCTTTCGGCAACCGAAGGACCGTTCCAGAACGGTGAACTGGTGGCGCTGGTCGATCCGGAACTGGGTCGGGTGGCGCTGGCGGACCAGTATGCCGGGCAACCGCTCAGCGCGACCTGGTTCTACGGCGCGAACGCCAATATTGGCGGCGGCGAATACGCCCGGAACACCGCAGCGAGCCCATTCGAGGTGAACAACTCTGCATACGTGGTTCCCTTCCCCGATCCACGGTTCGCGGGTCTGCAGGACGCGCTCAACTACGCTGTGGGACTGCTGCCGCTGGGGAATGCGGTGGCGGTGGAGATTTCAGGCGAGTCCGCAGCGCAGCAAGCGATCGATCTGCCGCTGAACGAGTTTCCGTTTGTGAGTGCGAGCGTGACCATGACGACCGCTCTCTCGGTGGACCTGCCGGCGAATACCACGCTGGAACTGCGCTCCGCAAACCTGACTGTGCAGACGCTGTTGCTGGATGGGGCGTTGACGGTGTCGGGCGATGCGGGCAGCCAGTTTTTGGTGAACGGGATTGTGATGGCGGCGCAGGCAACATTCAAGCCGCCGGCTACGGCGCCGGCGCTGCTGAATGTTCCGCTGGTGCGGCCGATCAGCGCGGGGAGCACGGAGAATCTGCTGGACGAGTTGACGCTCACGGATTGCACGCTGGTTCCGGGGTGGGGATTTCAGGCGGCGACCGACGACGGCAAACCGCAGAAGGCGGCGCGGGCGGATACTCCAGTCCTGCAACTGGCGGCGAATGCGGTTGCGCTGACGGCGACGAACTCCATCCTCGGCGGAATACTGTCGAACCCGCTGGCCACGGTGTCGCTGACCAACTGCATTGTGGACGCGACCGATCCCAGCAACACGGCGTATGCGGCGGTGGAGGCACCGACCGGTGCGGCGAAAAATGACACGAGCGGCGGCGCCGCGCTGACCATGAATGGATGCACGGTGGTGGGCCGCGTGCACGCCAGCGTGCTCCAGTATGTGAGCGACTGCATCTTCTGGGCATACGACAACAAGAAAGGCACGGCGGCGCTACTCGCCGACCGCCGACAGCAGGGATGCGTGCGCTTCAGCTTTCTGCCCATCGGCGCCGTGGTTCCGGCGAACTACGAGTGTGTGCAGCAGGCGGTTGCGGGCGTGTTTCCGGCGTTTGTGACCACGCTCTACGGCCAGCCGGGCTACTTGAAGCTGATGGCGTGCACCGACAATTCGATCCGCCGTGGCGCCGACGACGGCAGCGAAATGGGCGCGTACCATTTTGTAATGGCCCCGCAGCGGGAGACCGATTTGCAGATTCGGCTGCAGGAATATGTCCCGGTGGGCATGGAATTTGGCATTGTCTACCAGACGTGAGTACAAGGCCGTGAAGCAAGCAGGACAAAGACTCAACGAACGCGCGCTGAGTGGGACCGATGTGATGCCGCAGGACCAGATGGGCGGGCGATGCGCCCCGCAGCAACTATCGGCAAGACCATGATCAGCAAGGCAATGATGAGCAAGATAACGACCAGCAAGACAAGAAGGAGCACGACGTGAGCTTCGATAACAGCCGTTACACCTTCAATCCGTTCAAGGATTATTCGGGAGTAGTTTTGCCGCAGGGGCGTGTGCAGGTGGACGCGGACTGGAACGAATTTCTGGCTGAGCGGGCGCGCCGCATCCAGGCCGGGACGCTGGACATGATGGGGCGCGCGGTATATCCGCCGACCACGCCAGATGCATTCTATATTTCGAGCGGGGGCGCGGCCTGGGTGGTGAACATCGGGCTGGGACGGATGTACGTGGACGGGCTGCTGGCGGAGAACCACGGTCCTACACCGGGGACGTGGGACCCCGCGCTGGAGGAGCTTTCGGGCGTGCCCCAGCCGCAGCCGACGACCGTGAGCAGCTCACCGTCAATTCCGTTCACCAGCCAGCCCTACTTGCCGGCGGCGGCAACCGGCGGCGTTACTGGCATGGCTCAGTATCTGCCGACGCCTCAGGCGGGGTCGTACGTGTGCTATCTGGACGTGTGGAAGCGCGCGGTCACCTGGCTGCAGGACCCCACCATCATCGACTCGGCGATCGGGATCGATACCTCGGGGCGAATCCAGACAGTGTGGCAGGTGCGGTGGACGACGGCGAATCCGACGGGCGGTGCCTCGGGCTGCGCCATCCCGGATTCGCAGATTAACTATCCGGCGCAGTCGGCGGGCCAGCTGACCACGCAAGCGCTGCCGAACCCGGCAAGCGGGGCATGCTGCCTGACTGCGGGGACAGGCTACACAGGACTCGAGAACCAGTTCTACCGCGTGCAAATCCATCAGGGCGGCCCGCTGGGAAAGGCAACGTTCAAGTGGTCGCGAGAGAACGCGTCGGTCGCGACCAGCGTGATCTCGATCGGCAAAAAAGGGAACGCGGCGGGCAATCAGGCTACCGTGCTGACCGTGACTTCGCTGGGCCGCGACCAGGTGCTCAACTTCACCAATGGAAACTGGATCGAGTTGCTGAACGACAATGTTGAGCTGGATGGGATGCCCGATCCGAATTATCCGGCGACGGGTCCGTACACCTATGGCAAGCCTGGGTTGCTGTGCCAGATCGACTATGTAGACCCGACCACCAACGAGATTTTCCTGGTGACGCCGCCGATTTTGGACCCGCGATTCCCCATCGGGACGCCGGCCCCGGGCGTACATACGCGGATTGTGCGCTGGGACCAGTCGGGCACCGTGTACTCCAGCAACTCCAGCGGGACCCAGACCGCGACAACGAATGCGCTGCCCACGGGGGACATCCTGACCCCAAGCGATGGCACAACCATGCTGGTGCTGGAGAACGGCATCGTCGTCACGTTCACCGTGGCGCCGACGGGCGGGAATTTTCTTTCGGGCGACTACTGGACCGTTGCCGCGCGCACCGACGGCTCGCTGGACCCGCCGACCATGACGAATGCACCGCCGCGCGGAATTCATCATCACTACACCAAGCTGTCGGTGGTGACCTTCGACAGTAACGGCAATGTCACCAATGCGCCGGACTGCCGCACGCCGTGGGACTGCGGATGTGAGAACGACTGTGGCTGCTGCACGGTGACGGTGGGCGACAACGTGAACAGCTTCGGGACCTACACCTCGATTCAGGAGGCGATCTCCAACCTGCCACCGTCAGGAGGCGAGGTATGCATTCTGCCCGGCGACTATTACGAACTGGTGGTGCTGTCAGGTTTGAGCGAGGTGACACTGCGGGGGTCAGGGCCGCAGACCGTCCTGTACGCACCGTCGGCGCGGCCGCCGGGCGTGGCGGACCAGAGCGGCAACACGGTGGCGCCGACCACGCAGAGCCTATTGAACGCGGTGGTCACGGTTGCCGGCTCGCAGCACATTGAGCTGACGGGATTCACCGTAGAAGCGCCCACAGGGATGACCTGCATTCTGCTCGACACGCTGGCGCCGGGTTCGCCGACACAGTTCGATGCGCCAAAACAGACTAGCGCAAAAGTGCGCGGAGAACTGACGGAGAAGAAGGCGAAGGTCAGCATGCAGAATGCGCCGGCGAAGATGCAGGCCGCCAAAAAGGTTTCGGGGACGACCGATCTTCCCGCCCCGGCGAAGACACAGAAGCAGACTCCGGGGACGACACCGAAGCAGGCTGCGGGAAAGGAGCAGAAGGTTCCCGGGACGGTCGAATACCAGTTTGGCGACCCCGAGATTCTCTGGAACGATTCTGGACTGGGCTACCGCTGGTGGCAGTATCCCGACTTCACACCGTCGAACACGGACGTGACCATTACCGGCATGATTCTGACGGCGTCAAACTTTCCAGCGATTGCCTCCGTTGAAGCGGAGGTGGTGGAGATCTGCGACAACCGGATTTTTATGCAGGATACGGCGGGGCTGTGGCCTGCAGTCTACGTCAGCGGTGCCGAGACTTCGATTGCGCGTAACTGGATCGGCCTGCAGGACCTGCCGGACGCGGTCAACTACGCGAGCACAGAGGTCCAGACTGACCTGGGCGCGAACTTCAACCCGTCGCCGGTGGCGGTGGTGGGCAACGGCGGGATCCAGGTGGGCGGCTTCTCCAACACCGTCGCGATCGTGGAAAATCAGATTGAAGGCGGGGCCTACAACGCCATTACGCTGGGTGGTTACGTGCTGATCAACTACGGGGCGAACCAGGGGACGGGGCTGCAGGGATTATTTCCGGTATCGCCGGTGTCGAACGGACAGACGACGCTGGTGTTGCCGGCAACCTCGGGCAACTCGCCGCTTGCGGCGGATGGTCCACTCCAGAACATCCGCATCGAGAAGAACCAGATCAGCAACTGCGGGTTGTGCGGCATTGGGCCGGTTGGGTACTTCATGTCGGCGACGCCGGAGACGGTGAGCATTTCGAATCTGTCGATTCTGGGCAACACTCTGGCCGGCACCATGCAGGCGGTGCCGGCGGAGCTGCCCACTTCGCTGGCCAGTTTGGTGGCATACGGCGCCATCACCCTGCCGGATGTTCAGAACACGACCATCCGCGACAACGTGATTACCGACTTCGGTTCGTCGCCGGGAGCGCAGGTGTGCGGGATCTTTGTGCTGAACGGGGAGCAGGTGGAAATTTCGCGCAACCAGATTATCGAGACGCGCGACTGGGTCGCTCTCAATACCCAGCCTCCGCCGCCGAACGGAGGACAGCAGGCGGGGATCGCGATTGCCATGGTATCGCCGCCGGCGCTGAACCAGGGCACGTCGTACGTGTGGTTGGGGACGAATCCGCTAGGCACGATCACCGCGGGGAGTCCACCCATCTACCAGCCGGGGCTGTCGGCGCTGCGCATAGAGCAGAACGTGGTGCGGATTCCGCTGGGCTACTCGCTGTCGGTGCTGGGATACGGGCCGTTCAGTATTACGGGAAACCACTTTACGACAGGCGGAACGGTGCCGTGGCCGGTTGGGACGCCTCCGATCGCCCTGAATATCTTTGTGCTGAACCTGGGGCTGACGGTCGAGTTTGACCAGATCACATCCTTCGCCAGCCTGTGGACCGCCTCCAACGGCGGAACCTTCCCGCCTTCATTTTCTGCCGTGGATGCGGCGCTCTCGAACTCGACCAGTGGGACGATTCTGTTTGCCCACAACCTGTGCCAGGTGGAGACCCGCGGCAGCGGCGCGGGCGCGCCGTTCTCCAGCTTTATTGCCACGCTGGACCACTTGAACTACTCGAACAACCTCTCATGGATCGACGGCGCAGGCGCCGCCATTCAGGTGCCGGGACTGGAGTCGAGTACGTCGCTGGCGGCGCTGTCGGATGCGCTGCTGCTCGGCATGTCGGTGCAGGTGGTGGCCAACCGGTTCCAGGAGGCCTGGTGTGTGCTGGCGTCGGGCGTGACCTTGGGAGTGCTGAATGTGACCACGGACAATATCTCAACCATGTGCCTGTTGGCGTTTGGTGGGCGAAAGGCCGTGGCCAATAACATCAGCTTTTTCACTCAGAAGCTTTGCCAGGCGTGGAGCGACAGCTTGTTCGTCGCGATTTTGTTCGGCACGCTTGCTTCCGGAGCGACTCTCCCGGGACAACTGGAGGCCGCGGCGGCGGCCGCGGCAGCCGCTGCAGCGACAGGGGCGGCAGGAGCCACACCTGCGGCACCGGCCCCTCCGCCGGCGCCGCCGCCCAACCCAACCGCAACCACGGCGGATACTCTCAAGACGGTTCCGCAGGCCATGCTCCAGGCCGACAGCACCAGCGCCAGCGGGCTCCAACTGCTGTCGCAGATGCACCAGGCCCGGCTGGCGCAGGTGACGCGGATCGCGGCCACCATCAGCAAGCAGCCGGCGAACTCGGCACAGGCGACCGCGGCGCAGGCAGCCGTAACTTCGGCGCAGGCAACGCTGGCGCAGGTGGCGATTCTGAAGCAGCGCGTTACCGCCCAGGCCCCGGTGCCCCAGGCAACCGGATGGGCGGTCTACGGGGCAGTGTACAACTCAAGCAAAGCCCCGGTGCAAGGCTACAGCGTCTACCTTGTCGACTCCACCAACACCTACCAGAGCGCCTACGGAATCGCCTATACCCAGGCCGACGGCAGCTACCAGTTCACGTACGCGGGACCGCCGGCGGGACAGACTGCTCCCGCCGCGACCCCGTTGTATCTGCAGGTAGGGAACGCCAGCGGCGAACCGATCTACAGCAGCAAGACGGCGTTTGCTCCTTCGACGGGCCTGGCCAGTTACCGGGCGGTTACGCTGCCGGTCGGCGAGAAACCGCTGGGCGTGCTGCCCACCGTGCTGCGTAGCGTAACCCTGCCGCCGGAGGAAAAGAAAATCCCGCCGCCGAGCGACAAACCAGCGGATAGCAAAGGATAGAAGCATCGAAGCAAGAAGCATCGAAGCAAGCATCGAAGCAGTTCCCCTTCGCAGAATTCAGTAAGCGGAATTCAGCAAAGGGGGACTGCCGCACGTTCTTTGATTCCGATGTCCTTCAGGGGCGGGACGGAGAAGACGCAGGTTCTCAGCTATCCGATTAGCTCATGATAGCGAGCGGAGTGACTCCTCAGGACGGAGCTACCGTAGTCGTGCAGTTTGGATTTTCCTCCGTGTACCTTCGTGTCCTCAGTGGTTCCAAGCTCTTAAAACCATCAAACTGCACCACTACCCAAGCTACAGCAGCCCGCTAAACCGCGCTATCTGTTTTATATTTCTTCGCTAACCGGCCAAAAGCGCGACGATCCTGCCCCGCATCCCGGGCCGCATGAGTGATGTTACCGTTGTGCTTCTGCAGAATTTCTTGCACATACTGCCGCTCGAAAGCTGCGATGGCTTTCGACCGGGCGCCGCGGAAATTAAGCGCGGCAGATTCGCCCTCGTAAGAACCGCCGTTGGAAAGAACGATATGCGAGGGTAGAATCTGCGGCCCTGGCGAGAGCACAATCGCCCGCTGGATTACGTTGA
>Ga0302326_10000426_pt1 | contig 118812 bp, 94 predicted proteins | sample Palsa_T0_3_FD_202264 | JGI IMG/M metagenome (GOLD analysis project Ga0302326, IMG submission 202264) | Peat permafrost microbial communities from Stordalen Mire near Abisko, Sweden - Palsa_T0_3 | ecosystem: Environmental > Terrestrial > Soil > Palsa > Peat permafrost | place: Sweden: Abisko... | reverse complement strand
ATGAAAATCACAGCCTATAATCTTCATCACGGCTCCTTTCGCCCGAGTCCTTGGTCCCTTCAAGACTCAAGCGTACCCGGCGCGCCGGGGAGCCGTCGTTGTTATCCAATCAAAGGCCCGCGTTTTCACGAGCGGGCCGAGAGCCTGCCCTGAGCCTGTCGAAGGGGATCTCCCGCCCCGCTTACCTCTCGAAACTCAAACGGGCCCACCACCGATTGTGGGGACAGCCGCCCTCGCTGCCTGCCCTGAGCGAAGTCGAAGGGTCCGGCGGCCCAGCCCCATCGGGCCGCGGCCTCTGCAGCGCCGTCACCGTCTCATCACCACACAGTCTCCACCACCTTCGCCCGCCGGATGCCCATATCCGCCGTCACCAGAGCCATGCCCTCAACCATCGCCGTCGACGCGATCAGCCGGTCCGCCGGATCTTTGGGAAACTGCTCGGGCAGGCGCACCGCCAGCGCCGCAATCTCCGCCGTCACCGGCCTCAGAATGACCCGCGCCACAATTTCCCGCACAAACGACTCCACGCTCCCCGCGACCACGATGCGCTGGTGTTGCGCCAGCCACGCGATCTCCCACAGCGTGATGGTCGCGACTGCAATTCCCGTCTCCTGTCGCGCCTTGCGGATCGCCTCGTGCGCCCGCCTCGACAACCGCTTCGCATCGCTCGCCATCCAAAGCAGGGCGTGAGTGTCGAGCAGAATCACTGGATCTCCTTCACTTGAACCTATCTTCATTACTCGTTTTGGGAGAGGCACGGCCACAGTTTGCGGAAAAAACTCGATGTTGCACTTGATTTTGGGTGGCGCAGCGGTTTACCGCTGCGATAACTGCCCTATTTACAACACCGGCTTTAGCCCCTGAGGGAGCCCGACCCCACTCCCTTGGCGATTATGAGATGCCTTCGGGCTTACCCTCACTTGTTCTCCCAATCTCCCGGCGGAGTGACCGGCCCCACAATGTCTCCCACAATCTTCACCTTGCCCGCCATATAGCCGAAAATCTCGTCCACCTGCTTCTCGGCGGGCACCAGCTTCACCACGGGCTTGCCGTGCTTGGTAATCACCACCGGCTCCCCGCTCCGCAACACCCGATCCATAATCGCCAGGCACCGCGCCTTGAACTCACCCGCGGGAATCTGTTCCATAGTATGGTCATATTATTATGACTATCGGAAGAATGCAAACGGAGGATGCTCCGCCTTTCGGTTTACTACCCTCACGGGGTGTAACGACGAGTCTGAGCTATACTTCCCGGTGAGAGGCCGAATCGTCCGCGTGACAGGCAATCGTTTCATATGAAAAATAAGACAAAGGCCCACGGAACAGCGCAAACACAGAGGACAGCAGCCCTGCTTTCGCTGCTTGTCGAACCAGCGGGACAGGGCGGCCGCAACGTTAACGCCGAGCACTTTTTCGCGGTAGCGGAGCAGTGGTTGAGAGCATTGAAGGCCTTCGCGCGCGACAATGGCCAACAGGCGACCTGGGAAATCGTAGCGCTGAGAAAATCCTCCGCTTTTGTTCAGGTACGTCCAGTTGAGCCTCAAACTCGAAGGCCTCTGCCTGTCTTGGTCAAGCGTTGGGACGCAGGAGTTCGCGAAGTGGAGAGAAGCGGTCGCTCGCCCGAAGGCTTCGGGCCGGGGTCCATGAAGGCATTGCAAGAGTTTGTCAGTTCCGTGCCTTCGGATGCAGCCGTGACCCTGGGCAATGGTTCGAAAAAGAGGGTTTTCCAGATTACGGCGCAGACACAGCGCAGAGTCGAAGAAGCGGTATTGGCCGTTTTGGCGGCGGCGCCCCTTGAATATTCAGTGCGTGGAGCACTGCGGGGTCGCTTGGCTATTTTGAATAGTTGGAATCCTGAGGAGCGCTCGTTCAGACTCCAACTTCCGCTGGCTCCGAACAAGCCGGTCGTGTGCGCCTATGAAACCGAGAAGCTGGTCTCGGAGTTGGGGTCTGGATTTGAAGGAGTCATCGAGGTACAGGGACTATTCCATTATCGGCGCGAAGAGGTTTGGCCGCATCACGCGGAAGTCGACGGCATTCGTGTTCTATCGCGCGAGCCGAGCGCGTCGCTGAAGGACCTGATTGGGCTAAGGAGGCTACCCGAGGGAGAAGATTCAGTGAGCTACGTACGGAGCGCTCGAGATGCCGAGTAAGCCGGAACTCGACGTGTGGGATTCGTGTTGCCTCATCGGGGTCCTCAACGATGAGCGCGACAAGGTGCCCGCACTGCTTGCGCAGATGCCGAAATTCGAATCAGGGGAATCGGTATTGGGCATTCCGCAGGTGGTGATCTCGGAGGTTGTTACGTTAGCCGACGGCAGTCCAGCGGAACTGCCGCTGAAGAAGTTTCTCGCGAACACCTATGTAGAGATACTGACGCCGACCGTCGAGGTCGGCATTCTCAGTGGTCGCTTGCAGTACCGATTTGACTCACGACGCATGCCGGAGCTCAAGAACAAAGCGGTTGCAGCCGGGTGCCCTGCCAACCAAACAATTCGTCTGCGGACCAAAGATGCCGACGTCCTCGCCACCGCGCTCCATTACAAAGCGAACCGGCTCACGACCTACGATCCCTTCTTACGGTTCCTCGGGCAGGAATACATCGCAGCCGAAATGGGGCTAATCATCGATGTGCCTCGGACATCATTCTTGCCATTTCCGAGCAAGGGAGATTGAAACACCACCACACCCGCCCTCCCATTCCCCACTTTTCCACACCCCCCCTGTGACATCTGACCTTGCACCCCTCCCTAAACTAGATAGTAGTATGCTGAACCCCAAGAAACCTCCTTCCAGTCTCACCCAGGAAGAATACGCCCGCGTCGTTAAGTCCCAGCTAATCAAGATTTTACGTGTAAACCCTTGGCTATCTAGATTTTACGCGGGCTACTTCGATCTCTGTGCTTCTAACCCAAGCGCAATCAATAACTTAGGAATTCGATCTGAGAATTCTTCCGATCCGGATTCCAAAGCCCTGAATCCGAAAGGTCCAAATCCAATGTCCCTGAACAAGAACACTCGTAGCTGCACCCACATCAAGGTCAACGGAGTCCCCTGCGGCTCCCCCGCTCTCCACCGCGAAGCTTTCTGCTAGTTTCACCAGCGCATGATCCGCGGCGTGGCCACGCCGCCCAAGTCGCGCCTGCATCCCATCGCCAACATCGAAAATGCGGAGTCGATCCAGGTCTCGCTCATGGAGGTCATCAACGCCCTCGTCCGCAATACCATCGACCTCCGCCGCGCCCAGCTCATCCTCCGCGCCCTGAACATCGCTGTCCGGAATTCTTCCCGCGTCCACTTCGATATTTATAAGGACGAAATGGTCCGCGAAGTCCCCGATTACCCCGCCGCCCCCGAGCCGCAAAAGCCCGCCGAACCTGCCATCTCAGCCGCCGTTGCTTCTACCCCGGCGCCGGCAGCGGATGTCAAACCAGCCAAGACGGCCCGCGTCACCCCACCCCAAACCACCGCTCCCGCCGCGTCCGCAGATCCCGCCCGTCCCAAGCCGCCCGCCCGGGTCACAGCGGCAGCAGCCGCCCGCGCCTCCACATACGGCAGATCGGGATAATGTGTGGGTTCAAAGGCCATCGAGGGCCGCTGTTCCGGCATTGACCTCCCCATGTGGGCCACAAGTTTATCGGTGGCGGGAGGGGTAAAGGGATTCTTCGGGATGTCCGATATCGTGAGTGAGTACTCCGATGCCGGGAAAGGTCTTCATCGTCGGACTGGCCGGACCGTCCGGCAGTGGTAAGTCGACTGTAGCCAGGAGCGTGGCCTCTCGTCTCAACGGGCACGTCATCTCGATGGAAACCTACGCCGTCGAGGTGAACCGTCTTCCGCTGGAAGAGCGGGCGAAGCGGAACTACGACGCGCCGGATGCCACCGACGTGGAGCTGCTGGAGAGCCATATCCGCAGGTACTCCGCCGGCCATGCCATCGAGGCTCCCATCTACGACTTTGCGCAACACCTGCGCGTGAGCGACCGGCGCGAACACGTTCCCGCCAAGCCGCTGCTGATCGTGGAAGGCATTCTGGCGCTGCATTTTGCGGAGCTGCGGCCGCACTTCGATCTATCCGTCTACCTGGAGGCTTCGGACGAGGTCTGTTTCCATCGCCGAAAGGTGAGAGACATCACCGAGCGTCAGCGCCCGCTGGAACACATCCGGTGGCAATACGAGAACAACGTGTTGCCGGCGGCGCGGCAGTACCTGCTGCCCAGCAAGCGCTACGCCGATCTCGTGCTGGATAGCACAGACCTGGCAACCGTGGAGAGAACCCTCTACGGGGCCATCACGCAGAAGCGCGCTCTCGCTGCGGCGCGATAACCCTCCGCTGGAAGAAGGTAGATCCAGCAAGGCGCATTCTGGATGCTTATTGCCCTCAGTGGCTTGCGGTTTCCGCCAGCGCCGACGGCATTGCCGCTGGAGCCAGCCCTGCCTTCACCATCGCACCCGGCAGTTCGTCGCCACGAAAGAACTTGTCCTTCGCGGCGCGCATCTCCGGCATGGCGGTGTAGGGCTTGCTGTAGTCGTTGGCGGCGTTCCAGAACAAGAAGCCGATGCCGCCTTTCTCTTTTGCCGTGGCGACTTGCACCTTGATGTATTCCGGAGAATAGGTCTTGGTCCGCCAGCGGAAGGCTTGCAACCAGGGGCGGATGACCACGCCGCTGCCTTTGGTGATCAGCTCGAAGCGGGCCATGGATTCGCCGATGAAGTGCTCGGGCGCGTCTCCGGGATGCTCGATGTTGTCCATGCCGAAGAAGTGCGAAGGATAGATCATGGGCGAGAGCACGTCGCAGTATTTCGCCATGCCGACGATGTCCTGTCCGGTGTGCGAGAGATCGACCTGGCGCTGCCAGGCCATAACGCCGAAGACGTCGAGTGAGAACAGCGCGCCGGTGGGATGGATCTCGGCGTAGGCTTTCTTCAGGAAGTCGGTGATGACGTCGGAGCGCTGCCACTTTGGGTGCTCGCTTTGAAATACGAAGCCGGCGTCTTTCTGGTCGCCCTCGGCGGGAAAGCGGACGTAGTCGAATTGAATCTCGTCGGCGCCGGATAGCGCCACGAACTTGGCCAGCGCAATGTCGAACTCCTGCACCTTGGGTTGCGAAGGGTCGGTCCAAACCAGCTTGCCATTTTCGCGCCAGGGCTGGCCCGTTTTCTTCGACTTCACCGCAAGTTCGGGGTGCTCCACCACCATGCGCTCGTCGCGGAAGATGGCGATGCGCGCGATGGCGTGCATGTTTTCGGAATGCAGGAAGCGCACGAACTTCGGCAGATCGTGAATGTAGACTTGATGCTTGCCAAGCAGCGGATGCTCGAAAGGAATGTTGATGCTGCCGTCGGAATCCTTGATATCGAAGACCACGGCGTTGCCGCCGACTTCGCGCCAGTGGCGGATGATGCGCAGTCCGTGGTCGCTGGCGGCCATGATGCCGGTAAGGTAGATGGCGCGGACTTCAAAATCCTTGGCGACCGGGATGTTTTTCTCGACGATGGGCGCGGCAAGAATGCCGGGGATGTTGATCTGCTCCGCGGCCTTTAGTGTGTTGCCGGAGCGATTGCCGTTGGCTTGGCGAATGGCTTCGGTGAGCTCGGAGGACGTGAGGTAAGAAGTGTTCTTCAAGTATCGATGCGCGAGGGCGGGAATCGTGTCTCCGCGCTTCGCCGTATAGACTTCCGTTCCGGGCGCGGATGAAGATTGTACGGGAGGAATGTCGGCGGGCTTCATGGTTGCCAAAAGCGTCGAGCTCACGGGTTTTCGTTGCGCACTCTGCGGGGCTGCGGCTGCAGCCGGGATTGGTTGCGCCGTTTGGGGCTGTGCCGCTTGGGCCGAAGAGAACCGCGAGTTCAACCGCACTGCAGACCCGCCAAACAGAAGGCAAGAGACAGCGGCAATCGTGAGAACCGACGAGCGACGCAAGAAAATCCTCCCAAACGCGCTGATCGCGATGCTATCCCGCATGCAGCGGACTCGCTAGTTACTAGCGGTCATCTCCCCATTGCTCGATGCCGGGTTCGCCTGGCAGACCACAGAGAGGGCAGAGCAGACCTCGCTCGGTTATCAAGTACTCGGTACTGTTCCTTTCCTGATGCGCAAACTATTTCTCTTCCTCTCTCTTAACTTTCCACCGGCAGGTGTTCTAATATTGCCCGGCGGCAATCTAACTCACTCAGATACAGGGGTTTCGCTTCCTCGATGCATCGTCGGCCCGTGGCCAAAGGCTTGCTTATTCCCATAGCACCACGGACGCTACAGGCTCTGGCAAGCGACTAGGTTCCAGGCTGACAAATTCTGTCATCGATGGAATGTGGAGGTCGCAAAGAAAGGCCTGAAGGGTCCGGGGAAAAGCAGGCAAAAGGCCGACAAAGAAGATACGGCCTGGAAAAGGACAAATCGCCCGGCGCAAGCCGGACCGCCACTTATGAGAACGAACCTCGCTACCGTGCTCGATCCCAACCGCCGCAGCAGCGATGCTGGAGAGTTTGAAACCGCTCTGCGCCGCAAGATCGTCGGGCAGGACCAGGCCGTCGAGAAGGTCGCCGAGATTTACCAGATGTTTCTGGCGGGCTTGAATGCGCCCGGGCGTCCCGTGGGCAACCTGCTTTTTCTGGGACCGACCGGCTCGGGCAAAACCCGCGTGGTGGAAGCCATGGCCGAGGCGCTGTTCGGCGATGCGCGCGCCTGCATTAAGATCGATTGCGCCGAGTTTCAGCACTCGCACGAGATCGCGAAACTGATCGGTTCGCCTCCGGGATACCTGGGGCACCGGGAGACGCATCCGCTGCTTACGCAGGAAGCGCTCAACCAGTGGTACACGGAGAAGCTGAAGCTCTCGATTCTGCTGTTCGACGAAATCGAAAAGGCCAGCGACTCGCTGTGGCAGTTGCTGCTCGGCATTCTGGACAAGGCCACGCTCACGCTGGGCGATAATCGCCGCGTCGACCTTTCGCAATGCATCATCATCCTGACCTCGAACCTGGGCGCCAGCGAGATGACCGACCTGGTGGATGGTGGCCTGGGGTTCGCGCCGAAAGCGGTGGAAGTCAACAACAATTTTGACGACAAGATTCAGCGCACCGCAGTCGAGGCCGCGCGCCGCAAGTTCACGCCCGAGTTCATGAACCGCATCGACAAGACGGTCGTGTTCAAGACGCTGCGCGACGAACATCTTTCTCAGATTCTTGAGATCGAACTGGGCATGGTGCAACAGCGCGTCCTGATGGCCGCCGGCGTCAATCAGTTTGTGTTCAACTGCACCGCAGACGCGAAGCAGTTTCTGCTGAAGGAAGGCACGGACCCGCGTTACGGCGCGCGCCACCTGAAGCGCGCCATCGAACGGCATCTCGTTTTTCCGCTGGCCAATCTGGTGGCTACTGCGCAGGTGAAGCTCGGCGACTTTGTCCGCGTCGATATGGCTTCGGAGAATCAGATGATCTTCGTCAAGGAAGCCGAGAACACCATGGCGCCGATCCTGCTGGAGCGCTACGGAGCCGCGGCCGCCAATATGCCCGCCGCACGCGCCGCACGCACCGCCGTCAACGGCCGCCGCGATTTGGGCGCAAGCCCCATCGCGGAGAGCAAATAAGTTATTTCGGATTTACCCACTCGCTTGACCGCATCTCGCGAGCCTACTGGCGCCGGTAACTCCGGCGCCTTTTTTCTTTACCGGGATGGTGAACTGGCGTGTCGGCCCTCTCAAAGCCCGGCTTCCTGACCTAGTCTGGGTTTGGCGATGCTGCCGAAAAGAGGTCACCTTGCTCGCGGTGCCCTAAAGTAACCCAATGCCTCCAGCCGGTTCTGCCGAAAGTCAACTCGGGGAATGTTCCCGCGTCCGCTTTGCGGTGAAGGAGGGCTTACGTGGCTCGAGGGAGACTTATGGTGCGCACTCATTGCGCGCTGCTTGCCATGCTGTTGGTTCCCGCCTCCAGTTGGGCGCAGAATAGCGGCCCCAGTTCCGGCGATCACGTCCAGGAAGCCATCGCCCAACTGGTCGAGCAGATCAGGCAGTTGCAGCAGCAAGACCACGACCTGCTGGAGAGGATAAGAGTTCTGGAGGCCAAACAATCCCAAGCCTCCCCTGTGGCTGAAGCCGCCCCAGCGCCCGCAGCCGCGCAGTCTGCGGAAGAAGCGCCGCCGGCACAGGCAGCGGTGGCCGTGCCCCACGACCGGCATGATGTGCATGGCATCCAATTCCGCGGCTTCGGAGAAGTCGACTACCAGGTTCTCAACCAGCGCCAGCCGGAACTGGGAACGGGCGGGTTTGTCCCTGGTTCCGCGGGGAACTTCTACACCGGCGACTTTGGTCTGTTCCTCACTTCAAGACTTACCAATAAAGCCAGCGTGCTCTCCGAGATTGTTTTCCAGGAAGGCGATGCGCAGACGTACCACGTGGATCTGCGACGGATGCTGCTCAAGTACGAATACAACGACCACTTGAAATTTTCGTTTGGCCGCTACCAGACCAACATCGGGTATTACAACTGGGCGTTCCGCAGCGCAGCCTGGCTGCAAACCACAGCGGATCGGCCGCTGGTGATGCAATTCGCCAGCGATGGCGGGCTACTCCCCACTCAGGCGATTGGCGTCTCCGTGACTGGCGCGATTCCCTCGGGAAAACTGGGGCTCAACTACGTTGCCGAATACGGATCCTCGGACACCGTTCGGCCTGACATCGACGGCGATGGTCTTGTGACCGATGAGAACAACGGCAATCAAACCAACGTCGGACTCTTCGTGAGGCCCGACGAGTTGCGTGGACTGCAAATCGGAACGTCCTACTACCACGACCAGATCAGCAACAATGTCCTAAACGCGTCCGGCGCCCAGATACCTCCGCCCCCGGGCAGTTTGGGACCGGCTGCGAGGTATGGCCAGACGATCGTCAACGGCTACGTCGTCTACGTGGCTCACGGCATTGAATTTCTGAACGAAGGGTTTCTAATCCGGCAAGCCCTGATCGGCGGCTCGCTCCACTTCGACACGCCGGCTTTCTATTCGCAGTTCTCCAAGCAACTCGGGCGGGTGCGGCCTTTTTTCCGTTACCAGTACGTGAACGCGAACTCGAACCCCAACTCGATTTACGACGACGTCGGCCTGCGCTTCGGGCCTTCCTTCGGCGCTCGTTACGACCTGAACGACTACATGGCTTTCACGGCCCAGTTAGACCACACGGTGCGCCGGGGCGAGCCGGATCTGAACGGGCTGCAATTGCAGTGGGCGTTTACTTTTTAAGGCAGGAGCGAGCATGGGCGTCAAATTGATAACGGCTCGGCTTCTCCTGGGACTGGCCGTCTTTTCCCTTGTCCGGCGAGCCACAGCTCAGGCCGACGACATTGCTGTCATAGTCAACTCGGGTAATGCAGCCACCAATATCAGCTATGGAGATCTGCGGAAGGTATTCGCCGGCGCGAAGCGCACATGGCCCAACGGCCAGCCGATCACGCTCATCACTCGCGGCCCGGGATGCGTTGAAAGGCTCGTCTTGCTGAGACTCCTCGGGATGTCGGAAGCCGAATACAAACAATATTGGACCGCTCAGGTGTTTCGCGGTGAGGCCGACGCCCCTCCCTTAATCGTTCCCTCGGTGGGCATGCAGAAGGAGGCGGTGATGACCCTTTCTGGCGCAATCAGTTTGGTGAGTGCCAAAGACGTCAAGCCGGGGATGAAAGTGATAAAGGTCGATGGCTTGCTACCGGGCTCGCCCGCATACCCGCTCCACTGAAGAGCGCCGAGGTCAGAATTTCTTTCCGATCCGCTCCGCCGGCTGAGCACCATGCTCAGCCCTTACCCGGCCGCGAGTGGAACGGATCGTTTTGTGGGGTATCGGGAGCGTCCTCGGGGCTCGGGATGTCCAAATTGACGACGACTGGCTCCTGGCCGCTGCGCACGATCACTGCTTCGACCGGTTCGTCTTTGCGCGCGTTGAGTTCTTGATGAGGAACGTAGGGAGGAACGTAGACGAAGTCTCCCGGACCCGCTTCATCGACGAACTCCAAATGATCTCCCCAGCGAAAGCGCGCGCGGCCGCGCACGACATAGATCACGGTCTCCAGTTCCCCATGATGATGAGGGCCGGTCTTGGCATTGGGATGCACCACGACCGTTCCGGCCCAGAGTTTTTGCGCGCCGACTTTGGCATGTGAGATGGCTTCGGCGCGAGTCATGCCGGGCGTCTGCGGAGTATTGGTGTCGAGCTCGCCGCTGCGAATGATGCGCAAGCCGTGAGTTTTCCAGTCGGGAGCTTCGTCTCCCCGAGGATCGATCGAGCGTAAATCGTTCATGGTCTGCCTTTCCCTGCCATCCTCCAGACGAGCCGGCGCACGGGCTTGAGACGAGCCCATCAACGCAGCTCAGTTTCCCGGAGGAATACTGGGAGTTGAAAATAGAGAGTCCGGCATAGGTCCGCGTAGCTCTTGTACGGAATGTTAAGAATGTGCGTCAGGTCAGAAGGAACTCCGATACGATTGCCCTGGTAGTTAGCTAAGATAAACGGTTTTGCCAAAGCATAAGCGATGCCCACTTCGATGTAGACGTTGGGCCGTTCACTCGCCCAGCGGTTGTCAAAGATACAGAAATCGCATGCGCGAATTCTCCTGATTATGTCGTCGAAAAAGCCGACTGCGGCTATGTCCATGCCCGACCAAGCCAGCTTGATGTTAGATGGTTCGAGGACATGGCGTAGATTCAATCTGAGAGAATTCGAGACCGACTTTACAAAGCGGTGGCCGACAAAACAGTGTAACCTTCTGTGGCGGCGCCTTCTTGGCCATTGAATTTCGAAGATGTTGAACCTGCCGTTGTGGGGATCAAGACCCTCGCGCAAGAAAAGGCGGAGAGTCCCGGTTCCGAGCCTCAGTTGCGCTCTTCCGCGATTATTCAAACCGGCTACGATCGCCGGGAGATGACGTTGCATCCCGCTGAGGGCTTCTTCCCTCTTGTGACGATTGATTAGGCCGTTTCGGAATGCAGTGTCAAGCCAGTCATGGAAGTAGCGATGAAGGTCGGAGCGAGTAGTCTTGCGCCGCAAAAACGAATCTCCGTCAAGAATAGTACTCGGACAGTTCTTCCATGGTCGTTACAAACGGATCTGTCGTGGGGAGCTCCTTGTTGACTGCTTTCTTCAGTTCCGAACCGGGAGTAAACCTCGCAACCTTCCTCGGTACGATCTTGATAGTCGCTCCGGTCTGTATGTTGCGTCCATTCCGCGCCTTGCGCTTTGAGACTGAGAATGTGCCAAAACCGATCAGAGCCACGCGGTCTCCCTTGCGAAGAGCGCCGGTTATGCTTTCGACCGCCGTATCGACAGCCGTGGCAGCTTGAGCCTTGCTGATCTCGCAAGCTCCGGCTATTTTCTCGACTAGATCTGATTTATTCACTGCTTCACCCGCTACCGCTTCCAACACAACTCTAGCACGATCCAACTCCTGGGGCGAGTCGTTCCGGTAAAGGTCGATATGACAATATGTTAGCGCCACGCATGCCAGTTATAAGCGCTGGCGCGATTTCGGAAGGCTGCCGGATGCCAGCGGACGTCATCATGCCTCACCAGACCTCACAACGCTTGCTTTCCGGCCGTACCATGGCTGCGTCCGGCTTGCAGCTCCACGCTTTCTGGAAGTCCGGCAGATTCGAGAGCGGGCCAATCACGCGGTACTTCGCCACCGGATGCGGATCGGCCTGCATCATCAGGCGCTGGGTTTCGATGCGGGTCTCATCGCCGCGGAACTGTCCCCAGGCAATATAAAATTGTTGCTCCGCAGTGAACCCGTCGATATCCGGCGGACGCGGCTTACCCAGCAACGACTTCTCATATGCCAGAAACGCGATCTTCGCGCCACCCAGGTCGCCGATGCTTTCGCCCAGCACCAGCTTGCCGTTGTGATGCACGCCCGGCTCGATGAAGTAGTTGTCGAACTGATCGGCGACGCAGGCTGCGCGTGTCTGGAACTGCTTCAAGTCGGCGTCGGTCCACCAGTTCCGCAGCCGGCCGAGGTAGTCGAACTGCGCGCCCTGATCGTCGAAGCCATGGGAAATTTCGTGGCCAATCACTACGCCGATCGCGCCATAGTTCACGGCATCCACCGCATTCATATCAAACGCCGGAGGCTGCAAGATTCCCGCCGGGAACACAATCTCATTCAGCAGAGGGTTGTAATAGGCATCGGAGGTGGGTGGAGTCATGCCCCAGCGGTCGCGATCCACCGGCTTGCCGATCGTGAGACGATCGTCCTCTTCCACAAACTTTCTTCCGGCAATCACGTCCTCGAAGAACGCGCCGCGCCGGATCTCCACGCGGCTGTAATCTTTCCACTTGTCGGGATAGCCGATCTTGGGATTGAAGGTGGCAATCTTGGCCATGGCTTTCTCTTTGGTATCGTCGCTCATCCACGGCCGGCTCAGGATGTCATCGCGCATCGCCGCCAGCAGATTCCGCACCATATCCTGCATGCGTGCCTTGGCTTCGGGGGGAAAATACTTCTCCACATACTCCTTGCCCAGAGCTTCGCCAAAGAGCCGATCGGTCGACTCCACACAGCGCTTCCAGCGCGGCTTGATCTCGGTGGTGCCGCTCAGGTATTTTCCGTTGAACGCGAAATTCTCCTCCACGAATGGCGCCGATAGATCGCCGGCGACTGAGGTCAGCAGATGCCACTTCAAATACACTTTCCAGTCCGCCAGCGGCGCGTCGTGCACCTGCCGGTCCAGTTCCTGCATGAACTTTGGCTGGTCCACGTTCATGTCGACATCTTGCGGAATCTGCTTGTGCTTGAAATATTCCGCCCAGTCAATGTGCGGCGCCATCGCCTGCAACTGCGCGAACGTCGTGTTGTGGTCGGTCGCCGCGGGATCGCGCAGGGCAACATTGTCGAGCGACGCTTCCGCCAGCTTCGTCTCCATCCCCATAATCGTCTGGGCGGCTGCCGCTGACGTTTTCTCGTCCCATCCCGCCAGCTTGAACATGGCCGCGATGTGCGCGACATACTTCTCGCGGGCTTCCTTGAAGCGGGCTTCCGGCTTCAGGTAGTAGTCGCGATCTGGCAACCCCAGCCCGGTCGCCCCAATATCGGCCAGCACCCACGACGGTTTATGCGGATCCTGCTGGCTGCCGAAGGTGAACGGATCATCGACCCCGATGTCGTGCATATCGGCCAGCACCCGCTGCAGTTCCGCCATATCTTTGGCGGCATCGATGCGTGCGAACCACGGCTTCAGCGGCTCCATGCCGCGCGCATTTACGCGAGATTCGTCCATGCAGGCGCCGTAATAGTCGCCGATGATCTGCCCGGTGCTGCCCTTGGGCGCACTGTTGTCGGCGGTCGCCGCTTCCAAAATTTCTTTCAGCTTGTCTTTGGACGACTCGCCCGCCGCCCAGCGCTTGCTCCACTTCATCATCGATGCGGGAATCGGATTATTCGCCCGCCACGTGCCGTTGGAGAATTCGAAGAAGTCGTTGCAGGGATCGGCCTTGCGGTCCAGATCGCTGACGTCGATTCCGTGAAGAGAGACGGACTGTGAGAAGAGAACGGAGGAAGACAATAGAAATCCAGAGAGAAGTACGACGGCCAGCCCTGCTTGTCCAGTGCGCATGAAGTCCCTTATTCGGAAGAGTCTCGAATGCAACCCGCACCGGACCTTCACGAAAGACAACGGCAGACATTCTAGACGATCCTGTTTGCAATTGCTTAGAGCCGTTGGAATCGGCACGATAGGAAGGGCCGTCCCGCCTTATCAGCATTTCCGATGCCCGCTATCGTTTCTTTGCGCCGCCACTTTACGGTTCCTTTATTAACTGCCCACAGCTTCTTTATGGCCTACCTGCTAGCTTCTGGAATATCGGGGGCGACCTCCAAGGGAAATCGGCACATTTGATTCCGGAGGCATCGTTCCGGCGGGGGTTACGCAGTGGCTAAAGCAGTCATCTATCCAAGGATCGGGGCGGCAACGCTCGTTCTATGTGTGTTGGGGTTCAATGTTTCCGCATGCGCGCAGTCCACCTTCGGTACGATCGTCGGTGTGGTGCATGATACGACGCAGGCAGTCGTACCAGGCGCGTCAGTCAAGGTACAGGGCTTGGGAGATAACAGCGTTCGCACTACCGCATCAGACGAGAACGGATCATTTGAATTTGTGAACCTCAAGCCGGGCAACTACGCCCTTTCTGCTCAGGCCCAAGGTTTCGCCGAGTTCCAAGTGCCATCCACGGAACTGAACGCCCGACAAACGCTGAGGATCGACGTTACCCTCGGGATCAAGAGTCAATCGCAAACCGTGGAAGTCGCGGACACAGTGGCTGTGATCAATACCGAGAACGGCATCATCAGCGATTCGAAGGACAATCGGCAGATCACCGAACTTCCGCTGAACAATCGCGCCACCACCACGAGCCCGCTGGCAGCGCTGTCGCTTTCGCCGAACGTGCAACAGGACAGTTCCGGAAATATCGCTCTGGGCGGCGCGAGTTCGGCGATGGTGAACTTCTCTGTCGACGGCATCTCAACAGCAAACGTGCGGCAGAACGGCGCGCTGCAGGACGCTTATCCCTCGCAAGAGGGAATCTCCGCGGTAAGCGTGACTTCGTTTAATAACAGCGCAGAATTTTCGCAGGTCGGCGATGTCACCTTCACCACCAAAAGCGGCACGAGCCAGTATCACGGCAGTCTGTTTGAGTATCTGCAAAATCAGGCGCTCGATGCGGATCCCTACGGCTTCAACGGCAAGGCTCCGAAACATTTCAACACCTTTGGGGGATCGCTGGGTGGCGCGCTGAGCATTCCGCATCTCTACAACGGCAAAGACAGAACATTCTTCTTTCTTGATTATGAAGGAAACCGTCGCTCCACTGCGGTTGCCGAGCAATTCCTTGTGCCCACTCAGGCCGAGCGCGGGGGGGACCTGGCCGCGCTCGGCGGCCCCGTGATCTCGCCTGCGAACATCAACCCCACCGCTACGGCGCTTTTGAATTACTATCCGTTACCCAACGTTGCCGGCCAGGAGAACTACAACTACGAGAACTTCCAATCCACCCCCGCGCGCACCGACGGAGCCGATCTCCGCATCGACCAGACCATCACGGCAAAGCAGTCGATCTACGCACGCTTCAGCCGCAAGAACATTACCGAGGACTACGCCAACCCGCTGCTGCCCGACGACTCCGACAGCGTACACAATCGCAGCCTGCTGGTCTCGCATACGTGGGTGCTCACGCCGCGTCTGCTGAACGAGTTCCGCTTCGGTTTTACAAACGTGACGACCAGCGTAGGTTTTCCCATCGAAGGCGCAACGGCGCTCTCGCAACTCGATCTGACCGGGGTAAACATCAGCCAGCACCCCACCACGCACGCCTTTCCTACCTTTAACTTCAGCGCCGGAACCGGGTTCACTCCGATCGGCCGCGACAAGACTGGAGTTACCCAGTCGAAGACGATCCAGTTCACCGACAATCTGAGTTGGACACGGGGCAAACACACTTTCAAGACTGGCATTGACGCTCGGAGGGTACGCTACGCAGACATCGAGACCTTCCTGCCTTCCGATGATTTTGGGCAATTTACGTTTAATGACACCAACCCCCTCCAGCCCATATTTACCGGCAACTCTTTCGGCGACTTCCTTGAAGGGGAGCCCACAACTATTTTCTTTGCGGTTTCCAGCCCGGACGTAGCCGGAACCGCTTGGGAGTATAGCGTCTTCAGCCAGGATGAATACCAGCTCAACAGCAGGATCACGCTGAACTACGGGTTGCGCTGGCAGCTTCTTCCGGGGTTCAACGAGGACGGCGGCAACCTTGCTAACTTCGATCAGAGAAGCAACTCCATCGTGGTGCCGAACAGTCTCGCCGCCTATCTGGCGCAGCAGGACATCCAGGCCTCGAATCTTGGCTTCCAGCAGTCGTTCAATGCCTGCAACCTCGGATACACCGCTCTGCCATGCACCAGCTACGTCACCGCCAGCCAGGATCACTTGCCGCAGTCGCTGCGCAACACTTATAAGGGCAATTTCCAGCCGCGCGTCTCTCTCGCCTACCGTCCCTTCAACGATACGAAGACGGTCATCCGCGCGGGTTTTGGCGTCTTTACCGTGACGAATCTTGGCCCGCTGTCGTTCAATAACAGCGGTAACCCGACTTCCGCGCTGCATACTTACACCAACAGCGGCACAGCGGCAGCGCCGCTCATCCAGTTTCCCAGCACGGCGCCGCCCGCGGTTGGCGTGCAATATGGCGGCGGCGGACTCGATCAGGGTGTCGATCCCAATTACCGCGATCCGCAAGCCAATCAGTGGAACTTCACACTGGAGCGCCAACTGGCCAGCAACGACAGCCTGCGAGTCAGCTACGTAGGCATGCACACTTACCGCTTGAACGTCACCGAAGATCTTAACCAGATTCCCGCCAGCAGCACGCCGTATCAGACTACGGCCGCTAGTCCATACGTCGATCCGCGCGCGCCGTATCACAACTGGTTCGAACTCTACAGCACCTTCAACGCCGGCGAAGCCAACTACAATGCGCTTGAGGTCGAGGAGAGCCACAAGATGTCGCACGGCCTCTACTTCAGCGCTAACTACACGCTGGCAAAGAACCTCGCCGACAATCAGGGCGATACTCCCACCGCTTACGCCGGCGAAGTGAACTATGGCGTCCCCATCGCCGACCGTTTCCACATCTATAACGATTACGGCAACGTCGAGGGAACGCGCCATCAACGCTTTCTATTAACCGGCCTCTACCAGTTGCCCTTCGGTCAGGGCCGCACTTTCCTGAATGCCGGCGGATGGAAGAACGCAGTGCTGGGCGGGTGGGAGCTGACCAACGTGACTGTGCTTGAAAGCGGTCCGTGGCTCACACCGAGCATCAGCGATTCCTACGACCAGTCCAACACCAACGTGGTCAATCGTGGCGCTTACCTGCGTCCCGACCAGGTCTCGACGAATTTCTATAAGGGTCAGTCACGCGCGCAGTACTTTAACCTCGCTGCGTTCGCGCCTACTCCCGCCGGTGCCGGACGCTTCGGCAACGCCGGAGTCGGTATTCTCCAGGGACCGGGGACCGCCGCGGTCAGCCTCGGCATTGCCAGAGTCTTCAACCTCACTGAGAGAGTAAGAATGCGCTTCGAGTCCACATTTACGAATGTGCTCAACCACACTAACTTTGCTCCTCCCGCCACGCAGATCGATAACCCAACCTTTGGTGTCCTCAGTGCTCCGCAAACGGCGGAGAACGCAGGCAATCGAACCGGACAGGTGGCGCTAAGGATTGAATTCTAGAAGCGACATGAAGCGAAAATGATTTAGCATCCTCTCTCATGTACGTGCCCGCGCCCGAGATGACTGCGGACCAGGTCTTGCAGGCTTTCCGTCACGATGGCCCCAATCTTTTTTTCGGGGCCATGATCATGGCTGTGGGGCTGGTGACCGTGGCGTTTTCCGCCATCCGCCGCAAGCATGATCCCATCCTGGTTTACCTCGCCATCCTGGCCGGACTGTACGGGCTGCGCATGTGGATCCAGAGTGGCGTCCTGTCGCTCATGATGCAGAACTGGCCTTTCTACCCGAGGGTCAGCCATGCGATCGACTTCCTCATCCCCATCCCCGCATTCCTTTTTCTCAACGCCGCCGGATTGCTGCATCGCCGGACAAGGAACGCGGCTTACGGGGTGGGAGTCGTGCTGGGCCTGCTGGCAGTGGCGACGCTCGCGGTGGGGCCGCGAGACATCTTCTACCAGATCAATGCTGTCCTGATTATCGCCTCGCTGAGCACGCTGGTCCTGATCTCCATGAAGAGGAGTTCGGTCAATCGCGATGCTGTCGTAGTACGCCGCGGACTGCTGATTTTTGCAGGATTCGCTTTCTGGGAGAACTTCCGGAGCCTGCTGGGAATTTCCCTGCCCAATATCGAGCCGATTGGTTTTGTCGCGTTTCTCGTAGCTTTGGGATATGTTGCCGGCCGCCAGACGCTGCAACGGGACCAGCAACTCGGCGAGATTCAGAAGGAGCTTGAAGTCGCGCGGCGGATCCAGTTGTCGATTCTGCCCGCTGGATTCCCGAACTCCGCCAGCTTTCGTGTGGCGGCCCGTTACGTGCCCATGACCTCCGTCGCCGGGGATTTCTACGACTTTATTGTGGCTGACGATACCCGGGCAGGGTTGCTGATCGCAGACGTTTCGGGCCACGGCGTTCCGGCTGCGCTTATCGCCTCCATGGTGAAAGTGGCGGCGAATTCGCAGCGCGCCTGGGCCGCGGACCCGGCACGATTGCTGGCGGGAATGAACGCCGTTCTGTGCGGCAATACGCAGGAGCAGTTCGTGACCGCCGCGTGCGTCCATTTGGATTCCGCTGCAAAGACGCTCCGGTACTCGGCGGCGGGGCATCCGCCCATGCTTTTGCTCCGCGGGGGGAGGGTGAGCGAGATCGCGGAAAATGGTTTGATGCTGGCGGCGTTCGATTTCGCGACGTATACCAACGTTACGCAGCCACTGGAACCGGGGGATCGATTTCTGCTGTATACCGATGGCCTGATCGAAGCCGCGGATGCGAACGGAGAATTCTTTGGAGCGGAGGCTCTGGCTGAGTTGCTGCGGAAAACGGCGGGGCTGGAGCCGGGCATGGCGGCGGATCAGGTCGTGGCGGCGGTGCAGGGATGGGCGGTATCGCAGGATGACGATTTGACGGTGCTGGTGTGCGACTATGCCAGGATCGTATAGAAATCAACTGGAACCACCGAAGGCCAAGTTGTGATGCCGCGGGTTCCTACGGCGGTGACTGGAAACAAGAAACTGGAAACTAGAAACCGGAAACTGAGAACTGTCTTCCCCTAGCCCCCGGCCTTCAACTCAGTCAGCACCTGCTTGGCGATTTCCTTCAGGGTTTCGAACACGCCCACGCCCTGAAAAGCCACGGCCTCGATGACCGCCTCGTTCTTCTTGCGCAGTTCTTTGTTGAGCGCTTCCGGAGATAGGATGTTTGGCAGGTCCCGCTTGTTGAGCTGCAGCACGTAGGGAATTTTGTTGAAGTCGTAGCCGTGCTCTTTCAGGTTGGACATCAGGTTTTCGAGCGCTTCCACGTTGGCATCCATGCGCTGTTCCTGCGAATCGGCCACGAAGACGATGCCATCGACGCCGCGCAGAATCAGCTTGCGGCTGGCGTCGTAGAAGACCTGCCCGGGTACGGTATAAAGATGAATTCGCGTCTTGAACCCGCGCACCGAGCCAAGATCGAGCGGCAGGAAATCGAAGAACAGGGTGCGCTCGGTTTCGGTGGCCAGCGAGATCATCTTGCCCTTCTGCTGTTCCGCGGTCTTCTGGTAGATCACCTGCAGGTTCGTGGTTTTGCCGCCCAATCCGGCGCCGTAGTACACGATCTTGCAGTTGATCTCGCGGGCTGCGAAGTTGATGAAACTCAAGACTTTCCTCAGTAGCGCGGATCGCGCACCCCTGCGGGCGCCTCCGCGCAAAAATTATCCCTATAGGGGCTTGGGGTTTTTATATCACACGCGCCGGATGCACGGCAGGTTACTCAGGTGACCCCTGGACGGGAATTGCGGGAATCCGAACCTTTGGCACGTGCCTGTTGATCGCTGATTTCCGACGACTGATTCCCATTGATCCTGGGAACCGCAGGCATAATCGTTCTATTCAACGGTCTGCACCTATCGCCAGCGCCCGCTACCTCGCCGCCACGGCGGGATAATACCCATCCTTGGCGTAGATCTTCAAATGCGGCCGGTCCACCAGCACCTCGATGCTGTGGTAGGCTGCCGCGGTCGGGGTCTTTGGTGCGGCCGGGGTGTAGCCCAGGGTGTACTGGTTGCGCGCTTCACTCATGGCTTGGGAGTAGGCATCTTCGATAGCGTTGCGCGAGAGCTCGGTGTACGGGGTTCCTCCGCCCGTCGCCGCGGTGTACCTGGGCAGAATGTTGTTGTAGCCCCGCTCCGGAAGATGAAGCCGTTCGATCTTGTCGTAAACCGGCAACGCCGCGCTATCCACCGCCACCGCCTTCACCTGGATCTCATGCGACAGCAGAAGTTTCTTCACGTCGTTATAGCTGGCCTGGCTGCCGTACTCGCGCCCGTCGCTGATCACGAAGATAATCTTGCGGCGCGTACGGTCGCGCTTGCTGAGGTCGAGCGCGGCGCGCAGAATGGCATCGTTCAGCACATGGGCCTCTTTCGGCGGCGTATTGACCGGCTCGGTTGGGCTGCCCACCGGAATCCCATTGATAATCGGGCCGCTCGCCAGGGGGCCGCTCATCACGGGTACGCCATTGTTGTGGCCGCGTTCCGTCTTCATCTGATTCAACAATGCGGCCAGCTTCCGCGTCGCCCCATTGAAGTCGCTGACCTCGCTCACCGTGCTGCTGTAGGTGTAAAGCGCCACTTCGTCATACGGAGCAAACGCGCCCACCAGCGCGGAAAATGTCTGGTTCACCTTCTGCACGGCGGAATCCGGCATGCCCAAATCCAGCACGATTGCCACCGAAAGTGCGAATGGATCGCTGCTGAAGAAGCTCAGCTTCTGCACGGTCCCGTTTTCCTTCACGCTGAAGTCGGAAGGCAGAAGTCCGTCCACCGGGCGCCCGTCCCGGTCCTTCACAGTGACCGGAAGCTGCACAAAGTTGGTATGCACGACCAGCGTGTAAAGCTGTTCCTGCGCGCCCGGACCCTTGGTCGATGTCCCCGGCGGCGCCGTCTTAACCGGCGGCATCGGCGGCGGAGCGGACGTTTCTTCACCGGGCCCGGCTGTGTCGGCTGCAGCCGGCTTGCTGATTGGCTGGTTCGTCCACGGGTTCCGGTCGACTGTCGCTGGTTTCTTTTCTTCCGGTCTGGGAATGGGCGGCGGCTCTGGCGTCACCGACGGTTGAACCGTCGGCGCATCTGGGATGTCCTCTGCCGGCTGCGTTTGTGGCGGCTGCCCCTGCGCCTGACTCCCGGATGACTGTGCCGAAGACTGTGCCGCTATTTCCGGAACGCTGACGGCAAGACATCCGATTAGGAACGCAAAGACCAGCGCGTTCGCCAGCCTTTTCATGCCGCCGCACCCTTCCCTGTTACCTGCCGTTACTTTGCTCACAAGCACCGTCCGTTCCTGCACAAAAGGCCCGTCGTTCCCGAACCAGCCTTCTTGGATCCTGACTTCCGCGGAATTACCGCCGAGTCTCGATCGGTCCCGAAAACACTCACTTGCTTGGGATGCCTTAACCCGCCCATTTGGTGCATCTAAACTTCCAGGATTAGACTAACAAAAGCCCGAGAGAGAATCTTCCCTATGCCGAAATTGTCCGCTTACCAAAGATTTTTGCCAACCCTGGCCGCTGCGTCGATGGTAGTTTTCCTGGCGGCCATGGGCGCCGCTCCGCCTGCTCTGGCGCAGGATTCCGCTCCCTCCAAGCCCACTCAGCAACCCGCCCAAAAATCCGATAACGACCAGGGGCCCACCGAAACCCTCAAGATAAACGTCAACGTGGTCGGGCTTTTCTTCAACGTCAAAGACAAGCACGGCGCCCTGATTCCCAACCTCACCAAAGATGACTTCGAGGTTCTCGAGGATGGCAAGGCGCAAACCATCAAGTATTTTGCCGCCGAATCGAACCTGCCGCTCACGCTGGGCATCCTCATCGACTCCTCGGGCAGCCAGTTAAGGGTCCTCGACATGGAGAAGCAAGTCGGCGGAGCGTTTCTTCGCCAGATTCTCACCGACAAGGACGAAGCCTACGTGATGGACTTCAACGTGGATGCGGAACTGATACAGGATTACACGCGGGACGTTCACCGCCTGCAAGCGGCGCTCAACCAGGTCAAAATCAACTCGGGAGTTACGGGCCTGCCGATGCCCGGCACGGGGGGCGGCCCAGTCCCGACAGCCAACACGCCCGGCACCGTGCTCTATGACGCCGTCTATCTGTCGGCCCACGACATGCTGGCCAAGGAAGTCGGGCGCAAGGCCATGATCCTGCTCACCGACGGCGAGGACGAAGGCAGCCGGCTGAAAATCAAAGACGCCATCGAAGCCGCGCAGAAGGCGGATGCCATCGTCTACGTCCTGCTCTGCGCCGATCGCGGTTTCTACGGTTCGGTGGGGGTGGGATACTCTGGCGAGGGCGAAATGCGCAAGCTTACCGAGGCCACCGGAGGCCGCGTGATCAACGTGGGCAACAAGTTCGACAAGCTGCGGGAGGCATTCGACCAAATCGCCGCCGAGCTCCGCAGCCAGTACAACGTGGGCTATACGCCCATCAACACGCAACTCGACGGCGGCTACCGCAAGCTCGAAATCAAATGTAAACAGAACTACAAAATCCAATCCCGCGCAGGGTATTATGCGACCGCGCACGATCAACAGTAGGGCGAAGGCAGAAGGTGGTCTCGCTTTCACCCAACGCGGAAACAGTTTACCCTGTAGGCGCATTTGGATGAACCGGAGGTTCGCCATGCCGTCTCGAAATCTCTCGGCTTTCTCCCGCCGCTCATTCCTGCAACTCTCGGCCGCCGCCGCGGCCTTCCGCGTGGTCACGGAGCCTATGCTAGCCGCCGCGGCACGCCGGCCATTCTCCAAAGACGGGGTCGTGATCGACTCCAACGAGAACCCGCTGGGCCCCAGCCAATCCGCGCGCGACGCCGTTGCCGCCATCATCCCTTTCGGCGGACGCTATCTCGACAATCTCACTGAAGATCTCGTCGCCACCTTCGCGCAACAAGAAGGCCTCAGCCCGGACTGCGTCCACATCTTTCCCGGCTCCAGCCCTCCACTTCAAGCCGCGGTCCTGGCCTTCACTTCGCCGCAGAGAAGCTACGTCACCGCCGACCCCGGATACGAAGCCGGCATGTTCACCGCGCCCATCGGCGGAGCGCGCGTCGTTAAAGTTCCTCTCACCAAAACTTACGCTCATGACGTCAAGGCCATGATCGCCGCCGCGCCCGACGCCGGACTCTTCTACATTTGCAATCCCAACAATCCCACCGGCACGCTCACCCCGCACTCCGATCTCGAGTACCTCGTCGAAAACAAACCCAAGAGCTCCATCGTGATGATCGATGAAGCCTACCTCCATTTCTCCGACGCCCCCACAACGATCGATCTCGTAAAGGCCGGCAAGGATGTAATCGTTCTCCGTACCTTCTCGAAAACCTACGGCTTGGCCGGCCTGCGCTGCGGATTCGCCATCGCCCGCCCCGACCTGATCGATAAAATCATGGACCGCTCCGGCTGGAACTTCATGCCGATCACGGCCGTGGCCGCCGCCTCCGCCAGCCTCAAAGACCCGCGCCTTGTCCCTGAACGCAAGCGCATCAACGCCACCGTCCGCCAGGAAACCTTTCAGTGGCTCGACCACAACGGTTACTCCTATATCCCCTCCGAGGCCAACTGCTTCCTGCTCGATACCAAGCGCCCCGCCAAGCAGGTGATAGACGCCATGGCGAAGCAAAATGTTTTCATCGGACGCGTCTGGCCAATCATGCCCACCTGCACCCGCATTACCGTCGGCACGCATGAAGAAATGGAACTGTTCCAGGCCGCGCTGCAGAAAGTAATGCGCGGCGCCACCGCATTCTCGCTGCAACCGACACTTCCACCCAGGACTGTGCCGCGGCAAGCAGTCCTGCCGACCTGATGCAAGTGTAGAAATACTCGAAGAGCCTGCTTGCGTGGGGCGAACTTGTCCTGAGCGAAGCCGAAGGAACTCCTGCCCGCTGCCTTTGACCTTGTCCTTAGTTCTTTTGCCGTTGCTCTTGCTTTTGTTCTTGCCTTAGCTCTTGCCCAGTCAAACACGAAAGCCGACTCCATCCCGGTCATTCGCAGGCTGTTAAAGATCATTAGTTTTTTCTTTTCTTTTCGACTCTAGAGACGAGCATTGCAGACGGCGGTCTGTATTGACCAGTTATCTATGAGCAAGGGGCCGATACTGGAGATATAACTTTCCATTGAAAGCGGAAATTCTGGAGGATAGCAAAATGTGGCAACTCAAGAACGTGGCCCCGTGGGCTCGCAAGTTCGCAATGCGCAGTCTGCTTCTGGCCGGTACGACATCGATGCTCGTGCCTTTGGCCTTGGTGCCGGCGGCCAGGGCGCAGATCGCCATCGGCATAGGCGTAAATCCGCCCATCTGTTCCTATGGCTACTACAACTATGCACCATACGGCTGCGCACCTAGTGGCTTTTATGGGCCGGGCTATTTCTATAACGGCATCTTCCTGGGCGTGGGCCCATGGGCGAACTGGGGCTATGGCCACGGCTGGGGCGGTCATCGCTTCAGCGGAGGTGGAGGAGGAAGGTACGTCGCCGTCCGTGGAAACGACGGTGGACGTGCTGCCGCAGCCAATCGCGGACGTGGTCCAGCACCAGCGCGCGCTGGCCGCAATAATGGTGGCGCCCATGCCGCAGGCGCACATAGCGGCGCGTCCCATGGTGCACCCCACGCCGCGGCAGGGCATGCCGGCGCATCACACGCCGGCGGTGGCGGATCGCACGGTGGCGGCGAGCATCGCCAGCCATAGCTGCTGAATCTGGCAGGACATGACACGACAAGCGGCGGAGCTTAACGGCTCCGCCGCTTGGCATTTCCTCCAGTCTCGGCTTTGTGTTCTTGCTCCTGAACAGTTCCCGTCATCAGGGCGTGACGCGGAATTTCGTATTGCTCTTAAGCGTGCCGCGGGAGGTTGTCACTTCGACCGTGCCAGTGGTCGCGCCTGTCGGAACCGTGGTGGTGATTTCGGACTTCGAAACCACCTTGAACGTAGCCGCGGTACCGTTGAACGTAACGCTGGTTGCGCCGGTCAGACTGGTTCCCAGAATCCTGACGGCCGCTCCTACCTTGCCGGAGGTGGGCTGGGTTTCCACAAACGGCCCGAGACCAACAGACAGGCTGAAGACTGTGCCCAGTAGGTTGGCCCCGCCAGCCTCCGTGGTTCCGTAGAAGACCCCATTGGTGGCTTGAACCAGGCCCGCAGCGGGATTTTCGCCGTCCGTAATATCGAAGGTGTAGAGCGTGGTCAGAGTGCCGCTGGGGGTGATCTCGAAGAGCGTGCCAAACGCTTCTGTTCCGCCCAGGAGCGTTGTTCCGTAGAAGTTGCCGTTAGTGGCCTGGACCAGCCCAGCATAGGGCTCGTCCCCGTCGGTGCAACCGTCCGGGCAAAAGCTGTATACCGTGGTCAGCGTACCACTTGGGGTGATTTCGAAGACGGTGCCATCAAACCCGGTGCCGTAGGCTCCGCCGCCAACCGTCGTACCGTACAGGTTTCCGTTGCTGGCCTGGATGAGCGCGGCGTAGGGATCGGCGCCGTCCGCGCAAAAGCCGCCTTCGAAGCAAAATTTGTAAAGCGTGGTCAGAGTACCCGCCGGTGTGATTTCGAAGACGGTCCCATCGCCGTAAGGCGAGCAGTTGTAGGTTGTCCCGTAGAAGTTCCCGTTGCTGGCCTGGACCAGTCCCGCGTAAGGAATGCAACCGTCCGCGCCATTGAAGCTGTGCAGCGTGGTCAGAGCGCCCTTGGCGGTGATTTCAAAGACCGTGCCCAGGCCGTTCGTCCCGCCTCCGATCGTCGTCCCGTAGAAGTTCCCATTGGTGGCCTGGATGAGTCCTGCGTGAGGGTCTTCACCGTCCGTGCAGCCGCTCTGGGAGCAGAAGCTGTAAAGCGTGGTCAGCTTGCCGCCTGGGGTGATTTCGAAGACCGTGCCATCACCGTTGGCCCCGCCATTGTAGGTTGTGCCGTAGAAGTTCCCATTGGCAGCCTGGACCAGCCCGGCGAAGGGCCATGTGCCGTCCGCGCCATCGAAGCTGTGCAGCGTGGTCAGAGTGCCGCTGGGAGTCATTTTGAAGACCGTTCCATCGTTGTTGACCCCGCCGTAGCGTGTGGTCCCGTACAAGTTGCCGTCCGCGCCCTGGATCATCGCCGCCAGGGGAGTCTCGCCGTCAGCGCCGTCAAACGCGTGCAGGGTAGTGACGGTCTGCGCCTGCGCCGATGGGGTCGTGACGATCGCCGACACCAGCACCATCGCCAACGCCAGCACGGCTCTGCCCGCTGCCAGACACGTCCTCGAAATCCACTTCCGCTGTTGCTGTGTGTTGTTCATTTCTTGTCTGCCTTTCCATTTTCCTTATTTCGGTTCATTCGCCGTGAGCGCGGCCCCAGCGAATCGCGAACATTGCCGTTTACTTTCCATCCCACGATTCGAACTCGGCCTGTATCTGGTAGCGCAGAAAAAAGCACGAGCTTTTCGCGAGAATCGAACCTTCATTCCAACATGGGCCTACGCTTACGTAAAAAAACCAAGTACGGAAATTAGGTTGTGGGCAAAGGGGAAAAAACCTAGGCGGGCCCAGGAACGCAGAGAGGATTATGTTAAATGATTGTTGCCTTGTCAATGTGCAAGGAATTGCGGTGACGTCAAGCTGCTCGTGTAAGCAAGGAGGGGGTGCGGGTTTTCGGCAACGACGACCTTGGCATTTGCCCTGCCGTCCCGGTACCATGTCAGCCGATGGCCCGCGAGACCGTGGTCGACTCCCGGCAGGAAATTCTGCGCACCGCCGCCCGCTTGTTTCAGCAGCGCGGCTACGACGCCACTTCCATGAACGACGTCGCGGCCGCGCTCAAGCTGAGCAAAGGCGGCCTCTATCACCACTTTCAGAGCAAAGACGAAATCCTGTTCGAGATCATGGACCACGCCATGGAGATCACCCAGGAACGCGTGCTCAATCCCGTCCGCGGCATCGCCGACCCCGAGGAGCGGCTGCGGGCTCTGATCCGGCTGCACATCGAGGTTGTGCTCAGCCCGCGCGACCGCGAGATTACAGTGATGCTGCACGAAAACCATCCGCTGCCGCCGACGCTGCGCAAGCGCATCAACGCCCGCAAGAAGGAATACATCCACTTCCTCGAAAGCCTGATGGGAGAAGTTCAGAACAAAGCTCACCCGACGCGAGGCAGAGTGAGCCCGCGCGCCGCGGCCTTCGCCCTGCTCGGCATGATCAACTGGATTTATCAGTGGTACAAGCCGGAAGGCGACCTGCAAGCGCAGAACCTGATTCCGCAGTTTACCGACCTCATCTTCGGAGGGATCTTCGCGTGAAAACCCTCTTCGCCAGCCTTGCGGAGATCGAAGAGCAGCGCGCCGAGAGCGGCAAGCCCTACCGCGAGTTCCTGCGCGTGCCGGCGATGAGCGCCGGGCTCTACGTCCTGCCCGCCGGAGCCACCGACCGGCAGGAGCCTCATCGCGAAGACGAAATCTACTACGTGGTTCGCGGCCGCGCCCGCTTCCAAGCCGGCTCGGAAGACCGGGAAGTTTCCGCAGGCAGCGTGATCTTCGTCGCGGCGCAAGTGGGCCACCGCTTCTACGACATTGCGGAAGAACTGGCGGTGCTGGTCTTGTTCGCGCCCGCCGAAACCTAAGATTGATCGCGCCTCTGCCCACCAATAAATTGGGGAGCGGCAATCGCCGCTCCCCATACTCTCCAGTGTTTCTGAACACGACCTTACTGGTTTTCGTCGACTACTGCACGCATCCAGGGCCAAATGACGTAAGCACGTTGGCCGCGGCCGCGAGGGTGCAGTCGTAGCCCGTACCGGCCGAGTCGAAGGCGTCGTACTGCTGGCTGCCAGACTGTCCCGTGTTCCCGAGCAAGTTGAACGACGAGTCGAACTCGAGCGTGTCCACGTGTTGGGCGGTGTTCACGAGCGTGCTGGTGTAGATCGCCGTGCCAGCCTCGGTCGTGCTGGTATTGACCTTGTCGGTCTGTTTCACGGTGGTTGTCTGATTGATATCGCCGTTCGCTAGCGTGACCTCCGAGATGTCCAGCGTCAGAGGAAAACTAGAGTTTTGATCGTAGACGACGCTCGGCGAGCCCTGCGCCGACACCGTGGTGTGCGAGCCAAGAAGCGAAGACTGAGAAATATCCTGCAAGTATTGGGTTCCGGTGATGTCAAACGACTGATTGTTCGCGAAGCTGACGCTCTGCGACACGGTTGTCGTCACCTTGCCGTGCGAAGTGTTGATGTATCCCGAAATCACGAAGCTTCGGCTGGAACTAACCTTCACCGTTCCCTTGATATATGTGGGCTGCACATTCAGATTTTCGGTGACGACGGGAGACGGCGCAGTCAGCGTATTCCTGGTTACGGCGCCGGTAATCTGGGGCGTGGTCGAATCGAGATAGAGCAGCAACGACGCCGTGGCCGAAAAATAATTGTCGGCATTATAAACATTGAGCGAAACCGTGTGCGGCTTGCCGTTGCTGAGCAGTCCGGCGAAGGGCGTGAGGTTCACGCGGTAAGGAGTAAAGTTCAGAGTCTGCACACCGGGAATCGGGAACCATAAATAAGGATCGATGCCGCCGGTGAAAATCCAGGGAAAGACCGGGGCCACGCCGGCCGGCTGATCATCGATGGTGATCTCAGTTTCGCGGAAGGCGGTGTTGCTGCAGCTCTCCAACACGCTGGCAACGTCGTTGGGAACGCACGTGTACCAGAACTCGTCATCGGACTGGCTTTGCGCATAGACGTCCAGGTATGCGGTGGAAACGTTGGGCGGCATGGTGAAAGTACCGGAGAGCGTGCTGGAAGTTGAGCTAAGCGTTACCGTCCCACCCGAGGGGCCGGCCGAGAGCGGGAACACCACATTGGCGGATACCGGCGCGGTTTGGCCCGCAGCCAGAGGGTAAAACTCCAACGACGCCGAAGCATAGATCGTCGAGGTGAGCCCGCAGCACAGAGTATTGCCGATATCGGCCTGGCCGGATTGCGCAGTGTAGAAGATCGAACTGTAATCGGTGAGATCGTTCTCGACGTGCCACGATGGGCCTTCGCCGGGGGACGGCTCGGCGGTGGTGCCAAAATAAATGTTCACCGGACCCAGCCAGAAATTGGCGGTACGGTCGTATTGAATGCCGGGGTTCAGATTGATATCCGCCTCAAGCACCACCTTGGCCCAGGGACCGGGACAAGCGGAGGGTGGAGCGTAGGTAAAGTTCTCCACGTTGAAATCGGTGAACTGCGCGCCAGTGAAGAGTTGCACTACGCATGGCGTGGTCGGAGGACGAGTCACATTGGGATCGGCGGTTACCGTATTAGCTGAACCGATCTGATAAGGACCAGAAGCTGAAGCGAACGGGATTAAGACCGTGGCAACCAATAGGATGGGAAAGACATTCCGCGCAAAACGCGCAGTCCGGGGCATGCAGAATCCTCCTGGGAGATAGCAAAGGCCGCGCCCGTCCGGGCGTTGCGGGAGTACAAACCAACGGAGCGGCAGTAGCGCCGAAGTATGGCGCGTTCTCCCGGAGGCTGTCAACAGAAGACGAAAGTCTCTAGCGGGCGCGGAACGAAGAGCCGAAGAAACGGGGCACTTTCGTGGTGGTCCGCATGGCGAATGATCGCGCTATACTCTCCATGCCTCGCTTTCCCCGAGCCGGGACAAATCAGAATCATTCAGGGCATTTTAGAGTATGGCCGCTCATTGCGACCCGCTCGCGCCGAAGAAGCGGTTAGATTCATGGAAAGAAATTGCCGCCTTCTTCGGGCGCGACGAGCGCACCGTAAAACGTTGGGAAAAAGAACGCGGACTCCCTGTGTGCCGTGTACCGGGAAGCGCGCGTGGGGGTGTCTTCGCTTACGCCGAGGAGTTGGCGGAGTGGCTCAAGGCCCCGAATGCAACGTCGGATATCGCCGAAACGGAAGCCACGCCCGCCGATGAAGGCGCGGACGCGGCTACCCCCGCAAACTTGCTGGTCATTAAGACCCCGACCGGTGTTCGTGCTCCTCTTTCTACGACCGGTCTCCATGTTCCCGCATCTTCCAGAATGGCCGCAGCCAGGCCTTTCCTGTGGCTCGCGCCTTTGGTAGTGATCGCCGGGTCGTTTCTAGCGCTCTCATTCGGTCATCGCGAACCACGTTTCAGAAATGCGCTCGCTGCCCCGCACGCGCCCAGCGCCGAGGCGCAGGATCTTTACCTGAAGGGCCGCTACTACTTCGAAAAGCGCACACCGGACGATCTGAACAAGGCGGTGGATTTCTTTACGCAGGCGATCGTGCACGATCCTGGATATGCGGGGCCGTATGTGGGACTGGCAGATACCTACAACCTGCTCCGGGAATACAGCGCAATGCTTCCTGAGGAAGCATTTCCGCGCGCACGAGCGGCCGCGAGCAAAGCGGTGGAACTCGATCCGAATTCCGCCGAAGCTCACAACTCCCTGGCTTTTGCCAGCTTCTGGGGATTTCTTGACGTGGCGACGGCCGACCGCGAGTTCAGGCGCGCCCTCGAACTGGATCCGGGCTTAGCCCGCGCGCACCATTGGCATGCCACCTTCCTTATTGAGATTGGCCGCACCCGCGAGGCGCTGGCGGAAATCGAGCAAGCCCGGAGGCTGGACCCGTCTTCGACACCCATCCTCGCCGATAAGGGATTCATCCTTGCCACAGCAGAAAAAACAGAAGCGGCCAGGACGTTGCTCGCGCAACTCTCAGTTTCCCAGCCCGACTTCATCCCTCCGCACAGGTATCTGGCTGAAACGATCTACTTTCCAGAAGGCAATTACGCGGGCTACTTCCGAGAAGAAAAGATCGTGGCGCGTCTGCGCCATGATGCCGATGCAGAGAAAAACCTTGACGTGGAAGAAAAAGGCTATACAAACGACGGTCTGCGGGGGTTGCTTAAGGCGCGGCTTGTCACCGCCCAAGAATTGTTCGCGCACGGCTCTGGGTCAGCTTTTGACCTGGCCGCTGTTTACGCAGGCCTAGGCGAGAACGACGCCGCCATGAAGTATCTCCAAATCGCATATCAGCGGCACGACCTTCTACTCACCGCGCTTGCGGTCGCCCCTGCGTTCCGGCTCATGCACCAAGACCGGCAGTTTGGGGAACTGGTGGCCAAAATCGGCCTTCCACCGGTAAATTGAGTACATGGGGATCGGCAAGCAGCGTAGCAAAATATCAGATCGAAACAGCCATCGGAATTTTGCGCGGCAGCGGCTGTCATTTGCTTTCATTCTGGTCCTGCTCCTCATGGCCGGCCCTGCGCTGGCCTGGGGCGACCAGACTTATTCGATGGAGGCTATCAAGCTCAAGGTTTCGGCGCGCCTCCCACAAAGTATGGTGGACGCATTGAGCCCTGCCGGGGTGCGCGTGATCGGGGATTCCGACGGCGCCAAGACCGCGATCTGCGAGATTTTCTGGGCGGCGCGCGGGATCGCGGTGCAGGAGAGCACTCCGGGAGCGACGAAGCTTCTTTACGGCAACGTCAAGCCGGGAACGTTTCTCGGAGTGATCCATTTTCTAATCACGAAACGCTATGTCCGCGATTACCGCACTCAGATGCTGAAGCCGGGGTACTATACGATGCGCTACATTGGCATGCCGGAAGCAGTCGAGGCGGGTGGATTTGATTTTGTGATGCTCAGCCCGTTGAGCGCGGACCGGACCCCGAGCCAGATTCCGCCCCTCGATGAACTGGTGCGACGCGGCCGTCTGGCCTCGCGCACGAGACGGCCTCTGGCAATGAGTCTGGTGGAGGTAGATACCGATCAGAAATTTCCCAGCCTTATCACCGATGACGAAGGCACCTGCGTGCTGCAAGTAAGACTGCACCTGAAGTCCGCGAAATCAAAGAAGAGCGATACACCGCAGGAAGTTTCATTGGCTCTGATCGTCGTGACGTCAATTCCAGAAGACTTGGGCGACTAGAGTCGGTCTGCGCCACGATTGGGTGCTAAAATCGAACGCGCATGGTCCGATTCCGCTACCTGACTATTCTGGCTTTCTTATGCTTCCTGGTTCCAGCTCATGCTCAAACGGCATTTGAGTGTCCTGCCTCGAAGAACTATCAACGAGCACATCGCATTGACGGGTATCTCGTCCGGATGCTTCCCGGACCTAAGGGAACGCCTTACCGGTGTCGCGGAACGGTTACGCCGCCTCAAGGGCGGCGCGTCACAGTAGCGCAGGAATGGGCATTATCGGTCGACGATATTTCGGGAAACGACATTAACGGCGACGGCATTCCGAAAGTGGTCTTCGACGCTTTCTCCGGCGGAGAGAAGTGCTGCTACCTCTACTGGATCGTAAGCCTGGAGAAAAAGCCTCAGGTGCTTCGTGAAATTCGCAACCAGGTACCGCTTGTCTTCCGCAAACGCACCGACGGCGGCACAGAGATTCGCACCGGCGAGGGCAGTTTTGATTTGTTTTTCCTGCCCCATTCCGAGGCGGTGATTCCGGAGATGGTGCTTCGTCTGGAAGGCGATCGACTGGTGGACGTCAGTTCCGAGTATCGCGAGGAGTACGATCGGCAAATCGCCCAGGCGCGCGGCGAGTTGACGCCCGCCGATCTGGAGAAATTCCGCAGATCCAATTACAACGAAAAAATGTTCATAGACCAGTTGCCGACGGTAAAGCGAGTGCTGACCGTCGTATTAAATTATCTCTATAGCGGCCGTGAAGAGCAGGCCTGGCAGGCTTTGGATGAGATGTGGCCACCTTCGGACAAAGAACGCGTGCAGGGCCTGATTATGGAACGGCGCGCCCGCGGATTGTTGGCACATGGCACGGCAGCGGCGGCGAAATAGTTCTCGCTGCAACTTGTCTCACGGACGTTGCACAGCTTCGTGGTTCGCTCCCGCGATTCCGATGCCCGCCAGTCCCACGGGCTGAGGACTGCTGTTGTCGTTATCCATCACGAAAAGAGTTCCCGGACTGCTCCCCGTAACGCCTGGAGTAAACGTCACGGTGACGGCGCAAGATTTTCCCGACGCGAGACTCGATCCACAGTTATTGGTCTGAGCGTAATAGCCGCAAATTCCAGCCGCGGAATTGAAGCAAGTAACCTTGAACCCGCCGAAGGTGAGCGTCGACTTCCCGAAATTCTTCACGGAGACGGACTCAACCGAAGACGAACCCACCGCGGTATTGGGAAAGGCAACGCTGGTGGGAACCTGCACCTGGGTGCCCTGACCCTGCAAATAGAGGATCTCCGGACTTTGTGAATCGGTGCTGGTGATGGTCATCTCGGCGGGAACAAGTCCCGTAACGGTCGGAGTGTAAACGGCGGTGATAGCGCATTTCCCGCCCGCGGCGAGTGCGCCAATGCAAGTGTTGGTCTCGCTGTACTGGCTGGCAAACTCCCCTCCGATTGCGATGCCGGAAATCGTGACGGGAGACGTCCCCTGGTTCGTGAGGGTTACCTTATCCGTAACCTTTTTGCCAAAGAGTTCCGGCGTCGGCAAGCCGGTAGAAAGTTTGCCGCCAAAAATTACTGGTGACGTGGAAAACCAGAGGTTGGTGGCATTCCCGGTCAGGTTGACGATCTGCGGGCTGCTGGGGTCGGTGTCGACAATCGTAAGAGTCCCGGTGCGAGTGCCGGTTGCCGTAGGTGTGAAGGTGAGTTCCAGATCACAGGAACTTCCGACCGCAACTTTCACCTTGCAACCCCCGGCTATGGCAAAGTCGCCGGTGATGGTCGTGCTCTTGATGGTCATGGGGCTGGCGCCCCAGTTGCTGAGCACAAGGCCGTAAGGGTTGCTGGTTCGGTTAAGCGGAAACCACTGACCGAAATCGACCGTATTGGCCGCTTGAACCGGACAAGTGCGCGGCTTCAGAACCAGGGGAGGCAAAGGCGGCTGGTTAAAGTTGAAAGCGTCTGTGGTGTCGTTGGCACCCGCATCGCGGTTGGTGAGCGGGGGCAATCCGAAGCGTTCTTCCACGAATTTCAAGATTGAAGAAGCTTCGTATTGCGTCGAAGAAATATAGCCGGGCTTGGCGTAAGGAGAAATGATGATAAACGGAACCCGCTCCCCGAGGCCGTACTGGTCTTCCGCCGGCGGAGGCGGAACGTGATCGTAGAATCCGCCAAAATCGTCCCACATGACAAAGATGGCGGTTGAATTCCAATCCGGCCCTTGCATGACTGCGTTAAGCGCGTTGACGGTCCAATTTTCACCCGAGCACACGCTCTGCGGAGGATGCTCCGTCATGTGGCGTCCGGTGGTCAACCAAGTGACGGCGGGCAAATTGCCGGTCAGGGCATCGTTGATAAACGTCGTGTCCTCAACCACGTTGGAAGACCACAGTGGACCGTTGCGGATGTAATCGATCGCGTCCAGCGTGGAGAAGTTGTATCCAATCGTATCGGGTGGAACCGCGTAATACTTCCAGCTCACGCCGATGTTGCTCAGGCTCTGGGGAAGAACCGGGAAGTCGAAGCACGGAAACACGGCATCGATGTTGTCCTCATCGTCGAACTGTTGCACGGTGGTATCGGAGCCGGCATCGCATCCCCAGGGAAGGCCGTTGCCTTCTTTGGGATTGTCGGGAGGAGCGAACGGAATATTGATGACACCATCGGATGTGGCGCCGACGGTGTAGAGGTGATTGGGGAAGCTATCGCTGTGAGTCGAAGAAAACATGTGATCGCCGAGGGCGAAGGTTTGCGCGTAGGCCCAGTAGTTGGGAATATCGGATTGCCACATCTCCGTGTAGGCGACAAATTCGTTGTATTTGTTCCCCCCGATGTTGAGGTCGAATCCATCCATCTTTCCGCCATCGATGCCGGTGTTGGCGCAAGCCCAAGTGTGGCAAAGGTCTTGCGGCGTTTCATCCGTGGCGTGGCCGAGGTTGATAACCTGTCCGTTGGAAATCATTCCGGTGGTAGCGCCATCGGCACCGGGAAACAGTCCGAAGTAGTGATCAAAGCTGCGATTCTCGCGGACCAGAAAAATAATGTGCTGGATCTGATTCATATTGCCCTGGGCCGGAGCGGAATTGCCGATCAGTAGAAAGCCCAGAAGCGCGCCGAAGCACAAAACCCGCGGACTCGCTCGACGAACCACATCGAGGGCGAAACTAAGTTTCGATTGTCGACAAAAAGGATTCGGTCGGCTCATTCTGGCTCCTGATCGCCGCTCGCGCTGGGCGGGTTGCGTTGCGCCCTTGCGGCTGCGTGGTTCGGTGCGGCAACTCCCGCGCCCGTAAGGTTCACGATCTGCGGGCTGGTATTGTCGTTGTCCATCACACTGAGAGAACCTATAAAAGTGCCGGTAGCTCCCGGAGTAAAAGTTACGGTGACGGCGCAAGAATTTCCCGCGGCGATGCTCGAGCCGCAATTATTGCTTTGAGTGTAGTAAGAACAGATACCGACGGTGGCGTTCCCGCAGGTGGCGGCGAAACCTCCGAAGGTAAGCGGGGAGAGTCCGTGGTTGGTGAGCGTCACGGTCTGGGTGGAGGAGGAACCGACGGTCGTGTTGGCAAAGGTGACTGTGCTCGGCAGACCCACTTGGGTTCCGGCCCCTTGCAGGTAAAGGATGGTCGGACTCGCCGGGTCGTTGCTGGTGATGGTGAGTGGCGCCGGGAGATATCCCGTGATCGTCGGCTTGTACGAAACGCTGATCGCGCATTTCTGGCCGGGCTGGATACTGCTCTTCACGCAGGTGTTGATTTGACTGTATTGACTGGCGTTGGCGCCGCCGATGACTAGGCCGGAAATAGTGAGCGGCGAGTCTCCTTTATTAGTGACCGTCACCTTCACCGGATAGCTGGCCCCAAACAGCTTCGGCGCAGGAAAACCGCCGAAGGTATTGGCCCCAAAAGTCGCGGGAGACGGAGAAAGAGACATGTTCGCCCCCACTCCACTCAGACTGACAATCTGCGGACTGCTCGGATCGGTATCCGTGATCGTAAGCGTGCCGGTGCGCATTCCGGCAACAGTTGGGGTGAAGGTCAGGTTCAACTTGCAGGAACTGCCGGGAAGCACTTTGGCCGTACAACCACTTCCGACCGCAAAATCGCCAGTCACGGAGGTGCTCTTCACCGTCATGGAAGTGGTTCCGTAGTTGCTCAATACGAGCTGATAAGGCGCGCTCTTCTGTCCCACCGGAAACCATTGACCGAAGTTGATGGCGGATGCGGCCGATACCGGACAAGCCCGCGTCTGAAGCACCAGCGGCGGCAGTGGGGGCTGACTGAAGTTGAAACTATCGGTAGTGTCGTTGGCGTTTGCGTCGCGCTGGGTTAATGGTGGCAACCCAAAACGCTCTTCAATGAACTTCAAAATGGAAGACGCCTCATATTGCGTGGAAGAAATATACCCGGGCTTGGCATAAGGCGAAATGATCAAGAAAGGGACGCGCTCCCCCAATCCAAACTGGTCTTCCGGCGGAGGAGGGGGAACGTGGTCATAGAATCCGCCAAAATCATCCCAAATGATGAAGACCACGGTTGAATTCCAGTCCGGGCCCTGCATAACCGCGTTCAATTGGGTTACGACCCAGTTTTCGCCGGCGCATGAGCTCTCGGGCGGATGATCCGTCCGCTGCCGCCCGGTGGTCAGCCATGCCACCGACGGCAGGTGGCCCTTCATGGCGTCGTTTACGAAGGTTGTGTCGGGAACCACGTTCGACGCCCACAGAGGCCCGTTGCGGATATAGTCGATCGCATCCAGCGTGGAAAAATTGTAGCCCTGAGTATCGGCAGGAACAGCGTAGTATTTCCAACTGATGTTGGCGTTGGAAAGGTTCTGGGGCAGAACGGGAAATTCAAAACAAGGGAACTCCGAGATGATATTGTCATCGTCATCCAACGCGGTGACGGTAATGTCGGGGGTTGCGTCGCACCCCCAGGGCATCCCCTTATTCTCGTTGGGCGCGCTCAACGGAGGCAACGGAACATTGTTGACTCCACCGGCCGTCGCGGCCACCGTATAAAGATGATTGGGAAAGCTATCGGAATGCATCGAGGAAAACATGTGGTCGCCAAGGGCAAATGTCTTGGCATACATGTAATAGTTGGGGATGTCGGCTTCCTGGAACTCGCCGTACGCGAGAAAATTCCCGGTATTATTCCCGCCCGGGTTGAGGTCGAAACCGTCCATCTTCCCACCATCGATGCCGGTTTGAGCGCAACCCGAGGTATGGCAAAGGTCATTCGGCGTCTCGTCGGTAAGATGTGGCAAGGTAATCACCTGGCCGTTTGAGATCGTGCCGGTGGTAGCGCCGTCAGCGCCCGGAAACGCTCCAAAGTAGCTGTCAAAGCTGCGGTTCTCGCGGACGAGGAAGACAATGTGCTGAATCTGGTTCATGTTCTGCGCCATTGCTGACGGGCTGATTGCGACAAAGGCCAGAGCCGCGGACACTAACAGCCGGCTTCTGAGGGCGATCCAATGATCCGCCGCGACACGAAATTGCTGCTTCGCCGCGGCAAGCGGGGCATTGCTTCCCATCCGTGATCGACCACCCGCGATGGCGTTCGTTAGTCTTGACGTACGTTTCGACGTTACGGAAAACCGCAAGTTTCCCTCCTAAGACTGTGAGGAACGGCAAGTGGAAAACAGAAATTCGGCTGGGGTGATGCACTTGGGGGACGTGCAGGAGCCGACTGTGTTGATTTTCGTGCACCGGGGCAGACCTGTCAAGCTGAAAGGCTCGGCTGCCCTTTACCAACGACTAGCAGCCGGAGGCCCGAGCGGGAGCCCTTTGGACAAGCTGGAAGTGGTTCAGCGCGAGCGCGTTGCCAAGTCTGCGGTCCACGCATACGCAAAATCGCAGTCGCCGGGTCGTTCCAAACAGCTCATCCGGAGAAGCGGTAGGCCGACAACGGGATCTTGACCATTGTTGCCGGGCGGAGAAGGTTCGTCAGGTTTGCCGAACAGACCTTTCACACTGCCGGGAATGCCGCGACGCTAGCAGCAACCCATCTTCACTTCACCGCCAACGGTGAGCGGAGGACCGAAGGCCTCCTGCGGCGCGGGCGCACCGTTCAGCACCGCGATCCAACGCCGCACTGCATCGAATACGACTAGAACGACACCCAGGATAAAGATGGTCATCAGCACCGAATCCAGATAGCCGGTAAATACCTGACCAGGCTTGGAGGTTAACGGCCAGAAGATGTTCTTGATCGCGAGCACCCCCGCCGTCACCGTAGTGACGCCCACGAAGCACATCGGAACGGCCGTAATCCACGCATATTTCTGCTTGCCCATGTTGATGAGGAAGGTAGTCGTCACCGCCAGCGCGATGGTCGCCAGCAACTGGTTCCCGGTGCCGAACAATGGCCACAGCGTAGAGATATTTCCCGTATAGATCAGATATCCCCAGCCCAGAACCACTACGGAGCTGGTGATCAGATTTCCAGGCAGCCATGCGCTGTTGCCGAATGGCTTGTGCACTTTGCCCATGAGTTCCTGCAGAACGTAACGAGCTACGCGGGTTCCCGTATCCACTGTCGTGAGGATGAACAGGGCTTCGAACATGATGGCGTAGTGATACCAGTAGCCCATTAGACGATCCATCCCGGGCAAACCGCGGAAGATTTGCGCCATGCCGACCGCCAGCGAGACCGCGCCTCCCGTCCGCCCCGCCAACTTCTCTCCGACCTCGCGGGAGAACATATCCAGATTAACCGTGCTCAAGCCCAGATGGCTGAAGACCGCCGGCGTGGTATTGATGGCAAAATAGTCACCCGGATACATGGAGCAGGCCGCAATGAGAGCCAGCACGCCGACCAGCGACTCCGCGATCATGGCTCCGTAGCCGATGAAGCGGGCGTCAGTTTCCTTATCCAGCATCTTGGGCGTGGTGCCGGAGGCTACGAGGGAGTGAAAGCCGGAGATCGCACCGCAGGCAATGGTCACGAATAGAAATGGGAATAGACTTCCTTTGATGATCGGTCCGCCGCCATGGACGAACGGAGTGAAGTTCGGAAATTGGATGTTGGGATGAACCACGAAGACCCCCACGATCAGGACTGCAATCGTGCCCAGCTTCACGTAAGTCGATAGGTAATCGCGCGGTTCGAGCACCAGCCAGACGGGAAGAACCGAAGCCACCAGACCGTAGATGGCCATGAGGAACGTAATCTGATGAGGCGTGAAAGTAAGCGCGCCGGCAAATCCGGTCTGCGCCACCCAATGTCCGGCGACCACGCTGCCAATCAAAAGGACGACACCGAAGATGCTGGGCCCAGCGACAGTAATCCTTCCCACATGGCTCTTGAACATCCACCATCCCATGATGACGGCGATGGGAATGGTCATGCCGATGGTGAAAACGCCCCACGGGCTATTTGAAAGCGCATTCACGACGACGATGCCGAGGCCGGCTAGCGTGACTAGAAGAATAAAGAGAACGGCGATCATCGCCACGAGGCCGGCGAAGGGACTGATTTCGGTGCGGGCCACATCCGCCAACGAGCGGCCGCGGTGGCGCACGGAAGCCACCAGCACGGTGAAATCCTGCACGCAGCCAGCCAGTACGGCGCCGATCAGCAGCCAAAGGAAGCCCGGCGCAAACCCGAACTGCGCCGCCAGAGTCGGCCCCACCAGCGGCCCGGCTCCGGCGATGGCGGCGAAGTGATGTCCGAAGAGCACCCATCGTGGCGAGGCCACATAGTTATGTCCGTCCGCGTAAGTGTGCGCCGGAGTAGTGCGGCGATCGTCGAGCGCCAGAGCTTTCGCGGCAATGAAGGCACTATAGTAACGGTAAGCCAGGGCATACACGCACAGCGCACCCAACAAAACCGGGAAGGTATTCATGCTCGCTCCAGACCAGGGAGGTAGGGGCCGATCCTGCCAGCCCAATCGAACGCATCCTACACCCATCGCGGAATCCGACACAATTACTTGTTTTGCGCGGAACACACGCTACAATGTCGGGCTGGACTGCTGCTGAATCGCAAAGGATCTTATGCACATGCCCCAAGAGAAGCAGGCGGCAACTCAGGAGCAGCGCCTTGTCCGCTTTGGCCTCGGCCTCGCCAACTGGAGTGAGCGGTGGTTTCCGGACCCGCTGGTCTTTGCGCTGCTGGGAATCGTGGTGGTCTTTGTGGTTGGCCTTTTGCTTCATCAAAGTCCCGCCAAACTGGCTATTCAAGGTGGGAAGAACTTCTGGGCTCTCGTCCCTTTCACCATGCAGATGGTGATGATCATCATAGGTGGGTACGTCGTCGCCTCGACGCCAGTCGTGTATCGCGCCATCCGCGCGTTAGCCGGGATTCCAAAGACGCCGCGGCAAGCCGTCGCCTTGGTGGCGTTGTTCTCCATGTTAACCTCGCTGATTTCCTGGGGCCTGAGCCTGATTTTCAGCGGACTCTTTGTTCGAGAACTGTCTCACCGCGTCAAAGGAATGGACTACCGCGCTGCCGGCGCCGCCGGATATCTTGGGCTGGGAGCGGTGTGGGCGATGGGGCTGTCTTCCTCGGCTGCCATGATGATGGCGACCAAGTCTGCCATACCGCCACCATTGTTCAGCATCAGTGGCCTGATCCCGCTCACCCAAACTCTCTTCTTGTGGCCAAGCGTCGCAACCACGGTCATCCTGATCGCGCTGTCGGTGTTGATCGCCTACCTGTCGACGCCGTCGCCGGAGAACGCAAGAACCGCCGAATCCTACGGCATCCAATACGAGCCGATTCGCTCAAGTTTGGACGACAGGAGCAAACCCGGCGAGTGGCTGGAGTACAGTCCGCTGCTGACAGTTTTGGTCGCGGCGCTGCTGTGCTGGTATTTGATCGACGTATTCCGCACATCTCCGCAAGGCGCACTGGCGGCGCTGGACCTTAACACTTACAACCTCATGTTCATTACGGTTGGGCTTTTGCTGCACTGGCGCCCGAAGCGCTTCATGCGTGCCGTGTCGGAGTGCATTCCGGCCACTGGCGGCGTGATAATCCAGTTCCCTTTTTATGCCGTGATCTTTGGAATGATTGTTGGAACCGGGATCGCAGATGCACTGGCGAAGCTCTTCGCCTCTGCCAGCACCCACGGCACCTATCCGCTGCTGGTGGCGATGTACTCGGCGGTGCTCGGCGTTTTCGTTCCTTCCGGCGGCAGCAAGTGGGTGATCGAAGCGCCGTATGTATTGCAGGCTGCGAATCTGCACCAGGTCAATCTGGGCTGGGTGGTGCAGATCTATAACGCGTCGGAAGCGCTGCCAAACCTGGTCAATCCCTTTTGGATGCTGCCTCTGCTGGGCATATTGAAATTGAAGGCCCGGGACATTGTGGGATATGGAGTGCTGCAGTTGATGGTTCACATACCGGTCGTGTTTTTCCTGTGCTGGCTGTTTGCCCGCTATATTCCGTACTTGCCGCCCATGAAATAGCGGGCGAAGTCAGCAACTCCGGCTGGACCTTCCGGGCCGATCATCCAGTTCGGTCAGAGTTTGGGCAGAATCGCACCCTGGAAGGCTGATCGCGACACGATTTCTTCACCACCCAGCCTGCCGTTCCACTAGCTGTGGACTGAATGGGTTGGACTGTGGTGCCGGGAGGGGGAGTCGAACCCCCAAGGTACTAAGTACCGGCGGATTTTGAGTCCGCTGCGTCTGCCAGTTCCGCCATCCCGGCTTGGAAGGCTAGTCGAACGAAGTGCGGATCTTTTGAACACTTCGGTTGCGCAAAAGGGAAATTAATCCCGGCGCTGGCGCCAGTTCTGGCGGCGCCCTCTCCACTGGAGCATTGTCAGTATCGCACAGCGAATGAACCGCTGCCAACGCCTGAGCGGTTGCGCGAGTTTCTGTGAGTCAGTAAGGCGCCGGTACAACGGCATCTTCGGGATAACCCGGCACGCCGAATTCGGGAACATCGAGACCCTCTTCTTCTGCCTCGGGCGAAACGCGCATGCTTTTCACTTTGTTTACCGACCAGAACACGGCGTAGGTGGCGCCGAACGCCCAAATCGCGCACAGCGTGGCTCCCATGAGTTGGCACAGGAACTGCCGCGAGTCGCCATGCAGCAAGCCGGTCACCCCTTGGCCGGCGCGCCCCAGGTAGGAGGCTGCGCCAACGCCGTTCCAGCCGGCGCCATAGGCTCCGTCGGCAAAGATGCCTACCGAAACTGCGCCGAACCAGCCGCAGTAGCCGTGCACCGAAATCGCGCCGCAGGGGTCGTCGATCTTAAGCACCCGATCATTGAAGAGGACACCCAGGCAAACCAGAATTCCGGCCAGCGCTCCGATGACAACGGCCGAGGTTGGAGAAACGAAAGCGCAGGGAGCCGTAATGGCAACGAGCCCAGCGAGCATTCCATTGCACGCCATGGTGACGTCGGGCTTGCCGAACAGGAAGTACCACAAGACCATCGCTGCTGCCGATCCCGCAACAGCGGCAAGATTGGTGTTCACCGCAACCACGGAAATGCGAAGATCCGTAGCTCCGAGAGTGGAACCGGGATTAAATCCCATCCACCCGAAAAGCAGGATGAATGTACCCGTCACCACGTAAACGATGTTGTGCGCGGGAAAGACGCGGATTTTCCCGCCCGGCCCGTATTTGCCAAGACGCGGGCCCAGGATAATCGCGAGCGCCATGGCACAGAATCCGCCCACCGCGTGGACCACGGTAGAACCGGCAAAATCGACGTAGCCGTGGCCAAGATTCAGCGTAGATCCGACTTGCGAGAGCCAGCCGCCGCCCCAGACCCAGCAGCCAAAGACCGGGTAAAGGATCGCTCCGATAAACAGTTCACAAAGCAGGAAGGCCCAGAAAGTGATTCGTTCACAGGCGGCTCCGACAATGATGTAGCCAGCCGTCTCCATGAACACGACTTCGAACAGCGTGAGACAGTTGCTGCCGCTGTCGTAGGCGGGACCAGTGAGGAAAAACCCCTTGCCTCCCAAGAACCCCCATTGCCCGCTCCCAATCAGAAAGTGGTTGAGCGTGGGAAGGCCGCCGAGGTTGGCGGGCGCCGCGTTAATGGCGACCGCTCCAAACTGGAAGGCATATCCAACGGCGTAGTAAGCCAGGAAAGCAAACACGTAGGCCGCGAAATTCAGCATCATCAAGTGGGCGGCATTTTTCTTTCGCACCAGACCGCACGTAAGCAGGGCAAAACCCGCCTGCATGAATAGAACAAGGTAGCCGGTGTTCAAAGTCCAGGCGAAGTTGGTTGCGACCCGAACATGGCCCACATCGTCGGCGAGCTTTACCGCCAGGGGTTCCTTGGCCGCTTGAGCCTGATACTCATCGAAGGCCCTCTTATTCGCGGCGTAATCGGGAGCCGACTTATCGGTCGGCTCGGCAACCACGAAGGGATTCCCGGCGGCATCGACGGCAGTTGTCTTGTCTCCGGTCGCGGTGCCCGATGGATCTGGCTTAGGCCCGTCGTCAGCGAAACTCGCCGTCGATAATCCGGCTAACATTCCTGCCGTAAGAAGGATTGTGGCACAGGCCGACATTAACGACAGGCGCAGGGATCGCCTCTCGGCTCGCTTTGTCATCTTTGGTTGCTCCTGTTTCTGAGTGCTAGACACTTCTCTGGTGTTGGTGCGGCTGCTGAAACAGCGGCAGAACCGGTCCAAGCCTTCAGGACGACTAGAGCGTTGGCGCTTAAAAGAAGCGCGGTTGTCCTTTAGCACACCTACATCCGTTGCCGCGCCAGCGGCAACTGCAAATCGCCCGAGTTCAATCAATCCGCCGACGATAAATCGGGCAACTGGTTGAGTCCAATACATATTTCTTATAGCGACCATCAAGAAATGTCTTAAGCAAATACATTCTTGGAGCGATAAACACGTTGACAGTGAATGGTTTTTGGCTTAATGTTTTGCTTGAAATGTTTTCGCTGACGCATCATCGTCGCCACCATCACGCCATGAGCGTGTCAGCGAAGGGATTGCCGATAAAAGCCTAAAGCACTTATAGGAAATCCAGAGCCTGCTGACGCGAAACTCGCATCGGCGGGCTTTTTGCTTTTGTGGCGAGGAACGGTAACGACCGCCACGCACGTTGCCTCACGGAGATATTACGATGGAAATCGACTTCGACAAAATGCAGGGTCTGGCACCCGCCGTCATTCAGGACGCATCTTCCGGACTGCTCTTGATGGTGGGCTTCATGAACCGCGAAGCATTGGAGATCACGCTGCGTACGGGATTCGTCACGTTCTACAGCCGCACCCGCCAGACCCTGTGGACCAAAGGAGAAACTTCCGGCAACCGGCTGCAGGTGGTTGCGGCCTGGACGGACTGCGATCGCGACACCGTGCTGCTCCGGGTGCGAGTTCTGGGCGAAGGCAAGGTCTGCCACACCGGATCTCGCTCATGCTTTACGCAACAACTGCCTCTGGGAACCGCCGCAACTGTCGCGGAAGTGGAGACTGGGCGATGAAACTTCGGCTGGGAATCCCGAAAGGCAGCCTGCAGGAGGCGACGCTGAGCCTATTCACCCGGGCAGGGCTTCGCGTTTATACCAGCGCGCGTTCCTATTTCGCCGCCACCGACGATGCCGACATCGAATGCCTGCTGATCCGCGCCCAGGAGATGGCGCGTTACGTCGAGCACGGCGCGCTTGATGCCGGCCTGACCGGTCTCGATTGGGTGCTCGAAAGCGGCCTGGAAGTGGTTACGGTTACGGACCTCATCTACGCGAAACAGAGCATGGGCAAGGTAAAATGGGTGCTCGCCGTGCCCGAAGACTCGGCCTTCCAAAAACCCGAGGATCTTGCAGGTTGCATTGTCGCCACCGAACTGGTCAGCTTCACGAGAGACTACTTTGCAAGTCGGAACGTTCCCGTGCGGGTTGAGTTTTCCTGGGGGGCAACCGAAGTCAAGCCACCGCTGCTGGCGGATGCCATTGTTGAAGTTACCGAGACCGGCAGTTCGCTGCGCGCCAATCATCTCAGAATTCTCGAAACCGTGCTCGAATCCAACACCCAGCTGATTGCCAACAAGGCGGTGTGGGCCGATCCCATGCGCCGGCGCAAAATCGAAGACCTTTCCGTCATGTTGTCCGGTGCGATGGCCGCGCACGGACGCGTCGGGTTGATGCTCAATGTGCGCAAGCCAGATTTGCCGGCGGTGCTGGCGCTGCTGCCCGCGCTGAAAAATCCAACCGTCGCGCCCCTCGCGGATGACGACTGGGTCGCGGTTAATACCATCATTGAAGAGCGCGAAGCCTGGTCGCTGATTCCGAAACTCAAGCAAGCCAAGGCGCAGGGCATCGTGGAATACCCCTTGAACAAGGTGGTGATGTAATGCGCATTCTGGAAGGGTCCGGGAAAAACCGGTTTGTGCGTGCCTTGGAGCAACGAGGAGCGGCCGACTTGGCCGTGGTGGAACCTGCGGTAAGGCGCATTGTGAATGACGTTCGTCGCAATGGTGACCGCGCCGTGCGGCGCTACGCCGCGCGATGGGAGAATCTCGGCAAGGATGAAACGCTGCCAGTTCCTGAGGCCGATTTGCAACAGGCGTGGGAACGGACACCCGTGGAATTGCGCGATGCGATCACGCAGGCCGCCGCGAACATTCGCCGCTATTGCGATTGGCAGAAACCAGAGGAATGGCAGCGCGACATCCACCCCGGTGTGCACGTAGGTCAATTAATACGCCCGCTTGAATCGGTGGGCTGCTATGTTCCGGGAGGACGTTATCCGTTGCCTTCCACGCTGCTCATGACGGTAATTCCGGCGCAGGTCGCGGGAGTGAGGCAGATTCGCGTGGCGTCTCCGCGTCCGGCCGAGATAACTTTGGCGGCGGCTGGATTCCTGGGCGTGCACGATTTCTACCGCGTCGGCGGGGCGCACGCGATCGCCGCTCTTGCCTATGGAACGGAAACGATTTCGCGAGTTCACAAAATTGTCGGTCCAGGAAACAAATACGTCACCGCAGCGAAGAAGCTGGTTGCGTTCGACTGCGCCATTGAGTTCCTGGCGGGCCCAACCGAAGCTGTGTTCATCAGCGACAACGGAGATCCGGAGTATCTTGCCGCAGACCTTGTCGCGCAAGCCGAACACGATCCCGATGCCCTTTGCGTTTTGATTACGCCTTCGCGCGAGTTGGCGAAAAAGGCGCAGAAAGAGGTTCGGACGCGCACGCGCGCAAACCCGATCGCGCGCCAATCGCTTTCCCGGCGTGGCGCAATTCTGCTGGTTGCTTCTTTCGTAGAAGCCATTGAAACATCGAATCGCATCGCGCCCGAGCATCTTACGCTGCCAGCGGCGCTGGCTCCCGCGGTTCGGAATGCTGGCTCAGTCTTCCTCGACGAGTTTTCTCCGCAGGCCGCCGGTGATTACGTCTCGGGCCCGAACCACGTGTTGCCCACGGGAGGCATGGCGCGCGTGCGCGGCGGTCTGAGTGTTCTCGATTTCGTGCGCGTCATTGCCTGCCAGAGAATATCGAACGAAGGCATTCGGCGCATTGGTCCGGCCGGTGTTGTTCTGGCCGAGGCCGAAGGCTTGCACGGACATGCTGAGTCGTTACGGGTGAGGTGCTCCCATGCTTGAAGCCCGCGAAGCAGTTAAGCATCTGCGCGCCTACCACCCGCCGTTGGCTGGACGCCAAGGACTGCGGCTCGACTTCAACGAGAGCACACTCGGTTGTTCGCCACGCGTGCTGGCACGCTTGAAATCTCTGGATTCAGAACTTCTCGCGCGTTATCCGGAACGCCAGCCCGTGGAAGCTGAGGCCTCACGTTTTCTCGGACTCGACCCCGCTCAGACGCTTCTCACCAACGGTGTGGATGAGGCGATTCATCTGCTTTGCTCGACTTATCTCGAAGCTGGAGACGAAGCACTCGTGGTGGTGCCAACCTTTGCCATGTACGCCGTCTTTGCTCAGGCAACCGGCGCGCGAGTCATCGAAGTTCAGGCGGGGATGGACTTTTCGTTTCCTGCGGAATCTCTCCAGTCCAACATAAGCCCACGCACGCGCCTCGTCGCCATTGCGAACCCGAATAATCCCACCGGTGCTGTGGTCGCGGAAGACCTGCTGCTGCAGATTGCGGAAGCAGCGCCCCAGGCAGCGGTCCTCGTGGATGAGGCTTATTTCGAATTCCACGGCGAAACCCTTCTTCATTACACCGGGAGCCTGCCGAACCTTTTTGTTGCGCGCACTTTTTCCAAAGCCTATGGATTGGCAGGCCTGCGCATCGGCATCCTTGCTGGAGATGCTCAACAGATTGCGATGGTGCGCCGCGTGGCTTCGCCTTACAACGTGAACGCCGTGGCGCTCGCCATTCTGCCAGAGGCTCTGCAAGATCAGGACTATGTCGAGAGCTATGCCGCCGACGTGCGCCGCAATCGCAAAGTGTTGGAACAGGCGCTCGCCGATCTCGGCTTGTTCTATTGGCCGAGCCGGGCCAACTTTGTTCTCGTACGCGTCGGCGCGAAGCATGTCGAATTTGTACAAGCGCTGCGCAGACGCGGAATTCTGGTACGCGACCGCAACTCTGATCCAGGTTGCGAAGGCTGCGTGCGTCTCACTGTGGGCACGGATGCGCCCACAGGCCTTCTCATCGCGGCCCTGCGCGGCGTGGTGGATGAACTCGGTTTGCGGAAGGAGGTGCGGGCGTGAGAAAAGCCAGCGTTCATCGCAAGACCGCGGAAACAGAAGTTCGGATCGACCTTGCCATCGAAGGCCGTGGCAGGTATGAGGTATCGACCGGGATTCGATTTCTCGACCACATGCTGGAACTTTTCACCCGTCACGGTGGATTCGATTTGAAGCTCGATGCGCGCGGCGACCTGGATGTCGACCAGCACCACACCGTCGAAGATGTCGGCGTTGCGTTGGGCGAAGTCTTTGATCGCGCCCTGGGCGATCGCCGCGGCATTCTCCGCGCCGGCTATTTTGTCATGCCGATGGACGAGACGCTTGGACTGGCCGCTGTGGATTTCGGGGGCCGCGCCGCCGCCGTGGTTGCGACCAAGGTGCGCACGGTGCGAGTTGGCGATCTGCAGGCGGAACTTGTGCACGATTTCTTCGAGGGGTTCGCGCGCGGCGCTCGCGCCAATGTTCACGCGCGCGTGCTTTACGGCCGTTCGAATCACCATAAGATTGAGGCTCTATTCAAGGCTTTTGCCCGCGCCCTGCGCGTGGCCTGCTCCCGCGACCAGCGCTTGCGCCGCATGTTACCCAGCACGAAAGGAATCTTATGATCGCAATTGTGGATTATGGCGCTGGCAATTTGAATTCCGTGAGGAAGGCGTTTGAGCATCTCGGGGCGAACGTCGTGGTTACGAACCAGTGCGAGGTTGTGGCAGCGGCGGATAAGATCGTGCTGCCCGGGGTTGGACACTTCTCGGCTCTAGGCGCTCTCGATCATGCCGGCCTGCGAGATGCGTTGCTGGAAGGTATCCGCGCCGGGAAACCATTTCTCGGAATCTGCCTGGGAATGCAGTGGCTCTTCGAGGGCAGCGAGGAGGCTCCAGATCTCGGGGGAGCGGGATTGTTTGCCGGCGCCTGCCGCAGGTTCCCATCCACGGTGAAATCACCTCACGTGGGCTGGAACACGCTGATGATGCATGGTGAATCGCGGTTGCTGCGAAACCTTGCGCAGGACTCGTTCGTCTACTACACGCATTCTTTTCAAGCGCCCTTGGTTGCGGCCACAACGGCGGCGAGCGAACACGGCCTGCCGTTTTCCGCTGCGGTCGAACGCGACAATATTTTCGGGGTGCAGTTTCACCCGGAAAAATCGGGCACTGTGGGGCTTTCAATTCTGAGAAATTTCTGTGGGGTCTGATTGCTGAGCAAGCGCATCATCGCCTGCCTCGACGTCGATGGCGGACGTGTCGTGAAAGGCGTGCAGTTCCACAATCTGCGCGACGCGGGCGATCCCGTGGAGTGTGCTACCGGTCATGCCCGCGAGGGCGCGGATGAAATCGTCCTGCTGGATATCACCGCCACCAGTGAAAACCGTGCCACGATGCTCGATGTGATTTCGCGCACTGCTCGCTCTCTGTTCATTCCGTTTACTGTCGGCGGAGGAATTCGCGAACTCGCTGATGCTGCGGCGGTTTTCGACGCCGGCGCGGACAAGATCGCCATCAACTCGGCCGCGGTGCGCGACCCGGAGCTGATCAGCGCGATCGCCGGGCGTTTCGGTTCGCAGGCGGTGGTAGTGGCCATCGACACACGAAGGAGAAACGGACACTTCGAGGTTTATGTTTCTGGAGGACGCATCGCCACCGGACGGGATGCGATTGCATGGGCGCGGGAAGCGGCCTCCCGTGGAGCGGGAGAAATTCTGCTCACCTCGATGGAACGCGACGGAACGCGAACCGGGTTTGATTGCGAACTGGTGCGCGCCGCGGCCGAGGCTGTTTCGATCCCCGTGATTGCCTCGGGCGGCGCCGGTTCGGTGCGCGACTTCATCGCTGTATTCACCGGCGGATGCGCCGACGCGGCATTGGCCGCTTCGATTTTTCATTTCGGCATCGAGAACATCGCGCAACTCAAAGCCGAACTCTACGCCGCAAATGTGCCAGTGAGGTGGCCATGCTGATTCCGTCGATCGATCTTATGGGCGGCAAGATCGTGCAGTTGGTGCAAGGCGACAAAAAAGAACTGGAGTTTGACGACTTCGATTATTGGATCGAGCGTTTTTCCAAATATCCGATCGTACAACTGATTGACCTCGACGCAGCCCGAGGTACGGGCAACAACCAGCTATTGGTGCGTCACATTGCGCGGCAGCTGAAATGCCAGGTCGGCGGAGGCATTCGCAGCCTCGCAACCGCAAGATCTCTCCTCGAGGCGGGAGCGCACAGAGTAATTATCGGCTCGGCCTTACTAAAGGAAGGCAAGATCGATCAAACCCGCGCCATTGAACTGGCGAACGCGCTGGGCACAGCGCCGCTGGTCTTCGCTCTCGATTCTCGAGGCGGCCGCGTGTCAGTGAGCGGTTGGCGAGAGCAGACCGGCGTCGCGGCCCTCGATATGGTTCGCGCACTGGACGCTTTTTGCGAGACGTTTCTCTATACACACATCGATACCGAAGGGCTGATGCGCGGACTACCGCTGGAGCCGGTTCATGCGCTGCGCCGCGCCACTTCGCGCCGCCTGGTGGTTGCCGGCGGCATCAAGGAACAGCAGGAAATCGACGCGCTCGACGCTATGGGGATCGATGCGGTGGCAGGAATGGCAGTCTACACCGGCAAAATTCCCTGCTAACACGCTACCGTCTTGACTCAGCGAACATTTTCCCGCCGCCGCTATCCGGCTCCTCGGATGTCGACCGACGTGCCGCCGGCCGCTGGAACGTAGCACTTGGTGGTGTAGTCCATCACCATGCGATCGGCATTGAAGCGCCAGCCGAGGGTGCGGATGGTTCGCTTCATGCGCTTGATCCAGCCGCGGGGCAGGCCATCGCGGTCGCGGTGATAGTAAAGCGGAATCACTTCCTCTCGCAGCGTCCGATACAGCTCTTGTCCGTCGCGGCTATCATGCACATCCATGTTCGAGTGAGTCTTGCCGGTGCCGATGGCGAACCCGTTGAGTCCGTCGTAGGCTTCAGCCCACCAACCGTCAAGAACGGAAAGATTTAAGCCGCCGTTCAAGACCACTTTCTGGCCGCTGGTTCCCGAAGCTTCCAGAGGCCGCCTGGGATTGTTCAACCAGACGTCGACCCCCTGAACGAAATGCCGTCCCACGTTAATGTCATAGTCTTCGACGAATACGAATTTGTCGGCGAACTGCGAGTCGCGCATGAGTTCGGCAATCTGCTGGAGCACTCTCTTGCCAGGCTCGTCCCGAGGGTGCGCCTTGCCGGCAAAAACGAACTGCACCGGGCGCTTCGGGTCGTTCACCATGGAGGCCAACTTTTCAATATCCAGCAGGATCAAGTTTGCCCGCTTGTAGGTGGCAAAGCGGCGCGCAAACCCGATCGTCAGCGCATCGGGGCTGAGCACCCCGCTCAGCCGCGCCAGGACGTGCGTAGCCTCCCCGCGGTGCGCGGCTTGTTCGACCGCCCGGGTGCGCACAAATTCCAGAAGCCGCAATTTCAAGCTAAGGTGGGTCTCCCACAGCTCGCCATCGTCCACATTCTCAATGCCGTCCCAGATGTGAGCTTCGGCGCTGTGCTCCTGCCAGCCAGTTCCTAAATGGCGGTCATAGAGACGAAACATCTGCGGCGCCAGCCATGAGGGAACGTGCACGCCATTCGTGACGTGCCCGATGGGAACCTTTTCTTCGGACCTGCCGGAATATAGCCCTTTCCACATAGCGCGGGAAACCTCGCCGTGCAGCGCCGAAACCGCATTCGCGCGTCGGGTGAGCCTGAGTCCCAGCGCGGTCATGCAAAACTCGCCATTGCTACCCGGAGTCTCGTGCCCCAGTTCCATAAGAGCCTCGTGTGAAATGCCGAGTAACTCGCGCAGGGGCCCAAGATGTTCCTCGATCAGATCGGTGCTAAAGCGGTCATGACCAGCGGGCACCGGGGTGTGTGTGGTAAAGACCACCATGCGGGAAACGCGGCGCGCGGCATGATCGAACGCGATGCCTTCATCCGCCATCCGGCTGTGAATCGCCTCAAGCACGGCAAACGCACTGTGTCCCTCGTTCAAGTGCAGGACGCCGGGCGTGATTCCCATCGCTTTCAAAGCGCGGAAGCCTCCAATGCCGAGCAGCAACTCCTGGCGGATTCGTATGCGCCCATCCCCACCGTATAAACGCGAAGTGAGTTCTCTGTCCTCGGGATGGTTGCCTTCCACGTTGGAATCGAGAAGCAGCAAATCGCAGCGCCCCACTTTCAAGCGCCAGACTTTGGCTCGGATGGAACCGCCGCGCGTTTCGATTTGCACCGTGACCGTTTCGCCATTGGTCCCGATGGCGGGCTCCATGGGCATATGGCTGACATCCGTCTGCAGATATTCCTCCTGTTGCCAGCCGTTCCGATCCAACCGCTGCCGAAAATATCCCTGGCCATAGAACAAGCCGATCCCGATCAGAGGAATCCCAAGGTCCGATGCGCTCTTGATGTGATCGCCGGCGAGCACACCCAGGCCACCGGAATAAACGGGGACGGAAACGTGCAAACCGAATTCGGCGGAAAAATACGCTACCGGCCGCGGCCGAAGAACGCCGGCGTGCCGCGCGCCCCAGGTCCGGTCTGCCTGCAGATACTCTTGCTGGCGCCGGTACGCGTAGTTGATTCGGCTGTGTAAAGCCACTTCCCGCGCCCGCTGTTCGATTCCAGACAGAGGGATCTCCCCCAACAGCGCGACCGGATTGTGATTGAGCCGCCTCCAACTGGCCGGATCGAGGTCGCGGAACACGCCGCTGGAATCGTGGTCCCAACTCCACCAGAGATTGCGGGCCAGCGCCCAGAGCCGCTCCTGTACCGGCGCGATGAAGCGGTCAAGTGTGCGCGCCTCACTGACCACCGGTGCGACCTGGGTAGCGGCCTCCATCAGCGTCCGAATCTCGCCCTCACTAAACAGCCGCGCCTCGACCGTTTGCACGACCAGAACCCCCTGCAAGACCCCTCGGTCGATGAGCGGAACCCCGAGGAACGATTGGTAGGCTTCCTCTCCGGTCTCCTCGAAATACTTGAATCGTGGATGGCTCTGCGCTTGTTCCACCCCCACCGGGAAGACTTGTTCCGCAACCAACCCCGCAAGTCCCTCATGGATCCCCATACGGAGAGTACCGATACATTGCGCCCTAAGTCCGATGGTTGCCGCCAGCAGCAGGTTGGCCCGGTCCGGCTCCAACAGATAGATCGAACAAACGTCCGTGTCAAACCGTCGGGCAATCAACGCCACCACATTCATCAGCGTGTCGGCCGGCTTCCCACCCTCGTTTGCGAGATTTCTCACTTCCTCCAATGTCAACGTGTAATTGGCGTCGCGTGCAGCTGGGGTCATAGGGCTGAAATCCTTCTCACGTCTTCCCTTATGGGAGGGTTCCGTTATGCCATTTTACCCTTGGCTGAACTGGCCAGTAAGCACAGGGAAACGCAGGTAGTGTCTAGTAGGACACCACCTAACGGTGCATCCCCGGTTCTATCAATGTGTCCGTAACTTTCTCAGACAAAAGTCCAAAGTTAACGTTCGCGTCCCAGTTCGTCCGCTTCGTCATCCGTCATGGGGTAACGCGCAAGACAGGAATTGTACAAACTGATGACAATCCCTTGACAACACCGGCGGTCGGGCGGCCTAAGCTTGCTAGGTTCCGTGGGCCAGTAGAAGTCCGTCGAGCCCGCGTAAACACCGGGTTCTGATCTACCTTCACTCGCACCACACAAGGAGAAATCGTATGCATCGCTTGCTCTCTCGCACTCACGTTCTTGCCGCTTTTCTCGGGCTTCTGCTGGTGATGACTTCCAGCGCAGCCCTGGCCCAATATCAACTCAGCTATCTGGTATCAAACGTGTCCGGCAAGGCAAAGCATACCGACCCGCTGCTGAAGAATCCCTGGGGACTCGCCTACGGCCCGAGTGCACCGTTCTGGGTCAGCGACGAGGCCAGCGGCTGGTCCACGCTGTACGACGGCATGGGAAACCCTCAGAGTTTGCAGGTGATCGTCCCTCCCTCCACCGGCGATGGACCGGGATCGCCCACCGGGATTGTCTACAACGGTTCGACCGAATTCCAAATCGATACCTGGACGTCAGTCTTCCTCTTCGCCACACTGGATGGAACCATCAGCGGCTGGTCTGGGTTTAATCCGAGCGCCGCGCTCATCGCGGTAAGAGCCTCGGGAGCGGTTTATACCGGATTGGCTATCACGAGCAAGACCTCGGGAAATTACTTGTTTGCCGCGGACGCCGCCAATGACAAAGTGGATGTCTACAATGGAACCTTCAGCCTGGTAAATTCTTTCACCGATCCGGAAATTCCAGCGGGGTTCGCGCCGTTCGGAATCCAGGACATCGGCGGGCAGGTTTACGTTTCGTTCGCGGCCACGTCGGGCGGGCCGGGCGGCTTCATCGACATCTTCAGCGAAAGTGGAACCCTGGTAAAGCGCTTTGCGCACGGCGCGCCGCTGAACCAAGCCTGGGGATTCGCAGTGGCTCCGGCAAACTTTGGGACTTTCAGCAAAGCTCTGCTCATCACCAACAACATAGCCGCCGGTACCATTAATGCCTACAATCTCACGACCGGAAAGCTGCTGGGCACCTTGTCCAATGCAAGCGGCAAAGCGCTCACTATCAATGGACTCTGGGGAATTGAGTTCGGCGGTGGAACCTCGGCGAACGGCCAGAAGAATCAGCTCTTCTTTACTGCCGGCCCCAACGATACAGATGGGTATTTCGGGGTCATCGGTTTCAAATAAACGGACGCGCTCGGGCGCAAGCGCAGTCGCGGCAAGAGGCCGCTCGCGGGGCGGCCTCTTGCACGATCACAGAACCCTCTTCCCGATGAGTTGCGCCTTCTCTTTTTCTGTTTCCCTGACGCGGCTCACTTCATCGCCGTTACTTCGTCGTGCCGGAAGCACCGCGTCATGTGGTCGTTCACCATTCCCACGGCTTGCATAAACGCATAGCAGATTGTCGACCCCACAAAATTGAAGCCTCGCTTCTTCAGATCCTTGCTCATAGCGTCGGACTCCGCGGTTCGCGCCGGAACCCGCTCCCGCGACTTCCACAAATTCACTCGTGGCCGGCCATCCACAAATTGCCACACGTAGCGGTCGAAGCTGCCGAATTCTTCCTGTACCCGCAGCAGCGATTGAGCGTTCCGCACCGCCGACGCGATCTTCAACCGATTGCGCACGATTCCCGGATTCTTCAGCAGTTGCTCGATCTTCCGGCGGTTGTAGCGCGCCACGCGCTGCGCATCGAAGCCGTCAAACGCCGCCCGGTAGTTTTCCCGTTTGTTGAGAATCGTCTCCCAGCTCAGCCCGGCCTGCGCTCCCTCAAGGACGAGAAATTCAAAAAGTGTGCGGTCGTCGTGCACCGGAACGCCCCATTCCTGATCGTGATAGCGAACGGCCAACTCGCTGCTCGCCCATTCACAACGAACCCGTGATCGTTTCTCTTCGCGCTTGCCTGTCATGAATCACCAGAGAGCGACTCGCCGCCGCTCGCCGCGAGCTACTCCAACGATTTCGGGTCCGACTTATTCGTCGGCGATTTCTGGTCCAGCAGCGACACCAACTCTTTCGCGCAAGCGGGAATCCCAACTTTGTGCTCGACAATAATTTCCTTCGCGTCCAGCTTCCTTCCGTATAACTTTTCATTCGCGCTGCCATCGGACCGCAGCGTCGAACCTTCCAAGGAAATTCCCGCAAACAATCCCTTATTGCGCGAGTAGGAAAGAATCTCGGCATTCATAACAATGTCGGTGGCGCCCTCCGCCGTTCGTCCCTTGGGACCCGCGGCGGCCGAAGCGTCCGCTCCCAGCTTCACTTTGCTCGACAGCAGGGATCGCGCTCCCTTGGGGTTCATCACCAGCAAAACAAAATCCGTGGCTTGCCCGCCCAACTGGAAGCCGATGCTCACGCCCTCCAGCGCATACAGAGCCGGCGGTCCCCAGGGTCCCGTGTAATGCTCGCCGCTCCGGCAGATCATTACGCCGCGGCCGTAGCTGCCTCCCACTCCGAATGCGCCCTTCTTCACCGACGGCAGAACCACCACGCACTCCGCCTTATCGAGCAAGTCTTGCGGAATGTCGTCGGGAATGTTCATGATTTCTTTCATCACCTGGCCCGCATCTTTCACCCGTTCTTCTTCTCTTTCGTCATCGGCGAGTGCGGCCGTTGCCAGCAGGCATAATGTCAGAAAATAGGTTGCAATCTTTTTCATCTTCATCAGTGTTGGCCTCCCGGCTTCGTTTTCCGCTTTTCTGCATACGACTCAACCATCTTAAACTGGAATTGCAAATCCGATCTGCATCACCGAAGTGTGAGAAATGAGTTGTTTCCCGTGCCCCTGCAGATCCTTTCACACTTGCTGGTCGTGACCAAACGGGTGCTCCTTTTGTAACTTGGCGCTTTGCTCACCAGCTTCTAAAGTCAAATGAACAGCATAGCGGACGACCCTCCATTCGGCACCCGGCGTGCATCTAATCACTTGGAAGCGCTTTCTGGGCGTGGGTGGAGTGAAAATTTTGGGTTTATCGCGCATGAACTACACGCACTCCACTTGTCGCCTCGGCGTGGCGCTGCTGGCCGCGCTGGTCTCAATAACCACCCTGGCGTTGCCGGGCCTCGCCCAATCGACTGCCTACGCCAACAGCATGGCCGGCGTAGGGGCCTATACTGGCGCCGCGCCTTCTGACGATCCGCAATCCGGGTCTCTTCTCACCATTCATAAGCGCGTCGATGAAGTCAACGTCCTGTTCATCGCCACCGACAAGCACGGCAAGTTTGTTCGCGACCTCAATCAGACCGATTTCGCCATTCTCGACGATCACAAGCCACCGCAGTCGATTCTCAATTTTCGCCGCGAAACCGATCTGCCTCTTCATCTGGGACTTCTCATCGACGTGAGCGGCTCGGTCCACAGCCGTTTCGAATTCGAGCAGAATGCCGCCATCAGCTTCCTGCAGCACTCCATCCGCGCCAACTTCGACAAAGCTTTTGTCGTCGGCTTCAACACCCAGACTCAGATGTCTCAGGACTTCACCGACAACGTCGACTTGCTTTCCGCGGGCATCCATAAGCTACAGGATGGTGGAGGCACCGCGCTCTATGACGCCATCTACCGCGCTTGCAAAGATAAATTCCTGAAGGATCGTCCCGATCATCCCACGCGCAAGGCGATCGTGGTCGTCAGCGATGGTGAAGATAATCAGAGCGAATTTTCGCGCGCCCAGGCCATTGAAATGGCACAGCGCGCCGAAGTCATCATCTACGCCATCTCTACCGACGACAGCGGTCTTGTCCTCCGCGGCGATAAAGTTCTCGACCAACTCGCCGCAGCCACCGGCGGCCGCGCCTTCTTTCCCTTCAAGATGAAGGACATCACTCACTCCTTCGCCGCCATCGAAGACGAACTTCGCAGCCAGTACGTCGTCTCCTATAAGCCCGCCGACTTCGATGCCGACGGCCGCTACCGCTCCATCGAAATCTCCGCCCTCAAGAAAGATCTGCAAGTCCGCGCCCGCAAGGGGTATTTCGCGCCACAGCAGTAAGGAAGCAACGCGCGCAGAGCGTCGCAAAAACGCGATGCTTCGCCCCCACAAGCGCTTATTGATCGCGCTTCGTTCCCTGTGGTGGCGGTGGCACGCTGGGAGTCGGGGTATGCGAAGGCGGAAGAACCCGCTGTGCTTTCTTGTCCTCGATGTCAAGACCGAACGATGGCTTCTCAAACGTCCCGGAGATTCGCACCGGCAGAATTTCTCCCTTTTTCCGCTTCTTGAAGAGTGGGTCCATCATTTTCAAGAGCACCGCCTTGGTTCCGCTGGTGGTGTTCGATATTTTAGAATCCAACTTCATCTGGCCGTGCAAGTCGATCTTGTAATGGATCAAGTCGTAGGTTCCTGACAAGCGGGCACTTGCCCCGGGAACGCCGAAAGAAAGATCGGCAAGCCTTGCGAGGCCGTTGTTAAGCGCGACATTCGCACTGAGGTCGGTGAGCACAGTCTCGGGATCGGACGGATCCTTTTCTCCGCGCGCACCGGCGCTCAGTTTGTTGACGCCTTGCTGAGTGGAAGACTGGGAGAATTCTCCCCCGCCGATTCCAAAGCTGCCACGCAAGCTCACTCTTTTCAGGAAAGGCAGCTCGCCGGAAGGAACTTCAACGTTTGCCCGTATCGTGACTGCGCCTGACATTGGCGGCCGGTCTGCCTTGACGAAGAGTCCGACAACGTCCTCGATCCGGCCGTTTTGGACGCTGAGATCGATCAGGGCGGTTTTTCCTTTGCCGGTTGCGGATTTGGCGATGCTGCCGGCGGCCACTACGTGCGTCTTTCGGAAGTGTGCGTCCACGCGCTTCAGGAAGGTGTCGCCGTGAATACCGTCGACGTAGGCGCTGAATTCCGTTGTTAACTGGACGGAATGCCCGCCCGACTTTACTTCGAAGTCCGGAGTATTGGTGGTGCCCGAGATGTCGATGTGTCCCAAGTTGCCGCCAAACTTTCCCACCGATGACAGCATGCCGCCGATGCCGGCGTAGATACTCAGATCCGCCTGCTCAAAATTGTATTCGCCGGATAACGGTGTCTGCGCCGGGTCGTTCTGATCCCACACGCCGAACTTGCCGGCAGTGGAAATTTCTCCGGGCGGCTTAGGATTGTGCACCTTCAGGCGGTAGGTGAGCGGACCACTCCATCCCACCTCGCGTAGCATTGCCTCGCGAATTTCGAAGCGCAGAGGTTGCTCGCCGGGTTCGGATGAAGCGAACTCGACCGTTGCCCCATTGGCAACGATCTCGCCGATCGTAGTCGTTGAGCGTTTGGTGTGAAAAGGCTGCCCGCTGCCGAAAGGGGGAATCATGACGCGCATACCTTCGGCGGCGATGCGGCTGACGTGGTGCGCCAGAATACCCAAATACGTGCCTCGAATGCTCAACTTTTCAATTGTGATGAGCGGCGTCGTGGCATCCGTCCCGTGAACGAATACGACGCCATCCAGTGTGCAGCCGGGATAGGGGAAATACCTACTGTGAAAGGCCCGGATCTGCACTTGGCTGTCACTGGCTGCTTGCAGATCTTGTATGACTGACTGCTGTTCGAAGGGCCAGAATCGGATCCACAAAAATGCTCCTGTGCAGACGGCGGACGCCGCCAAGACCGATACGAGGGCCCTTATCCTAAGTCGCGCCTTTCTTTTTCCATGGTGGTTCGCCTTCGTGAGTTTCGTGCGGGGCGTGTGGGCAGCGGGAGGCATGGTACTTGGAGTCCAATCAGAGTAGTTCGGATGCTCGAAAACTCAATCCCCGGATTGCCAGCCCCTCGGATCCATTGTGCACTGCCTGCCACATCGAATTGGACCCTTCCTGGTTGCAACGCGGCGGGGCTCTCCCTTTTCCAAGACCACCATCGCCGCCCGCGAGACTCGAACCAATCTAGCCAGCGGAGGAAAACCGCGTCCACGCGAGGTTACCGGAGAACCTGCCCCGTCGTTGAGTCGCGGCACCGAGGCTTTACGCCAGTTCGCCCTTTCTGCGCCCTGGCTCAGGAATCGGTAGCGAGAGATGACAAATGCCACATCTGGGGCGCATCCGTGTGACCAGTTCTAGGATGTTTTCCCGGGCAACGGGATCGGCACCGGATTGCGTTCCACGAACTGCCGCTGATGCCAGTAGGGATAGACCGGCGTCACCTCGCTGGCGCCATCCAACTGCGAGATTTGCTCGCGAGACAGATTCCATCCCACCGCGCCCAGGTTTTGCCGCAATTGTTGTTCGTTGCGCGCCCCAACGATCACGCTCGAAACCGACGGCCTTTGCACCAGCCAGTTGAGCGCCACCTGCGGCACGCTCTTGCCTGTCTCTTTGGCAACCTCGTCGAGTGCATCGACCACTTTGTACAAATATTGATCCGCAACGGGCGGCCCGATCTCGGCGGTCTTGTGCAGGCGGCTTTCCGCTGGCAAGGGCTGTCCACGCCGGATTTTTCCGGTCAAGCGGCCCCAGCCCAGCGGACTCCACACCAGCGCGCCCACCCCCTGATCCAGGGCCAGCGGCATCAGTTCCCACTCATACTCCCGCCCGATCAGCGAGTAATAAACCTGATGGCCCGCGTACCGCGCCCAGCCATATTTGTCGGCGACATTCAAAGACTTCATCAAGTGCCAGCCGGAAAAATTCGAGCACGCAATGTATCTCACCTTTCCGCCCGCTACCAGATGATCGAGCGTGCTGAGAACTTCCTCGATCGGAGTCAGCGCATCAAATCCGTGCAGGTGATAGATGTCGATATAGTCCGTACTCAGCCTGCGCAAGCTGGCTTCGCACGCGCGCGTGAGGTGATAGCGCGACGATCCCAGATCGTTCGGTCCCGGCCCCATGCGAAACGTCGCTTTGGTCGAGATCAAAACATCTTCGCGGCGGCCCGCGATCGCCTTCCCGAGAATTGTTTCGGAGAGGCCGTCCGAATAAACGTCGGCGGTATCGAAAAGGTTGACGCCCGCTTCCAGGCAGATGTCGACCAACCGGGTTGCCTCGGCCACATCGCTCGCGCCCCAGGCGCGAAACATTTCGTTTCCCCCGCCAAACGTTTCCGTGCCAAAACTCAAAACGGGTACCTTAAGACCAGATCGTCCGAGTGTGCGGAATTCCATGACCAATAGATGCCGCGCCTGGCGGGGACGATGCGCGGAACAATTACCGCAAGAAACACAAAAGCCGCCTCGCCAGGCGGCCTTGCTTTCCACAAAAAGTTCTAATCCTTCAGAAGTTGCTACGGCATCACTGCTGCCGGCGCCTGCGGCGCAGGCCCCGCCGTAGTCGCGGCCGCAGCCTCGTTCAAAATCCGGTGATGGATGGTGAACAGCGCCAGCTCCAGCCGGTCCGAGACCCCGATCTTGTCATACACGTTGCGCAGATAATTCTTGATCACCTGCTCCGTGGTTCCGAGCTGCGTCGCGATCTCTTTATTCTTATAGCCCTGAACAATCAGCGCCACAATGCGCAACTCTTTCGCCGTCAGGCGGTCGCGCACGCGCAGCCCGACCATATCGTTTTCGGTGAGCTCGCTCGGCACCGCGACGTCCTGTACCCAGGTTTCCCCGCGCGCCACTTTGCGCACGCAGTCCACCAGGGCGGCGCTGGTCACGTTGCGGTAGACCACGCCATGCGCCCCATTCGCCATGTGCCGCTGCGCGCTTTCTCCGGTATCGGCCAGCACCACCACGCGGGTCTTGGCGCGAGCCGCCGCCTGCACAATCGCGGCGAAATCGTTGTGAAAGCCCGCAGCCACCACCAGCACCGCGGCGCGGAATTTGTCCAGAGCCATGAACATCTGCTCTTGGGTTTGAGCCTGCGCCACAATGCGCATCTCGTCTTCCACCGCCAGCACTTTGGCGATGCCGGCTCGGAAGATTGCCTGGTTATCGGCCAGAATCAGTTTGAGCATTTTATCGGCGCTCCCAAAAGTACGCTACAAAAAGTTAAGAGTTCCTTACGAACTCGTATGAGTCGATCACGCAGGCCACACCTTTGCCCTCTGCGCTGGCTCCCGTGGGGTCGGTGCGCACCACGCGCCCTTTGCACTGAATCACCACACTCTCCTGCCCCCCGGTCACGTCCGGCGGCAGTGTGATCTCGAACTCCACTGGTGAACCAACCTCCAGCGACGCGTCGGCGCGAATATAAACACCCGCCGCGCTCAGATTTCCTGTAGTTCCCTTGGCGTCGCCGCTGGCGCTCTCCTTATGGATCTTTATCGGCAATTCCAGCGGAAACCTTTTTCCGGTCCGTGCTTCGGACACAGTCCCTCCTCTTTTTTCGTGGTTGGATCCTTCTCTCTCAGCGAACGGGGCTATTACCATCAAGATACGCTCCTGGCACGCGGATCGACCACTTTTCTTGCTCAGGGCCGGTTATATCACGGATGGCACCGCGATCAAAGCCTGATTCCGAGTTAGTTAAGGGTAGTACTTAGATTCCCCCCCAAGCCCGCTCGTGTAGGGCAGACGCCGTTGCCGCTTTTGACTTTGTCTTTAGAAGATATAGGCTTTCGAGGCCCAGCTCAGAAAGCTCAACACAAGACTCCGTCATCCAACCCGGAGCGGAGCGAAAGCGAGCGGAGTGGAAAGCCCGCTCTGGGCAAGCGAAGCGCGCCCAAGAGGATCTGCTTTTCGGCAGATCCTGGAATACATCTGCGACAACCACAACCGGGCACCCTCGATTTCTCGGCCCACGCACCGTCAATATACTTACCCGCCCTGCGACCACTCTACGACCGGGCAGCCGTGTTCCCGAATTGGGACAATCGAACCGCCGAAATGGTGGGCAATCCCCACATTCATCTTGACATTGCGCTTTCCCGGAGGAAGATGGTCGTGCTTCCTCGTGGCCAAGCTGTTCTCCGGTCGCCGGGTCCGGAGCAAGACCACGGAGCGGGACGAACGAGCCCAGGGTCCGGTCACTTCCCCAAAAGGAAAATTCAGATTCGCAACTTCAGATAAGGGGGCAGTCCGTCTCCTTGCCGGGAGTTACTTACAGAGCAGCCGTGGGTAGGTGCGCGCGCGCGTCTGGCTGCACGGATACATTTCCCGAAGCTTGACTTGGCGGCGCTGCCCCGCCAGCAACGTCGGTCAAGTCGGTAACACGACTGAGGGCCCTAACCTTAGCGCCACAAAAGGAGAGTAGTCATGGCCAATCAATGGAAGGCTGAATCCACACCCAGCGTAAGAAACTTAGCCGCGAGAGCGATCGCGACGAGAACCAAGATTTTTCAGTTGCCGTCCGCAGGAGTGGTGGCTCTATTTCTTTTCGTTGGAGCTGCCCATGCCCAGACCAAATGCACTCCCAGTTGCTCCCCCACCACCGGGGCGAACTGTCTTCTCGTGAGTAATTTTGGAACCGGCTATGTCGAGCAGTACGACGAATGCGGGAACCTCATCAACTCGGAATTCATTAACGCCGGAGGAGCGTCCGAGGGGATTGCCTGTCTCTCTGGGACCGCCAATGAGGTGGCAGTAGCAAACAATACAAATACTATTGGCGTCTTCAACCTGGCGACTGGGGCGGCGCTACCGCCCTTCCCCCCTCTTGGCACATCATCCACACAAATAGCAGCCCTGAGTACCAATGCAACTGGGACGGTGATCTATGCGGGTGACTATGGCGACACCCCTTTAGGTCGAATCTACGCACTGGATCCGACGACAGGAGCCCCTCGTTCAGGAACCTACGGCCCGCCCCCTTCCCTCCCTGGTTATGTCCTTTCACCAACTGCGCATGACGTTCAGGTCGGTTTTAATGGCAATGTATTCGGGACGTTTTTCATGACCGACGATTCAGGGGTGAACGAGTATGACCCGTTTCTTTCGCTTACCCCGCCGTACTCGCCCCTTCAGTTCATCCCCCTGAGTTTCCTCACTAACCCTCTTACTTGCCCCACCTTTCCGAGTCCTATCGGGCAGCAGTGTCCCGAAAACTTGGCGGGAATGGTCTTCGATGCATCCGGGAATCTGTGGGTGAGTAGCACGCCGAAGTCGCCAACTTGGGAGGACGGCATCTTTGAGTTCGACCCAAATGGCAACCCCTTGAATTTCGTCCCCGATGTAAGCGCACTCCCCATAGGTCTCGCCATCGCTCCCCCAGGCGCTCCCAACGCCGGCAACGTAATAGTTGCCAACTTCGATCTGGGCACAGTCTCACAAATCGAGGTGGCTAACACCTGTACCGGCACGGTTTCGACCCCCGGCACCTGTCCATTGATGCCGTTCTTCACAACCGGCGGCGAGCCGAAGTACCCGAGGTACACTGAGAGCTGTCCTAACCCTGACAATGACGGCTATGTGGAGATTTGCAAAAAGTCCAACCCCTCGTACCCGGTCAGAGGGATATTCGATTTCACGGTGACCGCCCCATTCTTCAGCAGCGGTACAATCGAAGTTCCCGTTGGCGAATGCTCAGGAGCTATCCAGGTTCCGTCCGGCACGGTCACAATTACCGAAACGCCGAAAATCGGCGTCGCGGTCTCAAATGTCACCGCATACTCGGACAACCAAGGCGGATTCCACGTCCCTGAACTGAAATCGTGGACCGCGCCGAATCTAAACGCCACCGTAGGGGTCAAGCCAGGCGGCGTCTCGGGCGAAACGCTCGCGAACTTTACGAACTATGCAGCGCCACCGGGCCAGTTGAAAATCTGTAAGATCGCAGGTGCGGGTATTCCAGTCGGTACACCCTTTACCTTTACGACTACGGTCGGGAGAATCACAAATACGTACACCATAGAAGCGGGTCCGGCGGACCAAGGCGGCTTCTGCGAGTTGGCTGGCACCTTCCCGGTTAACACGCAGGTGACGGTTGCGGAGATTCCTCCGTTTCCACCCGGCGATATCCCCGAGAGCATTACGGTTGCTCCGTCAAGCCGGGGTAGCGACCCAATTCTCACCCCCGAGGGTGCCAGCATAATTGCCACCATCGGCGATGGCATCACCGAGGTGGACGTTACGAACATCCACCAGTTCTGAAGTGCTAGCCGGCATTGAATATTGCCGCGCCCCGGCCTGCCCCATTTCTCGCGTTCCTTGCGAGAAGTGGGGCCTTTCCGTTCTCCCGTGACAGCGCCTTCGAATGTCCCTAGTCGCTCGGGCGCGAGGCCATCTCGGGTATTAGCGCGAAGCCACGGCCTGTAGTCGGGGCTTTCTTCCCGCCGCGATCCACAGACTCGCTGTGACATCTGACCTTGCCGTCCACCCGAAGTCAGGCCATGATGGTCAAGGCGGAGGCGGTGTGGGCAGCCTGGGCACCTTCGGGCTAAGTCCTTCAAATGCAAGATTTTACCCGTAAGTTATTGCACCCCATAGATTAGAGCTGATTTTCGTGCTCGTTGATTCCAATGGACCAGCGGGGAGGGGGATTCGGATTGAAATCGCGCAATCGGCTTCCCACTCTCGCCGATGCTCAAAGCATTTTTGCAGTCAGAAATTCACAGCCTCGATGCCAGCCTCTTGACCGAGCTTTACACCGCAACCGAACCCCGCGTGGTACCGTCTGATGAGAGTCTTTTTCTTCTTCTTCCCAGGAGAGCCATCTCATGCTCGGTCCATCTTTCTCCCGTGCGCATGCCACTCTTCGCCCGCGCGCTTTCATCCGCCAGGTAATCGCCCCAGTTCTGTTCTCGGCAACCTGCCTGATGTCCCAGCAGGCGCCGCAGCAGCCTACCAATCCAACTCCCGCGACAAAGCTGCCAGAAGGAAAGCCCGCGCCAGAAAAGCCGCAGCCCAAGCCGGACGAATCCGCTTCCGCATCCGCGGCTCTCATCCAACTCAACAACGCTCTCGAAGGTCTCGCCGCAAAAGTATCGCCCGCCGTAGTTCAGATCCTGGTCACCGGCTACGGCCCGGTCCACGAAGAAAACCGCACGCAGACCGCTCTGATCGTGCGCCAGCACGCCGTCGGCTCCGGCGTAATTGTCGATTCCGACGGCTACATCATCACCAACGCCCACGTCGTCGAAGGCGCGCAGCGCATTCGAGTAGCCTTGCCCCTCCCCGGAGATTCCGGCCGCGCCGTGCCCGTGGGGAAACGCCACATCCTCGAAGCGCGCCTCGTCGGCGTACACAAAGAAACCGATCTCGCGCTCCTCAAGATCGACGAGAAGGATCTTCCCACTCTCCCCCTGCTCGCGGATCGCCGTCCCCGCGTCGGCCAACTCGTCTTCGCCATCGGCAGTCCCGAAGGCCTGCAGAATTCCGTCACCATGGGAGTCGTCAGCGCCGTCGCCCGCCAGCCCGATCCCGACAAGCCGCTCACCTACATTCAGACCGACGCGCCCATCAATCCCGGCAACAGCGGCGGTCCGCTGGTCGATATGAATGGCTCGGTCCTCGGCATCAACACCTTCATTCTCTCGAGCGGCGGCGGCAGCGAAGGCCTCGGCTTTGCCATCCCCGCCCGCATCGTCGATTTCGTCTACCACAGCCTGCGCAAGTACGGCCACGTTCATCGCGTGGAAATCGGCGCCGTGACGCAGGAAATCACGCCCACGCTTGCCGACGGCCTCCATCTCGCGCAGCACTGGGGCGTCATCGTCGCCGACGTCAAACCCGATGGCCCCGCCGCCGCCGCCGGCCTGCAGGTTCAGGACATCGTCCTCATGGCCGACGATCGCCGCATCGAAACCCTTCCGCAGCTTTCTTCGGCCCTGTACCTTCACCGCCTCGATCAAGTGCTCAAGCTCGAAGTCCTGCGCGGTGACCAGAAGAAAAATCTCTACGTTCCCGCCATCGAGCAGCGCGATCCGATGGATCAACTCTTCGACGCTGCCGATCCGGAGAAAAATCTTGTCCCGCGCCTGGGCATTCTCGCCATCGATCTCACCAACGACCTGCGCACTCAGATCGGCCCGCTGCGCATTGCTTCCGGAGTAATCGTGCTCGGCCGTTCCGCCGATCTCACCACTCCCGACACCGGCCTGCAAACCGGCGACGTAATCCACGCCGTCAATACAACTCCCGTCACTTCCATTGACGTCCTGCGCGCCGCCGTCCTCAGCCTGAAGACCGGCGACCCCGTCGTCCTGCAAGTCGAACGCACCGACGGTCTGTCGTATCTGAGTTTTGAGATGGAATGACCGAATCAGGGCTGCTCTCAAATCCCAACAGCCAATAAGATTTGCTTGAGTTTAAAAAGACTGTAACGTCGAGGCCACTCCGCGCACTATTCATAGTTAGGCTTGTTACTTCCCTTGGGGCTCTCGCGGCAGAAGGCAGCTATCTCATAGTCAAGGCTCAGATTCCTGCTTCTTCTTGCTCTTGCCGCAAGTAACAAGCGCTTGCATCGCCCGTAGAACCAGGGCAAAAACGTTAGGACGCGAGGCGTCGGTTTTCCTTCGCTCAGCGCCTTATCCTTAACTCAGGAGGCAAATTGAAAATGAGATCCCTCACGCCATTCACCTTGTTCTCCATCGTTCTTTTTGCGATGAACCCGGCCGTGCCCGCTCTGAGTGCCGCCCAAACCTCTTCGCGGCCGGCCAACTCCACCGATAGCCTGATCCGGCAAGCCACCTTCATTTTCCTGGGAACGGTCGTCAAGCTGAATGCCTCGACCATGTCCGAGGTTCCTGCGACCGAATCCACCGCCGTCGTTCGCATTGACGAGGTCATTGAAGCGCCGGGTGCTCCGGCAGGCTTGCTGCGCCAGGAAATCACCGTTCAACTCTCCCAGACAGGTTTGCTTAAGGCGGGAGATCAAGCTACTTTCTTCACCAGGGGTTGGCTGCTGGGAAACAGCATGGCTGTCATCGAACTCGGTCATGCCGTGGACCAGAGCGTGCAGCAAACCGGCGAGCAAGTACAAGCCACGCGCCAGAAAACGGCAGACGAAGCGCTGCAAGCCGAAATAGCTAGCGCGGAATCGATCGTCGCCGGAACCGTCGCCAGCGTGCGCCCTTCCCACATTCCCCATATCGGCTCGGAGCATGACCCGGACTGGTATGAAGCCGAGATCACTGTCTCGTCGGTCGTCAAGGGACACCTGCCCAGCCACACCGTAACCGTATTGTTCCCCCACAGCGATGATCCCATGTGGCAGGGCGCCCCAAAATTCAAAGAGGGGCAACAGGGTATTTGGCTTCTCCACCGCAATCAAATGAATTTGCCCGGCATCAAGGATCAATACACGGTTCTCAACACGCTGGACTTCCAGACGATGGAGAATTTGGAACGCATCCGCAAACTCGTCAAGAGCCAGGGCTAAGCGGATCTTAGGGCAAACGAGAACTCCCAATCCGCTCCTGTGAGGAGGAAATTATGAACCACGCGCATCAACTTCGCCTTCTTTGTATCCCGTCACTTCTGTTGCTTTTGCCAGTCATCGGCTGCGGTCCAAAAGTCAAACTTGTCGATACTATACCGGCGCTTTACAGCTACGAATCCCGGGGCGATATGGAGCCAAATCTCGCTGTCAACCCCGCAAACCCGCGGCACATCGTGTTAACCGCTTTTACCCCTTGCCCTCCGATCATCTCCACCGCCAACGCTCCAATCTATTTTTCCAAGGACGGCGGCGATACTTGGCACCTGAACTGCATCGTGCCTGGAAACAGTCCTTTTTCCGGCACCGGAGATATTACCGTCCGCTTCTCCGAAAGCGGAGTTCTGTATGCCGGCGATCTAAAGGGCGGCGCCGGGCTCACGCTAAACATTCTCCGCACCAACAACTTTGCCGGCCCCCTGCCAATGACACTGCTCGTGAACCGGAACCCGGAAGACCAGCCCTACACGCAGGCTAGGGCCGCAGCCGGCGCGGACCGCGTTTATATCGGCAACAATAACATTGCAGATGACTCGCCTGCCCTTGGCGGAAGCGGTACCGGACAGACCTCCTCGGTTGACTGGTCTCTCGATGCCGCCACGCTGCCAGCTCCGGGCGGCTTCGGAACCAACGTTCTTGAAGCGCGAACCACTTGTGGGCAGGACTTGCCCTCGGTGCGCCCGGCAATTCATAAGGGCGGCGTCGTTTACATTGCCTTTCTGCGCAATGAGCCCGCGTCTCCTTGTTTTCTCCCCGGCAGTAATATCGCCGACGTGGTCGTGGTACGCGACGATAGCTGGGGCTCGGGAGGCTTCACCGCCCTCACCGACCCCAGCGATGGCAAGAACGGCGTACTCGTCGCCACGGGTCTCGCTATGACATGGATGGGAGATCTGGGACAAGAGCGGGTCGGCAGTCAACTCTCCATCGCTGTGGACCCCCGCGACAGCCAGATCGTTTACGTGGCCTGGGGCGATGGGCTGAACCCCAGCAATTTCACCCTCCATGTGCGCAACTCCACCGACGGCGGCAAGACGTGGAGCACTACGGACCTGAAAACCATCGCCTCGGCAACCAATCCCGCTCTGGCCATTAACGACAAAGGCACGGTTGGCTTCCTCTACCAAAAACTGGTCAATCCCGGCACCTGTGCCGGCGGAGGCCCAGGCGTGCCGTGTTGGGAGACGCATTTCGAGATGGGCAGAAAAACCGACTGGCGCGACCTCCATCGTCCTCTCGCCAATGTGCCCGACAATGCCGGCTCCTTCCCGCTCGGCGATTACGACCATGTGTTGGCGGTCGGGGAAAAATTCTACGGAGCTTTCTCGGCTAACAACTACCCGGACCGTTCGAACTTCTACTCCGACGTCAAGTTCCACCGTCATGTCGATTGGGGCGCGCACAAGCTTTTCGCTGACCCCGCCCATACCATCGCCGTCGCACCCTCGGTCGACCCCTTCTTTTTCACCGTCGAGGACTAAAAATTCCGCGGTGACTATCGGTCGGGTGCCCTGCCCTCGTCCCTCCGTTCTTTGGAGGGACAGAGCAGGGGTTTTGATCTCTCAAGCTTTGCCGTAAAATGTTCTAAAAGCGCCCGTAGCTCAAATGGATAGAGCATCTGCCTTCGGAGCAGAGGGTTGGGAGTTCGAGTCTCTCCGGGCGCACCACTCCCTTCAAGAGGTTTTGTTTATGAGCCAATGCGCCGCTCAGATTTTCACCAACATCACTCCCGACAAATGGCTGGCCCTGCAGACAAAAGCCTCCACGAATAACATCAATCTGAACGGAGACTCCGGCGAGACCACGCAGCAGGGATTTACTTTTAGCTGGCAGTACGATGCCGCCTCCGCAACCCTGACGATCCAATGTCTGAATCACCCATTTTGGGCGCCGTGCGGCACGATTAATGGCAGGGTACACGACTTGGTGGAGGCATAAACCACGGCCCGCGCAGAAACCCAGGCGGCTCGTAGTAAGTAGCGCGCGAGGCGCTCTGATATTGGGAGCCACGGTTTCATCGTTGTGCTCCCGTCCTAGAACGCGCCGCCACCGCCGCCCCCAAATCCTCCGCCCGAGAACCCTCCGCCGCCAAAGCCGCCACCACCGCCGAATCCGGAGCCGCCGGAACTCGCGCGCGGCGCCGACACGAACACTTGGTGCATATCCGTCGCCATCCCATGCAGAGACGAGGAAAAGAGGATTGGATTGAACATCATGCCGTAGCCGTAACCGGCCCCGGCGTACCAGATCGGCGGATCTTTGACGATGCCGTTGAAGGCTTGCGCCCAGTGGTGTTCGACTCCAAGGGCCATAGCGTAGGGAAGGAATTTCTCGAAGGTGTTCGAGGGCATGGTCTTCAAGCGCTCGGCGTCGACGCGGTTCATGAATTCCTGGAAGCCGAGGACGGCGATGTGAGTGCGCGCGCCCTTGAGAGTTTTTGCCGTCATGACGCGGGCAAAGAGCCACCAGATTATTGCGGAGATCAGCAGGGAGCCGACGAGAACGGGGACCGAACTGAAGAAATCGGCCCATCGCATGTATTGAAAGACGGCGAACGGGATGAGGATGCAGACGGCAGCCCCGAAGCTGTAGGCGTTCGCGGACTCGGGATCGAGCGTGTAGATGCCTTTCAGCTTGAGCGCCGACATTATGTCTTCGCGGATCACGGGCACGGCAGTGTAGAAGCGGTTCTTGAGGCTGGAGAGGCGAGTCTCGGGAACGTCGCCGACGAAGATGTTTTCCATCATGACGCGCTCGTGAGGAGCGAGGCCGCGCCAGTCTGGACGCTTCTGGAGCAGATGAAAAATGTAATCCTTGTTATGAAACAGAAGGCCTTTCTCGTCCGTCTCTTCGATCTTAAGGAAGCCGCGGACGGCTAGATCGACGATAGTCGATGTAATGTCCCTCGGGTGTATCCGATCGTCGAGCAGAGTTCCGGCTTCGGCGGGCGTAACGCCGGGCGGGGGATCGTACATGGGCGCGACGGACATGCCGGGGTCGGGGTCGCGGCCAACGAACCACCATAGAGCGAACATCGCCACGAATGTGACCAGCGGCAGGAAGACAGCCGGATTGCCGCCGATGAACCAGAACAGTTTTGTCAGAGCGCTCGGCGCTTTGAGGATGCCTTTGGGAATGTAGACGTCGATGGTGATGCCGCCGCGCATGGGCAGCGGATTGTTGGTTTCGAACTCGGCGGTCGCGCCTTCTACTCTCGCAGTGGCGTCGCGTTCGGTCGAGCCGTAGACGCCGGTGAAGGCTTGTGCGCGCAGAGATCCGCTGGCCGAGGCCGGGAAGCGCACGCTGGCCGAGGCGTGGTCGATGGGTACGGGCCAGTCGTTGCCGGTGACATTCCAATAGAATTCGTCGTTTTGATCGAAGAAGCGCGTGCCATTGCGCACGCGGTAGGCGATCTCGACGGTGCGCGTGGCGTTGACGGCGTTGGGGATGTAAATCTTCAGATCGCGGTAAGCGCCCGTCGTGGAAGAGTCGTACTTGAGCGTGGCGCCGTTTTCGTCGGTGACGCTGGTGACATCGATGAAGAGTTCGTAGTTGGTGCCGTCTGGTCCGGGATATTCGATGGGGATGGTGCGGTGAATGCCGTGCCACTCGCCGACGAAAGTCAGAATGATGGTCTCGTTGACCAGGGCGCTGCCGTCGCCGTTCACCGTGATGGTGTCTTCAAAGTTGGAGACGCGCCACGACTTGGCGGCGAGTGGGGCGGCGAGGGCGAGGAGGGTTGCGAAGAGGAGCAGGACTGCTTTGGCGATTTCGCAGGAACGTGAGTTGCTGCGTCTTCCGCGTCGCGGCATGAAGGATGTTAGCGGGACCGCAGCGCCTAAAGGCGCCACTGATTCCGTGGCGGTTGCGGCATCGCTGAAGCAATGCCCTGATACGAACCGGGTTTTCCTCCCCGCCTGGGACATTGCAAGCAACGGCTCTGCGACCGAGTGCGAGCCTTCCCGCATCCTGCCATGCGTCGTCATGCGGATCAGAACTTTACGGCGACCGGCTCGCGGTCGGCGTCGGTGGTTTCGAAGAACTGGCGCGGGGTGAAGTTGAACATGCCGGCGAGGATGTTCGTTGGGAACACTTGAATCTTCGTATTGAGGTCGCGAACCACGGCGTTGTAGTAGCGGCGCGAATTTTGGATGGAGTCTTCGGTCTGGCTGAGAGATCCCTGCAGTTGGGTGAATTCTTCGGAGGCTTTCAGCTCCGGATAATTTTCGGCGACGGCAAACAGGCTCTTAAGGGCTCCGGTGAGTTGATTCTCGGCCACGGCTTTGCCTTCGGGGGTGGTCGCCTGCATCGCCTGCGAACGGAATTTGGCGATGTTTTCGAAGGTGCCTTTTTCGTGCGCGGCGTAGCCTTTAACGGTCTCGACCAGGTTGGGGATGAGGTCGTGGCGGCGCTTGAGCTGCACGTCAATATCGGACCAGGCGGAATCGCAGCGTATGCGCAACTGCACCAGGCTGTTGTACATGCCGATGAGCACAACGGCGATGACGACGAGGATTACGAGAAAGATGATGCCGAACATGAGCGTCTCCTTGGGAATCTCGAAGGCTTAATCTCGGAATCAATGGGACGGTAGCACAGTGAGGGCGTGGGTGCAAACGGTACCGGCATCTCGGCGAGTGGTGATGTTTGTCTGTGACGGGAGCCTCTGCCCTGACATGGTACTATCTTGGAACTCCGGCCATGGACGGGCCATTGAGGTAATTTCGTGAAGCGATTCTGGACACCAATTCTGGTTGCACTCGCTCTCTCGGTAGCGGCGTTAACCTTCGGCTTGCGTCACGTAGCCGCCGATAATTCGAGTTGGATCACCACTTGGGGAGCGAGTGCCACCGTTGCCGCTACCGGAGTCACCGTCGCTGACCTCACGGTGCGGTTAAACACCCACATCACCATTGGGGGGTCACAAGTACGCATACGAATTTCGAACAGTTTTAGCACCTCCGCGGTGACCATTGGACACGCCACCGTTGGCACAGCAACTTACTCTGGCAGCCCCGCGATCACAAACGGGACCATACAGAATCTGACCTTCAACGGTCAGACCGCGATCACAATTCCCCCAGGCGCCCAGGTACTGAGCGACGGCGTGAGCTTTACCGTGACGCCCGGCCAAAACCTTTCGGTCAACCTTTACTTTCCCAACACCCTCGTCAGTCCCTCGATCAACTACTTCTCCGAAGCCACTTCGTATCTTTCCACACCCGGCGACCATACCGAAGAAACCTCGGGCAGTTCCTTCCCCTACCCGATGAACTCTTACTATTTGTTTAGCGCCATCGACGTGTCCGCATCCCCGGCCGTGGGATCGGTGGTTGCGGTTGGCGACTCCATTACCGAGGGCTTCGGCTCTCCCATCGATGCCAATCAGCGCTGGACGGACGACCTGGCCGTGCGTCTGCAAAGTAATCCAACCGTCTTCGGCGTGGTGAATGAAGGCATCGGCGGAAACCAGTTGTTATCGGACGGGGGGATTGCCGGCGTGAACGGCGTAGCGCGGCTTGACCGCGACGCCCTCGCGCAGAGCGGCGTCAAAGACATCATCCTGGCTCTAGGCATCAACGACATCCTTTTTCTGTCGAATGCCAATCAGATCACCACTGGGTATCAGCAGTTCGTGAACCAGGCCCACGCGGTCGGCCTGCGGGTCATCGGCGCCACGATCACTCCTTTTGGCGGGGTCGTCGGAGTCATTGGCGCAATGGAAAACACACGCCAGAGCGTCAATGCCTCGGTTCGCGCCGGTGGCATCTTCGACGCATACGTGGATTTTGATTCAGCCGTGCGCGATCCCTCTCACCCCACCCGCTTGCTTCCCGCCTACGATAGCGGCGACCATATTCACCCGAACAGCGCCGGCTATGTGGCCATGTCCAATTCGATTAACCTGTCGATCTTCTAATTCGGACGCCGCGCAACCCTGCACATAATTGGCCCGGCGCGAGTGGTCCCGCTCAATCCTCCGAGTGTTGTTCGCCGCTCCACCGCCTGAGTCGCTGGAATTAGCTTTCAGTCATACAAAATGGCACGAAATTGTTGTCAAGGGGTGAAAAGGCCGGGAAATTGAGTTAGGTCATTGAAGGGAAAGGAAATATAAAGTCGGCGAACGGCCTTAACGGGCCGCGATTTCTATTTGCGGACAAAAGGAATGAGGCGAGGATGAAAAACCGGAAGAATCTGGGGTGTTTGATCAAGGGAAAGAGCGTGGAGCGTGGGCCGAACTCTACTTCATGGTGCTGGCGATGAGCCAGGGGCTGCGAGTTTCGAGTCCGTATGGAGGTTTCGCTCCGTACGATGCGGGCGTGGAGGGTAGCGGGCCGATTCTGCGGGTGCAGGTGAAGTGCACCGTCTATAACTGTACCAAGGGAGGGTACTGCATCAGCGTCATGGGGCCGAAACACGGGACGAAGCGGCGCGGGTATGAGCCGGGAACGGTGGATTTTTTCGCGATGTACATCGTTCCGACCGATGACTGGTACATCATGCCGTACGCGGTGATCGGAAAGAAAAATACCATGCTGCACTTCACGCCGGACAGCGAGCGGCAAAAATATGGGAAGTATCAGGAGGCGTGGCATTTGCTGCTGAACGCGACGAAGGGCCGAGACAGGAAGGGGCTGGAGATTCGGGCGTGTGGCGACGGTGAGAATGAGGCGGGGGTTGGCGGGGCACGGGAAGGCGGTCAGGCTGCGAGGGGTACGTCCAGAGTGAGAAGGATGTTCCGGGGATTGTTCGGTTCCGCGGGCGGGTGAGGCCGCGCGGAAGCGGCGACCTGGAGTCTGACGATTGACCGGCCGGCAGCCGCGCAGGAATCCCACGCTTGGCAAAGTTCCGCGAAGCGCGGGAGCCGGGCTGCGATGAATCAAGCTGCCTTGGGTTGTCTCTCGATGTACTCGACACAGGCTTCGTACGAGTCCGGGCCGAACACCTTGCGATAGATCATGGGCACGATTTGTCCATCGGGGATGATGAGGAAGTTGTCCATTGGCTCGATCAACACCTGGTAGGCATCGTACTGCTTCGTGGCTTCGTGAACCGGCACCGTGAGCTGGAGCTGCTCATTGACGAAGATTTGGACATTCTTGTGCGCATCGTCAAAGATATCGACTTGTGACTGCCAGGGCACGAGAATGTCAGCGCATATTCCGGGACGGCGCTTCTCGGAGATGAAGACCTGGGCGAAGCCCGGGTCGACGAGGTAGTGGCGATGTCCGCCGGGGTATTTGTCGATGATCTCGGCGGAATCGCAGGTGGTGACCAGCTGGCCGCCGACGAAGACGGTGATGCGGCCATGGTGCCGGTTGGCCACGGCGTGCAGGTAAAGCATAAGCCCTCCACTCCATCGTTGAGGATGGTGTTGCAGGTTATGGGGCGAGGTCAGCAGGAACCGCGGTGAAGCGCGATTGCAGCCTGACCCAGATCGGCCAGTTTGGTTCCGAGAGGGAAAACCACGGGGCCTGACGCGCGATCAAGAATCTCCGCGACCAGCGGAAAGGCGGGCGGGTGGCCGTCCGACCGGCGGAGCCATGCTAGTTGGCGTACGTGACCGGTGTCAAGTCAACGGCCGACCTTGGTCATGCCGCAATAGAAATGTCCCCTAGATTGCAATTTCAAGTTATCATTTCAACGAGATTGGCGCTGGCGCTGCCGATTGCGACTTGGGAAACAGCGAGATTCGGAGCAAGCATGACAATCAACTCTGTGTGGACACGCGAAGGAAGCGACGACTCCATACGCTTTCAACCAATGGAGCGGCTAAAAGTATATTTGTTCGGGGCGACGGTGTTGTTCGCCTCGTTTGGGATGGGTGAAGCGGTCTATCGACTCTTGTTTTCAGAGTTTGACGGCATAACCGATCGAATTCCGGTTGAGGTGCTGTTTGGTTTGGTATTTGCATGGCTGGCCACGAAGTTCGTGGGCGGCGTGTACAGAAATCGCAAGCAGAGGAGCGCAAGGCTCAACTTCATTTGGGCGCGGAATCATCAAATCCGGGGCGCTCTGGAAGGAATCACTCCGTTGGCCCACCCAGCGAGAAACCAACAGTCGATCAGAGTAATCCGCGAAGAAGTCGATAGGATCGAGTGGGCGCTTAAGGAGATCTTGCCGAGCTAAGCGGCTGTGTCTTGCGGCAAGTCTGCGTGACGCGACCTGAGGGAAGCCGCCAAAGTCTGCCTTTCGCCCGGCGAGGGCACGGAGGCTAACGACGCGCGGAACCGCTCCGGGGGTTCCCTTGAGTGCAACGGTGCGGAGAGGGTTGAGCCATAAGGCCACTTGCGGAAGGGGAGGGAGTATTACGCCCTAGCAAATGAAGTCGATAAGAATGGAGTAGAGCAATGTCCGAGTCCATTGACTGGCCGCCGCCGCATGTGGGGCGGCCTCGCCGTCGCCGCCGCTTCCTTCGCATTCTCGTCGCGCTCGCCGTCATCTTCTTCGGTGGCCGGGCCGCGTTGTCGTATTACGTGGACGTACTCTGGTTTAGCTCGCTCGGCTATGGGTCCGTCTTCTGGAAAACACTGAATCTTCAGTGGGAAATCTTCGCGGCGTTTGCAGCAGCCACATTTGTCATTCTGTATGGATCGTTCATGGCGCTTAAGCGGGCACATCTCCCCGATTTGCCAGGCGGACATACGATTCTTATCGGGGGACGGCCGGTGAAGCTGCCGGTAGAGCCTGTTCTGCGGCTCATCGCGCTCGGCGTTTCGCTCGCCATTGCCGCGGCAAGCGGCGCGGCTATGACCGGGGAGTGGCCGACACTCGCGCTCTTTTGGTATGCACCTCTGGCTGCTGGTGGGCTGGCAGACCCGATTTTTGGCAAATCGCTGAACTACTTTCTGTTTACTCTGCCCGCGTGGCAGCTCATCCTCGGCTGGCTGCTTACGCTGGCCGTGATTGCTTGTGCGCTAGCTGGTTTTTTCATCCTCATCACGGGCGGAGCGCGTGTGCTGGCCGGACGCCTCAGCCGGCACGTCGCGTTGCCCTGGCGCGGACTCTCCATCACGTTTGCGTTTTTGTTGCTAGTCCTGGCGATGCGTGCGTATATCAGCCGGTTCGAGCGATTGCTGGACGATCATACGATCTTCGGGGGTGTGACCTATACGGACGCGCACGTCACGCTCACGGGGATGCTCGTGGTGTGCGCGGCGCTCGTTCTTGGAGCGGCGATTGCAGTCGTCAACGCCGCGCGGGTTCCACAGGGGCGCTGGCTGGTCGCGGCAATCCTTCCGGCCGCGGTGTGTTATGTTGCGGTTCAAGCAGTCGGCTGGTACGTGAGCAGCTTTATCGTCAAGCCGAACGAACTGGTTCGCGAGAAGCCCTACATTGTTTACAACACCGGCTTGACCCGGCAGGCCTACGGATTGAACCGGGTCACGCAACGCGAGTTTCCCGCCGAGACGACCGTCGAAGCGGCCGAAGCGGAGAACAATCAGGCCACACTTCAGAACATCCGGCTGTGGGATTGGCACGCACTCCAGGACACGCTGCGCCAGATTCAGGAAATCCGCACTTATTACGACTTCCCCGACATCGATATCGATCGATATGACATCGACGGCACGACGCGCGAAGTGATGCTCGCGGCGCGCGAGCTGAACGTGGATAAGCTGCCGGAGAGCAGCCGCAACTGGATTAACGAGAAGCTGATCTATACCCACGGCTACGGCATCACGATGAATCCGGTGAACGGGTTCACGCCGGAGGGACTGCCTACTCTGATTCTGAGCAACATGCCGGTCCAAAGCACAGTGCGCAACCTAAGCGTGACGCGCCCAGAAATCTATTTCGGCGAGTTGACCAATACCGACGTCTACGTGAAGACACGGCAGCAGGAATTCAACTACCCGCAAGGCCAGACCAACAACTTAACTTCGTACGAAGGCGACGGCGGCATCCTTCTCGGCGGCTTCCTGCGGCGCATGATCATTGCGCTCGACCAAAGCGACCTGGCCAAGCTACCGTTCAGCGACGACGTGAACAAGAACAGCCGGCTGCTGATGCGGCGCAACATCCGCGATCGCGTATCCGCGCTGGCGCCGTTTCTCACCTACGATCCCGATGCGTACATTGTGCTCGGCGACGACGGCCGGCTGTCGTGGATCATGGATGCGTTCACGGTTTCGGACAGCTATCCGTACTCGACCCATTATCGTCTCGATAACAATTCCATCAACTACATGCGGAACAGCGTCAAGGTGGTTGTCGACGCCTACGACGGTACGACAACGTTTTACGTTTTCGATACGGAAGATCCGATCATTGCAGCCTATCGCCACATTTTTCCGGGGCTCTTCAAGGATGCGGCCATGATGCCGCCGGGGCTGCGCAAGCATGTGCGCTACCCGGAGCTGTTGCTCAAACTGCAGGCGGAAGTGTACGGCTTGTATCACATGACGGATCCGGAGGCGTTCTACAACCGTGAGGATCTGTGGACGGTCGCAACCGAAGTCGGCATGAGCGCAGGAGGGGAGCAAACGACCCAGGCGATGCAGCCGAACTTTGTGCTGATGAAGCTGCCGGGCGAAACACGCGTGGAGTTCGCGGAGATTTTGCCTTTCACGCCGGCCAACCGGAATAATCTGATTGGCTGGATTGCCGGCCGCGGCGACGGTTCACAGTATGGTACATCGGTGGTCTACAATTTTCCCAAGACGAAGCTGGTCGATGGACCGCTGCAAATCGAGGCGCGAATCGATCAAAACGCGCAGCTCTCGGGACAATTGACGTTGTGGAATCAGCAGGGCTCGCACGTGCGGCGCGGGGCCCTGCTGGTGATTCCGTCCGGGCGCGCGTTGTTGTATGCGGAGCCGATTTACCTGCAAGCCGACCGCAGCCCGATGCCGGAGTTGCGTCTGGTGGTGCTGGCCCTGCAGGATAAACTTGCGTACGGACCAACCTTCGAGTCGGCAATGGCGGCTCTCTTTGGCGGAGCAGTCTCGTCTTTGAGTGCTCCGGCGGCGAGCGCCGCGGCGGCAAGCGCGGCGGAGCCGGCGCGACCCGCATCCGCATCCGCGGGGTCGACCCAACCGGCAGCGGACCTCAACGCGCTCATCGCGGAGGCGGCCAAAGATCTTGCCGACTACCAGCGGCTGACGGCGGAAGGCAAACTCGGCGAAGCTGGACAGAAGCTGGAAGACTTGAAGCGCGCACTCGAAAAGCTGAACGCACGGCAAAGATAATCTCGCTGCCGGGTTGCGGAAAATCGCTTTCGCCGCATCGGCAAACGAGGCGCCCAGAACCTCTGGGGGGGCGCAGAGCCATCGTGTGGATCTGCCGGACACGATCGACTGACGGTCCATCACAATCCGGGAATCCAACGGATGGCATTGCCGCGAAATATCTTCTGGAGGACCGGTTGGGGCAAGTTCAATCCATGTATCTGCTTGCCCGTCACATTAAGAGCTCCACCGGTGGCCAGAAATTTCCAGTCACGCGCGTAAGTGGAATGCCACTCCTTCAGCGCGTCCGGGAATTTAGCATCCGGAGGCAAATCCAGGTCGGTGCCGTACAAGACGCGGTCCTGATACCTGATTAGGAATGCGCGCACTTTTTCCGGAGGCATCAGCATGAGGTATTCCATTCGCGCCGCTGTGTCGATGGCAAAATTCGGATACTTATCCAAGTGGCGAGCGATATTGTCGAGGTCTCTCTCCATACTGCCCAAATGCACTCCCACCATGCGTAGTTTGGGATTGTTAGCAAGCACACGATCACGCGCTTCCAAAATCCTTTGCTTGGATGGGAACCCGGGCTGGTTGGCGACGTACCATTGGGGATTTTCCTGGTAATAAGACCATGATGGATCGGAAGGATCCGGTGGCCCCCAGGCCACATCGGGTTCGGCCTGGTGTGTCATTAGAGTTTTGCCGTGGCTGGCGATGTCTTTATAGATGGGCTCGAACTTAGCGTCGTCGGCCATGATGTACTGGCCTTTAGCGTTCTTAATTTCCATTCCAATGTTCTTCCAGATCTTGACCGCCACGGCTCCCAGCGCGAAGTCGTGGTCGATCTGCTTGATGGCATCGGCAGCGAAGGAAGCGTTATTAAAGTTGTAGGGATCGAAGGTCGTGCACAGGGCTACGTGGCCGCGGCTCGACCGCACCAGCGCCTGCGCGTCATCGATCTGCGGCTGCAACTGCTTGCGATAAGACAAGGTGTCGTCCATCACGAGGATGTTCAGCAGTTTCAGGTTCAGCCGTTCGAGCATCTTCTGAAATGCGGGATCGGTCTTGAAGACATGCACGTGAACATCGATGGGCTGGATCGCCGCGAAGGAGCGGAGAGCACTCTCTTCATCTCCGGATTTTGCTGGAGCTGATGCGGAAGTTGGCGCTTGAGCCGTAGAAGACAGGGTGATCGAGAGAGCTAATATGAGTTGAGCGACAGTGCGTGCCGAACTTATCATGGGGATCTCCTACCGTCACGGCAGAATTGCCTGGTTGGCGGGTCCGCGTAGAAGACAACTAGCACTAGATCGATGTTGCCTCCACGGCGTCTCATTCCACGCTCAGAATGAGAACTTCACCGCGAATTGAATGATTCTGGGCTGGGCCGTTCCATAGGTATTGGAGGATGACCCACCCGCCAATCCGGTGATCTGTCCGTAGGTCGTGCCGAGATCGGCAAGGTTTCCGTCCGGATTGCCGAAATTGACATTGTTGAATGCGTTGAAGAACTCGGCTCTGAATTCCATCGAGAGCCGCTCGGTGATCTTGGTATTCTTGATCGCAGCCAGATCGGCATCAAAAAATCTCGGCCCGCGAAGAATATTCTTTCCCGTATCGCCGAAGGTTTCCATTGCATTCGGCACAAAAGCGTTCGTATTAAACCATTCCGCAATTTCCGCAGTATGGGAACGGCCGCTGCCCAGAATGGCTTGCTGGACAGTGGAACCTGGTGCGAGATCGGCGCGATCGCCTAACATGCCGCTCAAAGAATTGTCGGCACCACTGAAGATGGAGAACGGAGTTCCAGTTTCCCAGATGGCAGTCGCGGAAAGTTCCCAGCCATTCACAATTTTATCAATGAGCCGCGGCAGACCGACATGCGGAACCAAATACTCGCCGTTGATTTTGAACGTCTTCGCGCGATCGTCATCGGAAGGGCCGTAATCGAACCAGCGGCCACAACTGCAGCTATTGGTTAAATAGGGCGATCCCCCAATCGGAGCGAAGTCATTCAGCTCCTTGGACCAGGTAAAGTTGGTCAGAAAAGATAATCCATGGGTCATGCGCTTGGTGAGGGTTATCTGACCGGCGTTGTAATTGCTATCGACTCCGGAATTGATGGACCCGATGGATCCATACTGGGGATACAACGGGACTTCCTGCTGAAGAACTGGATCCCAATGATTGGGATTCAATTGAAGCAGCCCGCTTTCCTGGTCTCCCGTGCCGCTGAGATGATGTGCGCTGTTGCCCACGTAGGCAAGCCGCAACATCCAGTCCTGTTTGAATGCGTGCTCCGCCGTCAGGTTCCAGGCTAACACCATGGGCAAGCGGAAATGGCGATCAAATATCTGACTGAAGGAGATACCTGAAGTAGGAAAGATCGCATTACTGGCGGTAGGATTGATGGGACCGAACTGCCCGGGGAACAGATTGGTGACTCCCGAGGTTCCGTATGGATCGGCCACGTCGACCCAGGGTGAGCCGGGACTCGAGCCCACGTTAATAATGGGAGCAAACGGAGGTACGCCCACAACGTCCTCAAAGGCGACCGTGTTCGGAGCTTCGTAGTAATAGCCGGCTCCGCCGCGAATACTCGTGTTGCCATCTTCCGTTACCCGATAGGCAAAGCCTATCCGCGGTCCAAAGTTTTTCGCGTTGTTATAAATGGAAGAAGCGGGGCATCCTGGATCGTGATGGCTTCCCCCGAACAACATGCCCACGGGCGCAGTCGGGAAGCGCTGCGACTGTGCTCCCGGAACAAAGCATGCCACTCGCCCATCGCTATCGGTATAGGGGAAGAAAGGATCCCAGCGCAGCCCGGCGCTTAACAGCAGCCGGGAGGTGGCTTTCCAGTTGTCCTGCACGAAGAGGTTTTCCCTGTATCCGGTGAAGTTCAGGTAGAGTCCTCCACCTTGTGTAAACCCCGACACCGCGCCCAGTTCGAAATCGGCCAGCGGACTGCCCGTCAAATCCTCAAAGTCGAAAACTCCGCTTTCCTGATACTGATTTCCCATGGGCAGGCGAATCCGTAGAATTTCACCACCGAACTGCACTTCGTGCTTACCCTTCATGAAGGTAGCTATTTCGCGGAGCGATTGATCGCCGCGATCCCAGTTGCCGTAGGGCGTGCCGGGCAGAAAAATGTCCCCGCCCACTGTCAGGTTTAAGACGGGCCCGTTGCCTCCTCCGAGGTTTTGCGGTACCGCTATGTTGGAGCCTGCATCGGCAAAGCTGAAGGGAGCCGACGAAAGGGTGGCGCCATTTACGCTGTTATAGCCAAAGTAACTGCTCAATAAAATTGTAGGGGAGACGTTATAGATATCGACAATGCTAATGTTTTTGAGGACCAGATGTTCGGCATCACCTCGGAGTTCGAGAAGGTTGGTGGAAGGTGGAACAAAGACTGGGTCCGTATAGTTCATCTGAAAGTAATGGCCGCTCAGATGATGCTTCCCGTAGTTGAGATCTACTTTGGCTAAGTATTCATCGGTGTTTTGAGCATCGGGCCCACCGTTAAAGTTAATCTCATCGTTGGGTCCGGGAAGGGGGATATGGCTCAGAAAGTAGGTAGCGACAGGGCTTACAGGAATTTGATTGTTGGGATAATTCGCTCCCGTAGCGGGATTCACCAGCTGAGTACCGGGAAGCAGGTCGGAAAAATCTCCAGTGCGTTCAGCCGCATTCGGAACCGAGGCAATCTGGCCGTTGCTGGCGGTGCGGAATCGCGTTCCCTGGTAGCTCCCGAAATAAAAAAGGCGATTCTTAATAATAGGTCCGCCAATGCTGCCCCCAAACTGATTCTGTTTGAGCGGATTGACTTGGCCCTGGGAAAAATAATCGCTGGCATCCAGAGCTGAGTTTTGCAGAAATTCAAATACGTCTCCATGAATCTGGTCGGTTCCCGATTTGGTGACCACGTTGACCACGCCACCGATCGCGTTTCCGTATGCGGCGCTCATATTCCCGGTGATCAGATTGAATTCCTGGAGAGCGTCAGGATTGGGAAAAGGTACGTTGGTATTGATGTAGGTATCGTTGGCATCGACGCCATCCAATAGGTAATTGACGCCGTTCGCGCCACCCCCGTTCACCTTGGCATACTGCTCGCTGGGGAATACACCTCCTTCGCAATTGGCAGCGCAATAGTTGGAGGTCACGTTGGATGTTCCCGGCGCAAGAAAGACCAACTCCTGCACGTAGCGGCCGTTTAGTGGTAATTCTTTGATCTCCTGTTCGTCGATCAACTGACCCACCGTGGCCGAATCCGTCGTCACCAGTGACGCATTTGCATTCACGATCACCTCTTGGGCAACCATGCCCACTTGCAATTGGACGTTGAGGGCAGCCGCCTGATCGACAGACAGGACAATGCCTTTCTGAACATAGCTCTTGTATCCGGCCATGGAGACTGTGATCTGATAAGCTCCTACCGGCAGGCTGGGAAAGAGATACTGCCCAGCCGATGTGCTCTTTGTGGTCTGGGTATAGCCCGTCTCAAGATCTAGAATGGTGACGGTCGCCCCCGCCACGAGTGCACCTGACTGGTCAGTGACGATTCCACTGAAGCGCGCAGTGGTGAACTGGGCCCACACCGGCATCGTCGATGCGGAAACCAAGATGAGTCCAAGGAAAAAGCAGATCGGCCAACATGCCGGCCATAGGTTCCGAAATTTTCTCTTCATCGTCCACCGTCCCTGAGAGCCAAACATGCTTGCGATTGCGCGAATCTACTCACAGTGTGCTCGTTTGTCAATTGTTTTGTCCGTTCATGATCGATTTACCACCCCTGCCCAACGCGACCGACACAGAATCAGGCATAAATCCTCACATTTTGAACGACCCGGCTGATGGCGCCATTGGGGCTGGGCTGGTCCGGCGTCAAGTTACAACGCAAGGAGAAAAATAGCCCCAGCAACTGGCCGAACAAGACGTCCACTGGCGGACGACAATCATCCGGCACCGCCGTGCGAATGTCCGGCGAAAGATAGCGTTCCGCAAAACCATCCAACGGCAGGTCGGAATGCCCTCCCACGGCGATTTGAGTTTTCACGAGCCGCTTTTGCATGAGTTCCTGCAACAGATCTCTTTCGTAGCGGGCAACCTTCTCGTCGCTCGAAAGAAAAGCAACCAGCAGCGTGGTCTTATCCAGAGCTGCCATAGGACCGTGGCGCAGTCCCATCACGGATTCCGACAGGGTTAGGATTCTGCCCGCGGTCAGTTCCAGCACCTTCAACCCAGATTCAACGGCCGCGCCCTGAAGTGCGCCCGATCCGATAAAGCAGACCCTTTCATAATGTTCCGCAGCCAGCGCGGCTGCGGCGTCGGCGGCATGTGGGAGAAAAGTCTTTCCCGCTTCTACTAGCCGGCCGAGTATGGCTTGGTATTGCGTGAGATTATGAACGTGAGCCATGCATTGGCCGAACACGAGCATGTTCGAGAATGAACTGGTCATGGCCAGAGCCCGGTCGTTAACCATATCGTCAAGGGCGACGGCGAATGCTTGTCGCTTGCCGGCAGCGCAACGAATCATGCGTCCTTCGGCGTTACAAGACACGATAATGTGATGTATTTCCGGATGGCGCACCAAAGCTCTTTCCAGAACAGACACACCCTCCGGGCTGTCGCCGGATCGGGAGAACGAAATCCAGACGTAGCGCTGGCCTGGGATCAACCACTCTTCCTCGTGGGTCAAGAGACTGGTGCTGGGAACGGCAATGACTTCACACTGCCAGAGCCGACGAAGCAGATGAACCAGACATCTGCCCACGTAGTCGGAAGTGCCAGCACCGATCAGAAAAACCGTTGGGTTCGGCCGCGCGGAATCGCGAAACCCGGCGTTCCCAAGGAACTCCGCAAGCCTGGTGCGGTATTTTTGAAAGATAGAGAATGTCGATTCCCAGGTAGCAGGTTGCTGCGCAATTTCCGCGGGAGTGTATAACAGGCCGCGTTCGATCTTCTCTTCTCTCGAAAGATCAAGAAGCCTAGCAAGCGCATTCACGCCACAGATCCTCGGTAAGACTTGCCAAAGCGCGGTTTGTGAAGCCGCCGATGTTCCGGAATAGTCAGCCCCAGGCTAAAGTGAACTTCCGTCATGTGCCCGGCTCGGCGTAAGATGATTCCGCATACTTTCGTTTTATTACGCATATAGACATTTACTTGCGAGTTGCCTGGAAGTCAAGCACAAAATCGCCGGCTCGATTGCCATTCTTGAGGGTAGATATGCCTTCCCGGGCCTTTGGGCCAGCCGCCAAGGCCCAGCTTTTTCCCATAGACAAACGACACTCGTAACGATAGAAAGGAGTGCCCGGGAGTTGCGGTCGGCCGTGCTTGGCACGTTTGCGAACAATCTATGCTAATTGAAGAACGTCGAAGGTCGATTCTAGAGGCCTTGCGCTTGGACGGCCGCGTGCTGGTCGCGGAACTTGCGAAGCGCTTTCGCACGTCACAAGTGACCATTCGCAAGGATCTTGAGATTCTTCACTCCACGGGAAAGATTCATCGTACCCATGGCGGCGCCCTGCCAGCGCACGAGGGAGCACTGGAAGATCCTACGCTCCGGGAAAAGGAGAAGCTGCACCGCAAGGAGAAGATTCAGATTGCGAACGCGGCGGTGCAGATGGTGGAAGAAGGGCAGGTGGTGATTCTCGACTCCGGAACAACGACCACCGCCATTGCGAGAGCGCTCCGCCACCATCAAAATCTGACGATCATCACCAACGCAGTGAATATTGCGGCGGAACTAGCCGGCTCGCCTCTGGAGGTGATTCTGACGGGAGGAACTCTGCGGAAGAATTCTTTTTCGCTGGTTGGGCCAATTGCGGAAGAAACACTGCGCCGCTTGAATGCCGACATTCTTTTCCTGGGAGTCGATGGCTTCGACGTCCACTGCGGCCTGAGCACGCCAAATCTTTTGGAAGCAAAAGTAAATCGCGCCATGATGGATGCTGCTCGAATCGTCGTGGCGGTTTGCGATTTCAGCAAATTCGGCCGCCGGAGCCTCTCTCTCATCGCGCCTCCGTCGGCGGTTCACCGGGTTATCACCGACCGCCTCGCTCCTAAGAAGGATATCGATCGGCTGCGCAAGGCCGGTATTGAGATCACTCGGGCTTATGCCGGCCAGCGGCGTCCATCACCGGACTCCCGCAAGCGGCCACCATACAGGCGACCCAAGTAACAACTCATCGGTCTCCAATCAACCGGCGGCAAGGAGGTTCCATGCCACAATTCGATGTCACCATTGCAGGAGAACTCAATCTCGATTTGATCCTCTACGGCCTTCCCGAAGCGCTGCCCCCCGAACGCGAACTGCTAGCCGAGAATATGATGTTAACGCTCGGGAGCTCTTCTGCAATCGTGGCGCATAATTTGGCTGCGCTGGGCAGTCGAGTGGGCTTCGTTTCCTACATCGGTGGCGATCCCCTCGGAAGCATCGCTCTTGAGCGGCTCTCCGCCGGTGGAGTGCATGTGGAACAGGTAGTCCGGCACCCGAGGGCTCAGACCGGTCTCAGCGTAATCCTGCAACACGAGGGCTGGCGTAGTATTCTGACATATCCCGGAACGATCTTTGATTTGAAACCGGAACACATTAATACTGAATACATTTCTTCGTCCCGTCACTTTCACTTCTCGTCGTTTTATTTGCAGCGTGGCTTGCGATCCCATGTGGCGAACCTCTTTCGCCAACTGAAAGAGCACGGACTCACTATTTCCCTCGATCCAAACGACGACCCGGAAGATGAGTGGAAGAGTAATCTCGAAGAGGCTTTGCAATACGTGGATATTTTCCTACCGAACGCGCGGGAGGCGAAGAAGATTGCCGATACCGAAAGCATTGATGACGCTATCTCTAGGCTGGCTACCATGGTGCCCATTGTGGTCGTGAAACTCGGCGCGGAAGGAGCGCTGGCACAGCGTGGCGCCGACCGTTTTATCAGTCCAGCCCTTAAGGTGGATGTCGTGGATGCTGTGGGAGCCGGTGACAGCTTCGATGCAGGCTTCCTGCATCGGTTCCTGCGTGGCGGCGATCTGCAAAGTTGCCTCACCGAAGGGAACGTTGCTGGAGCGCTCTCGACCACTCGGGCTGGAGGCACGGAGGCGTTTCGGAACCAGCAGTATCGGGATCATTTTTTGCAGAGCCATCGTTAAGAATTTCCCCACTCCCCACGGCAGACGACCGCCCGCACCATCCATCGCAGCGCCACGGTGATGAACAGCGAGTTGAACTGCGCAGACCGAATTCCTCGGCCACACCGCCTGCCGTCAGCGTGGGGCGTCAATGTCAATTCACTTCCTGGCTTCTTCCCACACCCGCGGTTTCTTCGTCACGGTGATGGGCGCCGAGGTTGAGCTTCCATAGACCGTCACCGGTGGGCCTGATACGGGACAACACGGCGCGATCGCATTCCCCGAGTACACGGCCGTTAAGGTGTTGGGGCCCGGCGCAAGCTGCGACGCGCTAAGCGGAAGACTTGCCGCAGACTCTGTGGCGCTGGTCGGCAGCAGCGTTTGCTTTTGCAGTAAGGTTGACCCCAGCATGAAGTTCACCGTACCGCTGGGCACACCGCCGCCGCCGGGACTGGCGGACACCGTGACCGACAGCGTGGTGGTCTGGCCGGGCCCGAGCGTATACGCCCCAGAGGTCAGATTCACTGTCAACGAGTTCGCGATTGCCGCTCCAGTGTTTTCATAGGCGCCAATATCAATGTTCGAGCCGTTCGTCCGAGGATTTCCGAGGAAGTCAGTGCTGCCATAGATGGAGTTAGGGGAACTGCCATTAGGATCGCACCAGCCAACGCTGCACGAGAGGCTGGTGCTGCCCGCTCCAACGGTTGGCGAAGAAGGATTCGTGTCAAAATTCGGCGGCCGGTCTCCCAGATCGACGAACAGCGGATCCGCGTTCAGCGAGCTTGCATCTTCCCCGCTGGCGCTCTGCCAGTTTGAAAAACTCCGGTACGTAGTTACGTCACCCCACCAGATTGACGTTCCTTCCACGTAGCCCTCAGCTGAGTTGTACAGGTTCCAATTGAGCGTCGCCGGCGGAGGAGGATACGTCTGCGAAAAGGGGACGAAGCTAAAGATCCAGGTATTGTACGTGCCGGCGTAGACAACGTTGTTTTCGTAGATGTTCGCTTGCGCGCTGCCCACCTGGTACTGAATCTGGAATTCGCCGGTTGAGCCGCCTTCCGATTGGTTGCCGGGCTGGGTCGCGTTGTTATACAGAGTGTTATTGACGAAGATGTCCCGGTAGCTGCTGCCTCCTCCGTTGCTCTGGCCGCCATTGCGTGACGCGGGCGCATAACCGCCGATAGAGTTACCGCAGGCATTGGAGTTGTAAAAGATGTTATTGCGCACCGTAGCATACCTGCCGTAACACGGGGACTTACCTTTAGCGGCGGTTCCGGTATTGTTGGGGCCAGACCACTCGGTGCCATTGGTTTGACAGACTTGATTTTCGCTGGTCGTCTCGATGCCGTAGTCGGCCTGCAGGATCACGTTCCGCTCGAACGTGACATAGGCGCACCCGTCGCAGTAGAGTCCGTCGGCGTCATATTCATAGCCCTCACCGGGATTGGTTATCCCGCTGATGTTATAGATCGTGTTCCCGCTGATTTCCCCATACATCGCCTCGTCATAGCCGACGGGACCTACTCCTTCGTATCCAATCGCGGCGATGCCGATGTTGTCATTGTCATGCACGAGGTTATTGGTGATGTAAAAATAGGTCACGTTCCCATCCACGTTCACCGATTCGCTTTCCCCGGTCCTCAGGTCGTACACCTCATTGCCACTGATGACCAACTGCGTGATGGGAGTCTTCGACGTGCCGTAGACCGAGATGCCGAAAGCGTTTCCGTTCGCTTCCGACGTGGTCGTGATGTGGTGCACCAGATTGTTCAGAATCCGGATGCCCGTGCCGGATCCCGTGATCCAGACTCCAGTCGGAACGTCGTTTTGCCTGTTGGTCGTGTAATTGCGGATTTCAAATCCGCTGATGGTGAGGTAGCTCTGGTTCACGATATTGATGAGACCCTGTACCCCGTTCCCACCTCCGTTCGATGAGCAGCAACTCACGCCGGTCCCGTCGATCACCGCAGTCTGCCCGGGATAACTTTGAAAAACAATCGGCGCCGGCGCCGTTCCACTCGCCGGAAAGTTTACAGACTCGTTATACACCCCTCCGAATACGTATACCGTGGCGCCCGCCCTGACTGTATTTGCCGCATGCTGGATGGTTAACCAGGGCGAACCCATCGCGCCCGAGTTGCTGTCGTTGCCGCTTTTCGACACAAAGTAGGTAGCCCCAGTTTGTCCGGCAAGTGACGGCGCCAGCAGCGCGACAACCACAAAGATCGCGGCATATAGAACGGCAGCGCTCCGTATAAAAAAGACCTTGTGCGCCATGAGTTCTCCTCCTTGAAACCGGCCTCCGCACCCGCCTCCCATTGCGCACACAGTATAGGTGCGCAGCATGCCTCCGCGTAGATCCCGCTCCAACGGGACGCCGCAGGAAAAACGTTTCACCGGGACGGCTCGTAGCGCTTGATATGCTCAGGATCGAAAGTCGTCGGCATGTGGCCGGAGATATTCACCTTGAACCGGTCTTCCGCACTCAGCCCGCTGAGACCCGTGGCCTTCAGTTGCACGCTGTATTCACCCGGCTCGGTATAGGTATGCTTCACCTCACCGCCCTCCATGCTCACGCCGTCGCCGAAATCCCAATGGTACGATAGCACCGGATTGCCGCCCCGGTTGTGCGCCGCAAACATAAGCATGGCTCCCGCATTTCCGGTTGCAGGGTGCTCCGTCGTCACCGTCGGAGCCACTGCAGCAATGCCCGCGTCGACTATTTTCAACACCCGCACCGAATGAGGGGGCTGATGAAACGCCAGCACACTGGAGGCTGGAGCGGGAATCTCGCGATTGTCCATAACGTCTGTCACTATGTACTGGCCGGTCACCGGCAATCCGGCGGTTGTGAGATCGATGGAGCGATCCCGTTCTTTCTCTGTCCAGTTAAAGACAGTCAGAATGCTTTGCCTGTCTTCCTCTTTGAGAAAGAAAACGCTCGGCTGCTCATCCTCGGCTGCGTAATTCATCAGATCCAATGGAACCGACGCTTTCCCCAGACGAATCATATTAACCAGGTCCCGATTCTGAATCAGCGCGAGGCGATCAGGAGCCCTCGACAACGACGGAAGTTCGTCTCCGATCTCGAACATCCCGCCGGACACTGCGGCCAGTGCAATGGAAACTTTGGCCTCATCCAAAGTGGCCGGCTTGTCGCTCTCGTGCCAAGTCTGATCCGCAATTGTTTGCGTCGAAACCGTAAATGCATCCGGATCGGCCACAAAGAAATTGCGATTCATGAAGTACCGCGCGGCAATTCCTGGCGCGGCATCTTTACTGGCGTCGAATGTGTGCCCCGTATCCTGCGATATTCGCCCATAATCCACATAACCCACCGGGTTCAGCATGACGCTTCCATCTTTATCTAAATAGACGTCATCCCCGACGGTGTCGCGGATGATGGTCAGCCCGATCCTCTGGGCTTGCAGGGCGGTTGTATTTGGTTTGTAGTAGTAACCTTCGATCAAGCTATCGTCCATGAAATCCATCTTGATGTAGCGCACACCCCATTGGTTCACCAGAGTGGAATAGGTCTTTCGCAAATACTCCTGCGCCCCGGGATTCGTAGTGTCCAGCACGAACAATGGATCTTTGTTGTCGACGACCGTACCGGCATGGATCGGCTGCCCTTTCGCATTCTTTACCAGCCATTCGGGGTGATTCTCGTACACCCACGAGCGCTCCGATGCTTCAAAGGGAGCGGTCCAAATCCCCGGTACAAGGCCCAATCCGCTCACCTTATGCTCGAGCGCGGCGAGACCCTGAGGAAACAAAGTCGCGTTCGGAGTCGTGTATTCTCCCCGTGCATATTGATAGCCTTCGTCAATGTGGAAGATGTTATAGCCAAGGGATTTCAGATGCTCCGCTTCCCACTCGGCATTAGTCAGGGCAGCTGCATCGTTTAACCCGAAATAGTGTGCCGTCCAGCTCCACCAGCCCATCAATGCAGGAGCCGACGTTCTGGCATGATGAATCTCTCGAATCAACGAACCATATGTCTCCAGCTGCCGATGATAATCCGTGGCCAGACTGAAGAGCACACGCTCCGAGGATAGCTCTGCACCAGGGGCGACCGGCAGGCTCAACTCCACCCGATCCTCAAGCGCGGAATGCTCCAGAGAATTTTCCTTCTCCATTTCGGTCGTCCCTGTTGAATCGACTTCGTAGGCGGTGGGATGAGTGGTGTTGCCGGGAGCGCCCGCCAGATGAAGCCGCAGAATCGTGAGAAAACGCTCCGAAGTGAGCGCACCAAAAAACAAGCTCTCATGGCTCCGCCGATTGTAAATGAGCTGACTGCCGACGCCGCGATGCATCCGCTTTGCGGCATCCGCAAAGTTGCGGATGGTAATCGCTGGCCGGTCCTCGCTGAAGCTGTCGGAAAGAACTCGATCGTCAAGGGCCGGTCCTCCCAGATCGATAATCGATCCTTCTGTAGCTTCCAGGCAACGAATGCTTTCGACGTGAACGTCCTTACCGGTCGCATTCCGAACCGTTACCTGGATATCGCCGAAAGGCTCGCTGGAGTAGGCGCGCAGGTGATAAATCAAGTCTGGCTGCCCGCTTAGTCCTGAGTAGGTGACTTGCCAGTCTGTCGCATTCCCCAGATAGCCCTGAGCTTGCGAGTGCTCAACGGCATGCCGCGGATAATCGGACGCATGAAGCCAGTGCCCATCCACCTCAGCCCCTACTCCGGCTCGCAACGCATAAGCATCGGATACTGGCATCGCGATGGTGTATGTGCCGTCTGCCGGATTGACCATAATTTGTAAACCGTGGTCTTCGCCGGGCGATTGCGCCTGGAGCGTCGCAACGCCGCCGCCGACAAGCAGCAGAATTGCGGCAAATCTGACCGCATACACCATGCTCTGCCCGATTCTGTAGTTGGCCACCAATTCCTCCACTTAGATTGAGAAGTATTTTTGCTGCGGCCGTTTTCGACCGGCAAATCGACGATGGCAGAATTGAGCTGTCAAGGAAGAATTGCCTTGATTCCTGTGATCTCGCAAAAATCGACTAATGCCGGATATAGCTCTTCGCCATAGCCCAGGCATGCATATTCATTGGTCCAATGCTGGAGCAAAGCTTCGATGTCGCAATGCGCGGTCACGAAGCCGTGGGGCCAGAATGGTATGCCACATTCGTTGAGCCGATTTTCTATCTGATCGGGTGTGGGCTCGAAAATGCTGGCTCTAGTAATGACCATTTGAAACTCACCGTTCACTCTGCCGAGGCGGGCCAACACTCCTTCTCCCACTTTGCATATCAACTTTATTGAGAGGCCGCCCGCTTCGCCTTCCGTAGGAATGCCGTGTTCCGAAAAGCCGGCAGGACCCAGCTTGCTCGCCAAAGAAGGTGGACAAGCGCCATCCCCAATGATTTTGATTTCTCTTGTTTTCTTGTCAACGTGCTGAAGATCGCCGTAATACACCCTTTCCTTGCTCAACTTGGTAAGCAGGAGAACGGTCAAAGCCGTATTGAAATCGCCCAGCGTCGAAGTGCCAACTCCATCCTCAAGCATCATGCTCTGCGCAAAACAAGTGGCAGAATAATCGCCGGCCAGACCAGGAAAGGATTGAATCGTGTAGAAATCAAACTTCTCTTTGGCTACAACTTTTTTCAGAGCAAGATAGAGACGCATTGAGCGCTCGGTCACTGCGTTTCGGTCGGGTTCCTTGCCAAATAACTGCTTCAGCCGTGGCTGCAGGTCATTCAGTTCATTTGAGGAAATTCCTTCAGCGGCATGCTTCAGTTCCGAGGTGTCTCGGGAATCGATATCTACGCCAAACATTCTCATCCATTGCGAAGGATCGGCGGCGCCGCAGGTTTGCCCCATCCCGCGACCGCCAAACGTACCAATGGTTGACATATTTAAGAAGTTCTTCAGATGCGAAGATCGAGCATAGCTGACGATTGTGCTCACGGTGTCTGGTTCCTCCACGCCTCCGTATACAAATTTGTGCGCGACACCGATTTCGAGCAAACCTCCGTGCAACACCAATCCTCCGACGGGCCGCCAGCCTTGAGAGCCGGGGTGCGTCCATAGAAGCAAGCCTTTGCCGCTTGCGCAATAATCACGAATAGCGCCGACCATGTGCGCGGCCCAAACCCAGGTCCCGGAAAATAGGACGACCGCATCGATGGCATCGTCGCATTTCATTTTCTTGAATGCGGCGCGAGCTTCTTCTTTGCTGGCGACAACAATGCCATGCTCAATTACTTTCAGACCCGCCGCAACCAGTGCACTCTTGGCGAGCTGAACCAATGCGTCATCGATGAACGGGGTGCCCATTGGATCTTTTAGACCATCTTTGTGAACTCCGAAAACTATGAAGCCGATTGTCGCTTGGATCACCGTTCCTCCTGTGTTCGGTCTCTTAAACCTTCAGTCGCTTGCGATCGCCGTGAGCGCTGAACGCAACTTACGGTACTGTTCGGCTTGTTGCGCATAGGCTGCCGCAAGCGCAGGGTCGGGTGATACCGCGGAAACATCGCGAACCACGAGTTCCACAGCTTCCCGCAAGCTGCCGTATTCTCCGGATGTGACTCCGGCGAGTATGGCTCCGCCGAGACACACTGCCTCTGGGCACTCCATTACGTGCAGCCGCCGACCCGATAATGCAGCCCGCAACTGGAGACCCAGAGCCGACCGCGAGCCTCCGCCAGTGACGTAGACATCCCGAAACTCTCCCACAACGTTTGCCAGAATGTCGGTCATCTGCGCCAGTTCACAGGCGAGCCCTTCGAGGATGCCTTTGTAAATCTGGCTTCGTGTTGTGTTCGGGCTCAAGCCGGAAATGATTCCGCGTGCGTGCGGGTTGAAGTCAGGATTGCAGGTACCGATCAAATTGGGAGTAATGCAAAGACCCGTTGGGCCCGCTGGCGATTCTCGTTCCAGTGTCGCGTAATGGATGGACTCCGCGTAAAATGACTCCTCGTCCGGAGCGAGGACGCGTCCCCCGTACCATTCTCCGTACAACAGATCGTGGAACCACTTGATCATGATTCCAGATGGAAAATAGGCCAGCGTGACGAACTTATCCGGAACCACGTGACAATAGGAATTGAGAGAAGCCGCAAGCGCCGCATCCGTTAAGCTGGGCTGATCGGACGCCGCCAATAGACATTCATAGGTGCCCATCGAGTGCGCCACGCGGCCCGAACCGATAGCGCCAACTCCCAATGCACCGCAGGGTTGATCGTGCCCTCCCAGCACTACCATCGTTCCTGGCAAGAGACCGAGTTGACTGGCCGCGGATGGATCTAATTTTCCCGCAATCGTTCCAGCAGATACGGGAGCGGGCAAGGATTCGGCAGTTATTTCTGTGGCGGTGAGAATTTCTTCGGACCAGCGGCCCTGCCGTATATCAAATGCCAGATAGCGGGAGGCGAGAGAATAATCGATATAAGCGGGTAGTCCCAGTCGCGAAAGAACATAACCAATCACACTAAGGAAACGAACCGAGGGAACAAAGATATCCGGCCGGTGCTTACGCAGCCAAAGAAATTTCGGGAGCGGATACATGGGGTGAGCGACCAAGCCGGTGATTTCGAAAAGCCGTTTTCTTCCGATTGTTCTTTCTAGCCACACCGTTTCTTCTGTGGCTCGATTGTCCTGGTTGAGAATGGCGGGAGCGATTGCTTCGTTACTTCCATTTACGGGGACGAAAGTTTCGCCGTGCGAATTCAGGCATAGTGCTCGGACAGGATCGGAAGGATTCTTATATACGGCTTGCGAGCAAAGGCAAACCGCCTGCCAAAAGCGCTCAGGATTTATCTCCGCGTGCGAAGGAGCGGGGAACTCCGGTGTGTACGCGCAGGCGTGCTGGGCAAGTATCTTGCCGGTCAACTCAAACACCACCGCTTTGCATCTGCTCGAACCGATATCAATGGCAAGCAAACTCATGATGGATTTCGACTCCCGCTTGCGTTTACCGCAGAAGTGTTTCGAGCCGCCGGACTACCCGCGAGCATGTTTCGCCAGTCGCGTACTCGAACGGATCGATCGTCGCCCATTGCGGCCGCCATAGCGGGTTCACGCCGGAACCTGCAGTCAGATTCAACTCGCTATAGCCTCCGCCCTCAAGGACTGCGAGATATCCCTAATTGGCCGACAGGCGGAATCCGGAGCGGCCGTCCATCACATTCTTGTTGCGCAAGACCGCCTGTGTGCTCGGGAACCCAATGTCGTCATTTTGTGATCGCTTGAAATTCTGTGGTCACCGCTCCGTCAAGAGCCGCACGCGCCTGTTCAAGGAAAGCGCTCATGTTGTCGGCCTGGAAAACATTGCGGCCAAAGAAGACACCAGCCGCTCCCGCGATCGCAACTTCGCGGACCACATCAAGCGCGTGTTTGTCCGAGGCATGACGGCTTCCACCGAGCACCAGGATTGGTATGGGACATTTCTCCACTACCGAACGCATTGAAGTTGTTTCCCCGCTGTAGTCGGTCTTCACGACATCCGCACCAAGCTCGACTGCCATACGAGTGTGCAGATTCAGCCATTTGGGATCACCTGGATTCTGCACATTCTTCCCCCGCGCGAGAGATTCAACAATCAGCGGGATTCCAACTCGTTCACATTCGCGGGCGATTTCGGCGTTGCGAGTAATCTCCTTCATCTCGAACTCGGCATCGCCCGTACCCACGACGAGATAGGTGAGAACGGCATCTGCGCCGTGTCGTAACGCTTCCTCGGGGCGTGCGAGAAGCGAACTGTGCAGCGCGCCGGTTCCATTTTGCCCAATCGCGGACCAAACCGTGGTCCAATCGAGGCGGACAATTAGAGCAGGCATTGGACCGAGTGTTGGTGAGTTCGCGAATTGGCGAAGGAGTCCAAGGTTTAGCAGCAATGCATCGACTTTGGCGCGGGCGAATTGGCGAATCTTTCCTAAGGGGTCTTCGGTTCCAGGAATCGGCCCCAGTACCAATGCGTGATCGAAAGCCACTACCAGAGCTCGGCGCTCCGAGCCTCCGAGCACACGATTCAAGCGAATCCTCATGCCGCAATCGCTCACAGTTCCCTCACGCCTTCGCTCGCACTAAGACGGAGTTCAAATTATCCGGCCCGCGAGCGATTGTCAACCTACTTGCTTGAATGTGCTCGCTTGTGCGGCGTTTTGCGCGTTTCCTGGGACTCCGCAACTACCACTTCGACCCCCGCCTCGCGCAGACCCTTGACGTATCTTGGATCGGTGCCGGAGTCGGTTACGAGCACGTCGATGTCCGCCACCGGGCCGACGTATGCGAAGCTCTGAGTGCCAAACTTACTGTGGTCGGCCAACGCGATCCTCGTTTTTGCGGCTCTCGAGATCATCTTCTTGATCTGTGCTTCGGCGTGGTTTGCGGTCGAGACTCCATACGAAATATCGATTGCGCTCACTCCCATAATTGCCTTATCGAGCCGAATTTCGGCGAGTGCACGCTGGGCCCATTCGCCAGAAAAGTAAAAGGTATCCTTCTGAAGATCGCCGCCGGTGCACAGGACGGTCACACCTGAGCTTCTTTGCAACTGGCAAACAATCGTCGGAGAATTTGTCACGACGGTCAGCCGATTCCGCTGATTTAAGCTACGGGCCAACTCAAATACCGTGGTGCTTCCCTCGAGAAAGACGGTCTCGCCATCAAGCACCAAATGTTCGGCCGCGCGCGCAATCGCATGCTTTTCGACGCTATGGCTGTGCGATAACGCCTCGTAGGAAGGTTGGAAGTTGGTGCTGGACATGCGGGAAACCGCTCCCCCATGAGAACGCACCAGAACGCCATCCTGCTCCAAGGCTGCCAAGTCTCGCCTCACCGTCGCGGCCGTAACCCCCAGAGCGGCGCAGAGGTCGGAAGCGGCAATGGTACGTTGACCGGAAAGTATCTCTTGGATGCGAAATCTACGTTCTTCTGCGAGCATAATGTCTGCGCTCTCCTGGCTGCGCTAAGCTGGTGAGGAACGGTGGCTCCGCGGCACCAATTGTATTTCGGATGTGGACGATTTGTATCGTAAAAAGTATATCTGTTGGAATCACAATCGATCAGAAACAAACAATTCGGTTGACAATCGGGCAAGCTATCGGTAGATTCGCGCAATTGTGAAGCGAAAGGCGACCGACATCGGAGTGGCGGGAACGATACACGGCAATAAGAATAAGCTCAGCAAGACCAGCACCGCGAATGCTTGTGGGATTCTTGGCGTAAGGCACCGTTGTGGTGCAGCCTAGAACTCTTACGATCTTGCCCTATGGCCATGAAGACTGAAACAAAGCCGCACCTGACGCGCGCTTTCGGTTTACTTCCTGCCACGGCTCTGAACATCGCGAACATGGTTGGGATCGGGCCTTTCATCACAATTCCACTATTGATGGCTTCCATGGGCGGCCCCCAATCCATGCTGGGCTGGCTGACGGGTGCGTTCATCGTTGTGTCCGACGGTCTGATCTGGAGCGAACTTGGGGCGGCGTTGCCAGGCTCCGGGGGCAGCTACCATTTTCTTCGCGAGGCCTACGGCCATGAGAGTTGGGGTCGCCTGATGGCTTTCCTTTTCATCTGGCAATTCGTTCTGAGTGGGCCTTTGGAGATCGCATCCGGAATGATCGGATTCGGAAACTATTCTACATATCTCTGGCCAGGATTGAACGGTCGCGGCCAGCAATACGTGGCGGTTGCCGTAGGCCTGTTTGCTTTGTTCCTCTTGTGCCGAAAAATCACATTCTTAAGTAAGGTCGCGCTTACTCTTTGCATTGGCACGGTGCTCGCGATGGTGACCATTATCGTCACCGGTTTCCCTCACTTCGATGCCCACAGGGCGTTCGATTTTCCTCGAGGAGCGATGACCTTCAACCGTGGCTTTGTGCTCGGCCTCGGCAGCGCCACTCTGATCGCCGTGTACAACTATCTGGGATATTACGATGTGTGTTATATCGGCGACGAAGTGCAGAATCCTTCTTACGTAGTGCCGCGCTCCATTTTGTATTCGCTCGCAATCTGCTGCGTGGGATATTTGGCGCTGCATCTCGCCTTGATCGGAGTGGTGCCGTGGCGGGAAGGAATTCATTCGAACTTTATCGTTTCTGACTTCATGGAACGCCTATATGGCAGGCGCGCCGCAATCGCGGTAACAATTTTGATCCTCTGGTCGGCTTTTGGTTCCGTGTTCGCGCTTCTCTTGGGTTATTCGCGAATTCCTTATGCGGCTGCCATCGACGGCTATTTCTTCCGTCCGTTTGCGCAACTGCATCCTACGAAAAACTACCCGCAAGTTTCTCTTTTGGTTCTGGGCAGTGTATCGATTGCGGCCGCGTTCCTTAAGCTTGATCAACTCGTCAGTGCGTTGATCACCACTAGAATTGTGGTGCAATTTCTGGGGCAGCTATTTGCCATTCCACTCTTGCGCCGAAAACTTCCGGATAGCGCGCGGCCATACAAGATGTGGTTTTATCCCGTCCCCATTGTCATTGCTTTCTTTGGCTGGGCGTATGTCTTTCTGACCTCGGGCTGGCTCTACATCCAGATTGGTTTATTCACCCTCTTAACCGGCGTTCTGGTTTTCTTCATCTGGGCGAAGTGGAAAGCTACATGGCCGTTCAAGCCGAGTCAGGATTCTGGATTCTGAATGACGCCCACCTCGAGATCGCGCGCATTCCAGGAGCAATCCGTGATTACAAATAATTTCCGTGGTTTCCGGCTCTCCGGAGAGGTGCTCGGCCGAGCCCGCCCCGTCCAGAGCGCAACTCTGTTGATAATCTGCGCCCTGATCCTAGTTGAGGGCTGTTTCGGTTCTTCCGACCCGGCTAGGCCTTCTCCGGTAGCTGCTCAGATCGAGGGCTTATCCGTGGTCGTTCAGCCGAGCGACGGCACATATGAAATCCAAACAGGAAATGGCGGCCACAGTGTCATTCACGCAAGAGTAGCGGCGGAGATCGATCACAAGTGGTTTGAATCGACGGACTACCCCAAACATGAAATATCTCAATCAACTTTTGACGATCCTCTCGGACACGGCAAGAGCATAACAATGACTTCGTCCGGACTTCCGAGTGTGCCCGATCTCGCCTACACATTACAAATCTATGATGGGAGAGCTTTTGGTGTCATCGAGGCCGAGGTACACAATCACACAGGCAATCCAGTGACAATCCAAAGTATCCGAAGCGTCGATGCTATCGGGGAGACAATTATCGATCTTGGTGGCACGCAGAAGAGCGACCGAGTTCTCTCGGACAGTTTCAGCGAGGATTGGCCTCCATTGCAGATTTACGATTTAGGAAGAGCTCCCAAGGGAATGCACCGGGCCGTCGGCAGCCAACTTATATATAACCGGGAGAACAAGCTGAGCTTGTTTATGGGTGCTCTCACTTCTACTCGCTTCCTTACCATCATTCATCTGCAAACTCGATCCTCATCGCCGGATGGCCCTGGCATCGCTTCCTACACTGTCGATTCAACCGGCACAACCGAGATACAAGCAACCGATGATGAATCCGGCTTGCGTGAGGGGCCGGCGGAAAACTTGATTGAACTAAGCGTTCCCCTTCCCGCGGGCGAATCAATAACTTCAGAACGAGTGATGTTCGCCGCCGGCAAAGACTATCATTCGCAACTTGAAACTTATGGCGCAGTGATTCGAGAGCTGCATCACAGTCGCGTCAGCGCAGACAGCATGCTTGGATGGTGGAGTTGGACGGCTTTTTACACGAAGATCACCCAAGGCGGTGCGCTTACGAACGCTCAATGGCTGGCCGAGCACCTGAAGACGCTGGGTTACGACTATTTTCATTTTGACCTGGGTTACGCATACGCTCGCAGTGAATATGCAACACCCAATGCCGCTCAGTTCCCCGGCGGCATGTGGGACCTTACTCACCGCATCTGCCGATTGGGATTGAAGGTAGGAGTTTGGACCGCTCCTTTTGAAGTGGGCGAGCGGGCATGGATTTACCAGCACCATAAAGATTGGCTGGTGCATAACGCGCACGGCGATCCGATTTCGATTGGAAACGCCGAAGAGGTGGAGGGCGAACGCCTGTTCGTCTTAGACGTCACTCATCCTGATGCCCAGGAATATCTACGGCAGACGTATCGTACGCTGGTCCGGGAATGGGGCGTGCGCTACATCAAGCTCGACTTCATGGACAACACGGCAATCGAAGGTTATTACCATCGACCGAACACGACCGCACTCGAAGCGCAGCGGATTGGGCTCGATATTATCCGAAAGACGGTCGGCGCAGATGTGCTCCTCGATAAAGATGGAAGTCCGATGTTGACCCCTGTTGGCCTGGTGGATGAAGGACGTATCTCGCAGGACACGGGCCATGCGTTTCTGCGGAGCAAAGAAGCTGCTCCGGGCATCGCGGCGCGTTACTACATGCATCGCAACTTTTTCATCGATGACCCGGACGCATTCACGGTTTCCCGGCAGATGCTTGAAGAGCGAACCATTCAGGCCCCACTTACATTGAGTGAGGCTCAGGTCTCGATCGCACTGGCGGCGGTTTCCGGCGGAATGTTCGAAATTGGCGACGACCTTCCAATACTAGGGAGTGATCCGGAACGCCTGGCATTGGTCAAGAACCCTGATTTGCTTGCAATGGTGAAACTTGGGCGGGCCGCTCTGCCTCTGGATCTCCTGACTTATGCAGATAAGGATGAGCAACCGAGCGTTTTCCTGCTGCGCGAAGATGCACGCCAGTCCATTCTGGCAGTCTTTAACTGGACGGAGCAGCCGAGTTCACGCACTTTCACCACTTCCGATCTGAAGCTTCCAGCAGAACATTTGTACAAGTTATTTGATTCGTTCGTGGAAGCCCAGCCGTTGGCGATGGACCACGAAACGCTACGCCTGGAGAATCAGCCCGCGCACTCCGTCAAGGTGATCAAGATTATTGATACTTCGATTCCGACGGCCCCGCCCTCCATCACCTTCCAAGTGCCGTCTGAAGCAAGAATTGGAGAAGAAATTGAGCTCTCCAGCGTAGCGTCAAGCGATGGAGTCCCCGCGCTGGCCTATCATTGGGATTTTGGCGATGGAGTAACCGCCGATGGCGCAATCCTCACTCACGCATATAGCGCTGCCGGAAATTACGCAGTGCGATTTACAGCCGAAGGTCTTGATGGCGTGTCCGCTGAGAAGACATTTTCGATCGCGGTCAGCGGAGCGGTGCTTCTTTCGTCTCCTCGTCGTTACGCCGAGCCGCACGAATAGCTGCACTACAAGAGACGCTGCCGCAGACCGTAATGGCAACTCGAACCCGAGAAACGCCGATATCACCCTACCTCGGGACGACCATCAACGAAGCTCGCCGGAGGGCCAGACGATTCGCGATTTTCAACCCCCTTCGGCTGGCGGCAGAGGGGCTGGCGTGGTCTCGCAGGGCCAGAGAATCCAAGAAGATTTCAGCCAATACCCTACGCAATGTTTGACTTTTGACCCCCAAGGATGAAATGATTAGGCTATATTGAGCGGACTGCATTTCCCCGCTCCGCACTCTTCCTTATAATGTCATAGGAAGTTGCCTTCCACGTATTCTCACCTCATCGAGAGGGGGCCAAGTATGACGCCCGTGGCAACGGCCAAGAAACTCAGCAAGTTCGATCCTAAGACATTCCTTTCGACCATCAATGGTGGTAGAAAGATCGAAGCCATTCCCAAAAAGCAGACGATCTTTGCTCAGGGCGACTCGTCCGACGCTGTCTTTTATATAAAGGACGGAAGGGTAAGACTCACTGTCGTGTCCAAGACCGGCAAGGAAGCCACAATAGGCGTCCTAACCAAGGGCGATTTCTTCGGAGAAGGGTGCCTTACAGGGCAGCCTCTCCGCCTGAGCTCGGCAACCGCAATGACCGATTGCTCCGTGATGAGAATTGACAAGAAGTCCATGATCGAAGTGCTGCACCGGGAGCACGCGTTTTCCGATATGTTCGTGGCATACTTGCTGATACGGAACATCCGATATGAAGAGGATTTGGTTGATCAGCTCTTCAATTCCAGCGAAAAAAGACTGGCCCGGATATTGTTGCTGCTGGCTCATTTCGGCAAGGACGGTAAGCCCGAAACTCTGATCCCCAAGATAAGCCAAGAGACCCTGGCAGAGATGATAGGCACAACGCGCTCGCGGGTTAGCTTTTTTATGAACAGGTTTAGGAAATTGGGGCTCATTGATTATCATGCCGGCGACGCATTGCAGGTTCACAGTTCACTTCTCAACATCGTGCTCCACGACTAGAACTTCATTCCGCAGAATGTGACTCTCCTCTCGCCGCCGGCGCCTGTGAAACTACAACCCACCTTCAACGTTTGTTCAGGATGACGGCTCGATGGCAATCGAGCCGCCCCTGACGCCTAAGCCTGCTTCTTCTTCTCTTGATCGTGTTTTTCCTGTTCCGACTGCGGACTCTTGGACTGTCCGCTCGGGTCCTGCTGTTTGGGCGGTGCTGGCTGGTTCGGCTGGTTTCCAGATTTCTGCTCCGGGCCCGGCTTCTGTTCGTCGGTATGTTGGAGCTTGCGGTTTTCTTGATCTGACATTGTTTTCTCCTTTGGATAGTCTTTTGATGTTGGGAGTTCAATGATGGCCGTGGCGGCTTCGCTCCCGGTGGTTCGTCGCGTGCCGAGGTAGTCACCTGATAAATGTCCGCGCTATGCGGCCGTTTCCAACTTTAGCCACGCCAACGACGGTATCCCCAACCTCCGCCACCGAGCAAGAACACCACCAACAGAACGATCAATAGGGTTTCCATAACGTTACCTCACTAGTAAAAGGAAGCTAGACCGACCTTTATAACGGCCGTCTCACGTCTTCACTACGTAACATGATAGAAGTGGCCGATACGGATGTCTGGTCTGATTAGACCACTTTGGCGCTCGATTTACGCGGCGCGCCTTGAAGGATTGTAAGCAGATTCACGTTATGATTCGTAGGCGGTTTTCGCCCCAACTCTTTCGTGCCAAAGTTTGCCCCAGCTCGATGGATGCGATTGCTGTTGAAGTCGCTTGGCCCCGGCGTTATCACCGGGGCTGCCGATGATGACCCTTCGGGCATTGCCACATACTCTATTGCGGGCGCACAGCTTGGAACCAAGCTGCTCTGGACCGCGCTCCTGACGTGGCCGCTGATGGCTGCGGTTCAAATGATGTGTGCCCGCATCGGCAAGGTGACGGGACAAGGCTTGGCTGCGAACTTCAAGCGGCGATTTCCAAGTTGGTTGCTGCTCGTCGTCGTCACGGCCCTGCTTGCGGCCAACACGATTAATATCGGAGCGGACCTCGCGGGCATGGCGGATGCGGCCGAAATGTTGTCGGGGCTCAATTCGCACTTGTTGGTAGTGCTTTTCGCACTCCTAATTTCGTGGGCGACGATTCGGCTTCATTATCACCAGATAGCGAACGTGCTCAAGTGGCTGGTGTTGGTGCTCTTCGCCTATCCGGTCACCGCGTTTGTGGTGGGGGCTGATTGGGGCCGAGTGGCAAGCGCGACCCTCGTACCGTCGATGCCGCACACCAGGGATGAATGGTCGATGCTGGTGGCGATTCTCGGCACTACGATCAGTCCGTATTTGTTTTTCTGGCAGGCAAGTGAAGAAGTTGAAGAGGAAAAAGCGGCAGGGCAGCGTACGCTCGCTCAACGGAGAGGAGCAACACTCAAAGAACTTGAGCTGAGGAACTTTGACGTTGGCGTTGGAGCATTTTTCTCGAATATGGTCATGTTTTTTATCATCCTGACCACTGCGATCACCCTCCACCGCCACGGCATCACGCACATCGAGACCACCCGCCAAGCCGCCGAAGCCCTTCAGCCGCTCGCCGGCAAGTTCGCTGCGACCCTGTTTACCCTCGGCATTGTCGGCGTGGGATTTCTGGCCATTCCGACGCTGGCGGGATCGGTGGCATACGCATTCGCGGAAACCCTCGGGTGGCGTCAAGGCCTGGACAAGGAATTGAAGCGGGCGTGGGCGTTTTACGCTCTTATTCTCCTCTCAACCGGAGTGGGCGTAGGACTCGACTTCATCGGCATTAATCCAGTGAAAGCGCTCTACTGGACAGCGGTCATCAACGGATTGTTAGCGCCCTTCCTTCTCGTCGCAATCCTGGTCGTCGCTTCGGACAAGAAACTGATGCAGGGCCAACCGAGTTCCCGCTTGGGATGGATCGTCGTGGCGATTGCGACAGTGGCAATGTTCGCCGCAGGCATAGCCATGTTTGCCGTATAGGCTGCCGATCACGCAGCCGAGCCGCAGCTCGCCGGATCCGCGTGGCCATTCTCAGAACTGTGCATTTTGGACCAGCCGAACCATTCTTTCCGAGCCTGTGCTGTAGCCATCGGGAGATGAAACGTCGCAGCAGCTCTGGCCTCTCTGAAAGAGACGATCGAATATGACTCACGTTGCCAAATAAGCCGACACCCAAACTGCGTAAAGTTCCCAGCCTCCCCTGTCGTACCCCCGGGGTATCTTTCGGAAAGTGATCAATTTTGATCAGACAGGCGTTTCTATAGTTCGTAAATTTTGTGATCATGGGCGCAGTCTAGCCGACGGAGGCTGTTTCCATTCGCATCGTCACCACGTTGTGGCGGGATGTGTCGTGTCCTGCGTGTGCTGCACGTCGGGCAACGGCAAGCCAAACCCAAGCTTGTAACCATCCATGAGGAGATACGGCCATGGAATCCCCCACGTTGTTGTGTATCGACGACCTTCCCCAAGCCCTGGAGCTTCGCAAAACCACCCTGGAATCTCACGGATATTGCGTCAAGATCGCCTCGAGCAGCTACGCCGCAATGCAGCTGTTAGAGGAAGCGTCGATCGCCGCCGTTCTGCTGGAGTACAAACTGGAAGGCATGGACGCCGAAGCGGTAGCCTGCCACATCAAGCAACGCTTCCCCCACCTGCCGATCGTCCTGCTTTCCGCGTACTCCGAGTTGCCCGAGCGAATCCTGTGGCTGGTGGATGAATACGTGATGAGGAGCGAACTGCCCGAACGTCTGGTGCCGATCATCGAACGAGCGACGCACCCGTCCAGGCTCGCGTCACATTCTAACGAACGGTACCCGAGCAGCGGAGCAGTATAACCGTTCTGCTTCGACCGCCGATTCGTGGTATGTAGGGAAACCCACACTTTCCTGAGATCCAGGCGAGCGATCACATCGCAAATGAATCAAGAACAGCGAATCGTGCCTCAGGATTAGCGTTGAAGACGGGCGGTCGTGAGGGTCCGAATGTCAGTCACCCAACACTAACCCATGACCGCCCTAATAAGGGCCGTCCGCCTTTTAGGGGACTGCCGCATTCAAGCAGATCCCAGAGTACTGCTCCCAGATATGGTGTGACTGTTCAAAGTTGCTCACTTCCCCAAGATCGAAGAAAAGGGTTTGCCCTTCCCTTCCGTCGTCTAAGTGTTTCTCCTTCCGGACCCGGCATGCCCTCGGGGAGGGAATAATAGGCATGCCAACCACGGGTATTTCCGAACGGGATGAACGTAGGCGATCTGCGCGGGTTGGCCGTCCATAGCGACGGCGGCCGTTGAACTTTAAATTGTCAAAACTGTGCAGTGTGGACCAGCCGAGCCATTCTTTCCCAGCCTATGCTGTAGCCATACGGAGGAGATGAACAGTCGCAGCCATGGGCGCTGTTCAGACCTCTCTAGAAAGAAGCGATGGAAATGACCCATATCACCCGTAATTCGATACCCAAACTGCCTAAAGCTCCCCAACCGCCCTTATCACACCGCGGGGCGGCTCCTGACTCGGACCGTGCCAGGAGGCCATCGCTCGCCGAGCCCTCGGCCACCGGCCAGGAACTGACTCCCGGAGATCGCGTGGAAGGCTTAGGCGACTTCGGCAAGCCGACTGGAGAATTCGGCACCGTTCAACGGGCGAACGAAGATGACGCGGAAGTCAAATGGGATGATGACGGTCGTGCCAGGGTCCACCAGCCATCGCTGAAGAAGGTTTAGCCAGCCGTCGATGATCGACAAGTCGGCTACCACGAAGTCCGTGCAGGACGAAGCGAACCAACGGGAAACTCCAAAATAGGTCGGCATCGACGTACTGAGGGCAAAAGAGCGGACCTGGCCGCAGACACAACCGTGGCGCAGATGGGCTGGGGCAACGCCACGGCGGCGGCTACCGGATAACTCAAACCGGACACCTTACTCGCTAACAAAACCGTACATTTTAGCTTGCTACGAACAGGCCAAGGAAAGGACGGTCACCGCCGGCCGCGCCGTCCCAGAAAGGCTGCGCCGAGCGCTCCGCCCAGACCACCCAGAACAATGAAGGCCAGGAACCCGAAAATCAGCGAAGCGACCATGATGAATGCGAACCCATCGGGGGATTTTACGAACTCCAGGACCGGCTGGACCCCAGGGCCAGGATAGCGCGTAGCCGCCTGCTGGAACTTCTCAATCATTTCGCTTCGCAGTTCCGCGCCTTTATGCAGCACCGATACGGCCAGCGTCTCGAGAATGGTCGACATGCCGAAGAGCAGCACGCCCCCCAGAGCGCCGAGCCTGGCTCCCGCTCCGGCCCGGATGTCAGTTCCCCGGCCCCGAGAAAGAGCGACCGCCAGAAATCCGGCGCCGAGAGCGGCTACGAACGGATTCAAACCGAGGAACATCAGCACCACAGCGACAGCCGCCGCGAGAGCGCACGGCTGCAAGGCGTGAAACCAGCGCGCCGGAAGGGTGCTTGCCGGGATGGCCGGAAATCCCGGCAGCGCTGCGGCATCCAGCCTTGCTACGGCTCCATCGCCGGCACGCTCGGGTTCCGCCGGCGCTTCGGGAATGGCGACGCGAATCTGCGGCGCGCCGCACTCCGCGCAAAATGGCTTGCCATCTTCAACGCTGTCGCCGCACTTGTGGCAGGGATGATCCATCAGGGACTATGAAAGGCTTGCTTGAAGGTATCGCACGATGAACGGCAAGCGCAAGGAAGCGAGTTGCAGATCAGATCAGTTTCGCCCGGTCGAATTCCGGAATCTTGGCGTCTCGCTAGAGATCGCCCTGCTTGCCGCGCGTGTGAACGTAAACCAGAGCGAAGGTTGAGCCGCCGCGTCCTTCTTTCGGTTCGATGGCGACCACGCGCTGGTTGTCCTCCGTGCCGACTTTCAACTCGGTGACGGGTCCGGTGTTGTCGCCTTCGCACTTCAGTTGGGTGGAGTGTTTGTCGTCGATGTCGGCGTGGGCATCGCCGCCGTGTTCAGAGGTGTGGCATTCTAGAATCTTGCCGTATTTCTTCTTCAGCTTGTCCCGATAGTAGGCGATGACTTTATCGGGCGCGTCATCGGATTCGTATTTCGCGACCACAATTTTGAAGCCGAAGGCTTCGGTGAGAAGGCCGAGATTGACGGGATCGCTATCGTCCTTGTAGCGGCGTGGGCGCGCTCCGGGATAGAGTGGTAATCCGGCCTTGCGAGCGTCGGCGTCGTTGCCCAGGTGCAGGTCGCCAACGGAGCTTTGGATATCGAGATGTTTGTTTTCATCGCTGTCTGATTTCTGAGACTGGGCGGCGCATGGAATTGTCAGGGCGATGCCGAATGCTAAAGCTAGGATATAAGAGATCGATCGAATCATGATTTCCTCCTTAAGGAAATCCCTCAGGGGCTAAAGCCCGCATTTCTATTGGCTCTTGGCGGCACGGCTGAAGCCGTGCCCTTCCCGAGCGAGTCATGAGACAGCATCCTAAATGTCGGCGTCTTTGCCGTGAGTGCGCACGTAAACCAGCGAGAAGCTCGATCCCTTGCCTTGCGGTTCGACCGCTACGATGTGCTGATCGTCATTCCTGCCTACCTTGAGTTCGATGTTGCTGCCGTGGTCGCCTTCGCAGGTTAACTCATTCGAATCGTTTCCGGAACGGTGTCCGCTTTTCATGTCGAGGTTCAGATGGGAGGTGTGACATTCGAGAACGTCGCCATATTTTTTCAACTGGTCCTTGTAGAACGACAAGACCTTCGCCGGAGCATCGTCGGACTCATACTCCAGGGCGACGACCTTTAGGCCGAAACCAAAGCCGGAGATATTGACGTTGGCGCTCTTGTCGCTGCCGTCGGAATCTTTCTCCTTCAAGCGCGCGCCCGGATAAACGGCCAAGCCGATGTCAGAGACATCCGCCTTTTTGCCGACGTGAATACCGCCGGCAAAAGTGTTGATGTCCACCTGCTTGTCTTGCCCGTTGGCCTCTTTCTTCACGTTGACACTGCATCCGGGCAAGAGCAGGAGTGCAGCCAAGCTCGCTCCGGCTGCTGCTGTGAGAGATGCAGAGAATTTATTCTTGCGCATGTTAAGACCCTCCACTGGCGACTTGCGCTGGACGCTCAATGCCGGCGCCGCGCTGGGCGACATTGGGAATGCTCACGGGCAAATGCCCGCGAATGGCGGTTTCTCCAAACAGCGCCGCGACCGCAGCCATCTCCGAAACCGTCGCATTGGAAAACGTACACATGTAATTCTCGATCTTCGGGAAGTCCGCCGCAAGGTATGGGTTCCCCATGGCGACCACTGCGGTCTTTTCCGCAGCATGGTCCAGCAACTGCCGCAGCAGCGCACCGGTAGCATCGGCCATCGCAACCGTGTTCCCCACTTTGCCCGCCGTCGGCACTACATAGACAGCGGCGACCACCGTCTTTGCTTCGTCCACTGCTTGCAGCACCTCGTCGCTCATCCCGGCGGCGATGCGCGGGTCCACGTAGATCACGCGCGCGTCAGGAATACGACCGCGAAACTCTCGCCCAAAGGCGCGTCCGGAGTCCGTCCGCACGTCGTCGGAGAACAGCACTGCGACGGTTTGATTGTGTGTCTCCTCCTGTGTTGTATACGGAAGTCCGGCCTTCGCGGTTCCCTTGGATTTCAGCGGCAGAACCTTGCCATTGTCGCGCACCAGCGTAATCGCCTCGTCGGCCACCCGCTGGCCGAAAGCCAGATTCGCCGGCTTGCCCACCACACTGGCGATAGCGTTCACCTCCACCAACCGGGCGTCCTGAAGACCTAAAGACGCCTTTGTCTTCAGGATCTTGAGGACGGAGCGGTCGAGGCGCTCGCGGGAGATTTCTCCCGAGCGAACCGCCTCCACCATCGCGTTGTAAGACGCGGGAAAGTCGGCGGGAATGAGCAGCAGATCGTTACCGGCCTTGAAAGCTTCCACGGCGGCCCGGCCGATGTTGTTCGAAAAAAGGTGTGTCAGGCCGGCCATGTCGAGCGCGTCGGTGACGATGATTCCCTTGAAGCCAAGCTGTTTTTCCAGCAGGTCTGAGACAATCCCCGGCGAAATTGTGGCCACATGGTTGGGATCGGAATCGAGCGCAGGAACGGTAACATGCGCCACCATGACCGAGTCGACCCCCGCTGCGATGGCCTGGCGAAAAGGCGGCAGTTCGACGGAATCGAGGTGATCCCGGTCGACGTTGACGCTGGCGACGCCAAGATGCGAATCGGTGGCCGTGTCGCCGTGACCGGGAAAATGTTTGACGGTCGTGAGCATTCCGCCTTCATGCGCGCCCTTAATATAGGCCACAACCAGATCGCCGACTTGCTTGGGATCCTCGCCGAACGAGCGGGTGTTGATGATGGGATTGGCCGGATTCGAGTTCACGTCGGCATCGGGAAAGAAATTCCAGTGAATCCCGATGGCGCGCGCCTCTTCAGCCGTGATGCGGCCGAAAGTCTCCGCGTCTTCCATTTTGCCATCCCCGCCAAAAGCCATGGCGTGCGGGAAGACCGTGGTTCCCATCAGTCGCATCGAAACGCCCCGTTCGAAATCCGCGGCAAACAGCAGAGGCAGCTTCGAGTCGCTTTGCAGCCGGTTGAGAAGTTCCGCAGCTTCGTAAGGCTCGCTGCGCAGAAGATAGGGACCATCCACATGCACCGTCATGGCGAACGACCCGACGTGATACTTGTGCATGGCCTCGCGCAGTTGCAGGTATTCCGGGTTTTCCACGTTGAGAAAGCTGGCGCGGCACCAGATCATAAACACCTGTCCGACTTTCTCTTCGAGCGTCAGCCTGTGCAGCGTCTTCTCCGCCCACTTTTCGCCGTCGCGGGTCAAATGAATGGGACCTGGGCGCTGATATCTATCCTTGGCAGAAGATGCTGTGGTGAGTACGAGAGCGGACAGGAACAGTGCGAGTGTGCGATGCATGCAGAGAACGATAGCAGAAGGCTGGGTTTATCCGCGAAAACCTGCGGTGAGTGAAGTTTCTGCCAGGGTCAGGGCATCGCGCTGAACTTGCGCTTCGTCGCCGAAGCCGCGCAGCCAGTGGACTTCCGGCTCGCGGCGAAACCACGTCATTTGCCGCTTGGCATAGTTGCGGTGAGCTTGTTGCGCCGCTTGCAGCGCCTGCTCGCGCGTGAGTTCTCCACGAAGGAATTGCACTGTCTGCTTGTAGCCGAGGGAAGACAACGAGCCAACACAGCCGTGCTTTTCAAGGAGTCGTTGCGTCTCTTCGACCAATCCAGATTCGAACATCTGTTGTGCGCGGCGGTTGATTCTGTCATACAGAGCCTGACGATCGGGATCGAGGCCGAGGCGCAGAATGCGGAAACCGCGGAGGGGATCGCGCCCGCGTTGTTGCCAGAGATCGGTCATCTTCTGGCGCGAAGCGAGGCAGACTTCGATGGCGCGGATGAGCTTGGGCGTGTCGTTGGCATGGATCTTTTCCGCGGCCGCGCGATCGAGGCGGCGCAGAATGCGATGAAGATAGTTCTCGCCGCGGCTCGCAGCTCGCTCGCGCAACCGCTCGCGCAGTTCTTCGGAGCGCTGCGGGCCGGGAAAAAGTCCTTCGAGCAGAGCGCGCAAGTAGAGTCCAGTTCCGCCCACGACGATGGGCAGGCGTCCGCGTTCTTTGATTTCTTCGAGCACTTGCCGCGCCTGGCGGGCGTATTCGCCTGCTGTAATGGGGTTCGCGGGATCGGCGCAATCGAGCAAGTGATGCGGGCTGCGGGCTCGTTCGGAGGACGTGGGCTTGGCTGTTCCAATATCAAGCCCGCGGTACATGGCGACTGAATCGCAGTTGATGATCTCGCCCTGGAATCGCCCGGCAAGCGCAAGAGAAAGCGCCGTCTTTCCGCTCGCCGTGGGGCCAAGCACAACTACCAGCAGCGGTTCAGGCTGCGCCGAGGCCACTGTCAGCGCAGGCTCCAATGGATGACATGCCAGTAGCGAATCACGGTGAGGACGAGCAGCAGGAAGGCGATAAGCAGCAGGCCGGAAGTTTCCGTGGCATAAATCGCGTGACGGTGCTTGTGGTCGGAGTCGTGCTGGCGTTGAGCGTTCACCACGAGGTAATTGTACGCCGCGCGAAAAGCGCCGCGAGTCCAGATCAGAGAAGAAAAACTAGGAACGCTAAAATACGTAGAATCAACTAGTTACATTTTTAGATCTGGCTAAAATATTGAAAACAAGGAATTTATCCGCAAAATATTCCATTAAAAGGACTTAGGTTAGCTTGACTGGATTGGGCTAGGCTAAGTGCTTTGGAATCAGCGGGCGTCCCGTAAAATATTGGATTTACAGGAGTTATCTCGTTGCTATTCAAATGTCAAAGATCTAATGCGGGTAGAGATAGGGTCTCAGGTTTGAGGATCGCAGTCAAGGAGAGTTTTGCGTGGGCGGTCACACCATCTTGAAGTGTCCCGTTTTTGCGGTCTGAAGAACGGCTACGCCGCGGGTGACTCCCAGGGCGACGACGGTAGGCCGACGGTCAGCAGAACATACGGTTTTCAGGAGTCTGCTGTTCTTCATGGATTGTCAACTCAAGCCGATAATCCTTCATTCCGAATTCCGGGGGCCCATTGGTAAATCGAGCGTGTTGACATCAACCGGAGATCCTACAAGAGTTAGGAATTGCCGCCTCCTGCCCTTTCGTGTTCTGAGAGAAGCTGTTAGGATATTTCTGTACTAAACCGTGCAAAGTTTGTTGGCGGTGTTGCCCAGGTTGGAGACAAATCTCGATCGGCCAGAGCACGCTGTTCCGGCCCGTTTTGCACATCGCAGAAATGCAAGGGAAACGCCGAAGTTTGGGGCGGTTCGGACAGGAATCGCGCTCTTTTGAGCAAAAGAGGCAATTCCACGGTATGCAAATCGCGCGCGAAGCAGCATAAACACTGGCGATTTCGCATCTTGTTGATTTGGCGAGTGGGGACGTAGTTCAGTTGGTTAGAACGCTGCCCTGTCACGGCAGAGGCCGCGGGTTCGAGTCCCGTCGTCCCCGCCATTCTTTTCAAAAGAGTTAGGCGGATTTAGTTGAAACCATCGAGGGCGCAGAAAGGGCACGTTTCGCGCCCTTTTTGTGCCCTCTTTAGCGCTGCAATGATTTCTATCTCTTCATCATTAGTTATTGTGGCTATGTACCAGCGGTTTCCCGTCCGGCAAAGAGTGACGGTCCATTCGCGTCGGACGAAAAGACCAGTGACACCACGGCCGCTTGCGCTGCATGCTTCGCCGGAGTAACTGCCTGCGTGTAAACGTCCAACGTTGACCGGAAGGAAGAATGCCGCAGCAACTCCTGCATCACCTTGAACTCGGTCCCGACACTTCGCAGCAGAGTCGAGTATGTGTGCCGGAAAGTATGCCACCCGAATCGCCTCTGAATTCCGACACTCTGCGCTATAGGACGAATATATCTGCGCAAGATCGCCTGGCCCCAGTAAGGTCTTCGACCTCGGTAACGCTTGCTTGCGAAAATCCAATCATCGAGCTTGGTGTAAGTGGTACGCTTTCTCCATTGCTTCAGAGCCTCCGCGAGGATGGGATGAAGTGGCACCGGCTTTTGCGATGATTCGGTCTTGCACGGGCCTACCACTCCGTACACGATGGAGCGCGTGACACTCATTGCCCCTTGGTCAAAGTCGATGTCGCCCCATTTCAAACCGAATAGCTCACTCTGCCGCAACCCGGTGGATGCGGCAAGAAGGACTAACGTGCGTTCACGAAGTCCCAAACCCTCCACCAGCGCCTTGATTTCTGCGGGCATCAGAACGGCGGGCGCTGTTCGGCGTTTCGCGCTCTGACGCACAAGATAGATTGGGTTGCGGTCAAACAACTCATATCGGCGGGCATGATTGAAAAGAACGGACATCAGGTTTCTGATTTTGGCACAACTGCTTTTCGCTAAAGGCAATCCGCGAAGCCATGACTCGACTTGAATGGTTCTCACCTCAGCCAACTCGTATTTCTGCCAATGAGGACGAACCCAGCGAGTCAAGTACGCTTTGTAGATTTTCTTCGTGGCGTGACTCCGCCAAGTGTTTTCCTTGGCGAGTTCGCGTTGCTCGAAATGATCACAGAGTTGAGCAACGGTCATTGCGCCGGAATTCGTTGATCGGACATCGGTGTTGATTTCCGAGACCAGCCCTACTACGGCGCGCCGCGCAGCATTCTCATCAGGGTATTGCTCGACTGTGCCGACGATCTTCTTGTGGTAGAGACGCTTGCCGTCAGGGCTGGTCTCGGACCAGCGGAACTGCCAGACATCAGGGCCTTGTTTACGACTGTTTCGTTGCATACATCCGTGTTGCATCTTTGTCCTCCTGCACCGCCGTTGCGGAGCAGAAGAATCTTCAGGCATGGAGGGCGAAGGGCGGGGTAGGGGAGGGCGAAATGAGTCGAGTGAATTGCTTTGCGGCGGCAAGACAGTTATCAATCTGAACCACCGACGTGGGCGTGCACGTAAAGGGGGCAGGGGATCTTCTAAATGGTTAAGGGCAAAACGCTGAGCGATAGAATGACTTGCTATCGCTCACGAATGTGCCATACTGTGAGCGATAGAAAGGGCGTAATCGCTCATGACATGGAATTGGCAACAGCCGGATTGGCCGAAATTCGCCTGGAATCGAGAGCGTCTGGCTTTGGCAGAGCAGCAGTTCCTCATCGGCGCGGGCGTCTTTGTGGGCACGGTCAAACATCTGGCGAAAGAGGAGCGCAATCAACTCACCATCGAAGCGATGAGCGCGGAGGCCCTGACAACGTCGGAGATTGAGGGCGAGATTCTGGATCGTGCGAGCGTCCAGTCCTCGATCCAAAAGCAGCTGGGATTGGCGGCCGACAATCGGCGGGTTGCGCCAGCGGAACAGGGCATCTCAGAGATGATGGTCGATCTCTATAGAACATTCTCCGCACCGCTCTCCAACGCGATGCTGTTTGAATGGCACCGAATGTTAATGACCGGCAGGCTGGATTTCACGGATATCGGGCGGTACCGTACCAGTCACGAGCCGATGCAGGTGCTTTCGGGAGCAATAGGCTTTCCCAAAGTTCATTTTGAGGCCCCGCCATCGGCACGGGTTCCTTCCGAGATGGCGAAATTCGTTACCTGGTTCAACCGAACGGCTCCAGGAAGTGCGGAGCCGCTGTCAGCCCTTACGAGGGCAGGGGTCGCGCATCTGTATTTCGAGTCCATCCATCCATTCGAGGACGGCAATGGTCGCATCGGGCGGGCGATCGCCGAAAAATCCTTGGCGCAGAGTCTCGGCCAGCCCACCCTGATTGCCCTAGCGGCAACAATCCTTGCCCGCCGCACGAGCTATTACCAAGCACTTGAAGCGGCCAACAAAAAAAATGAAATCACGGCATGGCTCGCGTGGTTTGCCGGGGCGACGATTGAGGCGCAGCGGCGCACCATTGCGCTTATTGAGTTCTTAATCGCGAAGACGAAGCTGCTCGACCGGCTGAACGGTCAGCTCAATGACCGACAGCAAAAAGCGCTGCTGCGGATGTTCAAGGAAGGTCCAGAGGGTTTCAAGGGCGGGCTAACTGCGGGCAAATACAGCACGATTACGGGAGCGTCCCCGGCGACGGCAACACGCGACCTGGCTGATCTGACAGAGAAAGGTGCGCTGGTTAGGGAAGGCGAACGCAGATACGCCCACTATGCACTCGTAGTCCCATTGCGGCCCGTGCCACATATTTCACTTGGCGACCGCGGAGAACTGGTAGAGGCATAGCTGCAAAACAAGGAATCTGCTGTCTATGCGAAAATTGTCGCCAAGTTGGACGCGAAAGCGCGCGGCATTTCTTCCAATACTGGGGGTCACACAACGCAGTCTAAGTTGGGGCCAGGTGTCACGTCGCCTCGTGTCGCGAAACCACCCCTGTTACGAGCATCGTCTGGACTAGGCTTCGAGTGAAGGGGCTTCAGACGCGGTTTGCAGCTCATGGAAAACGTCCGGATGATGCTGGCCGAGGTACCGCACAATCCGGGCATTTCCAAATAGTTTCGCGAGATAACCGCGCGCGAGGACCAAGTTTAAGACTTGATTCCCATGAGACTCTTCCACGAATTTCAAATCTCGCTGTAATGCTTCCATCTCCTTTTCCATCTTGGTGACCTGTTCCGGCGTTAACCCCTCGACAACTTTGTGCTTGTCTGGCTCAACAAGCAAGTCAGGATGAGTGGCCGCAACAAGTGCCTTTGCATAAGGAACTGAGTAGTTACCGGTTGCTACTAATAGCTCTGCGACCTCAATCTGGCGCATCGCTTTTAGCTTTCGTAGGAAGGAGAAGACTCCAAGCGACACATGTCTGTTTTTGAGAATTTCTGCAGCTTCTTTGCAGATACCGTTCAAAAGATCCCGCTTCTGTCGGATGCTGGCGACATCCATTTTCAATACTTTGGCGATCCGCTCTTCGGAAACCCCGCTCCGGGTAGCTTTCAGGATCATGGCGTGTTCTTGAATCGTGGCCATCCGGTTGACACGCCGGTTGTACGTGTACGCTTCATCGTCGGTCGAGATCAAGCAACGGGCATGAGTCTCCCCGATATGCCTTAAAACCTCGAGCCGGATGTGACCGTCCAACAGCAAGTAAATATCTGACTTGCCGACCTGCGGAAACACAATCAATGGCTCGATGATGCCGACTTCGCGTACGGAAGAAAGAACCTGCAAGTACTTCTGGCTGGACTTAATGGCCGGCTTTACCTGCTTGAGTGGCAGGATGCTTGTGAAAGGAAGAATCATCCCCTGCGTGCTGAATGCGATGGGAACCTGTTTGGCCATAGTTAAACCCTTTCGCCAATCTGAATTCTTTCCGCAAGGTAGGCTGGCAGCGTGTGCAGGCCTTCAGCGCGCAGCAAAGTAATGAAATTCTCGTCACGAAACAGATTCTTCAGGGCGGATACGATGAACAGCAAACGGTGCTCGGTCAGCTGCGACTTTTTGACCAGAAGCTTCTGTCGATCCGCTTCCTGGCGATAGACGCGGACAAGTGCCTCGGCTGATTGCAAGCCGTCGTTTCTCCGCCGTAGACCTTGGTTGGAACGCTTGCCGTTGGCTTTACGAAGTTCTATGATGCGGCGAACAGTAAGCAGTTTGCGCCCGCGGAGAGTTTTATCTTCATAAGCCTGGGGTTGAATGCCGTCCTCGTCGGCGCTTGAGATCTGCATGGCGACCGACAGTGGTATTCGGCCCTTGTCGACAGCGTAAAGGAGACGTTCTTCGCCGTTTTTCAGCAAGTGTGCTACACCTGCCACGTAGCTCTTGGCAACGTCAATTTTCTTGGCAATCTCTGTTGTGCTGTAACCTCGGGATTTTAGGCTGTCGATCTCGCGGAGCAATTCCAATGGGCGAAGTTGGCGGCGTGCAATGTTTTCGACCAGACTCATCAGGAAGCATTCTTCCCTCGACGCTTCTCTGACAATAGCCGGAATCTCAGTTTGGCTCAGCGCGATGAAGGCTTCGAGACGACCCTGGCCGCAGACAAGGTCATACGGTTTGCCGTCGATCGGTTCGCCCCGGCGAGCGACCGTAATTGGTCTCTTCAGGCCAATATTGGAAATGTTCGTTATCATCCCTTGAAAAGCCACCTTGTTGCGGCTTCGCGGATTCAGAATGTTTATTTGATTTGTGGGGATCATCTGAACGATAGGAGCTGTGTCGTTCATGCTGCCTCCGGTATTAGCGCTCGCTGGGCCATGCCAAAGAAAAAGTCCAGAGTGCTAAAGCGATACGTATCCAAGCTAACGGCGTTATCTTCCGCGAGCAGTAACTTTTCGAAGGTCATATCGAGGCTAGGCAGGAGATAGTAGTCGAGCGGGTTTCGGTTCCCGCCGTCCATTCGCACGGCAACCGTAATGTCCGGCTTCAGGCCTGCGTCCACACGAATTAACCAACGAAACGCTCCTGACGCGATCTGTCGGCATCGGGCGATCACAAGAGACGCGGTAAATTCGTCGTTAACCGTCAACAAATCCGTAGTGGGGTTGCTGCTGACAGCGCCTCCCAACTGTCGAATATTCCCAAGAACGTCCTCAACAAGCTTGGGATGCATGAGACGGAGTTGCCGGTTCGTCTCGATGAACTGGTAGTCGCGCTCGGGCGTGTAGCCAATTAGTGCGTATGCTCGGACTAAGCTGTTAAATCTGCTGCGATAGGCGGAACTTGAAGCCATGCCGTCCTCTTCGTCTATCAGAAGACCAGACAGACATCCTTTACGCTCCAGCAGGCCCCGAAGTTGCGCCAGTAATTCGTCATTACTGTATTTGCGACCGCGCTCACGAATGATGTTCTGTGCCTTTCCGAACAAATCGGCTGGGACGACAGCTTCAAATGCCGCATTGTTGCGAACCCACATCTGGGGCGGGTTGAGAACACGCTTCTTCTTGAGCTTGAACGAGACTCTGTTGTAGACATTGTTGCCGACGTATTTCTCGTTTGTTAAGACTTGATGGACCGTGCCCTGTGTCCACGGCCGACCAAGGTCGGTCGTTATGCCGTGGTCGTTCAACATGCTCGCGAGCTTGGATTCGGCCATCTTTTCTTCGACGAACAGGCGATACATCCAAAGAACAATCCCTACCTCTTCCGAAGGTCCCGGAACCAAAATGACGCGGTCTGTTTGAATGCTTTTGTGTTCTCCATGGGTGAGTATCCCCTTACGCTCGCCATTAACATCACGGAGCATGCGACGCAGCCCGAAACCGGGTGACCCACCCTGGTGGAAGCCGAGTTCGATAAGGCGGCATTGGCCAATGAAAACCTTTGCTGAGAGCTCGCGGCTATACTCACCGGCCATCGCCCGCTTCACACCCTTCACGATTGTAGAAACAGGGCTGCCATCATTTTCAAACTGTTCTGCGCAATAGTGCACCTCAATGTTTGCGCGTCGACATATGTATTCGTAATAAGCGCTCTCGTCGGCGTCCTGAAACCGCCCCCATCGACTAACATCGTAGACAACAATCGCGCTGAAGTCGGCCCGACCAGCTTCGACATCCTGGATCAGCTGCTTGAGCGCATCTCGACCATCAATTCGAAGGCCGCTCTTGCCCGCATCTGTGTAGGTCCGCACGATAATCATGCCCCGCCGTTCAGCGTATTGCGCAATGATTTTCTGTTGATTGTCCGTGGAGTACTGTTGATGCTCAGTCGACATGCGAACGTATTCCGCAGCGCGTATCGCTTCGGACGGGCGTTGATCTGGTGAGTCTGTGAATCTTTCCGTTCTTTCCATTAATGCCACTCGTCCGAAAGCGCTGGCTTAGCGCAATGACTGACGGCACGGCTTAAAGCGCCACTTGCCGGCATCTGTATAGGTGCCCACGATGATCATGCCTTGCCGTTCGGCGTATTGCCGAATGACCTTCCGTTGATTGTCCGTGGAGTACGGGTGCCCAGTTGATATGCGAACGTACTCCGCAGCACGGATCGCTTCGGACGGGCGTTGGTGTGGTGATTCCGTTGGTTGTCTCCTTCTGGGGGACAATAGGTTCCAGAGTGGTCTTTATATGACGAGCAGGGGCAGGAGTTCCAGAGGGATGTTCTTTGCATGTCGGGTTTTCAACCGGCCATGTGTAGAAATCCTTGTACAACAATGACTTTCGCACTGGCCAAGTTGTTCTTTTCACTAAGCAATCCCTTCGGAGAAATGAACCAAACGCTTGCGTCAAGTGATCGCAGATCTAGAGCCACGTTGTTCTTTACCATTTTCAGCAGCCGACGCAATTCCCCTATCAAGCGAGGTCTCATTGCAGTTTGCATCTGGAGTCGACGCCGGGCCCTGTAACGCTTCATGTATTCCGGGTTCTCCTCTCGCCATTTCGCCTGGCTGTCTCGGCATTGCTCTCGGTAGATCGTATCTGTAGCAAGTTTTTTCCGATGGTAGTCGGTGCGCCGTCGGCGCTGGCAATCCGCTAGGCTGCAGACTTGTTGGTCGGGCCGGTACCGGGAGGACCGAAACTTCTGTGCGCAGTACTTGCAAAGTTTGTCGCTCATGCTTATGACTAGCACGGGGCCAAGCTTTTACTCGGGCCCCAGGAGGGGTGTGCGCATGGCGGAGATTTTGACGGTATGGTAGTTGAATTCTTCAACCCACAACCCAACCCACAAAATGCGATGTCTTGTACGACTTCCGCGAACTTTGGCAGTCCCCGCGGTCTGTTAAGTCGTTGTAAAACCTAATCACGCAGCGCTGTCACGGCAGAGGCCGCGGGTTCGAGTCCCGTCGTCCCCGCCATTCCTTTCAAGCACTCGCAAGGAATTGGCAATTCGATCAGGGTCCAGTTAGGCCAGTGCTTCTCCCTTGTTGAGGACCATCC